>Ga0335084_10001284_pt1 | contig 23253 bp, 16 predicted proteins | sample Lox_Sample_44_FD_206721 | JGI IMG/M metagenome (GOLD analysis project Ga0335084, IMG submission 206721) | Soil microbial communities from Loxahatchee National Wildlife Refuge, Florida, United States - Lox_Sample_4.4 | ecosystem: Environmental > Terrestrial > Soil > Wetlands | place: USA...
AAGTCGATGATGTTCTCAATCTCGTGCCGGCCCTGAAGTCGCTTGACTATGTGGACCCAGAACGGCTGTACATGCTGGGCCTGTCAAGAGGCGGCACCGAAACGTATCTCGCGCTCAAGAGAGGAATTCCCGTGAAAGCCGCCGCCGTTATCGGAGGAGTCACGGACGTGAAAGCGTGGGTGGATGCGCGACCCGAGATGGGCGTCGTCAACGGGAATGAATTTATCGACGGCTTCGCTCACATCTGGCCAGATTATGAGCACCACGCCGAAGAACAGTACCGGGCACGATCAGCCGTGTATTGGGCCGACCAGATCAACGTGCCCGTTCTCATCCTCCATAGCCGCACCGACAGAATGGTCCCGGTTACGCAAGCTCTCCGCATGGCAGAAGCACTGCAGGAGAAGGGCAAGGTTTACTCGTTTCATATTTACGAGCGTGACGGCCATCCGCTGCCGCAAAATCGCGACGATCGCAATCGCTTGATCGTCGATTGGTTCAACCGAAGCGGCGCAGCCGGAAATAAGTAAGGTCCATTTTGCGAAGGCACTCGAAATGGAGGACTGATGACGGGTTCCAAAACCAGTGAGATAAGTACGATGGACCAGATAGGCGCGCGACATTACGGAGGCATTTTTCTGCTTTCCATCGCAACGCTACTGCTCGAATTGTCCTTGACGCGCGTCCTTTCCGTTGCCATGTTCTATCACTTTGGCTTCCTGGTGATCTCCACTGCGCTTCTGGGTTTCGCAGTTTCGGGCGTGATCCTGGCGCTGTGGGGCGAGTTGCGCGAACGGGTTCCGCTGGATCGAGCGCTGGTATGGGTTTCCACTCTCTTTGCTACGCTCACCCTGGCTTGCTTTTGGTTGATGGGCCGAATTCCCTTTGACCCGTTCGCACTGTTTTCAGATCGACGGCAATGGCTGTTCATCTCGCTCTACTACGTTGTGCTCGCCGCTCCATTTTTTTGTTCTGGATTGGCACTTGGCCTCCTGTTCACGCGTGGTACTCGGCATATTCATTATCTCTACGCGTTTGACTTGGTTGGCGCAGGCATTGGGTGCGGCGCCTTGGTCTTGATTATGCCCGCGTTCGGAGGCTCGGGATCGGTCGCGATTGCAGCGGCATTTGGAATGATGGCGGCGGTCGTTTTCGGTCTGAGTAGTGCGCGAAAGGGCAGCATCCTGAGGACGTTACTGTGTGGCGGAACTGTGGTGCTGGCTTTTTACGCCAATGGGTTTCTTCCAATCACAGTCACGACTGGCAAAATCTTGTCTCGCTCCAGCCCGTTGTTCACTTCGTGGAATACATTCTCGAGAATCGATGTGTTCGAAAATCCGGCCCAACCGGAGAAAAACATTTCCGCCGTCCGCCGGATTATCTATGACTCCGGGACAGCCGTTACCTCGATGCACGAAATGAGGGTGGGTGTACGCGAATACTTGAGCCAGCATAAAGGCGATTCAGACTATCGGACCGGTATTGCGTATGTTGGGAAACAAAACCCGAAGATTCTCATCATCGGCAGCGGCGGCGGCGCGCAGGTGTTGGATGCGCTGCATTTTGGCGCTACCGAAATCACCGCCGTGGAAGTGAATCCCATCATTAACGATATCGTTCAGCATCGCATGGCCGACTTCTGGGGCGGGTTGTTCAGCCAGCCTGAGGTCCGCTTGGTCACAGACGAAGGGCGCAGCTTCGTTCGCCGCTCCCAGGAGCACTTCGATGCGATCATCTCGGTCCATACCATCAGCAACGCTGCGCTTGCCTCAGGAGCGCTTGCGCTTTCTGAAAACTACGTTTTGACCCGTGAAGCCTTCGAAGATTACTTGGACCATCTTTCCCCGGACGGCGTGATTTATTTCACGCGGCCGGAACCTCAAATCGCTCGACTTTTCGCCACGGCCCGTGAGGCGTTGGCAAATCGTGGAGTGCAAGAGTTCGCGTCGCACTTCTATGCATTTCGCATTCCACCGGACGACGCTGAAAGGAAGCGGTTCGGATCAAACAGGCCGTCTTTCAGAGCGGGACTGCTGGTGAAGAAATCGCCGTTTACTAGTGACGAGATTCGTCAGATCGAAAGTTTGCTGGGAGTCGCGCATCAGTGGAACGAAACATTTGTGGATGCTGCTGAAATGCTCTATTCTCCGTTTCAAACGAGCGGGAGCAGCATTTACCATACCTTGCTCACTACCACCGATTTGCCGTCCGTCTATCGCTCAGAGGTACAACAGCTGATGCCAGCCACGGACGATCGGCCATTCTTCAATCACCAAACCCGCTGGTTGAGCATCAATCGAGAAATGATCCGCGAGTTGTTCCGCGAAAGACTCTTCGGTGGGTTAGCTTTGGGCGACCGGCCTATCGCGGAAGTCTGTCTTCTAGTCCTGTTGGTGCAGACCATTGTGATTTCGACTTTATTGATTCTGTTACCTCTGGCCCGTTTTTCGCGGGAAGGATTGAAGGTGCAGAATTCTGCTGCGCTACTGCTGTACTTCGCGGCGCTCGGGTTTGGTTTCATCTCGATTGAGATGGCGCTGCTCAGTCAATTCACTCTGTTTCTTGGCCAGCCGGTCTACACGTTTGCCGTTGTTCTCGCCAGCTTATTGATGTTCTCCGGGATCGGAGCCAACTTGTCGGGGCGACTCGGGGCAGAGCCGCAACGGGCTCTGCAACGAATATTGCCTATTCTTTTATTTGTTTTGCTGCTTACCGCGTTCTCGATTCCGATGCTTTTTCGGGTGGCACTGGGCTTGGCGCTTCCTTTGCGTGTCCTGCTGGGGGTCGGTGCCTTGGCACCGATTGGAATTCTCCTTGGAATGCCATTTCCCACTGCTTTGCGCATGATCTCCGAGACGAGTTCGTCACTCGTCCCTTGGTCCTGGGGAGTGAACGGCTTTTTCACTGTCATCGGAACGATCTCTGCGCAAATCCTGGCGATGACATTTGGCTTCAGATTCGTCTTGCTTTGCGGTGCAATCTGTTATGCCAGCGCATGGGCCGTGATTCGCAAAATGACAGCACCAGAATCGTTGCGAGCATCGCAACCGAGAGGAGCACTCTATGCGGATACGACTCTCGGAGCTTGAGCCCGGCGAGGCGGCAGTGATTGAAGATGTTGTGTTGCCGGAATCGGAACGACAGCTTCTGATCCGGTTCGGATTTTTCGACGGAGCGGAGGTTCGATGTTCGCGCCGTGCGCCCCTCGGAGACCCGGTCGTTTACTCGGTGGACGGTTCAGAAGTTGCCTTGCGCACTGAAACGGCGTGCCGGATTTTCGCCTCGCCCGTGGACAGAAAGGCGTGCGAGCGAACGGGATGAATCAGCTTTTGCAAACCGTGCCATCCTTGGCCGCCAAGTCCCGGCAACAAATTCGGACTGTGGCGTTGATCGGGCCTCCCAACTCCGGCAAAACCACTTTGTTCAACCGATTAACCAACCTCCGGCAGAAAGTCGGCAATTACCCAGGAATCACAGTTGAGCAGCACACGGGCGTGATGGCTGTGGGGGATCAAGAAATTACGATTGTTGATCTCCCCGGAGTGTACAGCCTCAATCCGTATTCCGAAGACGAGCGCGTTGCCGTCAACGTGTTAAACGGAACAATGGACGGGATGCCACGGCCCGAGGCCGTCTTGCTCGTCCTCGATGCGACCAATCTCACCCGCCACCTGTCGCTCGCCGCACCCGTAATTGCTCTCGGGCTTCCGACACTGGCTTTGCTGAACATGGGAGATCTCCTCACCAAGCGCAGTGGCTCAATCGATGCGGTGAAACTGGCGGGCGACTTGGGCATCCCAGTTGCCATCGTCAGCGCGACGATGGGGACCGGCCTGGACGCTGTAGGCCGCTTCCTGCAACAGGCAGACTCACCTGCTCACACGACGCTGCCGATTCTTCAAGACGTCCGGGAGTGCCGAAAGTGGGCTGCTCGGGTCGCTAGCGAATCGGATTATCGTCCTCCGCTCCCTCCAGCATGGAGTCGCCGGATCGATGACATTCTTCTCCATAAGGTCTGGGGCCCCCTCGTCTTCATGATCGTCGTCGGAGCCGTTTTCCAGACGGTGTTTGGCGTGGGTCAACCGCTCAGCAATGCTTTGCAAGACCTTCTGACGGAAATGGCACAGAAAGCTGCACCGTTCATCGCAAACGGCTTTCTTCGCTCGTTGCTGCTGGATGGCATTTGGAAGGGCGTCAGCTCGGTTCTGGTTTTCCTGCCGCAGATTCTGGTGCTGTTCCTCTTTATTGGCTTGCTCGAAGATTCCGGTTATCTTGCACGAGCCGCACTGATTGCCGACCGCACAATGTCGTTCGTTGGCCTGAACGGAAAGGCCTTCATCCCGCTATTATCGGCTTACGCATGCGCCGTCCCGGCAATCATGGCGAGCCGCACGATCGAGAACAAGCGCGACCGTCTGGCGACGATCCTGATTGCTCCGTTCATGACCTGCTCGGCGCGCCTGCCCATCTATACGCTGCTGATTGCCGCATTCATTCCCGAACGCCCAGTTGTCGGAGTCTTCCTGGGAACACGCGCTCTCGCCATGCTGTTGCTGTATGTGCTCGGCTTCGTCGCCGCGATCGGAACCGCAAAGATGTTGAAATCTTCCGTCCTCAGATCGACGTCGGCGCCATTTGTCCTGGAACTCCCGGAATATCGCTGGCCGACGTTGCGCTCCGTCGGCCTGCGCCTAATGGATCGAGGACGCGTGTTCGTGCAGCAGGCGGGGACAGTGATTCTCTTCATGTCGCTATTGGTCTGGGGACTGACAAACCTTCCGCTCCACCAAGGTCATCCGCCAGCTTTGGAAGACAGCGTGGTGGCCCATCTCGGTCATTTCATCGAACCGGCGATCCGCCCGCTCGGATTCAACTGGAAGATCGGCGTTGGGCTCTTGACCTCAGTGGTGGCTCGCGAGGTCATTGTCGGAACTCTGGGCACGCTCTATGGACGCGATCCTCAAACACAGTCCGTTTCGCTCCAAGCCGCCCTTCAGCATGACTTGACATTCTCTGGAGCGATGGCACTCTTGGTGTTTTTCGCTTTCGCGATGCAGTGCACCTCGACGCTGGCGGTGGTGCGTCGCGAAACCAACAGCTGGATGTGGCCCGCCATTCAGTTTTTCTACATGACCGGCCTTGCGTTCCTCGCAGCGCTGTTCGTCCATGGACTACTCTCAGCCATAAATTAGCACGCTCGGGCGTACTCGGTTCCGCTACCGAAAACCAAACGTTCTTTGTACCGAAATTCGTATCTGAAACGGTTCGGCGGGGTGGGAAACATTTGAGAATGTCGCCGGGGCAGTTGGCGCTATGCGGGAGACATAGGCATAGGTAATGTCGTCATTGCGGCGATTCAGCAGGTTCAAAAGATCCGCGTTAATGCGCCATGCCTTGTTCAATCGATACCCGATTCCCGCATTCATCAGTAACGTAGCATTCGAGCGGTTGATTCCATCGGAAGTCAGATCGCGCGGTCCGAAATAGCGAAGGCGCAATGTACTGGTGAAGCCTTTGTAATCGTGCATTGTGATGCCCGATGAAACCACCACGTTCACCGCTTCGGGAACGAGCTTGCCACCTGGGCCCTGCACCGGATATTGGCCGCCACCCACGTTGGTGAACGCCGCATCGTCCGGGTCGATTTCGGTGAATTGGGCGCGCGAATCCGCTATATCGAAGTCGACAGCCCAGTGCTCTGTGGGCGTGTAGTAGTTGGCCCACTCGATGCCGTAGCGGTTGCTGGACTGTTGAGAAGGCGACGTGCCGCCGGTGTCGCCACTCTGCTGTAGTTCGGAAGCGCTGCGGAGATACCAGAGCGAAAGAGTGCTTTGCAAATGGGGGACGACAGCGGTGCGCACACCGAATTCTCCGCCTTTGAGTTGCACCAACAGCGGAATTGGGGTGGCTGCCGTGGGAAAGGGATTGTCCGGTGAAATCGGGTTCACCTTCTGCGTCGCGCCGCGCGCGTCGTTGGTGTGATAACTGAATCCGCCCTGCGCGTAGAACTCCGTGTTGGCCCAGGGCCCGAAGATCAAACTCAATTTAGGTTCGGGCAGAAACTTGGTCGCGGAACCGGAATTGAGCTGCCCAAAGTTGACGACAGGTGCGCCAGGCAATTCAGTGGCGACATATGTGGGAGTCAAACTGGTCACGTCGACGTGACCGAGGTCCCCGCGCATCGCCAAGACCGAGCGGATTTTTTCTGCCCACTGGACTTTATTTTCTGCGTAGAAACCGACCAGCGTTTCGGTGAATTTGTTTAGATCCGTGGCTGCGGGCAGAACCGGGATCAGATTTGGATTGGTGTCACACTCGGGAATCGGCTGGTCATTGCAGGCGTTGATGTCATTCTTGTCCGTGCGAACGCGATCTTCCGTGCGGAACAGGCCGTTGTGGACCCAATCATTGCGAACCTGCAGACCGAACGTGTTCTCTACCCTGCGGTCAAACCAACGGCTGAAGATCGTATGGTGTGCATCCACCCCAGCCACCCAGCGCCTGTCCTGCTGTTCAAACTGATCGCCTTTCGCGGGGTCGATCAAGAAATAGGTGAAATTGGAGAACAGATTGAGGTCGTAGTAGAACCCGTAGGCTGTTATTTTCGTCTCGGAGTTTGCACCCTGACGGTGCCACTCTCCTTGCAAGCTGTAACGCTGGGAATGGCCGCCGTCCGTCGGGTCGAGCGTGCCGAAATAACCGACCAGTGGAAAGGCATCCACGGGCAATTGATCGCTCGAATGCCATGTTCCACGATATGCGTGCGCCGTGATGCTGAAACCATTGTCGGCTGCTCCCTGGCTGTACGTGACGAGGCCGTTGTATTTGAAGTAATTATCCGGATGAATCCATGGACCGTCATCGTGATACGCCTCTCCGCCGTACAGCAAATTGCCTGCGCCTAGTTTGTGCGACAGGCCGAAAACCAGTCGCCCGTAGCCATTCTGGCCGCCCTCAATCTTAACGAAGTTCAGCGGCAGAGTCTTGAAGAACTCCATATGCGCCGATCCTGCGGCGCCAAAGTCACCGACATCAGAGTAGTAGGGGCCTTTCTCGAAATTTACCCGCTGCACAAACTCCGGAATAACGACGTTCATGTCGGAGTACCCCTCGCCGTGCGCGTGCGAGGTCAGGTTCAGTGGCATACCGTCGAGGAAATTGGCAAAATCCGTGCCGTGGTCCAGATTGAAGCCGCGCAGGTAGTATTGGTTGGCCTTCCCGCCGCCAGCGTGTTGCGTGATGATCAATCCGGGAAGCGCCTCCAAGACTTCTCCCGAGCGAAGAATCGGGCGATCTTCGAGTTCTCTTGCGCCTACCGTACCCTGGGTGGCAGACGCGGCAACACCGACGAGGTCATCCTCGCGGCCCTGCACGTTGATGGTGGTCATCTCCGAACCCACGGCCAGTGAGATGCGCAGCGGAGCGGGAGCCTCGGTCGTCGAGATGGTGACGGGGACATCTTTGCTCTCAAAACCGGGGTTCGATACCACGAGTCGATAATTACCCGCCGGGAGTCCAGAGATCACGAAGGAGCCATTCTTGTCCGACTGAGTGCCTTTTTGCACAGTACCGTTCGCGGCGCGAACCTGCACGGTGGCGCCAGGAATCACTGCGCCAGATGTGTCAGTGACCGTTCCCGAGAGCACAGACAAAGAAGCCTTATCGCTACGGCCGCGGACTGCGCCCTCTTGCGCCATGAGTGCTACCGGCAGGCTCACAAACAACAAAATGCCGAGTAGGAATCTGTGCATCTCGCGTTCTCCTAGAAGGTCTAGCGTATGACTTCTGTACAGTTCGTGCTACCCATAGTAGTACTGTTGTTACATTCGTGCTACTTAAGGAATTCCATATCCTCTACTTGAAGTCATTGCCGCGTCTGTGATGACAATCACACCTCAGCGTTGTGTCACAACAGGATGGGTTCACCTCTGAGTTGATTTCGAGGGGGCCGAAAGAGCCCTTGATTGTGGAACGAGTGTTACGTTTGTTGCTTGGTGTGCTACGCTGAGGCCGAGAGGATCTGACGATATACGCCTATGGCACTGGTCAGCAGAATCGGAGTATCCCTGGACTCGGAATTGCTCGAACGTTTTGACAAGTTTATTGCCGAGAAAGGCTATGACAACCGCTCCGAAGCGTTCCGCGATTTGATACGCGATCGGCTTGTAGGAAGCGCCGTGGTGGCCTCGAAGGCGCCCGTTGTGGGAACGGTGACGTTGATCTATGACCATCACACGCGGCTTCTCCCCGAAAAACTAGCCGATCTTCAGCATGAACATCACGATGTGGTGATCTCGACGCTGCATGCGCATCTCGATCACGATACGTGCCTTGAAGTCGTACTCCTGCGCGGCAAGTCGAACGATGTGCAACAGCTAGCTGACAAGCTGATTAGCACAAAGGGAGTCCGGCATGGGCGTCTCGTCATGAGTTCCCCAGATACCGTCTCGCCGCACCGCCATTCTCATCACTGACCATGCACCGGAAAACTGAGTATCCGGACGATTTTGATCTGTTAGTTGGCGTGCCCTGAAGTTCGCTCATAGCGGCCCTATCAATCGAAAACAAGCTAGCGCACTGTTTTGCGACATGCACGCTTCCAGCGCTCGGTGGGCTCCCTCAGCGTTCGATCCCGTCATGAGCGGCGATGCCTGCGTCATATGTAGTGTTTAGACGTTTCGACCACTGCGCGGTAAAGGTGTGCTTGTATGGAAATACTTCTTGTAGGCAGCAATCCAATCGGTTGCGATGTCGTGCTGTGCTGTGGATAGATCGAGTTGTCCACTGCACACCATTTCGTGGAGGCGCTGTTCGAGCGCATCTTTGACATGCGCATTCCACACGCGAGCTCGGTAAGGTTCTGGCCAGAGATTGCGGATATCTTCTGTTCCACCTAAGCGCGGAGCGATCAGATAGTCGATTTCGTAGTCTTCAGGACGAGCATTGGAGATTCCGTATTCCCGTAGAACCCTTTGCCGCATGGGAACCGGCACATCGCCAACCACCTCTTCGATTGGAACCGAGCAAACCTCGCTCAAAGTGACCTGACGCGTTGCACCGGGAGTCAAACTGCGATTCGGGGCGGCCTCCTCATCGAACAAGACGTAAGAGGGTTTTTGTGAAGCGTGTCGAAACCACAAAATCCCTGTCATTATTGCAATCAAGGAGAAGCATACAAACGCCACAGGCGGCAACCCCAAATGAAAAACGCGTTTCCACCAGCCACTGGGGTATTGGGCACTCGATTCCGCTAAACGCGCCCGAAGGAGCGCGCGCGGACCATCGGCGGTAGGTATCTGACTGTCAAACTCGGCGTGGTGATCACGAATGAAACCGGTGATCGTAGACTGAAACTCTTCCATTCGAGCGCGGCAATCCCAGCAGGCTTTCAGATGAGTATCGACCTCGGTCGCTCTTTGAGGTGAGAGCTCGCCATCTGCGGAACGAACGAGTTCTTCATCCGGAATGTGAAGGTTCGCTTGATGAGAATCCTTATGCAGCATAGTTCACCTCCCGTCCGCACGAGCCAGACGTGCGAGGGATCTGGTTAGTGAAATCGATACGGCGCCCAATGACATTCCGAGCACCGTGGCGATTTCTCGGTAACGGAGTCCTTCGGCGCGCAGTCGCAAACAATGTTGATCATTCTCTGGTAAAGCTCGGACAACGGCCTGTAAGAAGCCACGCCTTTGTGCTGCTGACAGCTGCTCCTCGGGGCCAGGCGCTGGATCTGCGTGCTCGTCCGCAAAGCTCGCGTCCCCTGCCGTTCGCTGCGAAGATGCTTGATTGGCTATGCGCTGCTTCAGCGCCAGATTGTGGGCGACCCGAAAAAGCCAACCCCGGAGATTCCTGCGAGAACGGCCCAAATGAAGGTGTCGAAACAGAGCCAGGAACACCTCCTGAATCACCTCTTCTGCATCGTGAATTGTTAGACCGAACGACAAGCTGTAACGAAGCAGCGGATGGCGAAACTCGTCAAACATCTCCATTACCTCTTGCTCGATGCTCGAAGGCTGCGCGGAGCGCCGCGCCGTCGACGGCACGGCGAAAGACGCATTCTCATAGGGCGATGGCGGCAACTTTGCTCCCATATACACATTCCCATCCTACCGTTTCTGTTCACGGTTTTCGAAGGACATCAGCTTTTCTCCTTGAGTAGGAAAAGTGTGAACAGAACGGCGCTCAGGGGAATATTCCTGTGACGGGTATTTTTTGGGCAAATTCTGCACTTTTTGGGGCGTCCATCTTGACCGACCAAGTTCGCGTGTTCATGGGGAGAATTGTCGTTTTAGTCTTCGCTAGTTCAATATCCTGTTTCGGCCAGAGCAATACTGGCGAGCTGCGCCTCAAGGTGACCGATCCGTCCAGTCTCGCAGTGAGGACCTCGATTCAGATCGTAAGCGAGGCAAACCAATACAACCGCGTTCTCAGCACAGATGACCAGGGCATTTTGAATCTGCAACGCCTGCCCTTTGGTGTGTACCAGATCCAGATCACCCAAGCGGGCTTTGCACGGGTATCGCAGTCGGTAGATGTTCATTCGTCGATTCCGACGGAGTATGCGATCCAGTTGAAAGTTCTGGCGCCCAACGAATCGGTGACTGTGAGCGCTTCCAATACCCTGATGGATCCAGATCAGGCGGGTTCGGTTAATCAGCTCGGGTCTGACTCGATCCACAATCGAATCGGGTCCATCCCGGGTCGTTCGATCCAGGACCTTGTGAACTCGCAGCCGGGATGGATCTACGAAGGAAACGCAGTCCTTCATCCTCGGGATTCGGAATATCAAACGCAGTTTGTGGTCGATGGCATTCCGTTGACCGACAATCGGTCGCCCAGCTTTGGTCCGCAGATCGAAGCCGATGATGTGCAATCGATCAGCATCTACACGGCGGGAATCCCCGCCGAATATGGGCGGAAAATGGGTGGTGTAGTCGAAGTCAACACGCAGCAAGACTCGCAACCCGGCTTTCATGGGCAGGTTGTGCTTTCCGGCGGAAGTTTTGATTCGGCGGGGGCCTTTGCGCAGGGTCAATATGCGTGGGGCAAGAACTTGTTCGGAGCGAGTGCCAGTGGTGGCATGACCAGCCATTATCTGAACCCGGTCGTGGTCCAAAACTTTACCAATCGGGGCACGCTCGGGGACTTCTCCGCCAACTACCAGCGAGATCTGACGCCAAAAGATCGGATGACCCTCAGCGTTCGTCACGAACTTTCCCGCTATGAGCTTCCTAACGAACAGTTACAGCAAGCCGCGGGTCAATTGCAGACAGCCGACAATATCGAGACGATGGGGATCGTCTCCTACCAGCACACCTTTTCGTCCAATATGTTGGCCAATCTGCGAGGCATGGTGCGAGACAATGCCAACGATTTTTACTCCAACCCCAACTCAACGCCAATCGAGATTCTGCAACACAACCGCTTTCGCGAAGGGTATTTCAAAGGCGACATCACCATCAATCACGGACGACATGAAATCAAAGCGGGCGTCGAATCGGACACTCTGTTCCTGCACGAGAATTTCAACTACAACATCACCGATCCGACACAGTACGATCCCGACACTCCGCTCACCTTCAGTTTCGCAGGACAACGCCCCGATCTGGAGCAAGCGATTTATGTCCAGGATTTGATTCGCTTGGGAAATTGGACCGTGAACGCCGGCCTTCGCTGGGATCATTACCAACTGATGCTTAATCGTCAGGCGCTGCAACCGCGTCTGGCAATTTCGCGCTATTTCCCGTCGGCGAATGTGATGATTCACTTCTCTTACGATCGGGTCTTCCAAACACCCTCCTTCGAGAACTTGCTGCTTTCGAGTTCGACGGCAGCCACGGAGCTCAACCCGATTTCGCTCCAGTTGCCGATCAAACCATCGGAGGGGAACTACTACGAAGTTGGGCTGACGAAAGTCTTCTTCAACAAGGTCAAGCTCGACACCAACTATTTTCGACGAGCGGTCAACAACTTTGCTGACGACGACCAGATTGACAACACCACGATCAGTTTCCCAATTGCATTCGAGAAGGCCATCGTATACGGGGCAGAGGCCAAACTTGAATTGCCGGAGTGGAAGAAATTCTCGGGGTTCGTGAGTTATTCCTATGAATTGGGCAATGCGTGGAACCCGGTGACCGGCGGGCTGTTTCTTGGTGACAATGCCGATATACCGACCACCGGCTTTTTCCCGATATCTCAGGATCAGCGGAACACCGTGCGTGGACGTATTCGATACCAAGTCCTGCCCCGATTGTGGGTTGCAGGCGGAGTTCAGTTCGACAGCGGATTACCATTCGAGTTTCAGTGTGATCCAAGCCTTACTCAGGATCAATGCATCGCCGGCGAAGTGCAGACCTACGGCCAACAGGTCGTGGACCGCGTCAATTTCGCGCAAGGGCGTATTTACCCGACTTTTCAGGTGAGTGCATCGGCGGGAGCGGATGTATACAAGTCGGAACGACTGAATACGCGCTTTCAGGTCGACGGGACGAATCTCACGAACGTTGTGGATGTGATCGATTTCGGCGGCCTCTTCTCGGGAAATGCCATCGGTCCCTCACGCAGCTTTTCCTTGCGTCTCACCGCAACCTTCTAAAGATCAAACCCTTCTTTGTGCAAAGACGCGGCGTTATAGCGGACGACGTCAAAACCACTACGACCTTGCGACCGATCCCGCATGATAGGACTAGGCTCCCAGATCAGGCGGGCAGCGGCAGGTCCATTTGTTTTGCCGCCAGGCGCTGCGGAGCATACTTCCGCAAAAACGACCGACCGTACTCGTTGACCACCCGCGAATCTTGATCAGCCCTCATGATGAGGCAGGTTTCAAAGGACAGGGACTTGTCGGTAAGAGGTTTGATTACGACTCCTTCGTGCCGGGTCAGCGAAGGCGGTTCAGCAAATATCGCGACCCCAGCGTGCTGCGAGACGAGGTATACCGCTTGCTGCGCTGTGAAGGTGTCATGAGCAGCTTTGGGTGCGATTGCCTCACACCGCGCGGTGTCCAGGATGGCCTCGTAGATCACGGGATGGACCTGCCGCGCGAACAGGATCCATTGATCTCCGGCGAGATCGCGAAGCAGCAAGTTCTCTTTCTCAGCGGCGGGATGGCTCTCGGATAGGGCGGCGTAGAGTGGCGCTCGCGTAAATGGCACGGCCGTTATGTGCGCATCCTCGGGCGGAGCCGTCACGAGGGCCATGCTCAGTTCGCCGGCCAGGACTCCACGGACCAGTTCCATTGGGAATCGCGTTGCCAGGCGGACGCGAAGCTTGGGATAAAGCGGAAGGCGGATAGCCAGAAGGGTTGACAACCAATCATCGCTAGCGTGGTGAGAGTGTCCCACCATGAGCACGGTGTCGCTGCCCTCATGAGCAGCGCGGGCGAGATGAATGGCCCGTTCCGTGTGAAACAGCGCTGATCGCGCCTCTTCGACGAAGGCGCGTCCCGCATCGGTGAGGTCGATGATTCGCCCTTTCTCGCGGACAAAAAGGCGCACTTGGTATTGGTCTTCCAGTTCGTTGATTTGTTTGCTAAGGGCCGGCTGGCTAATGCGCAGGATATGGGCGGCTCGCGTGAAGTTCAGTTCTTCGGCGAGAACAACGACCGCTTGTAAGTAACGGCCCTCGACGTGGGGAAACACTGCTCCGAGCCCCGTTCAAGAATTGGTTGACGCAAAGTGTTGAGCTGCCAGTGCCGCATGAAACGTGACGAGTGGTTATCAGATTGGAACCCGGCCGGCGCGGGAAAGTTTCACAAAAATTTACAGAAGGTCTAAATTTTCTTTCGGCCAAGTCCGGCTTCTGACAGGCTTTTGGGGCCGACATAGGTCGAAAATCGGCCAGAAATGCGATTCCACGTGGAAGGATTGAAGAGGCGGATGCGATCTATCGAAAAGATTGTTAGCTAATCTCTTAAGGTAAGTATATCGCTGACAGTATTCAAATTGACCGAGGAAGCCTCAAGCGAGTGGTCACGCAGACCGCTCGCTTGACACCGCTGGAGAGGGCCTTTCCAAATAAAAAAGGACGGAGCGCCCGAGGCACTCCGTCCTGAATGGAAGGTCGGTCTTAGGCCGCAGTTTCCGCTTTGGGCTTGGCCTTCTTCTTATCCCGTTTAGCGGCGAACTCCACAGCGACGGCCTTCTGTAGCTTCTCGACATCCACCCGATAGCGTTTCGCAACGCTCAGAAGGGTGTCTTCGCCGTCGGTGGCGGATCGCCGATAGGCCGAGTCGAGCAGACTGATTTCGAGCAGTACCCGGCATAGATCGGATTCGTCGTAATTCCCTACCTGCTTCGCCAGCAGTTCCTGCCCAGAGTCCGAGTCCTTCTTCACTTCGACTTTGTGGCGTTTCGCCACAGCCGGAATCTGGTTGTAGGAAAGACGGCTAATCAGGTAGTGAGCGACAGTCAGCAAATCCGACTTCTTCAGAGGAGCGGACACACGTTGAAGGATCGTGGCCAGCACGCGATGGCGAAGGGTGATGGCTAACTTCTCTTTCTCGATGCGCTTCCGCTCGTCTGCCCGCTCCTTCGCGACTTGCTGCGGAGAAGGCGCATTGGGATGGTGCACACGGCAATTGGGATCGGCGCAAACCTTGACCGTCTGTCCGCGCTTGCCGCCATCCATGACAATGGCTTCGGCCATCTTGTCACAGGGCTTCTGCGCGGCTGGCAGCTTTGCCCCTGTCCCGTTGGCCTTTGCCTTCTTGACTTCCAATTCGACGTACTGATTTCGTCCCAAGGGTGCGCCCTCGCGGGAATTCCAAGCGGACGATATCTGGACGAGAGTGGGTTTGCTTTCGAGCGTCTTCGCAACGTGGGCATCGATCTTCGAGCGGAAGCACTGTGGGTCAGTGCAGGAATCTTTGCGAACATCGCCGAAAAGCAGCTTGTTGAATCCGGTTCGCTTGGGACAGTTGGCGCAGGAACCTGCTTCCGGAACGAGCTTTTCGTCCTGCTTGTCAAATGGCGCAGATGCCAGTTGTAGCAGGATGTTGGACTCGATCCAGACGGCCAATTCCCGCACCGGAATCAGGACTTGGCTATTGCCTTCGCTCGTCCACATGCCGCGAAATGCAGCGGCGAAAGCTTCCTGTTGTTGCGATGCCGGGAGCTTTGCGATCAGTAGAGCGTGGCCAATGGTGATCTGATCTTTTAAGAATGCCTCGGCAACAGGCGGAATCAGATCGGCCAGCTTGATCCTGCCGTACACATAGGCCTCGCTCTTTCCGGCTCGGGCCGCGATGTTGGCGATGCTGTAGGCGGGTTCTCCAAGTTCCAACAGGGACTTGAATCCGAGCGCTTCTTCCAAGGGATGAATGTCCTCGCGTTGCAGGTTCTCCACGACCTGGGCTTCGATGGCTTCGGCGTCGGTGAGTTTGACGATGCGGACCGGAATGGAATCGAGTTCCGCAATTCTCGCGGCCCGGAGGCGGCGTGCTCCGGCCACAACCTCGTACTTGCTTGGCTCCAATTCCCGCACCAAAAGAGGCGCAAGAACTCCCTGCGTTTTGAAACTGGCCGCCAGTTCCGCAAGACTCTTGTCGTCAAATCGCTTGCGGGGATTGCTGGCCGATTCAATCAGCGCCGCCACGGGGACGCTGCGATATTCATGGTTGTTGACTGCACTTTGCGTATTCGGCATTTTCATTTCTCCTTTGATTTCGTGGGCTGTCGGTTCGTGATGGACTGCGCCGATTTCTGGCGCAACCGCGAGTCGTGATAGTTCAGGAGGCTGCGGAGAGAGCCGTGGGCTCGGGGGCAATGCCCCCGAGGATCACGGCAGCGGTTTGCTGAACGGCTTCCAGACTTTCGCGCAGGAGATTGGCGTCTCCGTGCCAAAGCTGGATGTAGTCCTGGGACGCGGTTCCATTGCGCAGCCCAATCGACTGGCAGACCACGAAGGCCACGGCTTCCGCTTCGGTTTCGCGGACTTGCTTGGTGGTGAGGGTACGGCGTTCGCCGCGATGCAGCATCTCGTGAGCGATCTCATGGACCAGCGTGGAGAATTCCTCGGCGAGCTGCATGCCGGACAGCAGCGTGATCTTGCCGCCGTGCGACAGACCCTTGGCGGGTGCAATGCGCTCGGAGAAACTCAACTCGACGTTCTGCCCTTCCACGAACTTGAACAGCCGTTCGCGGTATCCGCTCACGTCGCCGCTGACTTCGGTGAGGGTGGCGAGTTCCTTCCCTTCGGTCTGTGTGATGTCGAACACATAGACACCCCGGAACCCGTAAAGCCGGGGCTGGCCGTCTTTCCGATCGGTATCCTCGGAGGTGGCGTCTTCGTCCCGGCTGCGTTTCTTGCCGATCATGGGAGCCAGAATGAAGATGCCTTTTTCGCCGCGCTTGACGAAACGGCCAAGCGAGTTCCAAGTGCGAATCCCGGCGACGTTGGTGGCCTCGGGCTTCTGGCGTGCGATGAGCAGGATATTGCCAAAGCTGTAGGTGTGGAATTTGGCCATGGCGGAGAGGTAGGCGGTGAGGACTTCACTGTGACCGGACTCCAAAGCGGCCACCAGAAAATCGACCGCCTCTTTGGTGCGTTGGTTGACTTCTTCTAATTTCATGTTTTTCCCTTTCTGCCGTTTCCGGCTTGTTTCTTCCTTCACTTGAGCGGCAGCGGGAAGAAGCAAGCCGGAACGGTGAAAGGGACAGAACGGAGTCCGGGGGAGGGTGGCAGGGCGTGAGTGAGAGCGCGGTGAGTGCCAAACGGGGTGGGGGTTGGTTTGGCGCGAAACCGGCGCCATCCGAAACGCCCGTCCGAGCCGCGGCTGAGCGGCGTCCACCCGGAAGAGGACGCAGTGGGACAAATGCGAAGCCGCCTCGTGAATTAGCGAAATGGAGCAGCGCCGATTAAAAGTTAGATAGCAGAAGGATCGAAACTGAAATCCGCACACAATTGGCACAGCAGATTTCGGAAAAGAGTAAGCAAAACGATCGTGCCCAGGTGTCCGACAGGCCGTTGGCTCGGTCAGTTGTCCGTTTGGCCCAGAAAACTGCCGTGACAGCGAAATCTTCATTCGTAACTGACTGAAAGCGCGCGGCGCGGATGGCTACAAAAACGTTTCAATGACCCTCGGAAACAGTTCGTGGACTGTTAGTGTCCCATGATTGCGCGACGCTTACCACTACTCCGGGTTTGCCGCCGGATAACTTTCGATGTTTCCTCTGCATTACAGGCGCAGTAGGTGACGGGTACGTGCGTGCAAGGCGACATCGTATCGAAGGACTCCGGCATGCCACGACGACAGCAGGAATTCAGGGAAGGCGCTTTCACCCGCTGGTCAGCGCGTAGCGTTTCATGTGCGCGCTGCATTAAGCTGTGCGCAACAGAGCGCAGTCACTTCCTGTTCGAGCCGATCCAACCGATTCAATTCCGCCTGAACCGCAGGCTCGCCCTCTTCTCTTACTCTCCTAGCACGGACCAGAGCCTGTTCGGCAATCCGGCTCACCTCATGAAGCAGCTTACGAATCTCGACTTCTAGCTTCCCTCGGCTCTCCTGAATCCGGTTGAGAACGTCGCTCTGCACACGAGTGCTGTTGGTTTCAAGTAGCTTGGTGAGAAAGTTTCGGGCCTCGTTCCTAATGATCCACCGAGCACCCACCAGGCCAAGAACCAGGTCGGCCAGCCAGCGCACCGGCGAGGCAGGGTTCGCGACATCCCTGTATTCGTAAAAAGTGAATTCAGAGCGTACGCGAAATCCGCGTTCCGGATCGAGAGCATGGGGCATCCGCGCCAATTCGGGAATGCCGGCATTCGCAAGTCTGTTTAGAAACTCGTTGGCCATGTCTACGAACCGCAATGCTACCCGCCGGTATTCGTTCTCCGCTTTCTCCTGCTCGGGCTTTAGCCATGGCATGACATGACGGCGTGCAAGTTCTTGCGCCTCGTGGAAGGTGCGTCGGCGATACGATGGACCCAGCCATTTCGATATCGATTGCAGTGAAACTTCGAATTCCTCGTGCGCCTGCGGGAGTGCACGTGCGAGAAATGTTTTATGACGATCAACGAACATATCTGAAATATGCTGTTGTTCGGCCATGAACAGGTACCCGAGCTCCATCATCGAGCGTTCTGCATCGCCAATGGTCTGTTTCATTGCGGCGATACGGGTCTCTGACTCCTCGACCGGCCGTTGAAGTGCCTCGCGCTCTTCCGAGATAATCACTAGAAGCTGCTCGCTGATCCGCTCTAGTCCACGTTCACAGGCGGCCCGGATCAAACGACGGCCCGATCCTTCGATCAAATGATTCAGAGAAGCGACCAGCTTCTCCCAGTCTCGCCCCGTCCCGCGATGTTCAAGCTGTTCTGCCGCGCTGACCTCAAACAGAGGTCCGACAGAATGTTGGGGGAGTCGCTTTTCGAGTTGGCGTCGAGCAAAGGCCACCGCTTCGGCTCGTTCTGCGTCCGTCGTCCGATCCGCCTTGTTTACGGTGATAATGAGATCCTGAACGTGCTGCGCGACTGCCTCAACTAGTACAAGCTCTTCGCCCGCCAGCGGCGGATCCGCTCCGATCACGACCAGGGCCGCATCAATATGAGGAATAAAAGCCTGCGTTGCGGCCGTATTGCCGGTGAACACCGATCCCAACCCCGGTGTGTCCACGAAACACATGCCGGTTGCGAGCAGCGGACTAGGCACAAAGATTTCCAATGCCGCGACATGCTTCGCGTTCTCAGGGTTCTTCTCTTCGGAGACATACTCATCGACGGTCTTAACCGGAATGTCTATCCAGCCGCCAGCGGCTTCAAAACGCACGCGAGCGGTGGCATGTTTTCCGTAGCGCACGATCGTGGGGACGGTGGTCACCGGCACGACCCCAGTCGGCAGTATGTTGTCGCCCACCAGCGCATTCAGGACCGAGGATTTACCGCGCTTAAATTGACCGATGCAAGCAACGTAGAAGCGCCCCTCCGCAACCCGTTCGGCCACGGATCGTGCATCGGCAGCGACTTGCTCGGCGTCAAACTGGTCGGCTAACTCCGCCAGCCGCACGAGCGTTGACTCTCCATGGGAATTCTCAGCGGAGGACAGCCGATCCTCGGGCGCGACAGATACCAAAAGCGAAGAAGCGGGCTTCTCAAACACCGAGTTTTCTTTTGAGTCCGTGTTCATGGCCTCATGCGCTAATTCTCTTGTTCCATTCTGTACTTGGCTACAAAGCTGGAGAGCGCACTCCTTCCTGGTGTACGTAACGGATTACTTCCACCTCTGACATCGCGATCAATCCTTCATCCACCATTTCATCCAGCGCTGGGATGAGACTCCGAATTTTTTCCTCGGTGTCGATCACGGAAACCATGATGGGCCGGTCCGACGAGCGAAGCAGGTGCCGCTTGTGGATCAACGTGCTCGCGCCATACCCTTCTATGCCGCGGAATACGGTCGCCCCTGCGATGTCCAGTTCCCGGCACTTGATTACAATCGCCTCGTAGAGTGGCTTGTTCTGCCACTTGTCGTCTTCGCCGAAATGGATGCGCAGCATCTTGGCCTTGCCTTCCAGTTTCATATCTGGATCTCCTTCCGCCGATCCGACTCCTGGTAGTTGTGGGTGTACTTAATTACGTCCACATTGGAGAGCACCACAAGACCCTGCTTTACCATCTGGTCAAGAATCGGCATGAACGCCTGAAGTTTCGCTTCGGTGTCGACGACCGAGAGGAGGATCGGCCGATCGTGGGACAGGCTCAGTGCTGCATCCTTGTGGATGCGTCGGTTCGCGCCATAGCCCAGAATTCCGCGATAAACCGTTACTCCGGCAATATCGTGCGCTCGGAGACCGTTGACGATAGCTTCATGGAGAGGCTTGCCATTCCACTTGTCATTCTCCCCGATGTAGATGCGCATCATCTTGGCTTTGCCTTCACTCTTCAAGGCAGGCACTTCTGGCGCATTCCGCTTCTGCTTTTTCTCGGCAGGTTTGACAATGGTCGTATCGTGCATCTCAATCAGACCGGCGCCGACCATCTCCTGCAGCTTCGGCAACAGTTCTTCCACCTTCGCTGCCGTTTCAATGAACTCGACCTTGACGGGCAGATGGACCGCCAGGTCGACGAGACTCGTCGTTTGCATCTTATGATCTGCACCAAACCCAGCAATGCCACGCGTCACGGTTGCGCCCGATACGCCATGGAAGAAAAGAAAATCCAGAACAGCTGCATAGGCAGCACTCCCGTGATACTGCTGGTCCTCCGCTACGTAGATGCCGACCTTCTTGCCCGGTCCTGGTGTCAGCACATGTTCCTCCTGTCGTTAGAGTCCTCTTTGACCTACCAAAAACTCGGCGGCACGACCCAAAAGTCCTCCGCCCTCATGAATCCCGTGTTTCAGCTGTTCAAGGAAAGTTTCAAGTTCCTGTTCCAACTCTGCCCGATTTCGCTCTACGATTTCGTCAACCAGCGTTCGCAAACGCAATGGGACAAATTCCTTCACTTTCCGGCCGTGCTCCAGACAAAGAGTACCCTGACTCTTCATCCACTGCGCGAACACTGTCCCTTGGAGTTTCTGCGCTAGCTCACGCAAGCGAGTGACTTCCTCTTCGAGGACACGATGACACAAGGTGCACTCGTCACTGTTCGCTTTCCCCACCAGAGGCGGCTTCAACATTTCTAAGAAGACATTGGTTACGCTCTCTCCAGGCGTGGAGCGCGAAATCTTCGCTCTCGATCGAGCGAGCGCCCACCCGTGAAAATTGCAGACGCGCAGGTCTGATTGAGGTCGAGCTGTTTCCGCCAACGTCCACTGAAAGTCTTTCAGGATCGCGCAAATTGGACACGCACCCTTGGTGAGTGCCTGGCTTACGTTAGCTCCTGGTGCTAAAGCTTCCGCTTTCATGGGATCGCCCTCCCCGCCATAACGCCACCCCAGACTGCAACAAACCCGACGATCACGCTCAGTGCCACATAAAGGAAGCCCACGCCGATCTGGCCATCCTGGATCGTGCGCAAGGTCTCATATTCGAAGCTGGAGAATGTTGTGTAGCCTCCGATGAAGCCAATTGGGATCAGATATCGCCAGTTCGGGCTCCATTGAGTTCTGGCCGTCAATAAGGCAAAGACCAGGCCGATCAGGAACGAACCGGTAATGTTAATCACGAATGTCCCGTAGGGAAATCGCGTTCCCATTCTGCTTCCGATATAACTGCCCACCCAGAAGCGCAACATCGAGCCTAGACAACCTCCCACACCGACCATCACGTATTTCAGCAAGTTGCCTCGTTCCTTTCCTTTTCACAATGCGCTTTCACCAGAGTTACCTGCCAGTCAGGAAGCCACCGTCGGCTCTGTTCGAGCGATTACCAAGCCCTCCAGATCGCGACGAATGGTGCTTTCCTCTTCGGCTGGCGACACGTGATCGCCCACCAACCTCTCTACTTGAGCACGGTAGCCATTGGCATAAGCGTCAAATCTGCGTTGAATCTGACTCAACGTTCTCTCCGACCAGTCGTACAGCAAAGCATGATAAGCCGATAAGGATTTCGTCAGCTGCCCCCCGACCATACCCGCCAGGCGCTTGGTCACGATCGATCTCGAAATGTCTCCTCCGAGCAGGCCGAACAGGAAGGGCCGCTTTAAGTTGATCGTGAGCTCGCCTGGGTCATAGGCTGGCATTTCTCTCACCACGCCGGCGAACTCTTGTTCTCCAGGCACATCCTCGACCTCAAGCACCGCAGCAGTGGCTCGGAGAGTTTCATGGAGTTTGCGCGCCATCGCGTCCATACGCCGGCGAAGAGACTCGGTTTGTTCCTGAACGATCCCTGTCACCGCGTTGCGTACAATCCCAGGCACGGCTTCATCTCCGGCACCTTGCTTGGACCATGATTCAACCACGGTAGCCGCCGCAACGCGCAAAGCCCGAGTACTGGAATATTCCAGGTCGTTCGCAACGCCTCTCGCTGTCTTCTTCATCTCCTCAAGACGCCCGCTCGCCTGACGTAATTCAGCTTCGACAACACGCAGTTGTTCAACCTTCTTCGGCGAGATCTGGTCCTTGCGGCGCAAGCGTGTGCGCAAGGCCATCTCTACCGATTGGCGAAGCGCTCCCAGCTTGCGCCGGATGGAGCGCAGCTTCAGTTCCTGACGCTGACTGTACAAGGGAGCGATGTCTGCTTCGAACCACTGAGCGACGAGATCTTTGCTGTCAGCCATCACGCTCACAGCTCGCACCGCCAGATCCCGGTTTACCTCCTCTTTGATGTGTTCTTTCACATACCCAATCACCCGCGAGCGATCTTCGAGCGTCAGCAGGTCCGCCTTGCTCAACAGCACCATGGCCGGAATTGCCGAGTCATACAGAATCTGGATGGTTTGCAGATCGTCCGGAGTCAGCGTCGATCCGGCATCAATGAGAACAACGCCCAGATCACAGCGCGGCAAATAAGCGAGCGTTTCGGCCGCTCCACGAGTCGCCAAAGATCCCAACCCAGGAGTATCGACGAATGCGATGCCCTCTCGAAGGCGAGGTGATGGGAGCTGAACCACGATTCTGGTTACATGCTTCTCGTTCCCACGATTGAGCTGCTCCGCCACAAAGTCCGGCAGGTGCGCGATGTCAAAGCGTTCGGGCGTCCGATTGGCAAACCAGACGTGGACTGCCGGTGTCTCGCCGTACAGCAAGCGTGTCGGAACGGCGGTAATTGGAGTGACTCCCACCGGAAGTGCATCGGTCTCAAGCATCGCATTCAGCAGCGAGGACTTGCCGGAGCTAACACGCCCGAAAACGGCGATTTCGAAACTGTTGTCTTCCAGGCGGTCGAGAATCATCGACAACGTGGCCCGGAATTCTACCAGTCCGTGCTCGCTGATGACCGACTCCAGCTTCTTGAGAATCGGGATCTCGTTTCCAGTTTGTTCCAGCCTTTCCAAACGCTCCTGCAGGTTCTCCCTGGAGCCGCGCATCAGATATTGATCGAGCTGGCGTACCAAACCCTGGAGTTCTCCAGCGATGCCATTCAGTTCAACCGCAGCCGCGGGAGGAACCTCCCCGTAGCCGCGCATGTATTCGGGCTTTAGTTCTTCGGTGGCGATATCCACAAAGGTGAGGTAGGAATGCAACGAACGTGAAACTGGGATATCGGCCGGCGGACGCTCAATGCCCTGGCCATCGAGCACCCGAACCAACTGGGCCCGAATGCGGCCAATGTAGTCTTCGATCACACGCCTCTGGGCTGGGCTCAGATCCGGAGCGTATTGCGGAAAGGCCAGCCTGGAGGTTGAGACATTGAGGGTGCTTTCGATCTCCGCCAG
>Ga0335084_10001287_pt1 | contig 23232 bp, 20 predicted proteins | sample Lox_Sample_44_FD_206721 | JGI IMG/M metagenome (GOLD analysis project Ga0335084, IMG submission 206721) | Soil microbial communities from Loxahatchee National Wildlife Refuge, Florida, United States - Lox_Sample_4.4 | ecosystem: Environmental > Terrestrial > Soil > Wetlands | place: USA...
CGGCGACCACGCGCCTGGCGTGCGCGACCTCGGCCTCGCTCGGGCTGAACGCCTGCTGGATCACCGGCACCTGGTCGGGGTGGATCGCGATCTTGCCGGTGAAGCCGTCCATGCGCGCGCGCGCGCAGGTCTTCTCGAGCCCCGCGGAATCGCGGAAGTCGGGATACACGGTGTCGACGGGCTGCACGCCCGCCGCCACCGCGCCCGCCAGACACAGCGCACGCGCGAGCTGGTACACGAACGCGAGCTCGCCGTCGGGCCCGCGGTTGGTGCTGGCGCCCAGCGCGGCGGGCAGGTCCTCGGCGCCCCAGGTGAGTCCGGCGAGCCGCGCAGTCACTCCGGCGTAGCTGCCGAGCGAGAACACCGCGGCCGCGGTCTCGGTCGCGACCGGCACGATGCGCGTGCGCCCCGGCCGGATGCCCTCGCGCGCCTCGAGCGCGTCGAGATAGTGCGCCAGCGTCGCCACCTGCGCGCCCGAGTCGGTCTTGGGCACGACGATGCCGTCCGGCGCGCCCGGCATCACACCAGCCAGGTCGGCGAGCGCGTCTGCGGACGCGAGCGGATTGATGCGCACCCAGAGCTCCGAGCGCCGCGCGCCCGAGTCGGCCGCGCGCGCCGCGAGATACTCGCGCACCAGGCCGCGCGCCGCGGGCCGCCGCTCGGCCGCGACCGCGTCCTCGAGGTCGAGGATCAGCACGTCCGACCCGATCGCCTCGGCCTTGGCGAGCTTGCGCTCGCTGTCACCGGGCACGAACAGCCACGCTCGGGCAGTCATCCGGTCAGCCTACCTCAGGCTATGGCTCGCTGCAGGTGCCCGCGACCGCGCGCACGTCCGAGCCTTGTTCGACCACCATGTGCGCGGCCGAGGCGATGCACACGGGTCGCATCACACCGGGCCGTTCCGGGGCGAAGGGACACACCAGAAGGTCGGCGTAGAGCCGCCGCCCGGCGCGATCCGGTCGGCGAGACACTCGGGCTCGACGGGCGCCGGGTCGTCGGGAAACACGCCGAGCATGCGATGCGTGCCGACGACCCAGATGCGCCGCCCCGGGTTCCCGTTGCCGAGCGCGAGCCGGCCGTGCACGCTGAAACACGCGTCTGCCCGATCGGGATGCTTGGCGCACCCGGGCCACGGGGTGGATTCGTCGCCCCCGTATGACGCGGCCAGCAACACGAGCAACAGTGTCCGGGCCATCCGACGCTGAGTCTAGCGCTCGGATAGACTGCGGCCCGAGGGTCGCATGGCCACCCTGGCCATGCCCCGAGGGAGGCTTCGCATGTCCGAGCTCGCGCTGCGCAACGGCATCTTTCTCGCCCCGTTCCATCCCGTCGACGAGGACCCGACGCTCGCGCTGCGGCGCGATCTCGAGCTGGTCGAGTTTCTCGACCGCGTGGGCTACGACGAGGCCTGGATCGGCGAGCACCACTCGGCGGGCTACGAGATCATCGCCTCGCCCGAGCTGTTCATCGCGGCCGCGGCCGAGCGCACGCAGCGCATCAGGCTCGGCACGGGCGTGATCTCGCTGCCGTACCACAACCCGCTCATGGTCGCGGACCGCATGATCCAGCTCGACCACATGACCCGCGGACGCGCCATGTTCGGGGTCGGACCGGGACTCCTGCCCTCCGACGCGCACATGCTGGGCATCCCGGTCGCGAAGCAGCGCGACCGCATGATCGAGTCACTCGAGGTGATCCTGCGCCTCCTGGCCGGCGAGACCGTGACTGCCAAGACCGACTGGTTCGAGCTGCGCGACGCGCGCTGCCAGCTGCGCCCGTTCACGCGCCCGCGCCCGCACGTCGCGGTGGCGAGCACGGTGACTCCTTCGGGCGGCCGCGCGGCCGGGCGCTACGGCCTGGGCATGCTGTGCGTGGCCTCGACCCAGCCCGACGGCTTCGACGCCCTGGGCGTGAACTGGAAGGTGGCGTGTGACTTCGCAGCCGAGCGCGGCGCGGAGATGAACCGCGCCGACCTGCGCCTGGTGGCGCCGATCCACCTGGCCGCCACGCGCGAGCAGGCGCGCAAGAACGTGCAGTTCGGGCTCGAGAAGTGGGCCGCCTACTTCAACCGCATCAGCCCCGCGGGCTTCGGCAATCCGACGCCGAGCGGCGACCTGGTCGACGGCCTGATCGAGAGCGGCCGCGCCGTGATCGGCACGCCCGACGACGCCGTGGAGCTGGTCGAGAGACTCGAGAAGAAGACCGGCGGCTTCGGCGCGTTCCTGCAGCTCGCGCACAACTGGGCGGACTTCGAGAACACCAAGAAGTCGTACGAGCTGTTCGCGCGCTACGTGACTCCGCGGCTCGCCCTGGGCGCGAACCGCGCGCGCGAGGCCTCGCTCGCCTTCGCCGGCGACGGCGCACCCAAGTTCATGGGCGACGCCATGGCGGCAGCGCAGGCGTTCATCCAGCGCCACGCCGAGGAAGAGAGCCGGAAGTCCCGCTAGAGCGCGCTAGCGCGAGAGACTCGCGAAGGCCGCCCTGAGCGAGTCCCGCAAGCCGCTCCGCGGCGCGCAGCGAGCCGCAGGCGAGCGTAGGCGCGTTAGCGCGAGAAAGGACTCGCGAAGGCCGCCCTGAGCGAGTCCCGCAAGCCGCTCCGCGGCGCGCAGCGAGCCGCAGGCGAGCGTAGGCGCGTTAGCGCGAGTTCCGGAACAAGTCCCCGACGTGCAGGTCGCGCTCCGACTTGGTGACCAGCGCGAGTGAGGTGCCCTCGCTCGCCTTCACCACGAACAGGTCGCCGATCACGTCGTCCGGGACCATCAGCATGTCTTTGGTGAGCGGGTCACGGACCTCTTTCGAGGGCCGGAACACGACCAGGCGCCGGCCCGCCACCATGCCCTGCTTGGTGCCGGCGTCGAGGATCACGAAGTCACCCGCGCCCGTGCGCTGGCGGTAGGGCTGGAACGCGACGATCGTGCCGCGCACGGCCTCGCCGGAGCGCACCTCGGTGATCGCGGCCGGCTCCTCCACGAACGGCAGCACGCGGTCGCCGGGCTGGATCTCGGCGTAGGACGTGATGATCTTGGCCCAGCTCGTTTCGGGATAGAGCTGCGTGATCTCCGCCTTGCCGAGCACCTGCACGAAGTAGCCGAGCGTCAGACCGGTCTGCGGGTGGCGCAGCTCGCGGCGCACGCGGAACACGGTGAACGCGTCGCCGACGTGGCCCTGACCCTCGCCGACCGACAGGATCGTGCGCTGGCCCTGGGCCATCCAGATGTTCTCGTCGTGATTGCCCATGACTGCGCCCGAGGCCTTCAGCTCGTTGGCAGTCACGAAGCTCACGCCCTGGAGCGTGGGCACGTCGACCTTCACCTCGCCGGTCACGTCGGCCGCGTCGAGCGAGGCGAACGGGTCGGACTCCTCGCCGGCCTGCGGGGCCGGCCCGGGTGCGGGCGCGGCGGGCAGCTCGGCGGCGGGCGCGGCCTCGGCCGGCGCGGCCTGGCTGGCAGCCGCGAGGCGCGCGGCCTCCTCGGGAGTCAGCGTGCGCATGGAGCCGGCGGAGATCCAGATCAGCTCGCCGGGATAGATGCGGTGGGGGTTCACCACCTTGCTCTCGTTCTCCTTCCAGACCGACGGCCAGATCCAGGGAGTGCCGAGATACTTCTGCGAGATGGCCCAGAGCGTGTCGCCCTTCTGGACCTTGTAGATCTGTCCCTTCCGGCCGTCCGGAGTCACACCCTCTCCCTGCTCCTGCGCAGACGAGAGCGCAGGCAGGACGAGCAGTCCGACGGCGAGAATGACGGGGCGCAGCGAGGACATGGGTTCCCCCTTCTGCGCCGCGCATCGGCAACGGCCGAGCGCCGCTTTACAGGGGAAGACACGTCCCTCGAGGACGCTCAGCCCGTCTGCAGCTCTTTCAGGAACTTCTCGGCGTCGGCGCGCTCGCTGAAGTTCGAGACCTCGTCGAGCGCGCGCTTCAGCTCTGAGACAGCGCGGTCTCTCTCGCCATTGCGGTCATAGGCCTTGGCCAGGTGGTAGCGCACGGTGCCGCGCAGCGGGTGACCTTCCGGGTACTTGTCGATCGCCTCGCGGAAGAGCGCGATCGCCGCGGCGGGAATGCCCTTCTTGTACATGATCCAGCCCAGCGTGTCGGCGACGCTCGGGTTGTTGGGCAGCGCGTTCTTCGCGTCCTGCGCCAGCTGGAGCGCGCGGTCGAGCTCGGTCGGGCTCGGGTTCTCGCTGTTGGCGAGGAGCCACGCGAGATTGTTCTTGGCCGCGGGCTGGTCCTGGTCGACGCGCAGGACGTCCTCGTAGTAGTCCTTCGCCTGCTGGGTCCGGCCCGCCGACTCACACAGCTGCGCGAGCTCGAGCGAGATGGCCGGGTTGTCCTTCTGCAGCGCGTGGGCCTGGTCGAAGGTCTGGATCGCCTGGTCGAGCCGCTTCTCGCCGCCTTCCTTCTTCCAGGCTTCGCGGTACAGCTTGCCCAGCGTCATCATGGTCTCGACGCGCTTGGGGTCCTTCTCGATCGCCTTCTTCAGGTCGGCTTCGGCCAGCTCGAAGGTGTCGGGCTTCTGCTCCGAGCTGCCCAGACGGATCTTGGCGCGCATCTCGTAGAGCGCCGGGTTGTCGGGCTGCTTCTCGATCCAGCCGTCGACCTTCTTCATGGCCTCTTCGGGCTGGCGATCGTCGATGTCGGCCTGGGCCAGCTCGGCCATCGCCGCGGAGTTGTTCGGGTCCTGCTCGAGGATCTTCTCGAGGATCGGCGCCGCGACCTTCCGCTCGCCGGTGCGCCGGTAGAGCTGCGCGACCTTCAGCCGCACGTCGGCGGGCGCGTCGTCCTTGAGCTGGATCTTGTGCAGCGCCTCGCGCGCCTCGAAGTTGCGCTTCAGCCGCACGAGTGACTCGACGTAGATCAGCGCCACGCGCAGGTCACCGGGGTTCTGCTCGAGCGCGGCCTTGGCCTCGCGCGCGGCACTCTCGTTCTCGTTCGTGTCGAGATAAAGCGCAGCCAGCTGGCTGCGCGCAGGCAGGCTCTGGGCGTCGAGCTGCAGCGCCTGCTGGAACTCGCTGCGCGCGAGCTCGTTCTGATGCTGCGCGAGATAGGCGGTGCCGAGCAGCACGTGCGCCGAGGCGTTGGGCTGCTCGTCGATCACGCGCCGCAGGCTGGTCGCCGCCTCGGCGTATTTCTTGTCGAGCAGATAGAACTTCCCCTGCGTGAACAGGCCGAGCACGCTCTTGGGGTTCTTGGCCAGCACGTCGTTCACGATCTTCCAGGACTCGGTCGTCGGCGTGGCCAGCTCGCCCTTCTGGTCGACCATCAGCTCGGCCTTCCGCAGCTTCGCGGCCTCGTTCGACGGGTCGAGCGCGATCGCGCGGTCGACGTCGGCGAGCGCCTTGTCCATCGCGCCCGTGCGGCGGTGGTAGTCGGCGAGCACGAGCAGCGGGTCGACCTCTTTGGGCTTGGCCTTCACGCCCTCTTCGAGCATCTCCTCGGCCTTGTCCGCCTTGCCGGCCGAATAGTAGAAGCGCGCGAGCGTGAGCAGCACGTTCGAGTCGGTGGGCGAGTCGTCGCGCGCCTGCAGCAGCACCTTCTCGGCCTCGTCGTTCTTGCCCTGGTTCACGTAGAAGTTGGTGAGGAACAGGCGGACGGCGGTGCGCTCTTCGGGTGTCTCCGCGACCTGGACCGCGGTCTGCAGCTCCTTCAGCGCTTCGTCGTTCTTGCCCGTGATGGCGAGGAAGCGCGCGAGGCTGGCGTGATTCGCAGCCGAGCCCTTGGCCTCGACCAGCTTGCGCAGCGCGTCCTCGGCGCCCGCGACGTCGCCCTTGCGGCCGAGCGCCTGGGCCTTCAACGCGAGCGCGGCTTCGTGCTGCGGGTTGATCGCGAGCGCGGCGTCGACGTCTTCGAGCAGGCCGTCCACGTCGCCCTTCACCGACTTCAGCCCGCCGCGCAGGAGCAGCGCGTCGATGTTCTTCGGGTCCTTCTCGAGCAGCTGAGTCGTGTTCTCGAGCGAGGCGTCGTAGTCGCGCGCGACGAACAGGATCTGCGCGAGCTTGAGCTTCCAGCTCTCGTTCTCGGGCTGGAGCCGCGAGGCCTCCTTGTACTGCCAGAGCGACTCGCCGTACTCCTGGAGGTTCCAGAGTGTCTCGGCCATCTGGTAGTGCGCCTCGCCGTCGTTCGGGGCGAGCTTCAGGAGATTGAGCAGCGCGATCTTGGCCTCGCTCCACTCCTTCTTGTCGTAGTACTCCTTGGCCGTCTGGCGCTGCTGCAGGATGCGCGCTTCGCGGGACTTGCAGCCGCCGGCAAAAGCCAAGAGGAGGACGATGGAGCAGACCAGGGCGGCGCGCATGCTGGGAGACCCTCCCTCGGGTGAGACGGGGCGGAGAACCGGTGCGTTTTCGCCCGGTAGTCTAACCCGGGTTGGGCTATTCGGAATTCGCGTCGGCCGCCGGGACCAGGTAGCGCTTGCCTTCCTGCTCCAGCCAGCCCTCGTCCTTCAGCTCCTTCACCACGCGGGTGATGGTCTCGCGGCTGGTGCCCACGAGGTCGGCAAGTTGCTGGTGCGTGATGGGTGACGTCGCCATGCGGTCCTGGCGTTCGGGCACCGGCTCCTTGGCCAGGCGGGCGAGCAGGCGCCGGGTGCGGCCCTCGACGCGCTCGAACAGGAGCCCCTTGATCTGCTCGTCGGTCTCGCGCAGGCGGCGCGCGAGCACACGGATCAGCTCGAGAGTCACTTCGTGGTTCTGCTTGAGCAGGCCCAGGAAGTCCTGGCGCGACAGCGCCAGCAGCACGCAGGGCGTCGTGGTCTTCACGGAGGCCGAGCGCGGCGCGCGGTCGAGCAGCGCCATCTCGCCGTGGAAGTCACCCGGGCCGAGGATCTCGAGGATCTTCTCGCGCCCGTCCTCGGACATCTTGGTGACCTTCACCTGCCCTTCCTGGATGATGTACATGTAGTCGCCGATCGAGCCGTCCTCGTAGATGACGGCATCGCGCGGGAACTTGCGGTCGATCAGCAGGCCCGCGATGTCGGCGAGATCCTTCTCACCGAGATCCCGGAACAACGGAATCGCGCGCAGAGCTTCGTTGCGGTCTTTCATCCCTGATCCCCCGGGTGTTGCGTCGGCGAGGTCTCGGGCGCTCACAGGAGATCCTCACGGCCGCGGCGAGCCAGCTCGTCCACGATCTTTCGCACGTCTTGCGCCCGATGGTTAGCACAGACCAGAAGTGCATCGGTGGTCTGGATCACAAGCAGATCCTTCACGCCGAGGAGCGCGACAGTCTTATCGGTCGAGGTCCACACGACATTGTGTTGCGCATCGAGCAGGACCGGTGGCGTGCCCGCATGCACCCGATTCTCGCCGAGCGCGGGCAGGTGCGCACCCAGCGCGTCCCAGCTGCCGAGGTCACTCCAGGCGAAACGCCCGCGCAAGGCGAACACGCGCCGGCTGCGCTCCAGGACCGCGTAGTCGAACGAGAGCGGGCGGACCGCGCGATAGGCGCGCGCGAGCGCGGCGCGCGGCGGGCGGCCGCCCTTGGCGATGCGCTCCAGCGTCGGGCCCAGGGCGTCCCAGACCTCGGGCGCGAGCGCGCGCGTCTCGGCCAGGATCCGCTCGGGCCGCGCCAGAACCATGCCCGCGTTCCACAGGTAGCCGCCGTCGGCGACGAAGCGCCGCGCGCGCGCGGCGTCGGGCTTCTCGACGAAGCGCGCCACCGGCACCACGCCGCCGCGCGCGCCCTTGCCCAGGCGCAGGTAGCCGTAGGCGGTGTCGGGCCAGGACGGCTCGATGCCCAGCAGCACGAGTTTCTCGCCGTCGGCGGCCGCCCGCGCGCACGTGCGCACCGCCGCCGCGAAGGCGCGCGCGTCGGGAATGTGGTGATCGGCGGGAAACACTCCGATGACTCCCGAAGCGCCGCGACCCAGCGCCTCAGCCGCGGCCCAGGCGATCGCGGCCGCAGTGTTGCGCGCGACCGGCTCGAGCAAGAGCCGCGTGCCCGGGTGCCCGCGCAGCGCCGCGCGCGTGGCGCCGGCCAGCGCCTCGGCCGACACGACCAGGGTGCGCGCCGCGGGCGCGAGCAGCCGCAGGCGCTGCAGGGTGTCACCGATCAGTGTACGGCGGCCCACCAGCGGCACGAACGGCTTCGGCACCGCGCGCCGGCTGGCAGGCCAGAAGCGCGTGCCCGCGCCGCCCGCCAGCACGACGGGCAGCACCTGCGCCCGCGCCGCTATCGGCCGACCCCGGTGTAACGGAAGCCCAGGCGCCGCATCTCGGCGGGCTCGCAGATGTTGCGCATGTCCACGACCACGGGCTGGCGCAGGCGCTCCTTCAAGAGCCCCAGATCGAGCTTGCGGAACTGGTTCCACTCGGTGAGGAACAACAGCGCGTCGCAGCCCTTCGCGGTGTCGTAGGGGTCCTCGCAGAACACCGCGCCCTCGAGCTCGCGCGCGGCGTTCTCCATGGCCTGCGGGTCGAAGCAGCGCAGGTGCGCCCCGCGCCACAAGAGCTGCTGACTCACCCAGATGGAAGGTGAGTCGCGCACGTCGTCGGTGTTGGGCTTGAACGAGAGACCGAGCACGCCCAGCGTCTTGCCCGCCACCCCGCCGACCATGCGCTCGACCTTGTCGAGCATGCGCTCGCGCTGCGCCTGGTTGGCGGCGACCGTGGCCGAGACGATGCGCTGCTCGACGCCGAACTCGCGGCTGAACTGCACCAGCGACAGCGTGTCCTTCGGGAAGCACGAGCCGCCGTAGCCCGGCCCGGGGTGCAGGAACTTGCGGCCGATGCGCCCGTCGAGGCCCATCGCGCGAGACACGTCGTGCACGTCGGCGCCCACCGCCTCGCACAGCGCGGACACCTCGTTGATGAAGCTGATCTTGGTGGCGAGAAACGCGTTGCTCGCGTACTTGATCAGCTCCGCGGTCGCGACGTTCGTGATCACGAACGGGACCTCGATCAGGTTCAGCGGCTTGTACAGGTCCTTCAGGATCGCGATCGCCTGCGGGTCCTCGGCACCGATCACCACGCGGTCGGGGCGCATGAAGTCCTCGACCGCGCTGCCCTCGCGCAGGAACTCGGGGTTCGACGCGACCGAGCACAGCACGCCCTCGCGGCCCGCGGCGGCGGCCGACTCACTGATGATGCGCCGCACGCGCTCCGCGGTCTTCACCGGCACGGTGCTCTTGGTGACCACGACCTTGTAGCCGTCGAGGTGGCCGCCGATCGTGCGCGCGACCTCGTCCACGTACGACAGATCGGTGCTGCCGTCCGCGCTGGGCGGCGTGGGCACCGCGATGAAGATCACGAGTGAGTGCTGCACCGCGCGCTCGGCGTCGGTCGTGAACTGCAGCAGTCCCGCCTGCATGTTGCGGCGCACGATCTCCTCGAGCCCCGGCTCGAAGATCGGGATCTCGCCCGCCTCGAGGCGCGCGACCTTCTCCGCGTCCTTGTCCACGCAGGTCACGTGGATGCCGAACTCTGCGAAACACGCGCCGGTCACCAGACCGACGTAGCCCGTACCGATCACCGCGATGTTCATCTTCCCCACTCCCTCAGCGCGATGGCGACCGGCCGCATGCCCTCCGAGAGCGCCACGCCGATCACCGCCCCGAGCGCGTCGCGCGCGAAATCCGCGTACGACGCCACGCGTCCCGGGACCCAGAGCTGCAGAATCTCGTCGCCCGCCGCGAACAGAGTCACTGCCAAAAGCACACACAGCGCACGCGGCACGCGCGGGGCAACGATCGCCCATAGGGTAACCATTGCCAGGCCGGCGAACAGCGGGATGTGCAGCAGGTCGAGCTGGTGCACCGACAGCCCCCAGCGCGCGACCGTCCGCCCGGGCAGCGCCGAGAGCGAGAGCACGCCGCCCATGTACAAGAGCGCCACCAGCCCGCGCAGCGGCTCGATCCCGACCCCGGACCTGCCGGCCTTCATCGAGTCACCCAGTGACACACTCGCCTTCGTCGCGCAGCCAGGCCACGGTGCGCGCCACGCCCTCCTCGAGCTCCACGCGCGGCGCGTAGCCCAGCTCGGCGGCGGCCAGCGCCGTGGAGGCCCAGGTGCGCGGCAGGTCGCCCGGCGCGGCCGGCAGGCTCTCGCGCTCGGCGCGCCGGCCGATCACGCGCTCGAGCGTCGCGATGATGTCGTTCACGGTCACGGGCTTGCCGCGGCCCAGGTTGTAGACGTGGAAGCCCGCGGCGCGGTCGAGCGCACGCACGATGCCGTCCACGGTGTCGGCCACGAACGTGAAATCGCGCTCGATCGAGCCGTCGCCGAACACCGGGATCGGCCGGCCCTCGAGCATGAGCGTCGCAAATTTGTGTAGGGCCAGGTCGGGGCGCATGCGCGGGCCGTAGGCGTTGAAGAAGCGCAGACAAGTCACCGCCAGCCCGCTCGCGGCGTGCGCCGCGTGACACAACAGCTCGCCGCCGCGCTTGGTCGCGCCGTAGGGCGACAGCGGCCGGTCGGCCGCGAGGTCCTCGGTGAACTCGCCGCGCGGCCGTTCTCCGTAGACGCTCGACGACGACGCGAACACGAAGCGTTCGACGCCCTGGCGCGCGGCCGCGTTCAGCACCACCGAGGTGCCGAGCAGGTTCACGTCGGCGTAGGTGACCGGGTCCGCCAGGCTGGGCCGCACGCCCGCGCGCGCCGCCAGGTGCACGATCGCGCGCGGCGCGAAGCGCTCGACCGTCTTCGCGACCCCGTCCACGTCGCGCACGTCGAGCTCGAACACGCCCGCGAAGCCAGGCTGCGCGCGGGCGCGCGCGAGATTCAGCTCTTTGCGGGCGCGCGGATAGAAGTCGTGGAAGGAGTCGAGGACGGCGACCTCGTCCCCGCGCGCGAGCAGCGCATCGACCAGCACCGAGCCGATCGCGCCCGCGCCGCCGGTGACCAGCACGCGCGCGCGGCTAGTGGCCGAACGCGTAGTCCCAGGAGAACCCGACGCCGACGGTGAACTTGTTGTATGGCGGCCCGAAGAGCTGGACATCCCCCGTCCGGTCCGTGAAGCGGAGGGTCACGAAGGTGGCCAAGCGCTTGCGCAGCTGCCAGTCGAGCCGCGCCTCGGCGTAGTAGGCGTCGCTCTGCAGCGTGGAGCGCGCGTTGAACTGGCACTGTCCCGCCTTGTTCGCGCCCGAGCCGAAGAGCGTGAGCCTCCCGCCCGTGGGGCAGGAGAACGACGGCCCCGTGACCGGGTTGAAGGAGTTCGCGATGTACTGCGCCCCGACTGCGACCGGCGAGTCGTTTACCGACTCGTAGTGCTCGTAGAGTCCGGTGAGCGACAGGGTCGCGCGCTGCGACAGGTTGTGGATGTAAGCCAGGCTGACCGTGTCGACGTCGACGTCGGAGCTGAACAGGCTGCTCGTGGTGCGCGTCTCGCGCTGGTAGGCGAACTGCACGCGGCCGCGCGGCAGCGCGCGGCGGACCAGGATCTGGCCGACCACGCCGGGACCGACCGAGTCGAAGTCGGTGGCCAGGAAGTCGTGGAACGGGAACGCGTCGCTCGAGCCGCCCACTGGCGGGCCGACCCGAGTCACCTGGCGCTGCGCGCCCTTGGTGAGACTCTCGAGCCGCCGGACGCCGATCTCGATGTGCGTGGTCCAGAGCTCGCTCCAGGTCCGGTCCCAGCCGATCGAGAAGCTCTGCTGGTTGCTGATGTCGCGGCCCGTGTTCACGCCCACGGTGTGCGGGTCGAACGGGTCCTGCACCGGGACGTCGGCCAGCACCGCGTCGGCGACGTTGGTGGAATTCGCGCTGAGCTCGAAGCTGATCGTGTCGAGATACGAGAGGTCGTGCTGCAGCACCAGCCGCGTGAACCAGCCGTCGCGGTCGCGCAGGTCGGCGCGCCCGATCTCGTGCGCGAGATAGTCGACCGAGAACGGCCCGCCCGAGAGCTGGAGCTTGTCGAGCGGCGTGAGCTGATAGCGGCCGCCGAACTGGCCCTGCGCGAGGTCCGCATTGGGCACCGCGCCTTCGATCAGCTGGCCGGGGCTGATCACGGGCTCGGTCGGCGTGCCCGGCTCGGTCACGAAGCCGACTTCGGAGGGCGCGCGGATCTCGGCGTGCGGGGCGATCCGCATGTAGCTGCCGTCGCCGAACAGCGAGAGCCGGGGCAGGACCGTGCGGTCGAAGCCGCCGCTCATGCCGCGGTCGACGCCGTCGAGATCGCTCTCGTCCCAGTAGGTGTGACTCGACAGCCAGCCGTCGAGGTACCAGCGGCCCAGCGTGCCCGTGCTCTCCAGGTTCAGCGAGGGCCGCACGATCGTGACCGGGCTGCCCTTGGCGGCCGGGTCGCTGTTCGGGATGGAGAAGATGTTCGAGTCGTAGTCCTGCTCGACGATGATCTGCGGGCGGAGCTCGACCGTCTCGCCCGCGCGAGCGGCCGATGCGAGACACGCGAGCGCGGCCAGGGCGAGGGCCGCGCTAGCGCCAGAACGGTCGTTCTTCCGGAACAATGATCTGATCTCCGGGCAGGAGCAGGATGTTCTGCGCGACGTTCTCGCCGTCCACGAACGAGTCGTAGTCGAACAGGAACTCCGCGGGCTGTGACCCGTGACCGCGGATGATCTTCACGCGGCGCTTGCCGGCGAAAGCGCTGAAGCCGCCCGAGATCGCGATCGCGTCGAGCACGCGCATCTCCGGCTGCAAGGGGATCACGCCCTGGCGCGCCACCTCGCCCAGCACGAACACGTTCTTGGACCCGACCTTGAGCACGATCACGGTGACCTGGGGCGCAGTCACGAACTCCTTCAGGCGCTCGGTGATCGCGTCCTTGAGCTGCGTGGTGGTGAGCCCGGCGGCCTGGATGTCGTCGACCAGCGGCACCGAGATCTTGCCGTCGAGCCGCACCTCGACCTGGGCGAGTGACAGCGCTTCTTCCTTCCACACGCTGATCTGCAGCACGTCCATCGCGCCGATCAGGTAGTCGCTCTGCGCGGCGACCGCGCCCTCTTCGAGCTGCTGCGCGGTCGGCTGCTGGCGCATCGTGGTTCCGCAGCCCGCGAGGCCCAGCGCCAGAAGCGCAGACAGAAGGGTCTTCGCGGGAGAAGGTCGGGGGGGCATCGTTCGTCTCCGGGCTAGGGCCTAGGGGAGTCCGAGAGACCCGCGTCTCTCATCTTGTACAGCAAGGCCTTGTAGCTGATCTGCAGGATCGCCGCGGCTTCCTTCCGGTTCCAGCGCGTGCGCTGCAGGACCCGCGCGATGAGTCGCGCCTCGGCCACCTGCGCCGCTTCGCGCGCGACGCGCTTCAAGCTGACTCGTGGGGTCTCCCCAGCGAGATAGCGATCGAGCTCGCCGGTCGAGGCCGGGGCCGGCGCCGGCGCGCGCGGCGCGGAGGCGCTGCGCGCGCGCAGCTCGGCGAGCACGGGCGCGGCGTCGCCCAGGACGACGATGCGCTTGACCAGGTTCTCGAGCTCGCGGATGTTGCCCGGCCAGTCGTAGACCAGGAACGCGGCGCGCACCTCGTCCGGCAGCGGCTTGGCCTCCTTGCCGTACTCGCGCGCGTAGCGCTCGAGGAAGTGATCGGTGAGCGGCGGAACCTCGTCGCGGCGCTCGCGCAAGGGCGGCAGCTGGATGGTGACCACGTTCAGCCGGTAGAAGAGGTCTTCGCGGAAGCTGCCCTCGCGCACCGCCGCCTCGAGGTGGCGGTTGGTCGCCGCGATCACGCGCGCGTCGACCGCCACGTCGCCGTGACCGCCGAGCCGCGAGAACTGACCGTCCTGCAGCACTTGCAACAGCTTCGCCTGCAGGCTCGGGTGCATCTCGGAGATCTCGTCGAGGAAGATCGTCCCGCCGTTGGCGATCTCGAACTTGCCGAGCTTGCGCTTGTGCGCGCCGGTGAAGGCGCCCTTCTCGTAGCCGAACAGCTCGCTCTCGAGCAGCTCGTGCGGCAGCGCCGCGCAGTTCACCTTCACGAACGGCCGGCGCGCGCGGTTGGAGCGGGTCCAGATCGTGCGCGCGACCAGCTCCTTGCCCGTTCCGCTCTCGCCGCGGATCAGCACGGTGATGTCGGTGTCCGCGACGTGGTCGATCATGTCGTCGACCAGGCGCATCTTGCTGCTCTGACCCGCGAACAGCGGCGCGGACGCGGCGCCGAACGCGCCGTCGGAGAAGCGCACGCGCGGCCCGCTCTCGGCCTCGAGCGCGGCGCGCGCCAGCACCTTGTCGAGCGCGATCTCGAGCTCCTCGACTTCGAAAGGCTTGCGCAGGAAATCGGCCGCACCGAAACGCAGCGCCTCGACGATGGCCTGCGTGGTGCCGACGCCCGAGAGGATGATCACGGGCACGCGCGGCGCCGAGGCCTTCAGCGCGCGCAGCGTCGCAATGCCGTCCATGCCCGGCAGCACGAGGTCCAGGGTCACCACGTCCGGGGTCGCGCGGCGCAGCTCCTCGAGCGCTTCCTCGCCCGAGGCCGCCGCGACCGGCACGAGCCCGCGCGAACGCATGAACGCGCCGAGCCACTCTCTGGCGCTCGCGTCGTCGTCGACGATCAGGACTCTCTGTACCGGCTTCATTCTCGGTCGTAGGTCAGGGGGATTTCGGTGAGGCGGATCCGGAGACCGGCCTTGCGACAAGCGTGCCAATTGTACTCCGAGCGCTTCCATCGCGGGGTCGCGGTCACTGGGGCCGAAGCTGCACAAGTGTGTAGAGCCCCTCCAAAAAGGAGAGCCGGGCTACTCACCGCGCCCCCGCGCGCAGGCGATGCGCAGATCGGGTGCAGAAGCTCTGTGCTACGCTCCGCCGCGCGAAGATGTCGCGGCGTGTCGAAAAGCCCTGGGGGCACGAAGAGATCTGGGCGGAGACCCCGCGCTATCTCGGCAAGATTCTCGCGATCAAGGCGGGCAAGCGGCTCTCGCTGCAGCTCCATCGCCAGAAGGACGAAGCCATCTACGTGCTGCGCGGCACGCTGCGGCTCACGCTCGAGAACGACAAGGGCGCGCTCGAGGTCACTGATCTGCAGCCCGGCGCGAGCCGCCGCATCGAGCCCGGCCGGCGCCACCGCTTCGAGGCCGTCTCGGACTGCGAGCTGTGCGAGGTCTCGAGCCCCGAGATCGACGACGTCGTGCGGATCGAAGACGACTACGGCCGCGCGCCCAACGCTTCGTAGGGCGCAGTGGGGAGCGGGCCCGATCCGGCCGTCGTGGCGGTCGTCGGCAGTGTGTTTCCGATCCCGCCCGAGCCCGGCACGCCGCGTCCGTTCCAGCTCTTGAAGCGCCTCGCGCAGCGCACGCCGGTCCACCTGCTCGGCGTGGTCGGTCAGTCGCCCGAGGAGTGGGAGCGCTTTCGCGAGCACCCCGCCCTGCGCGACGTGTTCGCCTCGACCTGCGCCTTCTACCGGCGCGGCGCGGCGTCGGTGGCGGCTGAGCTGGCGAGCGCGCTCAGCGTGCGGCCGAGCTTCGACCTGCGCTTCCGCGACCCCGCGATCCTGCGCGCCGCGCAGGCGCGCGCGCGGGCGCTGGTGCGCGCGCACGGCCCGGTCGTCTTCTACTGCTGGGAGCGAGACACTCTGCAGTACGTGCCGCGCGCGCTGTGGCGCTCGACGTTCTGGGACCTGGTCGACGACCCGGTGCGCGGGGCCGAAAGTCGCCTCTCGGCCGACGAGACATTGTCGCGCTGGGAGCGCGCGAAGCTGCGGCTCTCGCTCCGCCCGCTGCGGCGCTTGGAGCGCATGGGCCTCACGCGCGCGGGCGGGGCCGCGCTGAGCTCGGCGGTGGACATTGCGTCCGTGCGCGCGCGGCTCCCGGCGCTCGAGGTCGCGCGCGTGATCGAGGGCGTCGACCTGGCCTACTTCTCGCCCGACGCCGCCAGTGACTCGCAGGAGGCGCCCTACGACCTCTTGTTCTTCGGCAGCCTGGCGCTGCCCGCCAACGCCGACGCCGCGCTGCGCTTCGTGCGCGACGTCATGCCGCTGGTGTGGCGCGCGCGGCCCGATGCGCGCGCGATCGTCGTCGGGCCCGATCCGCCCGAGGCGCTGCGCACCCTGCAGGACGGCCGGCGCGTGCTCGTGACCGGCTTCGTGCCCGACCTGCGGCCCTACCTCGCGCGCGCCACGGTGGTCGTGAGTCCGCTGCGCTTCGGCGCCGGCATGAAGCACAAGCTGCAGGCCGCGCTGGCCATGAGGAAGGCCGTGGTCGCGAGCCGGGTCAGCTGCGAGGGCTTCGCGGAGCTCGAGCCCGGCACTCACGCCCTGCTGGCAGACGGCGCGGACGAGACCGCGCGCGCGGCGCTGTCGCTCCTCAACGATCCGGCGCGGCGCCGGGCGCTCGGCGCTGCGGGCGCCGAGCTGGTCCGCACTCACTACAGCTGGGACACCGCGGCAGCCGCCCTCTGGGAGAACCTGCGCCACCTGGGAACCGCCGCCGCCAGCGAAGGCTCGGCCTCGGCCGCGGACACCCATTCCACGGCGCCGCGCGCCGACATGCCGTAGAGGATCCAGAAGTAACTCGAGATCTGACTCGTGGTGATGAAGGCGTTGGTGGAGAAGTTCGCGACCAGGAGATGCGCGCCCGACGCCAGCAGCACCGCGCCGAGCCGGTAGTCGACGGTGTTCGCCTTCCACAAGCGGCGGCCGCAGCGGTAGACCGCCCACCAGATCCAGAGCAGCACGCCCACGCCGATCATGCCCATCTCGACGGCCATCTTGACCAGCAGGTTGTGTGCGTCGCGCTGCTCGAGGCTGCCGTACTTCGCGCTGAACTCGGGCGTGCGGAAGAAGAAGAAGTTCAGCCCGCGGCCCCAGATGGGCGAGGTGCGGAACATGTCGAGCCCGGTCTGCACGAGCACGAGCCGCTGCGCGGTCGAGCCCTCGAGCCGCTCGCCGCCCGCGACGCGGTAGCCGGCGCCGCCGCTGGCGGTGTACTCGATGCGTTCGCGCACCACGCTGGGCAAGAGCGGGAACGCGACCGTCGAGAGCAGCGCGACGGTCGCGACGCCCGCGATCAACAGCCCCCGGTTCAAGAGCGCGAAGAACACCAGGTGGGCGACCACCAGCGCGACGTAGTTGCCGCGCGAGAGCGTGAGCACGACGGCCAGGAACGAGATCGCGTACGTGCCCAGATGGAACGCGCGTCGCATGAACGAGACGTCGGGCGCCCAGAACACCAGATACAACGAGGCGAACATCGCCATGCCGATCGCGCAGGCGGTGCCGTTCGGGTCACCTTGCAGGCCCGTCGCGCGGCCGAGCGCGCCGTTGGACGTGAAGGGGTGGACGAAGTCGACCAGCGCAATCACCGACGAGAGCAGCGTGCCGAACGACAGCGCCTCGAGCATGCGCTGGCGGTCCGCCGGACGCGAGAACCACCAGTACGACGCGAAGAAGAACAGCGTGCTGAACGTCGCGCTCTTCCAGTGTTTGAACGTGTACCAGATGGCGGGCTCGCCACCCATGACGGTCATCTTCCGCGCCCAGGGCACCGAGAGCAGGAAGCCCGCGCCCATCACCACGATGAACGCGATCACCGGCGCCGAGTAACGCAGCGGCGGGAGCCGCGCGCCGAAGCGCAGGATGGTGACTGCCAGCGCGCTGAGCAGGAGGATCGTCTCGGTGTTCACGCCCGGAACGCCGAGGCGCGGCGACACCGCGTCGAGCGGGAAGAACGCCGCCACGAACACGAGCGCCACCACCGGGCGCCAGAACATGAGCGCGAGCGCCAGCGCGGCGAACGGCAGATACGCGTAGCCCAGGGCGTCGGCCATGGTCACCCGGCCACCCGCTGCTCGGCGTGGGGCAGCTTGGCCGGCGCGCCGGCCTCGGCCGCCCGGGCCGCGTCGGCCTCGAGGCGCGAGGCGCGGCGCTCCAGCACGCGCAGCGCCGCGTAGCCCGCCGCCACGAGCGCTCCGAAGATGCCGAAGCGCAGGTCGCTCGCGAGCGCGCGCGTCTCGAAGCCGACCGCGGCCAGCGCGGTGCAGATCGCGTACAGCACGAGCAGCGACTGAGTCACCGACAGGCCGTTGCGCAGCAGCAGGTGGTGCAGGTGACCGCGGTCCGCGCGAGTCACCGCGGAGAGCAGCTCGCGCACGCCCAGGCCGCGCGTGCCGTGCACGGACAGGTGCGAGAGACCCCGGCGCACGATCGAGAGGATGGTGTCGAGCAGTGGCAGCCCGAGCACGAGCAGCGGTACGATCAACGCCACGGCGGCGGGCGCCTTCTGGTACGACGCGAGCGCGAGCACGGCCGTGAGATAGCCGATCGAGAGCGCCCCGGCGTCACCCAGGAAGATGCGCGCCGGCGGCAGGTTGAAGCGCAGGAAGCCCGCGAGCGCGCCGGCCAGCGCGAGCGTCCCGATCACCGGCACGGTCGCGGCGTACTGGTTCGCGAGCAGGAAGATGGTGAGCGAGGTGACCAGCGCCACGCCCGACGCCAGTCCGTCCATGCCGTCGATCAGGTTGAAGGCGTTGGCGACGATCACGATCCAGGCCACGGTGACCACGAACGAGATCGGCCCCGCGTCCGACAGATCGAAGCCGAACGGCAGCTCCACCGCACCGGCCTTGAAGCCCATCCAGTAAGTCAGCGCGGCGATCGCGATCTGCCCCGCCGCCTTCTGGAACGCGGTGATGTCGTACAGGTCGTCCCACAGGCCGAGCGCCACCATCAGCCCGCAGCCCAGCGCGAGCGCGCCGAGTGACCCGGGCCCGAACGCGAGCTCGCGCAGCGGGTGCCCGATCCAGAGCAGCACCCCGACGCCGAGCACCATGGACAGATACAGGGCGACCCCGCCCAGCATGGCCACCGGCTGCTTGTGCGCCTTGCGCGCGGTGGGCCGGTCGAGCAGGTCGAAGCGGTGCGCGAACGCGATCGTCGCAGGCGTCAGCGCGATCGCCAGCAGCCACGGGACGATCAGGATTGCCGCGAAGACCGCCATGTCCGCCTTTGGGCTCGCCGGTCCTTCAGGACTTCCCGTAGCCGTAGTTGCCGATGTAGCCGAGCTCGTGTCTGGCGCAGCGGTTCAGCACCACGCCGATCACCTTGCTGGCGTCGAGTCTCTCGAGCGCCGACTCGACCTCTTCGCGCGGCGCCCGGCCGGCGCCGACCACGAACAGCGCGGAGTCACACAGGTCGACCAGCGTGACCGTGTCGGGCAGGCCCAGCACCGGCGGCGCGTCGAAGATCACGGTGCCAAAGCGCGTATGCAGCTCGGCCACCAGCTGAACCATCGCACGCGAGCTCAAGAGCTCCGACGGGGCGGTGGGCAGCGCCTTCACCGGCAGCACCATGAGCCGCGTGTCCGGCACCGGCACCAGCGCCTCTTCGAGCTTCGCGTCGCCCTCGAGCACCTCGGCCAGGCCCACGATGCCGGCGCGGAAGGCCTTGTGGATGCGCGGCGTGCGCAGGTCGGCGTCGACCAGACACACCGAGTTCTCGCGCTCGGCGCCGAACGAGAGCGCCAGGTTCACGGCCGTCGTGGTCTTGCCCTCGCTGGGCCGGGCCGACGACAGCACGATGCTGCGCACCTCGCGCGTGCGGCGCAGTGACTGGATGCGCGCGCGCAGCGTGCGGTATTCCTCGGAGAACGGCGCTCCCGTGCCGCCGACCAGCACCTCGGGAGACGGGCCGGCGTCGACCTTCGCGGGCGCGCGGGTCTTGGCCGAGCGGCGGAAGCGCGCGCGCCAGCCGACGCGCTCTGCAGGGACCTGCGTCAGCTCGGGCGCCGACAGCGACGCGAGCGTCTCGTCGCTGCGCGGGCGCAGCGACTCGGCGCGCTGCAGAGCGTCGTGGATCTTTCCCATGCCCCAGAACCTCCTGAGCTACAGCTCCGGTCGCGCGCCGGCGCCGCCTCTTCGCCAGAGGCGTCGCAGCCAACCGGTCCGAGCCGTGGGCTCGGAGCTACCGCCCTCGCGAACGAAGTGCGGCTCGTGCGGGCTCAGCGAGAGCCCCAGATCGGAAGCGGACGACTCGACCATCTGCGCGCTCACGTGCCCTGACTCGCGGGCGTAGGCCGCGATCAGCGCGTTGTCGCACAGAACGTTGATCACGCGCGGGATGCCGCGCGCATAGCGGTGCACGGCCTTCTCGGCGGGGCCCGCGAACACGTCGCCGCGCGGGTGACCCGCCACCACCAGCCGCTCGCGGATGTAGAGCGCGGTCTCCTCGGCGCGCAGCGGGCGGATCGCGTGGCGCAGCTCGACGCGCTGGCGCAGCTGCCGGAGCGCCGGCCGCGAAAGCTTCTCGGCCAGCTCGGGCTGACCCACGAGCATGATCTGCAGGAGCTTCGACTGCGGCGTCTCGAGGTTCGACAGCATGCGGATCTCCTCGAGCATCTCGTCGGAGAGGTTCTGCGCCTCGTCGACGATCAGGAGCGTTTGCAGGCCATCGCTGAGTCGCCGGATCAAATGCTGGTTCAGGCGCGAGAGCGCCGCGGTCTTGCGGAACGGCTCGACCGGCGGGAGCTCGAGCTCCTCGAACAGAGCGGCGAACAGGTCCTCGACGGTGAGCGAGGTGTTGAAGATGTAGGCCGTCTGCACGGTGCTGCCGAGCTTCTGCAAGAGCGCGTTCAGGATCGTGGTCTTCCCGGTGCCGACCTCGCCGGTCAGCGTGATGAAGCCCTTCCGCTCCTGCACGGCGTAGATCAGCGTCGCCAGCGCCTCGGCGTGGCTCTCCGACATGTACAGAAAGCGCGGATCCGGGTTGACCCGGAACGGATCCGAATCGAAGCCGAAGAAGGAGTTATACACGCGACCACCACAGGAGCCGGCGGCGTTCGCCGCCGTTCCCGTTGTCGAGCACCGGCACCGCCGCGAGCACGGGCAGGCCGAGCGAATTCTGCAGGTCGACGACACTGTGGTAGCTCTGGTCGCTCATTTCGCGCACGACCAGCGCCCCCAGGCCGATCAGCATGCCGATGAGCGTCCCCGCGATGAACCACACCGGCCGGTTCGGGCTGATCGGCGAGGTCGGGAGCTCGGCGGACTCCACCACGCGGAAGCGCTCGCCCTTGCTGGTGGTTTCCATGGTGCGCCCGATGTCCGCGTCGACCTTCTTGAGCTGCAGGGTGCGGATCGCCTCGGTGATGTTCTTGTACTGGGCCTCGAGGTGGTCGAGCTCGGCGGCGCGCCGGGGGGTGTTCTCGATGCGCTGCTCGTACTCCGCGATGTCGGCCTTCAGCCGCTCGATCTCGCCCGAGAGCACGCTCTGCTCGACCTCGTAGTCGCGCAGCTTGTCGCGCATGGCGATCTCTTCGCGCGACTGCGCCGCGGTGACCGGCTGGTCCTGGCGGGCGGCGATCATCTGCTCCAGCGCCGCGATCTCGGCGCGCGTGCGCACCACGTCGGGGTACTTCTCGGTCTTGCCCGCCGACAGCATGCGGTTCAGCTCGAGCTCGAGCGCGCTCTTGCGCACCGACGGGTCGGTCTGATCGTTGGCGGCCGCGGTGCGGTACTCCTGGAGCTGCTGGGTGAGCAGGCGCACCTGATCGCGCGCGCCCTCGGCCTTGGACTCGGTGGTCGCGAGGTCGATGCGGTTGCGCTCGAGTCTCTCGCGGTTGAGTGACAGCTGCTCCGGCAGCTCGCCCTGGTAGTTCTCCTTGTAGTCACTCACCTGGCGCGCGATGTCGGCCAGGTCGGCGCGCGCCTTCTGCAGCTGCTGCTCGAAGAACTCGGTGGTGCTCTCCGCGAGGGCGGTGCGATCGCGCAAGTTCGCGGAGATGAAGTCACGCGCCAGCCGGTTCGCGACCTCGGCCGCGGTCTTCGGGTTGCGGTGCCGGAACGAGATCTTGAACGAGTTCAGCTCGACCGGCTTGCGCGGGTCCACGATCGCGGGCGGCAGCGGATCGAGTGAGATCTGCTTGCGCAGAGACTCGACCTGGTCCTCGCGTGAGTCCTTCGAGTTCTCGTACAGCTTGAAGTCGGTGATGATCGACGAGAGGCTGTCGCGCGCGAGCAGCTGCAGCTTCAGGTTCTCGTAACGGTTCTCGGTCTTGGCCTCGATCGTCGACGGTGCGAGGTCCTTCGGAATCACCTGCGGCTCGACGGTGACCGTCGCGACGCCTTCGTATTCCGGCGGCAGGCTGAGGGCGAGAATGCCCGAGATCAACAGGCCCAGGACGGCCGGGATCAGGAAGAACCACATCCGTCGGCGAAAGATGCCGGCCAGGTCACCCAGGCTGACGCCGGCCTCGTTCCGGATGTCTCTCGCGGTCATTGGATCACCCTCGTCGTCGCGCTGCGCGCGCCCTGTTGCCGACGCGCAGATACACCGCGGCACGCGTGCCGGGGTCGGCTGGGGCGCACATCATGCCACAAGCGTGCCAAAGGTCTCGGTTGACCTCGGCGTCCGGCGCAAGGGGGCGGTGGGAAGCGCACTACATATTACGGGAAGTGCAGGTGACCGGAGAGACTTTTCCGCGAAGAATGCCCGGCGCTCACTCGCCCAGGCCGCATTCCTTGATCTTCTGGAGCAGCGTCTTGTACGACACTTCCAGGATCCGGGCGGCCTTCTTGCGATTCCAATTGGTCTGGTAGAGGACCCGCTTGAGCGCTTCGCGCTCGGCGTCCCGGGCCGCCTTGCGGCCGATGTCGCGCAGCGAGATGGGGCCGGACAGAGCCGGCCCCCCCTCGGACTCCGGCTCTGCCGCCTCGGCGGGAGACGAAGCCGCCGCCGTGCGCCCGGCCGCGGCCGTCGCCCCGAAGATCTCTTCTGCGATCGCATCCTCGCTCTGTAGGACGACGATGCGTTTGACCATGTTCTCCAGCTCGCGGACGTTGCCGGGCCAGCCGTAGTCGAGGAATCCGCGCATCAGGCGCTCCGAGATCCCGTTCAGCTGACGGCCGTACTTGGCGCTGTACAGCTGGCGGAAGTGGTCGACCAGGACCGGGATCTCCTCGCGGCGCTCGCGCAGCGGCGGGATCCAGACGTTGACCACGTTCAGCCGGTAGTACAGGTCCTCCCGGAAGCCGCCCTTTCGCACCATCTCCTCGAGGTTGCGGTTGGTGGCCGCGAGCACGCGCACGTCGACGTGTACGTCGGTGTCGCCGCCCAGCCGGGAGAACTCGCCGTCCTGCAGGACCTGCAGGAGCTTGGCCTGGAGCTTCGGGCTCATCTCCCCGATCTCGTCCAGGAACATGGTGCCGCCGCTGGCCACCTCGAACTTGCCGGCTTTGCGGGACGAAGCGCCGGTGAAAGCGCCGCGCTCGTAGCCGAAGAGCTCGCTCTCGAGCAGCTCCTCGGGCAGCGCCGCGCAGTTCACCTTCACGAAGCGGGCGTCGCGCCGGTTCGACAGGTCGTGAGTCGTGCGCGCCACGACCTCCTTGCCCACGCCGGACTCGCCGTGGATCAGGATCGTGACGTCGGCGTCGGAG
>Ga0335084_10001288_pt1 | contig 23228 bp, 15 predicted proteins | sample Lox_Sample_44_FD_206721 | JGI IMG/M metagenome (GOLD analysis project Ga0335084, IMG submission 206721) | Soil microbial communities from Loxahatchee National Wildlife Refuge, Florida, United States - Lox_Sample_4.4 | ecosystem: Environmental > Terrestrial > Soil > Wetlands | place: USA...
TATACTCGCATAATCCTAGAACAGCGCTCTGCGACAAAGCTGTAAGGATCAGCCGCAATGATGCGCCGCAGCGCGTCGCGGCGCCAGATGCCTCGAGTCGCGGATGCGCCGCGGTCGCGGCTGACCGTGGCTTTCGGATTCACCGACGGCCGCGGATCGGCGCCGGATACACGGGGACGCGACTCTGGGTCCATACAAAGACTTACGCGTCGGCCGACCGGTCCTTGGTGGCTCGGACCAAAGGGGAATTGACGGGGCGCACTTGCCTGGTCGTTGCGTCGCCCGTGCGTTGGCTACCACCGTGCCGGGACTGGCGCCCGTCGCGATCCTGCTGCCGCCGGCAGCCCCTGTGGCCCGTGCCAGGGAAGACCGCCACGGAATGGGACGGCCTACAGGAGGCTCGGACAACGGGCTGCAGCTCGTGTGCGCTCGCCCCGGGACGGGATTGGCAGGCTGCAGGGCGCCCGCCCCGATCGGGCCCGCGGCGAACCGGACCCGGACCGCAGCGGGCGCGATCTGCCGCGCAGCGTGCCCAGGAGCGGCATGCCAGCCACCACGGCGGACTCGGCGACCGGATTCCGCAAGCTGTCAGCCGAGACACCCGGTGGGGTCGTCGCCCGCTGGTCGAAGACGACGAATCCGGGCATCGATCACCGCTCGAGCGTGGCCTCGGGCGCGCGGACGGCAACCGAAGTGCCTTCCACGTAGCGCATTGCAGTAGCAGCGCGCGCCGCCACGGTGACGCGAGCTTCGCGTCCGTCTGCAAAGGCCGTTCGGCCGAGAAGCGAGCGGCGCTCCTTCCCGGCAGCATGGATCGTCCGCTTCGGCAAGTGAGGCTGCGGGCTGCGCTGTGCATCGTGGCGTACGGTCTGACCCACTTGCGATGACGCAGCGCGCCGTGCATGCGGCGGCCTGCTCGCCGGCTGGAGCTTTCGGCAATGACCGCGGCTACCGGTGCGTGGCCACCCCGCTTGCGCCGAACTCCGCGTTCGCAGATCCGCGGTCGATCCCGCCATTCTCCGATTCCGAGATCGGATCGTGCCGTTGGCTCGGCCGTCTCCGCAGGCCGCTTCAAAATCGCACGACGACCCCGACGGTGGCCTCGCCCTGCACGACGATCGTGCCTTGATAGTGAGCGGCGCAACCACCGCTGCAGATGATGACGGTCTGGCCACCGCCCGGAAAGGTGACGAGCGCGCGCAGGTCGCCGCGCAGCCCGACGTGTGGATTGACCATCCAGCGGACGCCGCCGCCGAGGCCGATGCTGAAACGGGTGTCGGCGTTCGAGTGTGCCTCGAACCGGGTCGCGCCCGCGGCGCCAACCAGCAGCCAGGAGAGGCGCGGGTCGTCGGTGATTACCGTATCGACGAGGCCGATGTGGATCACGTTGACCGTCAGGTCGCTGACCGGCGGGGCCAGGAATTCGCCGCCCTGCAACGTCGTCGGCTGGTGGCTGAAGTACAGCTCGAGCGCGCGCAGGCCGCCGTAGAGCGGCACGTCGATGATCCCGCCATAGGCCGCGCTGGAAGCGATCGAGAACGAGGACGGCGCCGTGGTGTCGTAGGGCGTGGCCTGGTTTGCGATCTCACCGCCCGTGCGCGCCCCGATGAACGGCACGACCTCGGTCGCCGCCGCTGAAGCGCAGACGCCGAGGAGCGCCACGGCGGCGAGCGTGTCGGCGCGCCAGGAGTGGCGGGATGTCTTCATTCCATCACCTTCGGATGACTCGCAGGCAACGGTGCGCGGCGCCGGCGCGCCACAGTATCTGGAACTGCCACAGCCGACTGCAAGCGCCGCTCCCGGCGGCCGTTCCGGCGTCCGTTCGTTGCGCCAGCCGGCCGTCGGCCGCCGCCGGCCGCGCTGGTTGCCCCGGCCGGTCGGGAGTCGCGGAGCCACGCCAGGCGGCCACGGACCACGGAACTTCACGGGGCGCATCCGGAAGCGCCGGCGTCGGCGCGATTCCGGCGCCTCACCGAGAACCAATTCGGCAGCCCGAGTCGCCGCGGCAGGCATGCCGTCCCTGCGACCCCACGCGACGCGGTCGCGGCCCTCCCGGTCTTTGACAGACTCGCCGCACGAACCCCGGCACCACGCGGACGCGGGCCCCGCACGTGCGCGCCCGAACACTGCGCGTGCGCGTCGCCGCGCGGCCCGGTGGCTCGATCAACGGCTTCGTTTGTCCATACGCAAGATCCCCTGACCGGCAGCGTGACGGGCAGCCTAAGCTCGCCCCTGCAGGAGAGCATTCCAGGTGAGCGCACCCGCCGCGCCCAGGACCGCCAGCGAGCGGGTGCGCCCGGTGTGCGGACGAGGGCGGGGACCCCTGTCGGGGCGACGTCGCAACCGCGACGGCGCCGACCGCGAAGTCCGGTTGCGCACGCCCGGCAGAAGCTAGGATCACCGCATGTGTCCTGTTGTCGTTAGCGGGGGTGCGCGCGCAGGCCGGCCGCCCGGGCTGCGCGTCCACCGCCATCTTCGGACGCCGGTCCGCCGGGAATCGCACCGCGGTCAGCCTCCTGATGCGCGGCTGTTGCGCAGCGGCAGGAGACCCGATCGGCGGCAACCCGCATCGCCGCAAACCGATGCCGGCGTCCGCCACGCCGGTCGTTGCCCGCGTGCCGCCCTCTTCCCTGGCGAGCTGGCGGCAGCCGGCCGCGGGTACCGGTGCGCGGTCGGCAGCGTGATCGCGCCGTGAGCGCGCGGCCCGGAGAACCGAGGCGAGCGGCGCAGAGCGCCCCGCTGGCCCGGCGTCGCGTGCTGCTCGTATCGCTTGCCTGCGCACTCGCCCACTGCTCTTCGGCGGCGGACGCGGCCATCAAAGTTGAGCTGTCGGGAATCGAGGAGGGCCCGGCGCGCGACAACGTCGTCGCCTACCTCAGCCTCAAGCGCTACGCGACGCTTGACGATCTCTCCCCCGACGTCGTCGAGCGTATATTTCACCGCGCCGACGGCGAGGTCGCCGACGCGCTGCGTCCGTTCGGCTATTACCAGCCGAAACTCGAGGCGACGCTGACCGCCGACGGCAAGAACTGGATTGCGCGCCTCGTCGTCACGCCCGGCCCGCCGGTATTGCTGACTGACGCGGCGGTCACGGTCGAGGGAGCCGGCGCGAACGAGCTCTTCCTCCGGGAAGTCATCGACGCCAACCCGCTGCGCGCCGGTCAGCAGCTCAACCACGGCGCCTACGAGCACCTCAAGACCGAGTTGCAGCAGCGCGCGGCGGCACACGGCTATCTGGATGCGCACTACGTGCGCAGCGAGCTCGTGGTCGATCCGAAGCAATTGAGTGCCACCGCGGCGCTGACGCTCGACACCGGGCAGCGTTACCGGTTCGGCGACATCGTCGTCGAGCAGGACGCACTGAAGCCGGCGCTCGTCCTGCGCTACCTGCGCTTTCATCAGGGCGACTGGTACGATGCGGCGGCGCTGCTGCGGACCCAGTTCGCGCTCGACGACACCCAGTACTTCCGGATCGTCGAGGTGCTTCCCGGCAATCGCGATCCCGCCACGTTGACGGTGCCGGTCCGCATCGCTGCGCGGCGCAACCAACTCAACAAGTATACGATCGGCCTCGGCTACGAGACGGACTACGGCGCCCGCGTGCGCTTCGTCTGGAACCGGCGGCTCATCAACGACAGCGGCCATCGCTTCCGGTTCGAGGCCAACGTCGCCGAGAGCAATCAGCAGGTGACCGCGACTTACGTCGTGCCGATCGGCGACCCGGCGTTCGAGAAGGCGCAGCTCGACCTGACCGGCTCGGACGAGCTGCTCGGCGACGCGCGCGTCAAGACCCTGACGCTCCGGCCCAGCGTCGTCCACGTGCGCCACAACCTGCAGCGCGTCGTGTTCGCGGACGTGACACGCACCGATTCGGTCGCGGGCGGCGAGTCAACCATCAGCAATCTGATCGTGCCGGGCATCAGCTTCTCGCCGGTGCCGCCCGCGTTCGCGAGCGACAGCGCGGTCCTGAGTTTCGACCCGGGCTGGTATGCCGAGCTGCTCGGATCAGCCGCGCCGCTCGGCTCGAACGCCAACTTCCTGCGCCTGCACCTGCGCGATCAGTGGCGCTTCAGGCTCGGCCCCGGCTGGTACCTGATAACCCGCGCCGAGCTCGGCGCGACGCTGGTCAAGAACTTCGACGAGTTCCCGACCCAGTACCGGTTCTTCGCCGGCGGCGACCGCAGCGTGCGCGGCTTCGCGTTCAACTCGTTGAGCCCCGTCGACGTCGTGCCGGGCACGACGCCGCCGCAGGAGCTGCGCACCGGCGGCAAGCACCTCGCGGTCGGCAGCCTCGAGGTCGAGCGGGACCTGCCGAAGAACTTCGCGGTCGCGGTCTTCTCCGACGTCGGCAACGCCTTCAATCACTTCGGCGATCCTCTGGAATACTCGGTCGGCGTCGGGATCCGGTACAAGTTGCCGTTTGTCAGCTTCGGCTTCGACGTGGCGCAACCGCTGTCGCGCAGCGGCAGCCCGCGGCTGCACATCAACGTCTCGCCGGTGTACTGAGCATGCGCCGCAAACTCGCTCGCATCGTGCTCGGTGCCCTGCTCGCGATCTTCGCAGCGCTCGCCGTGCCGGCGGCGTGGCTGCTGGGTACCGAGTCCGGGCTCGTGCGGCTGCTCGGGCTCGCCGCCCACGCGCCCGGCGTCACGATCGCGGCCCGCGGTGCGCGCGGTTCGCTCGTCGGCGGCTTCGAGATCGACGAGGTGATCATCGACCAGGAGCGCGTACGGGTCGTGGCGCAGGGGCTTCGCGCCCGGCTCGATCCGCTGGGACTCGCCGCGCTGCGCGTCGAGATTTCGTCACTCGCGGCACATGACGTCGCCGTTGCCGTCAAGCCGAGAGTCCGCCCACCCGACCCTGCACCGGTCACCTTCATGCCCGGCCCTTGGCGCCTCGCCGTCGGTCGACTTGCGGTCGCGGCGCTCGCGATACGCGCGCCGGCCGGGGGCCAGGCGCGCTTCACCGAGATCGCGGGTCAAGTGGAGCTCGCGCGCGCGCGCATCGACTCGGCGCAGCTGCATGCCAACGGCGGCAGCTATGCCGTTGACGGCCGGGCGACGCTGCGCGCCGGCGACCCGCTCGGCCTCGACGCGGACGTCCGTTTCACACTGGCTGTCGGCGAGCGCCGCGCGAGCGGCTCGGTCGTCGCCGCCGGCACGCTGGCCGCCCTGGCCGTCAGGGCAGCGGTCGTCGCACCGGGCGGCGCCAGTTTCGCGGGCACGCTGGACCTCGCCGACGGTCTGCACGTCGATGGCCAGCTGGCGCTCAACGGATTTGATCCGGCGCCATTTGGCGTCGCGACCGGTGCGCTGAGCGGCAAGCTCGTCATCAAGGGGTCGCCGGAGCAGTTCTCGATCGACGGTCGCCTTGCGGCGGTGCGGCTGCCGGCCGGACCGCTCGCCGTCGAGATCGCGGGCGGCTACGGGCAGGACTCGCTGCGCCTGCAGAAGGTCACGGCGGCAACGGAGGCGCGCGCCGGAATCGCGCCCGCGCGACTGGCGGCCGCGGGCCGGATCGATCTCGGCGCCCGCCCGCGTGTCGAGTTGCACGGCGACTGGACGGGATTGCGCTGGCCGGTCGCCGCGCGCAGCGCACTGGTCGCGAGCCCGACTGGCACGTTCCGGATCACCGGTGGCGGCCCGTTCGAATACGAGCTGCACGCCGCGCTGCTCGGCCCGCAGTTGCCCGCCACGACGCTCGAAGTACAGGGCGCCGTCGACGGCGCGCGGCTCGCCGTCAGTTCGTTCGACGCCCGGCTCGCGGCCGGACAGGCGACCGGCAGCGCCCTACTCGGCTTCGGCGCCACGCGACCCTGGAACCTCGCGGTCAGCGGTCGCGGGATCGATCCCGGCGCCTTTCGCGCGCCGCTCAAGGGCCATGTCAATTTCGACCTGCGCGCCGAGGGCGAAGGCTTCGAGCCTCTCGGCCACTGGGAGGCGCAGCTCGATCATCTCGCCGGCACCGTGCGCGGCCTCCCGGCACACGGCCAGGGCGCGATCAGGGTGCGCGGCCACCAGCTGCAGTTCGACGCCGTCAAGGTTGCGTTCGGCAGCGCGGCGCTTGACGCCAATGGCGCCCTGGGATCCGACAGCGGCTTTCGCTGGCACCTGAAAGCCGCCCGGCTCGGCGACTTCCTCGATGGCGCCGCCGGCAGCGTCCGCTCCGAAGGGGTCGTGACCGGAGATCTGGCCCACCTCTCCGCAAAGGCGACGCTGGACGCGCGCGACTTGGGATTCGGAGAGTGGCGCGCCGCGGAAGTCAGGGCCGAGGCCGATGTCGACGCCACCGATCGCCGGCCCTCAATGCTGAAGCTGGAGGCCCGCCATGTCGGTCATGGCACCTCCCGCGCGGACCGGCTCAGCGTCGAACTCGATGGCCGCGCGAGCGCGCACGTGCTGGAGGCGAAGCTGATCAACGGCGCGGAATCGACCGAGCTCGCCAGTCGCGGCACGTACCGGGACGGCGTCTGGACGCTGCAGCTCGAGTCGTTTCGCGTGTCTGGCCCGCCGCTCCTCGCCTACCGACTCGTCGAACCCTCGACGCTGGTGCTGTCGCGGGACGCCGCCAGCCTGACGAAGTCCTGCGTCGTGCGCGAGGAGTCGAGCATCTGCACGCAGGGCACATGGTCGAACGCGCGGCCGTGGGCCGGGACCCTCGAGGCCGTGGCGCTGCCGCTCAAGCTCATGGGCATCGGCCTGCCGAAGGACATGGAGTACAGCGGCTCGGTGTCGGCGCACGTGGCCGCCCACGGCGCGCCGGGACAGGCTTGGACCGGCTCGGGCGTGCTCGAATTCACGGACGTCGACTTCCGCTACCGCGCGCCCAACGGCCGAATGGAGCAGGTCCGCCTCGACCGGGGCAACGTCAAGCTGGCGGCGGAGCCGACCGCCTACACCGGCGGCATCGAAGCGAGGACCGTGGCCGGCTCGTCCCTCGCTGCCTCGGTCCGGCTGCAGCGCAGTGACGAGCCACTCGCACGGGCGCCCCTGTCGGGCACGTTCTCGACGGCGACGACCGAGTTCGGCGTGCTGCCGCTCTTCATTCCAGGCGTCGATCGAATCGCCGGCCGCCTCGAGGCCGACCTCAAGCTCTCGGGAACCGCCGGCGCGCCACTGCTCGCCGGCTCGGCGCACCTGACGAGCGGCGAGATCGACGTCCAGCGCACCAACCTCCTGCTGCGCAACGTGGATGCGCAGCTCGCCGTCGACGGCGACGAGCTCACGCTCTCAACGAGCGCCACGACACGGGGCGGAACGGCGAGCGCCGCCGGGCATCTTCGCTGGCACGAGCGCGCACCTGCCGGCGAGCTCGAATTCAAGGGCGAGCGGCTCCTGGTCGCGGATCTGCCGGAAGTGAGGGTGGTCGCCTCGCCGCAGCTGCACCTCGCGATCGACCGAAACCGGATCACGGTACGCGGCGACGTGACGATTCCGAGCGCACGCATCGCGCCGCGGGATCTGCGCAACGCCGTGATCGCATCGGGTGACGAGCGGCTCGTGACCGAAGAGATCCCGCCGCCGGCGCGCGCCCTGGCCGTCGACTCGGTCGTGCGTCTCGTGCTCGGCGATGACGTCACCATCGATGCCTACGGACTCAAGGGCAAGCTCGGCGGCAGCCTGCTCGTGACGGCGCGTGACGGCGAGATCCCCTTCGGCAGCGGCGAGCTCAACGTGCGCGAGGGCAAGTACACGGCCTACACGCGCCAACTCGACATCGACCGCGGCCGGCTGCTGTTCGCCGGCCAGGCTCTCGGCAATCCAGGCCTCGACATCCGTGCGCAGCGCCGGATTGACACGACCATTGCCGGCATCAACGTCCGTGGAACGCTGCTCAAGCCGCAGATCACGTTCTATTCGGACCCGGCCATGTCGCAGTCGCAGATCGCGGCCATGCTGGTCCTCGGCGCGACGATCGACGACATTCAGGACACGGCCAAGACGCCGACCAGCGGCAGCGGCACGAGCGGCGCGACCAGCGTCACCATCGGCAAGTTCCTGTCGCCAAATCTCTACCTCAGTTACGGCGTCAGCCTCACCGAGGCGATCAACACGCTGAAGCTGCGCTACACGATCGGCGATCGGTGGGTGATTCGAACGGAGAGCGGCGTGCAGCAGAGCATCGATATCGAGTACACGATCGGGCACTGACGCGCGCCATTGGGGCGCAACCCCGTGGCCGACGTGCGGGATGCCGCGCTGCGCTGGCGCCCCGTCGGCACGAGTCCGATCGTGGCCTGGTGCATCGGGATCTTGACTTGCGCAATACCTCCGGCAGAGCATCCGCAGGCCGGCTTCCGTGCCGGGATCGCGCGGATGTCTCGATTTGGCGGGGCGCCGCTGGCGCTGGCCGGCTCTTGATCACCTCACTCGCCCGGTAGGCACGCAGGACAGTCATTGGCACCGGATTCCCTCCTCGATGCGACGACGCCGAGCGCGCCGCGCTGGAAGGCCGGCATGTGGCACTTCGGGAGCTCCCTGTGGCGAGGCCCGGTGGCGTGCACGATCGCCGCGGTCCTCGTGGCACGCGTCGTCCGCTGGGCCGACGACCGGACACGCTGGACGCTGCTCGACTTCGGCGTGGAGGGCGCGCGGACCGTGCTCGGCGCACTGGGGTCGTCGCTGCTGACGTTCATCGTCTTCGCGTTCAGCATCCTGCTGCTGTCGGTGCAGATGGCGAGCGGTCAGCTGTCGCCGCGGGTCATCGCCCGCGTATTGGAAAACCGGACCACCAAGCTGACGATCGGCGCGTTCGTATTCACCTGGGCCTTCTCGCTGGCGGCCGTCGGCCGGGTCGAGGACCGCGTGCCGCAGCTGTCGGTGGCGGTCGCCATCCTGCTGAGCTTCGTCAGCGTCGCGCTCTTCTTCTACCTCGTGCAGGACGCCAGCCACGCCCTCAGGCCGGTGACTCTCCTCACCGGGGTCGCCAATGACACTCGCGCCGTGATCGAATCCGTCTACCCTCGGCCGTTTTCAAAGGATGGCGGGGAGGACGCGGCGCTGCGACTGCGACCAAGCGAGGCCACGCGGACGATCACGTACCAGCGCCGGTCCGGCGTGGTCCTGGCGCTGGACGTCGCCGGCCTGGTGGACATTGCGGCGCGCGCGAACTGCATCATCGAGGTCCTGCCGATGGTCGGCGACTTCCTCGCGACCGGCGAGGATGTCTGTCGGCTGTACGGCGGCGCGGCGAATGACGTCGATGCAGCGGCGCTGCGCCGGCATATCGCGCTCGGTGCCGAACGGACCCTGACGCAGGACCCCATCTTCGGCTTCCGGATCATCGTCGATATCGCATCCAAGGCTCTCTCGCCCGCGATCAACGACCCGACCACCGCGGTGCTCGCCATCGATCAGCTGCACCACCTGCTGCACCTGCTCGGGCAGAAGCAGCTCGATAGCGGGGTGTTTCGGGATTCTGCCGGCCACGTGCGGCTGGTCTACCGAACGCCGGACTGGGACGACTTCGTGACCTTGGCGGCGACCGAAATCCGGCTGTACGCGGGGCCGAGCCCGCAAGTCACCCGGCGCCTGCAGGCGATGTTCGAGCGCCTGCTGCTCGCGGTGCCGGCGCAGCGCGCCGCGGAGATCAGCGAGCAGATGGCGAAGCTGCGCACGACCATCGATGCGACCTACTCCGACGCGCCGGACCGGGCGATGGCCCTCAGTGCGGACCTGCAAGGCTTCGGCAGCCGGCCGCTCGGCAACGTGCCGACGACCGGTGGGCCGCGCGACGGCCACGCGAGCGCCGCTCTCACCGAACGCTGATCGCCACCGCGGTTTGCCGACCGGCGGCTGCGCTCCTCGCGTACGGCAACACCGTCGTCACCCAGGTGCGTCACGGCACAACAGCGCCGTCGCCGACCGACCCAGCCACGATGCGCTGCGGGCATAGTGTCGACGCGAGGTCGGTATGCGAGACTACGCGCGCGCGGCGCCGCGGCGCTGATTGGCCGCGCTCGCCGCGCGCGGCCGACCGACGCGCAGCACGCGAGTCAACCCGACAGCATGCACCCGGCCGCGCTTGCACTGGCGACGTCGACGAGGGAAGCGAAATGAAACGGCTGCTGCAACGACTTCTGCCGCTCACCGTGCTGGTTGCCTGCGCCGCACCCGAGACGCTCGTCCAGTCGATCGACGCTGCGGCGTTTGCCGCCGCGACCACCTTCGGCATCGAGGCGCCCGACGTGAGCGCGGCGAGCGACCCCGTCTCTGCCGGACGATTGCAGGAGGCGGTCGAGGGCGAGATCGTGCGGACGATGTCCGCCAAGGGCTACCGGCAGGTGGCCGCCGGGGCCGACCTCAAGGTCGCCTTTCGGCTGGCGTCGATGGGCCGCATCGCGCGCGACGAGCGCGAGAACCCGCAGGCCGAGTCACGGACCAGTCTGGGCCCCGGCGATCCCTACGGCGATTACCAGCCCCTCGCCGGCACCGGTGCCGGCGAGCGCCGGGGCATGCTGCTCGTGACGATCACCAGTGCGAAGACCGGCGCCGTCGTCTGGCAGGCGACGAACGAGGGCGTGGCGACCAGCAGCACGTCGGCCATCGGGGTCGCGACGCGCAGCGCCCGGGCCGCACTCGCGAAGATCCCGACCGCGGCACACCGCGGGTCGTAGCCGCCGCCGGTCAGGCTAGGTCCGCGGCGTCTCCGGCGCGGCCGGCGGAACAGCCGGCGGCGGGGGCGTCGTCGGCTTCGCCGCGGGTTCGAACGGCGCGAGGCGCCACTTGCCATCCGCCGCCTTGCAGATGGCGAGATGGAAGGGTTCGGTCCGGCCGCGCGCCGAATTCTGGCCGCGCAGCTCGCGGCAATCCGCGTCATCGCGTTTGTAGTCACGCACCGCCTTGACGGTGCCGTGAGCGCCGCTCTTCGCGTTCGACCATTCCTTGAGTTCGCCGAGCAAGCCCTGTCCCGCCTGGCGCGTGGCATCGAGGAAGAGCTCGAAGTCGGCGTCGGTGAAGCGCTCGAAGGGTGACCCCTTGAGGCCGGCGCCGATCGGGCTGGCGATCGCCAGCAGCGGCGCCATCAGCACAGCGAGGCCGAACGTCAGTCGGAGGCTCGACATCCCATAGCTCCTCACGGCGTGCTTCCCCGGGACGGCCGGGTGAATGATCGCTCCGCAACCGACGGGCGCGAGCCGCGCTGCCCGCAAGCGTTGCGGGTCTCGCTCGCTGCCGTACTGCACATCATAGTCCGTGCCCCGCGCCGGGACACTGGCGCGCCGTCCTGTCCGCCAGTGACGCCGCCAGCCGATACGCGGATGAGTCGCGCCCGACGGTCCACCTCCCGTCGGGTCGCGCGCGGCGCGTGCCGTCGCTTCGTGTCCGCGCCACCGTCCGACCCCTGCGCAGCGAGGCACCCGGGACCGGAACCCGCCGCTCGCGCAGAGCCACCTGGTCGCGCGGCGCGGCGTCAGTCCGCCGACTCGCGCACGACGCGATCATTGAGCGCCTGCACCGGGCGAGCGTTGTGCGGGTAGTGCTTGCCGAACACCTGCACCTGCGCCGCGGAGACGTCCACCGGCGTCTTCAGCACGAACCAGGTGACGTTCTCGCTGCAGGGGGGCGTAGTCAGCGAGCCCGCGAACGTGTAGTAGCCGTGCCGGGCCGGCAGCAGGTCGGCGGCGTTGATCGATACCCCTGCCGGGACGTTCTCGACGTCCTTGGCGGCCGGCAGATTCTTCCAGATCGCCGCCAAGGGGCCATTTTCGCCGCCCTGCTTGAACAGCACGGCGACAACGGCGAGCTCGCCCTGGGCGTTCTTGTGTACCAGATGCGCGACCAGTGGGAACGCATGGCCATGCACGCGCTCCTCGCTCGGCTTGTGGAAGTGAAACTGCTGCAGTTCGTAGGGTTTGCCGTCCACGACGATCGAGCTGCCGGCGGCGTAGCTCACCATGATCGTGTGGCCATTGTCGACGACTCGCAGCGGCGCCGGCGCGTAGTGGAATTCGATCGCCGGAAGGCTGGCTTTCACCGTGTGGCGTATGTCGATCGGCGACTGGTGCTTGCCGAGTCCGCAGACCGCAGTCTCCGGGCCGATGTCCTTCCAGTGATCCGGGCCCGTCGGGCCCGAATAGCTCCAGGCCGCGTGCCCGGCGGCATGCTCATCCGCCAGTGCAGCGGGCGACGACAGCAACCCCGTGAGCCCGATCAGCAGCCACAACGCGCCAAGGGATGCGCGGTCGCTCGGTGTCATGTGCTTGGCTCCTGATGATGGCGGCGACGGCCACCGCGGGATTCCGATCGCTGTTCAGATGTACAGGCCGCCATGGCCCGGCTTTCCGGCCTTCGGGTGATCGATAGGACGCGACTCCGGCTAGCATCGACCCCGGGGATGCGCTCCATTCTAGCCCCGTGCCGGTGGCAGGTAACGGCGTCGATGGTCGGCCGGCTGGCGGCGGCGCCCCCGCCGCGAGGCGCCGACCCGCCTCGATGAATAGTGCTGGCCCATCGCTAGATCTACATATAGGCTGCCCCGCACAAAGCGCCTACCCTGACGATAAGCAAACGGGGCTGCGGGTTTGCGCAACCTAAGGATCCGAGGCAGGGGGTTTTATGCGATCACGAATCACGATCAAGGCTGCGGGACTCGCCGCCGCGAGCCTCGTCGCTGCCCTGGTGGCGACTTCGAGTCTGGCGCAGAGCTCCCCGTCGGGGGTGATGATCAGCGCACAGCCGGCGCCCTCGCCGGCCGAGCATCTGCTGACCGACAAGTGGGTCATCAATGCGGGCGCGTTCGTGCTGGCCACGCACCTGGACGCCAGCCTGAACGGGACCGCCAGCGGCGGCGGTGCCAGCCAGGACGTCAATTTCGACTCGGCCTTCGGTACGGGCGCCGATGCCACTCGCGTGCGCGCCGACATCTTGTGGCGGTTCCTGCCGCGGCACCACCTGCGCTTCCTGTATTTCAACAATGACGTTTCGCGTACGCGCAACATCCAGCCCATCGACTGGGGTGACTACACCTTCTCGGGCGACGTGACCGCGCAGACCAAGTTCAACGTCTACGAGCTGGCGTACGAATACGCTTTCCTGCGCGCACCCAACTACGAGGTGGTGGGCTCCTTCGGCGTACACATGGAAGACCTGTCGCTGAAGCTGTCCGGCACCGCCCAACTCGTCGATTCCAATGGCCTCCCCGTCGGGACCGCGAGCTACACGAGCAAGACCAGTTCGTTGCCGGCCCCGCTGCCGGTTCTCGGCGTACGCGGTGGCTATGCCATTGCACCGAACTGGTATCTCGACGGCCAGGCGCAGTTCTTCAAGTTCAAGGTCGACGCCTACGACGGCCACTGGTGGGACCTGCGGGCCGGCGTGACCTGGATGTACAACAACCACTTCGGGGTCGGCGCGGCCTGGAACAAGTTCACTACGAGCGTGAGTGTGAGCAAGACGAACTTCAACGGCGACTTGAACGTCGGCTACTCGGGTCCGCTGCTGTACCTGACGGGTTCGTTCTAGACGGAGTCCCGATCGCCGGCGCAGCCTGCGCACGAAAACGACTGTGGCGTGCTTGAGTGCGGGTTGCGCGCTCGAGCACGCCTCTCAACCCCGCGTTTGTCGCGCGCACCACGAGCCCGGTGGGCCCTCCCGACCGTGCGCGGGGAGCACTGGACGACGCGGCCTGTGCCGGAACTCGCCGTCGATCTCGGCCTGTTCAGAGCCTGCTTCGCTGCAGTCCGCGTGACCGACCGCGGTGGGCGGCCATGGCGGGGACCCGGCGAGGCGGGCCAAGCAAGCTGACGAGCCGCGCAGGCTTCGGGCGACCCGTGGAGGAACGCGGGCCTGCCTCGCAATGAACGCCGGCAGCGCCTTACCAGTGAAAGGCGGCGCCGATCATGGGGCCGTCGAAACTCAGGCGCTCGATGCTCTTGCCCGACTCCATCTGGTAGTCGATGTGGCGCCACGCAGCGATGATGTCGCCCCAGCGGAACCCGTAACCGATCCCGCCGACCGCCTGCCAGGTCAGCTTCGATTCGCCGGTACCGACGTCGACATAGTACGGGACGAACCACGCGCCGCCGGAGCCGAGCCGGAACTGCCCCTTCGCTCCGACGAGCGCATCCCAGTTGCTGAGCTTGGCGGCCTGGCTGCCGGCGCGAACCGCCGGCGGCAGAGACCCGACGTTGCCGCTCAATTGCCAGTCAAGCGTTTCCTTCATGTCGAGCAGTCGCGCCCCCGCCATGAGGTCGAGGGAGCGGCGCGGATCCTCGAGCACGCGATAGGTCCCCTCGATTGTCCACCCGGTCCCCTTGAGGTCGAAGGTCGCGTCCGCGCTGACATCGGCAGGCAGTGGGCGGCCGCCGATGCTGAGCGCCCGCGTGCCCGATTTGGTGTTGCCGAGATCGACGTAGAGAATGTCGGTGAACATCCCCCAGCGCCCCCGCCGCGCTTCCATGGCGCCCATGAACGCCATCTTGAGGTTCTCGAGGATCGTTGCGGCATCGACGCTCACATCGCTGCCCGCGCCGCTCTGCGGGAAGGTGGTCGTGCCGCCGATCGTGGGCAGGTAGAGGTCCAGCACGGCCTGGAACTGCCAGGTGTCCGCCGCTTCGGCCGCGGGGCCTGCGGACCACGCCGGCTGAGACGCGCAGAGCGCCATGGCGGCGACGATGAATTGTTTCACGGCTTGGCGTCCTGGCCGCGCTACGGCGGCGACCTGCTCGGGTGGGCCGATCCATCTTGCGGGATCGCTGCGCGGGCACGCAACGCGTCTCTGCCCGGATCGCGGTAAGTGCGTATGTGCGGTCCGGCAGCTGCGAGATGTCGCTGGCATGCCCGGCAGGTGTGGCGAGCGGCCAGGGGTGGTGCGATACCGTCCCGCAGCCCGTTCACGGTGGGGCCGGACGCAATCGCGCTTGGGCTTGCCGGGACCTGCGGCGAGTGCCGATGCATCACCGATCCGGGGCCGTTCAAGATTCGGGCTCGCGCCCGCGGCGCAAGAGTCAGAATTCGCCCACGTCCCCGCCAGTTCCCGGAGGCAGTCCGGCCATGAGAGCACCCATCGTCGCGGCGATCGCCGTCCTGTCGGCTCTCGGCGGGCCGGTCCCGGCCGCCGCCGCGGAACCTGCGCTGCGTACCGACCAGTTTCGGGTCGTCTACGAGGCGCCGAAGAATGGTGCGCACCAGCAGCTGTACGACGATCTCAAGTCGCGGCGCGTGCTGGAGAAGTTTCGCGAGTTCCTGAGCTTCATTCGCCTGCCGCGGATCCTGACCCTCAAGCTCGCCGGCTGCGACGGCGACGACAATGCCTGGTACGAGCCCGAGGACCTGACCGTCACGGTCTGCTACGAGTACCTGGAGGAAGTGCAGAGCATCGCGCCCAAGTCGGTGACGCCGGCGGGCGTGACGCCCGAGAGCGCGATGCTCGGTCCGCTGCTCGAGGTGTTCCTGCACGAGATCGGGCATGCGCTGTTCGATCAGCTGCGGATCCCGCTGCTCGGGCACGAGGAGGATGCGGCGGATCAGTTTGCGGCCTTCGTCCTCCTGCATCTCAACCGGGAGACGGTGCGCGATGCGATGGCCGGCGTCGCGTGGATGTACGGGCAGGAAGCCAAGGATGCGAAGATCAGCCAGAGCTCTCTCGCCAACGTTCACGGTCTCGCCGGGCAGCGCTTCTACAACACGCTGTGCTTGGCCTACGGTGCGGAGCCGGAGATCTTCAAGGACCTGATCGAACGGAAGTTGCTGCCGGAGGCGCGTGCGGAGGGCTGCGAGGACGAGTACCGGCAGGTGGCGTATGCCGTCAAGACGCTGATGGGCCGGTACGTGGACTTGAGTGCGCGTGATCAGGTGCTGGCGAAGGGCTGGGTCGGTGGCAAGCTGCGCAGGAAGACCACCACCGACAGCCAGCCGAGGTAGGCAGCATCACGCATGGGGCCAGCCAATCAGTCCGCGCCGGGTGCGCGCGAAGCTGCCCGCCGCGGGCAGGCTCAGAACATGGTCGAGCAGGTCCGTCGCGAGCGGCGGACTGTCGGCCGCGCGGCCACTGGCGCAGGGCATCCGCTGCCGCAGGTCTCGGCCGTGGCCCCGCCGGTCACGGCGCAGCGGGAGCGACACCGGAGGCGGTCGTTGCCGGTGAAGCCGGGGCCGAAGCAATCGTCCCCGGCCGGCACCCGCGGCGGACCGGTGACGAGCCCGCGCGGCGCCCGTGCCGGGCTCATGCTCGGTGATCACCGGCCGATTAAGCCCCGCCGGATTACCGTCGGTGGCCTGGTGCTCGCGCTGTGCATGTCGGGCCTGCTGCCGACTGCCGCGCTGCGCGCGCAGCAGCTGGAGCCGCGCGCGTACGCGCCCTCGCCGGTCGGCCTCAATGTCGCCGTCATCGCTGACGCCGTCAGCACCGGGGACCTGTCCTTCGACCCCAGCATCCCGATCACCAACGGGCATGCGAACTTGAACATCGCCGCCACGGGCTACGTGCGCACGCTGGACCTCTTCGGCCGCTCCGCCAATGTCGGCATCGGCGTGCCCTACGTTCGTGGCGACCTGGACGGACTGTACCTCGGCCAGTACGTCGCGGCGCACCGGTCGGCCTTCGCCGATCCCAGCCTGCGACTCGCCATCAATCTCTACGGCGCGCCGGCCATGACGCCGCGGGAGTTTGCCGCCTACCACGAGCAGACGATCGTCGGGACCAGCCTCACCATCATTGCGCCGCTCGGTGCCTACGACAGCACGAAGCTGGTCAACGTCGGCACCAACCGCTGGGCGTTCAAGCCCGAGCTCGGCGTCAGCCGCGCGATCGGCGCGTGGACGCTGGAGGGGGACCTGGCGGTCTGGGCGTTCACCGACAACACGAACTTCTACAATGGCAAGACGCGCAGCCAGGAGCCCATTGGCGCGCTGCAATGGCACGTGATCTATACGATCCGGCCGCGACTGTGGATCGCGGTTGACAGCACCTACTACAACGGCGGGCGCACGACGATCGACGGCAAGCGCAACTTCGACCTGCAGCAGAACTCGCGCGTGGGCATCACGCTGGCCGTGCCCCTCGGCCGGCAGCAAACCGTGAAGGTCGCCTACAGCAAGGGCGCCCGCACGAGCATCGGCGGTGACTTCGAGACGATCGGCGTGTCTTACTCGTACGTCTGGGCCGACCGGCGGTGAGCAAGCGGGCGAGGAGCTCGGCCGAAGTCCGCCGCGGCGTGCTCGGCGCGCGCAGCAGGCCACGCGCTCGGTATCCCGCGCTTGTCACTGCCGATGCGAAGTGACGACGCCGGGCCCGGCAGGCGGGCCGGGGCCGTGGCGGCAGTGCTCTGCGCCGCGGGTGCCCTCGCCGGCGCCGCGCAGGCCGCGGATTCCAGCGAAGTCTGGCCCGAAGCCGACGCCTTCTACCGCCTGAGCCCGGCGACACGGCTCTTCTTCGCAATCCCCTTTAGCGAGAGCGCGGAGACCGACACTCAGGGCTGGAGCCTCGAGGGTTACCTCGACGTCTCGATCAAGCCGATCCTCCGCAAGTACCTGCAGACGGAGGACTGGCAACGCAGCCGGTTCCTCTGGATGCGAATCGGCTACGCGCGCGTCGGCAAGGCGACAAACGGCGAGCGGCAGACGCCGGAGGACCGTGGCGTCGTCGCAATCTACGGCAAGCTGCCGCTGCCGGCGCAGATCGTGGTCGAGGGCCGCGCGCGTACCGACCTGCGCTGGATCGACAACGCCTACTCGAATCGCTACCGGCTGCGGGTCGAGGCGACCCGGGAACTCACCGTCGGCGAGCGCACGGTCGTGCCTTACTTCAATGTCGAATGGTTCTACGATACGCGCTACGACGGCTGGTCCAGGACCCTGTACCAGGCCGGCGCCGAAATCACGGTGAACCCGCATTTCCGGTACGAGGTCTACGTGGCGCGCCAGAACGACCGGCTGCCGAAGGACCAAGATCTCAACGCCCTCGGGTTCACCGCGAAGTGGTACTACTGAGTCGGTTGCCGCCGACGACCGCGACGGCATCGCAGCGGGCTTCCGCGGCGGATGCGGCCGGCGCCGACCGGGGGCCGCTTCCGGGATGACGCGCAAAGCCGCTCACGCGGATTAGCCGGCCGCACGATTGCGTCCCGGCGGATATGCGGGCGAATGACTTAGGCGCCCGCCCGAGACTGGTGCCGTTGCAGGCGGTCGACGGCAGCGGCTGCGGCCGGTGGTCGCGCCGGCGCGGGCGTCGCCCGTCGCGATCGCGACGAAGCCGCCGGGCTCGAGCAGCGACGGGCGACACGGCAAGGACCGACGCACCGCGCGCCGCACCGGGTGAGCGAGCCGGTGATGCCGCCGCTGCCGATCGCTCGCGGCTCGCGATGCGACAGGTCGTCGAGCTCATGTCGCCGATCGACGCGGCAGGCGCCGCGGCATCATCACGATGGATTGCGGCCCGGAACGCGGGTGCTCACTTGCCCGCGGCGGCAGGCGGGAATGTCGCGAGGATGTTCCGGATCGCTTCCTTGAGCTTCTCGGGCTCCACCTTGCCGCTGCCGGAGAATTCCGACCAGCCGACCCAAGCCTCCTTGCGCGAGGCGTTGTCGTAGAGCTCGACAATCAGTGTGCGCTCGGTGACCTGCCGGACGTCGACGTTGCTGCCGCCGTACGGGCCCGGGCCGTAGACCCAGCCTGCGCGGTAGCCGCCATACGGATAGGCCGTGTAGCCCCAGTCCGTGACCTCCACCTTCTCCACCGATTTTCCGGTCACCCGCACTGCACAATCGGCCTTCTCGACGACTGCCTCGGTCATGCCCTTGGCGGTCATCGCCTCGCGCACCGCGTCCATGGCCGGCTCGGTCAGGCGCACCACGGTGCCGGGATCGACGGCGCTCCCCGAGGCGTGCGGCCGCAGGATGGCGAAGGTCTTGTAGGCCGCAAAGTTCACGCTGCCGTCGTGCTCGCTCTGGATCTTCGGGGGCCCCGCCGCACAGGCCGTCAGCGCGAGCGACAGGGCGAGGGCGCACCTGCCAAGGCGGTTCCGTGCCGCAACCGAGATCGGTCCGGCCTGCGCAACGACTGCTGTCATGGGTGTCCCTTTGATCCTTGTGCCGAGCTCCCGGCAATGCGCTGCAGTGCACCAACGCGGCCGTGCCTGCGCGCCGGCGTGAACGCGGCCGACAGCCACCGGGGCCGCCGTCGCGCCCTACATAGACCCAGATCATTCGACAGCGGCAGACCAGTAGCTGCCATCAGGGTTGTCCGCGGTGGATTTGCGGGAGGAATGTAGAAGAATGCCCGAGGCAGCGATCGGACGACGACCATGAAGCGCAGATCCAAGGCCACCAAGGGCAAGAACAGCTCCGTTGCGTTTCCCACGCGGGAACAGCGCCTGGTCGCCGGCAAGGCGTTGCGGGACGGCGTGCCGCGGGAACGTCACGGCCGCTGGGTGCGTACGGCCAAGCGCCGCGATCCGGTCGACGTGCTCAAGGCATCCAACCGGGATCGCGTGCAGGACCTTGTGCCGATCCGCTATGGCCGCATGCTGCGCAGTCCGTTCACGTTTCTGCGCGGCTCCGCCGGCCTCATGGCGAGCGACTTCGCGTCGCTTCCGAGCGTCGGCCTGCGGGTGCAGGCCTGCGGGGACTGCCACCTGTTGAACTTTGGCCTGTTCGCCACGCCCGAGCGCAACCTGATCTTCGACATCAACGACTTCGACGAGACGCTGCCCGCGCCGTGGGAGTGGGATCTCAAGCGACTGGCGGTCAGCTTCGCGGTGGCGTCGCGCGACAACAACCATACCGACAAGGACGCCAGGACGGCTGCCACCGAGTGCGCGCGCGCGTACCGCGAGTTCCTGCGTGGCTATTCGAAGCAGAGCCCGCTGAACGTCTGGTACGACCACATTGATGAGAAGACCCTCATCGCCATGGCGCCCAACAAGAAGGCAGCGGAGTATCGGCAACAGATCACCGCCAAGGCGCATCAGCGCATCGGCGACTATCTCTTTCCGAAGATTGCCAATCCCAGCGGCGGACAGATGCGCCTTGTGGACCAGCCGCCGGTACTCTTTCACATGCAGGAGGAGAACGCGACGGAGCGGGTGCGTGTCGTGCTGGAGGCGTATCGCGAATCCCTGCCGGACGAGCGTCGCGTGCTCTTCGAGCGCTACCGCGTGCAGGACGTTGCCTTCAAGGTGGTCGGCATCGGCAGTGTCGGGACGCGCTGCTACGTCGCGTTGTTCGCCTCATCGGACCAGCATCCGCTGCTCCTCCAGTTCAAGGAGGCCACAGCCTCCGTGCTCGAGCCGCATGCCGGCAAGAGCGTGTACAAGAATCATGGCCAGCGCGTCGTCATCGGGCAGCGTCTGATGCAGTCCGCGAGCGACATCTTCCTCGGCTGGGCGCAGGGCCAGCGCGGCTTCCACTTCTTCGGACGACAACTGCGGGACATGAAGATGAGCGCGCCGATCGAAGCGGCGATGCCGTGGCAGATGCGGGCCTACGCCGATCTGTGTGGCAGGACGCTGGCGCGCGCGCACGCCAAGTCCGGCGATGCGGCGACGATCAGCGGCTACCTCGGCAAGTCGGACGTGTTCGACCAGGCGATCGGCAACTTTGCGATCGCGTACGCCGACCAGACGGAGAAGGACCACGCGGCGCTGGCCGCGGCGGTGAAGCGGGGCCGGATCCAGGCGCTCGTCGAGGAGGATCTCTGACGGCAAGCAGTCCGGACCCGGCGAGTTCGCCGGTCGCTCTCCTCGGTGCCCCGGCAGCGGACGGGGAATCGCCGTGGGTCCTGCCGCGCGGCGCGCCGGGCGATCGCGTTGCCACGGCGATGCGTCCGCTGGCCTACGCAGGCAACTGGGCCGGGCGGCCGAGCCAGGCTGATTGCCCTGGCCCGGAGTGCCTGGAGCGGCAGTGCAATCCTGCGGCGTCGCTGCGCTGAAACGGATGACGGGACCAGCCGGACTCGAGCCGACCACCACCACGGACTCGCCGGAGACGTCGATGAATGAGAAAGCCGGGCTCGTACCAGCCTTCACGTGGCTGCGCCAGTATCCCAGCGCATGGCTCCGGCCGGACCTGCTTGCCGGGCTCGCTGCGGCCGCTGTCGTGGTTCCGAAGGCCATGGCCTACGCGACGATTGCCGGCCTGCCGGTGCAGGTCGGCCTCTATACCGTCATCGTGCCCATGGTCGTCTACGCGCTGCTCGGCACGTCGCGGCCGCTCAGCGTCAGCACGACGACGACCATCGCGATTCTGGCGGCCTCGGCGCTCGCCGCAGCCGCGCCGGGCGCGGCGGTGGCCGACCTCATCGCCGCCAGTGCGACGCTCGCGATCCTGGTCGGCGCCATACTCGTCGCCGCCCGCCTGCTGCGCCTCGGCTTCGTGGCGAACTTCATCTCCGAGCCGGTGCTGACGGGATTCAAGTCGGGCATCGGCCTGGTCATCGTGGTGGATCAGCTGCCGAAGCTGTTCGGCATTCACTTTGACAAGGCCGGTTTCTTTCACAACGTGCTCGCCATCGTTCAGCACCTGCCGCAGACATCGACTGCGACACTGCTGCTCTCGGTGGCGGTCCTCGGGATCATCGCCGCGATGGAGCACTTCCTGCCGCGCGCGCCGGTGCCGCTGATCGCGGTCGGAGTCGCCATCGCTGCATCGGCATTCCTTGACCTGCACGCCCACGGCGTGGCGACCGTCGGTGCGGTCCCGGGTGGCCTGCCGTCGCTCATTTCACCGCGGTGGGACCTCGTCAATGAGCTCTGGCCCGCGGCCGCCGGCATCGCGCTGATGAGCTTTACCGAGAGCATCGCCGCGGCCCGCGCGTTCGCCGAGCAGCAGGATCCGCGTCTCGAGGCCAACCAGGAACTGCTGGCGATTGGGCTGGCGAACGTCGCCGGCGGCTTCTTCGGCGCGATGGCGGCCGGCGGCGGGACGACCCAGACCGCCGTGAACCGTCATGCCGGCGCCAAGTCGCAGCTGGCGGAGCTCGTCACCGCCGCGGGCGCCCTGGCGACGCTGCTGTTCCTCGCACCCGTGATTGCGCTCATGCCGCAGGCGGCGCTGGGTGCGGTGGTGATCGCCTACTCGGTCGGCCTGATCCAGCCGAAGGAGTTTCGCGCGATCCGCGGCGTCCGCACACGGGAATTCCGCTGGGCCGTGATCGCCTGCGCCGGCGTCGTGCTGCTCGGCACGCTGAAGGGCATCCTCGTGGCGGTGATCGTGTCGCTGCTGGGGCTCGCGAGCCAGGCCTACAACCCGCCGGTCTACGCGGTGGCGCGCAAGCGCGGCACGACCGTGTTCCGGCCGGTATCGGCCGAGAACGCCGGCGACGAGCAGTGGCCGGGGCTGCTGATCGTGCGCATCGAGGGGCGGCTGTTCTTCGCCAACGCGCAGCGCGCCGGCGAGCTGATTTGGCCGCTGGTCGAGCAGGCGAAGCCCACGGTGCTGGTGATCGACTGCCGTGCGGTCATCGACCTCGAGTACACGGCGCTCAAGATGCTCGGCGAGGCCGAGCAGAAGCTGCGTCACGCGGGAACGGAGCTCTGGCTCGCCGGGCTCAATCCGGCGGTCTTCGCCGTGCTCCAGCGGTCGAGCCTCGGCGCGACGCTCGGCAAGGAGCGTCTGCTGCTCAACCTGGAGGGCGCAGTGGAGAAATTCCAGCAGAGGAAGCCATCATGAGACGAACGACGGGCAAAGGCGGGAAGGCCGCGGCGGCGAAAGGTGCGGATGCCTCCGGCGCCGCCACGAAGCTCAAGAACAAGGAGTACGCGAAGCGGCTCGAGAAGCTGCACGTCGAGCTCGTGAAGCTGCAGCAATGGGTGGTGCACAAGGGCCTCAAGATCTGCATCGTCTTCGAGGGCCGCGACGGCGCGGGCAAGGGCGGGACCATCAAGGCCCTGACCGAGCGCACGAGTCCGCGGGTTTTTCGCGTCGTGGCATTGCCGGCGCCGAGCGATCGCGAGAAGAGCCAGATGTACGTGCAGCGCTACCTGCCGCACCTGCCGGCCGCCGGCGAGATCGTGATCTTCGATCGCAGCTGGTACAACCGGGCCGGAGTCGAGCGCGTCATGGGATTCTGCACGAAGGAGCAGGTGCGCAAGTTCCTCAAGGACGTGCCACTGGTCGAGAAAGCGATGGTCGACTCGGGGATCCTGCTGCTCAAGTACTGGCTCGAGGTCAGCCCGCAGGAGCAGACCCGCAGGCTCGAGGGGCGCATCGAGGACGGCCGCAAGATCTGGAAGCTCTCGCCGATGGACCTCAAGTCCTACAGCCGCTGGTACGACTACTCGCGCGCGCGCGATGACAT
>Ga0335084_10001292_pt1 | contig 23206 bp, 24 predicted proteins | sample Lox_Sample_44_FD_206721 | JGI IMG/M metagenome (GOLD analysis project Ga0335084, IMG submission 206721) | Soil microbial communities from Loxahatchee National Wildlife Refuge, Florida, United States - Lox_Sample_4.4 | ecosystem: Environmental > Terrestrial > Soil > Wetlands | place: USA...
TAACACGGTCAAGGAGCTCGTGACCTTCGCCAAGGCCAATCCCGACAAGGTGACCTATGCGAGCTCCGGCAGCGGCGGCTCGCCGCACCTGACCGCCGAGCTCTTCCAGCTCGCCACCGGCACGCAGCTCGTACACGTGCCGTACAAGGGCGGCGGACCGGCGATGACCGACCTCATGGCCGGCCACGTCGACCTGCTGTTCGCCTCGGTGCTGGAGTCGTCCGGCAACATCAAGACCGGCAAGCTCAAGGGGCTCGCGGTGACGCACGCCAAGCGCTCGCCCGCGCTCCCCGACGTCCCGACGCTCGCCGAGGCGGGTGTCAAGAACGCCGAGTCGGGCTCGTGGATCGCGCTGCTCGCCCCCGCGGGCACACCGGCCGCGATCGTCGACAAGCTCGCCGCCGACGTGAAGACGGTGGTGGCGGACCCCGAGGTGCGCGAGAAGCTGATCGCGCAGGGCGCGGTGCCGCAAGCGAGCACGCCGAAGCAGCTCCAGGCCCTGATCGACGCCGACCGCGCGCGCTACGGGAAGATCATCCGCGACAAGGGCCTGAAGGTGGAGTGACGCCGCCGGTGGCCGACCGCATCTCATCACCTATGACGACCCGTTCCTTCGACACCGACGGTCTCGCCGTCTTCGCGACCGCGCTGTTCGTGGCGGCCGGGATGGAGCCTGCGAAAGCCGCTACCGTGGGGCGTCTCCTGGTCCTTACCGATGCGATGGGACGGCGCACGCACGGCCTCGCGATGGTGCCGACGTACCTGGCGGAGATCGCGAGGGGCGGTATGCGCGTCGCCGGCGAGCCGGAGGTGATTCGCGACACGGGCGCGACCGTCGTCTGGGATGGCGACTATCTCCCCGGGTTGTGGCTCGTCGACCGCGCCATCGAGCTCGCGTTGCCGCGCGCGGCGAAGCTCGGCACTGTGTCGGTTGCGATCCGCAAGAGCCACCACATCGGGTGCCTCGCGGCGCTGGTGAAGCAGGCTGCGGACAAGGGCTTCGTGGCGATCATCGCCAACTCGGACCCGTCGGGCCGGCGGGTCGCGCCGTACGGCGGCACCGAGGCGCTCTTCACGCCGAACCCGTTCGCGATCGGCTATCCGGGCGCCGATCACCCGGTGCTGGTCGACATCTCCGCGTCGATCACGACCACCTCGATGACCCGGCAGAAGTACGCGGCGGGGGAGCAGTTCGAGCACCCGTGGCTGCTCGACGCGCAAGGCGTGCCGACTCGCGATCCTGCGGTGCTCGAGCACAGCGCACCCCGCGGCTCGCTGCAATTGATCGGCGGGCAGGAGTACGGACACAAGGGGTTCGGCTTCGCGCTGATGATCGAGGCGCTGTCGCAGGGCCTGTCGGGATACGGCCGGCGCGATGCGCCCGGGCGCTGGGGCGGAAACGTCTTCCTGCAGGTGCTCGATCCGGAGCTCTTCGCGAGCCGCGCCGAGTTCGAGCGCCAGATGAATCACCTGTCGGATCGTTGCCGGGCGAACCGGCCGATCCGCGCCGACCGGCCGGTCCGGATGCCGGGCGATCAGGCCGCACGAAGCATCGCCGATGCCGCGAAGAGCGGCCTTACTTATGCCGACGCAACGTGGCAGGCCCTGAGCGGCTGGGCCGACCGGTTGAGGGTGAACGTGCCGACGGCACGCTGACCGCTCGAATCACTCAGAGGAAGAACCCATGAAACGAACGATGGTTGCACTCGCGCTTGCGTTGATACTCCCGGTCGCCGCGAGCGCGCAGACGCAGAAGTACCCGACGAAACCCGTCCGCATGATCGTCCCGTTCGTGCCGGGCGGCGCCTCGGACATCCTCGCGCGGCTGCTGAGCGTGTCGCTCAAGGAGCAGTGGGGCCAGCCGGTGATCGTCGAGAACAAAACCGGCGCCGGCGGCACCATCGGGACCGACGCGGTGGCGAAAGCGCCGCCGGACGGCTACACGCTCATGGTCAGCGACCTTGGCACGATGACCATCATCCCGTCGCTGATGAAGAAGATGCCCTACGACCTGCACAAGGATCTCGCCCCGGTCACGGTGCTGACCTATTCGCCCTACCTCATCGTCGTGACGCCGAGCCTGCCGCCGAAGTCGCTCAAGGAGCTGGTCGAGTACTCGAAGGCGAACCCCGGCAAGCTGAACTACGCGACGCCGGGACTCGGCAGCAACGTTCACCTCGCGGGCCTGCAGTTCGCCACCGCGCTCGGGATCGAGTGGACCTACATCCCGAGCAAGGGCGGGGCGCAGGCGATGCAGGACGTGGCGGGCGGCCATGCCGACCTGATCTTCAACAGCATGCTCGCGACCGCGCCGCACGTGAAGAGCGGCAGCCTGCGACTCCTCGGGGTGACCAGCCCGAAGCGTGTCCCCGCGTACCCCGACACGCCGACCGCCGGCGAGCTCGTGCGCGGCTACACCGCCGGCAGCTGGCAAGGCGTGCTCACCACCGCCGGCACACCGAAGGAGGTGGTGGCGAAGATCAACGCCGACATCGTCAAGCTGCTCAACACCCCGGCGATGAAGGCGAAGATCGTCGACCTCGGCGCCGAGCCGATCGGGAACCCGCCCGCCGAGATGGACAGGTTCCTACGCGAGGACCGTGCGCGGTGGGCGAAGCTCATCCAGGAGACCGGGCTCAAGCTCGAGCAATAGGGCGGCGACCAATCACCAAGGAGCACATCATGAAGCGTCTGTTCTGGAGCATTCTGGTCGCGACGTGCGCGGTCGCGGCGGGCTCTGCGCTCGCGCAAGACCCGAAGTGGCCGCAGAAGCCGATCACCTACATCGTGCCGTTCCCACCCGGCGGCACGACCGACATCCTCGCGCGCGCGATCGCGCAGAAGCTGGGGCCCGCCCTCGGCACGACGATCGTCGTCGAGAACAAGCCCGGGGCGGGCGGGAACATCGGCTCCGACTTCGTCGCCAAGGCGAAGCCGGACGGCTACACGATCCTCGGCGGCACGATCAGCTCGCACGCGATCAATCCGAGCATCTACAAGAGCATGCCGTACGACGCGGCCAAGTCGTTCCAGCCGATCACCTTGATCGGCACCAACGCGAACGTACTGGTGGTCGGCGCCGCGAGCCCGTACAAGACGGTGCAGGACGTGATCACAGCTTCCAAGGCGAAGCCGGGCAGCATCTCGTTCGCCTCGGCGGGCAACGGCACCTCGCAGCACCTGTCGGGCGAGTTGTTCAAGTCGCTCGCCGGGATCCAGATGGAGCACGTGCCCTACAAGGGGAGCGGACCGGCGATCCAGGACGTGATGGCCGGCCACGTGCCGTTGATGTTCGACACGACGGTGGTGGCGGCTCCGCACATCCAGTCGGGCAAGCTGCGGGCGCTGGCGGTGACCTCGACGAAGCGCGTCAAGAGCCTGCCCAACGTCCCGACCATGGCCGAAGCCGGCGTGAAGGGCTACGAGATCGTGTCCTGGCAGGGCATCTTCGCGCCGGCCGGCACGCCGAAGGACATCGTGCAGCGGCTGAACAGCGAGATCGTGAAGATCCTGAAGCTGCCCGAGATGCGCGAGCGCCTGGAAGGTCTCGGGCTCGAGCCGGTCGGCAACACCCCGGAGGAGTTCGCCGCGTTCCAGAAGGCCGAGATCGCCAAGTGGGCGAAGGTCGTCAAGGACGCGAAGATCACCGCCGACTGACGGCGAGAGAGGGACGCGAGCCATGCGCAGCAACTACGTCGCCGGGGAGTGGGTCGCAGGCGCCGAAGCGACGCCGAACGTCAACCCGTCGGATCTCTCCGACGTGATCGACGAGTACGCGGGCGGCGATGCGGCGGCCGTCGATCGCGCGATCCTGGCGGCGCGCGCGGCGTTCCCGAGGTGGTCCCTCGCCACCCCGCAGCAGCGCTTCGATGCGCTCGATGCGGTCGGGAGCGAAATCCTCGCTCGCAGGGCGGAGCTCGGCGAGCTCCTCAGCCGCGAGGAGGGCAAGACCCTGCCCGAGGGCATCGGCGAGGTCGCCCGCGCCGGCTCGATCTTCAAGTTCTTCGCCGGCGAAGCGCTGCGCACCGGCGGTGACGCCGTCCCGTCCGTCCGGCCTGGCATTGGGGTCGAGATCACCCGCGAGCCGTTGGGAGTCGTCGGCTTGATCGCGCCCTGGAACTTCCCGATCGCGATTCCCGCCTGGAAGATCGCCCCGGCGCTTGCCTACGGGAACTGCGTCGTGTTCAAACCGGCCGAGCTCGTGCCCGGATCGGCGTGGGCGCTCGCGGAGATCCTCAGCCGCTCGGGGCTCCCTGCGGGGGTCTTCAACCTGGTGATGGGCCGCGGTCCGGTGATCGGTCAGGCGATCGTCGATCATCCGGCGCTGGACGCGATCAGCTTCACCGGCTCGGTCGGCACGGGACGGCGGGTCGCGGAAGCGGCGCTCAAGCGCATGGCCAAGATGCAGCTCGAGATGGGCGGCAAGAACCCGCTCGTCGTGCTCGACGACGCCGATCTCGAGCAGGCGGTGGACGTGGCGGTGCAGGGCTCGTACTACTCGACCGGGCAGCGCTGCACTGCCTCGAGCCGGATCGTCGTCACCGCCGGCATTCACGACGCTTTCGTGAAGCGCCTGACCGAGCGCACGAAAGCGCTGGTGGTAGGCGATGCGCGAGACCCGAAGACGGAGATCGGCCCGGCGGTCGACGCGCGGCAACTCGAGCAGGACGAGCGCTACATCGCCCTCGGCAAGGACGAGGGGGCGAGGCTCATCGCCGGGGGGCAGCGGGTGAAGCGGGACAAGGAAGGCTTCTACCTCGCACCGGCGCTCTTCACCGACTGCTCGAACGCGATGCGGATCTGCCGCGAGGAGATCTTCGGACCGGTGGCGGCGGTCGTGCGCGCCAAGGACTACGACGAAGCGCTCGCGCTCGCCAACGACACGCCGTTCGGGCTGACCGCGGGAATCTGCACGACCTCGCTCAAGCACGCGACGCACTTCAAGCGCCACGCTCAGGCAGGGATGGTGATGGTGAACGTCCCGACCGCGGGCGTGGACTACCACGTCGCCTTCGGCGGGCGCAAGGGCTCGAGCTACGGCTCGCGCGAGCAGGGGCGCTATGCCGCCGAGTTCTACACCACCGTCAAGACTGCCTACACGCTTGCCTGACCGAAGGAGAACGTCCGTGATGCTCAAGTCCATCGCCGCCGCCGGCCTCGGCGCAATCATCTTCACCACCAGCGGCGGCGCGCTCGCGCAGGGCCCGGCGGCGTCGTTCCCGAGCAAGTCGATCACGATCGTCATCCCGGCCACGCCGGGTGGAGCGATCGACCTCACCGCGCGCGTGATCGGTCCGAAGCTTACCGATGCCTGGGGCAAGCCGGTCGTCGTCGAGAACAAGGCCGGCGCGACCGGGATCATCGGCACCGAGTTCATCGCCAAGGCCACACCCGACGGGCAGACGCTCGTGCTCGTGGCGAGCAGCCACGCGATCAATCCGAGCATGTTCAAGAAGCTGCCCTACGACACGGTCAAGAGCTTCGAGCCGGTCGTGCTGACCCACGTGCTGCCGCTCATGCTGGTGGTGCATCCGTCGCTGCCGGTGAAGAACGTGCAGGAGCTCATCGCCTACGCCAAGGCGAATCCCGGAAAGCTCAGCTTCGCGTCGAGCGGACCGGGCGGTGCACCGCACATGTCGGGCGAGCTGTTCAAGAGCATGGCGGGGCTCGACATGATCCACGTGCCGTACAAGGGCAGCACCGCCGCCCACTCCGACCTGCTCGCCGGCCGCGTCTCGCTGATGTTCGACACCGTTTCCGCGATCGGCCCGCACGTGAAGAGCGGCGCGCTGCGCGCGCTCGCGGTGACGACCGCCAAACGCTCCGCGGCGATGCCGGACGTGCCGACGATGGCCGAGGCCGGGATGAAGGGCTACGAGACGAGCACGTGGGGCGGCATCCTCGCGCCGGCCGGGACGCCGAAGGACGTGGTTGCCAAGCTGAATGCCGCGATCAACAAGGCGCTCGCCGCGCAGGACGTGCGCCAGCGGATGCTCGACGCCGGAATCGAACCGGCGGGCGGCACGCCGCAGCAGTTCACTGCGTTCATCCAGTCGGAAATGGTGAAGTGGGGGAAGGTCGCCAAGACCGCTGGAATTCAACCTGAGTAGCCGCGAGACAAGGGCATGACGACCATCGACGCGAGACTGAGAACGGCTCTGGCAGGGATCTCCGGGATTCTCGTCACCCCGTTCGACGCCGCGGACCGCCTCGCTCCGGCGCGTCTCAAGCCGATCGTGGACCGCGCTGTCGGCGCGGGCGTGCACGCCCTGGTCGCGAACGGCAACACCGGCGAGTTCTACGGCCTGACTACGAAGGAGGCGGAGACGATGGTGCACGCCGTGGCGGAGCACACCGCGCGGCGATGCGTGTTGATCGGCGGGGTCGGCAGGAGCATCCACGACGCGTGCACCCTGGCGAAGGCGTCGCACGCCGCCGGCGTCGATGCGCTCATGGTGCACCAGCCGCCCGATCCCTTCGTCTCGCCGCGCGGCGTAGTGAGCTACATCCAGCGGGTCGCGGACGCGGCCGAAGGGCTGCCGATCATGCTCTACCTGCGCAACGACGGCATCGGCCTGGACGCGATCGAGAAGCTCTGCACCGTGCCCGGCGTGGCCGGCGTCAAGTGGGCGTGCCCGACGCCGCTGCGGCTCGCGGCGGCGATGCGGCGCTGCAGCCCGGAGATCGTGTGGGTCGACGGTCTTGCCGAACCCTGGGCGCCGCCGTTCTTCGCGGTGGGCGCCCGCGGATTCACGTCCGGTCTGATCAACGTGTGGCCCGAACACTCGGTCGCGATCCATTCGGCCCTGGAAGCGGGGGACTTCAGCCTCGCGCGGCGCCTGATCGACGTGATGGCGCCGTTCGAAGACCTGCGGGCGGAGGAGCAGAACGGGACCAACGTCACCGTCGTGAAGGCGGCCTTGCAGCTGATGGGTGAAGACTGCGGCGCAACGCGTCCCCCATCCGCGTGGCCGCTCACCGAAGGGCAGGTGAAGAAGCTGCAGGCGCAGATCGCCGGCTGGGGGCTGAAGCGTTCGCGGGCGACGGCCCGCGCCTAGGCGCCGGGCTTCGTGCAACGGGGCGCGGCACCCGCACTGGGTTACACTCCCCGCCCGCAATGGCCACCAGCCCCTACAACCTGCTCGTCGACGTCGGCAACACGTTCGTGAAGTGGGGCCGCTACCGCGCGGCCGGGGAGGGTGCCGCGGCGGAGGGCTGCCTCGAGGCCGGCCATGCGCTGCTCGCCGAGATCCCCGAGCTCGCCGCGGTCTGGCGCAAGCTGCGCGCCCCGCATCGCATCGTTATCTCGAACGTCGCGGGTACCCGCGCACGCTCCACGATGATCCGCGTGCTCGAGGTGTGGCCCGACGCGCCGGCGCCGTTCTGGCTCGTCTCGCAGCCCGAGCAGTGCGGCCTGAAGAACGGCTACCGCAATCCCGCGCAGCTCGGCTCCGACCGCTGGGCGGCGATGATCGGCGCGCGTGCCCTCGTCGGCGGCAAGCCGACGCTCGTGGTCGTGTGCGGCACGGCGGCGACGATCGACTTCGTCGACGCGGGCGGCGAGTTCACCGGCGGCGTCATCCTCCCCGGCGTCGGCCTCATGATCCGCTCGCTGCACGAGGGCACCTCGGCGCTCCCCGACGCCGACGGGCAATTCACCGACCATCCGCAACAGACGGTGGACGCGATCGTGACCGGTTGCCAGCACGCGCTCGCCGGCGCGGTCGAGCGGCTCTATCACATGCATGCCGCAGCGCAACCGGCGCTGATCTGCCTGCTGTCGGGCGGGGGGGCGAAGGCGCTGGCGCCCCGCCTCGGCATCCCGTTCCGCCTCCACGAGAACCTCGTCCTCGAGGGGCTGCACCGCATCGCGCGGACGCTGGACTAGCGCACGGCGGGCCCTGCCCGCTGTGCTAGCATCGCCCGTCGTTCCCCTTGTCACTTCCAAACCCGGTGCGCAGCTCGAGCTTCGCCGTTCTCAAGGCGCTTGCCGACGGCCGGCTCCGCTCGGGACCCGCGCTCGCCGCCGCGCTCGGTCTCGCGCGCGCGGACGTGTCGCAGGCGGTGCGCGAGCTGCGGGCGAACGGGCTCGCCCTCCACACCGTCCGGGCGCGCGGCTATCGTCTCGCCGAACCGTTCGACGCGCTCGATGCCGCGGCGATCGCAAACTCGCTCGGGATGCACTCGACGATCCGGCTGGAAGTGCTCGATGAATGCCCGTCGACCAACGCGGCGCTCGTGGAGCGCGCGGCGGCGGGCGCACCCTCCGGCACAGCGATCGTGTGCGAGCTTCAAAGCGCCGGGCGCGGGCGCCGCGGCGCGAGCTGGCACACGGGCCTCGGCGACAGTGTGACCCTATCCGTGTTGTGGCGTTTCGAGCGCGGGACGGCGGGTCTGAGCGGACTGCCGCTCGCGATCGGCGTCGCCTGTGCGCGCGCGCTCGAGTCGCTCGGCGCGGGCGGCGTCGGCCTGAAGTGGCCGAACGACATCGTGCGCGGGGACGGCAAGCTCGGCGGCGTCCTGGTCGAGGTCTCCGGCGACGGGAGCCGGGCCGCCGCTGCGGTCATCGGCGTAGGGATCAACGTGCGGGTGCCCGCGGCGGCGAAGCGCGCGGTTGAGCGGCCGGTCGCCGACCTCGGCGGCGCGATCGGCTCCCGCAACACGCTCGCGGCACGGCTCGCCGCCGAGGTCGCCGGGGCGGCGGCGGCGTTCGACCGCGAGGGCTTCGGGGCGTTCCGGGACGAATGGTTGCGCCGGCACGCTTGGCAAGGCCGGCAAGTCCGAGTGCTCGCGCCCTCGCGCCGGACGGTCGACGGCGTCGCGGCGGGCGTGGCCGACGACGGCGCGCTGATCGTCGAGACGCCGCGCGGGCCCGAGCGTTTCCACGCCGCGGAAGTGAGCCTCAAGCTCGCAGCATGAGGATCGCGTTCTTCGTGCTCCTCTTCGCGAACGCGGCATTCTTCGCGTACCGGTTCTACGTGACGCAGTACGCGAGCCCGGCGGGCGATCCGCTCGGCCAGCAGATCCAGCCCGAGCGGATCCGGATCGTCCAGCCCGAGGAGCTGGCGAAGCTCGCTTCGCGCCGGAGCGTGGCCTGCGTCGAGCTGGGGCCGGTAGCGGCCGCGGACGCGGCGCGCGCCGAGGAGGCGGCCGGGGGCCTCGCGGGGGGGCTCAAGGTCTCGCAGCGCCGCGTCGATGACCCGACCCGCTGGTGGGTGTACATTCCACCGCTCCCGACGCGCGCCGCCGCCAACCAGCGCGTCGCCGAGCTGAAGAAGCAGGGCGTCGACGACTCGTCCCTGATCAGCGACGATCCGGTCTGGCGCAACGCGATCTCGCTCGGGGTGTTCAGCTCGGAGGACGCGGCGAGCCGCAGGATCGACGACCTGAAGCGGCGAGGCGTGCGCGGCATGCAGGCTGCGCCGCGGGAAGGGCGGGGCGCGCGCGTCTACGTGCAGCTCCGCGACGCGCCCGAGCCGGTGCGCCTGCGGTTCGTCGACCTGAAGGACGGTTTCCCGGGGGCCGATGTCCGCGAATGTCCGGGCGGTTGAACGCTCAAGAAGCGGAGCAGCAACGGGGCTCATGTACGTACCACCTCACAACCGCAACGACGACCGGGCGACGCTGGTCGCCTTCATGCGCGCGCATTCGTTCGCGGCGCTGGTCACACACGGAGCCGACGGCTTGCGTGCGACGCACCTCCCGGTCGTCGTGGAAGAGGAGGGCGACCAGGTGCGGCTGCTCGCGCACGTCGCGCGCGCGAACCCGCAGTGGCGCGACTTCGCGGACGGCCGCGAGGCGATGACGATCTTCGCCGAGCCGCACGCCTACGTGTCGCCGCGGCACTACGAGCGCGCGGAGTCGGTGCCGACCTGGAACTACGTCGCGGTCCACGCCTACGGCGTGCCGCGAATCGTCGAGGACCGAGACGAGAAGCACGCCCAGCAGTCGAAGCTGATCGCCATGCACGACGCCGAGTACGGCGCGCGTTTCCCGAACCTCTCGCGCGAGTACGTAGACCGGATGCTCGGCGCGATCGTCGCGTTCGCGGTCGACATCACCCGGCTCGACGCGCGCTTCAAGCTGTCGCAGGAGAAGCTCCCGGTCGAGCGCGAGCGGATCATCGCCGAGCTCGACGGTTCCGGCGACAGCTGGTCGGTCGAGACCGCCGAGCTGATGCGCAAGAGCCACCGGTGACGGTCGAGCTCGCAGCGCCCTACGCGATCGTCGACGCGACGAACCCGCCGCGGCTCGACGACGTCCGGCGGCTCTTCCGCGACTACGCCGAGTGGATCGGCGTCGACCTCGCCTTCCAGGACTTCGAGCAGGAGCTCGCGACCCTGCCGGGCAAGTACGCGGCGCCCGGGGGACGCCTGCTGCTCCTCGTTCGCGGCGAAGAGGCGGTGGGCTGCATCGCACTGCGGCGATTCGACAAGACCTCGGGCGAGGTGAAGCGTCTCTACGTGCGGCCGGCCGAGCGCGGGCGCGGGCTCGGCAAGGCGCTCGCGGCGGCGATCGTCGAGGCCGCGCGCACGATCGGCTACCGTCGCCTGATGCTCGACACCCTCGAGCCGATGGTCGAGGCGCGCGAGCTGTATCGCTCGTTCGGCTTCAGCGAGATTCCCGCGTACTACAGCAACCCGCTGCCGGGTGCGATCTACATGGAGCTGAAGCTCTGATTCGCAAACGACGAGACCGGTGAGAACCGGGGAGGAACCGTAATGACGACTGCCGGGTACGTTCGTACCGTTGCACTGGCGCTCGCAGTGGGTGCCGTGTCGAGCCACGCCGGCGATGTCGACCGGACGGCAGTGGACTTCAAGACGCCCGGCGACATCAAGTGGGTCAGGAACGCTGCCGGCACCAATGAGCAGGTCATCCTGTTCGGCGACCCCACGAAGCCCGGCCCCTACGTCGCCCGCATCAGGTGGCTGCCCGGGAACATGAGCCGGCCGCACTTCCATCCGAACGACCGCTTCTTCGTGGTGGTCTCGGGGACCTGGTGGGTGGGCACCGGCGAGAGGTTCGATCCGGAGGCCACCGTGCCGGTGCCGGCCGGGAGCTACGTCATCCACTACGCCGGCAAGGTGCACTACGACGGCGCCAAGGCCGAGGAGACCGTCATCCAGGTCTGGGGAATGGGGCCGGCGACCTCCACGCCGGCCGAGAAGCGCTAACGGCGCGCCGCGCGGGTCAGCCGCCACGGATCCGCGCGAGAAGCGCGGTCGTGGAACGCTCGTGTTCGAACGGGATCGAGTGGACCGCACCGCCCCAGCCTTGCACTTCGCGCGCGCCGACGATCGTATCGGGCTTCCAGTCGCCGCCCTTGACGAGCACGTCCGGCCGGCAGGCGAGGACTAGCGCGAGCGGCGTGTCCTCGTCGAACGGCGTGACCAGGCTCACCGCCTCGAGCGCGGCGAGCACCGCCATCCGGTCCTCGAGCGCGTTGACCGGCCGGTCGTCGCCCTTGCCGAGGCGCTTCGCCGAGGCGTCCGAGTTGACCCCGACAATGAGGCTTGCGCCCATCGCGCGCGCCTGCGCGAGGTAGGTGACATGCCCGCGGTGAAGGACGTCGAAGACGCCATTGGTGAAGACAAGCGGCCGCGCGAGCTTCTTCACCCGCGCCGCGAGCTCGGCCCGCGGGCAGACCTTCAGTTCGAACGCCGGCGCGCGGCTCACTTCCAGTTCGCCGGCCAGGTCTTCGCGTAGAAGGGCAGGGCCTCGACCCGCGCCATCCACGCGAGGATGCGCGCCGGGATCCGCTCGCGCAAGGCGAGGTCGGGCTTCCTCTTCTCGCAGCGGAGCGCTATCGCGACCATCGGGTAGAGCGTGAAATCGGCGGCCGACAGGGGCCCGGCGAGATAGTCGCCGTCCTGCGGCCCGGTCCAGCGCTCGAGCTCGGCGCCGACTTCGTCGCGCGCGGCCGCGATGCGCGCCGGATCCCACTCCTCGCGCTTCGCGAAGAGCACGCGCTGCAGCAGCCGGTTCATCGGCGGGACGAAGTAGTTGTCGGCTTCGCAGACGAGCCGCCGTACGAGCGCACGGTCGCGCACCGCGCCGGGGAAGAGCCGATTGCCGGAGTCCGGGTGGGCGTCCTCGAGGTACTCGACGATCGCCGCGGACTCGTACAGGTGCATGTCCCCGTCGACGATCGCCGGCACCTTCCCGCGCGGATTGACCGCCACGAACTCCGGCTTCTTCAGGTCGCCGTCGGCGAACGATAGGACCTTGCGATCGTAGGGGATCGCTTTGTGCTCGAGCGCGAACCACACGCGCCAGGCGTAGGGCGAGCCCGCGCCATAGTAGAAAGTGAGTGCCAAACGCCGTTCCTCGCCGAAAGGGCGCGGCCAGTTTAGCGTCATTTCCGGTGGACGCCGGAACCCCGATTGGGTCACCATACGTCGACGCGGTGCATGGAGCGAAGGATCCCGGAGATGAAGACGACAAACCTGTTCGGGTGCTTTGCCTTGAGTGTCGTACTAGGCGGCGCAGTGAGCGGCGCAGTCGCGGCCGAGCCCGCCAGCGGCGCTGCGGCCTGCCCGCCGCTCCTCGACCGCAAGATGCTGAATCTGCAGGACGAAGCGGTCCCGCTGTGCCAGTTCAGCGGCAAGGTGCTCCTGGTCGTGAACACGGCAAGCCAGTGCGGCTATACGCCGCAGTACGAGGGCCTGGAGAAGCTCTACCGACGCTACCGCGAGCGCGGGCTCGTCGTGCTCGGGTTTCCGGCCAACGACTTCGGGGGACAGGAGCCGGGCTCGAACAAGCAGATCGCCGATTTCTGCCAGGTGAATTACGGTGTGAGCTTCCCGGTATTTGCGAAGACGGCGGTGGTCGGGGCGAACGCCAATCCGGTGTTCCGCGACCTCGCGGCCAAGACCGGATCGGCCCCGCGCTGGAACTTCCACAAGTACCTGGTGGATCGCAACGGCGTGCCGGTGGCGTCGTTCGCCACCCAGGTCGAGCCGCTCGACCCGAAGCTCACGCACGAGATCGAGCGCCTGCTCGGGCGCTAGCGCCCGCCGGCGCCCTCGGGCATCACTTCTTCTCCGGCTCCGCCACCGGCTTCGGCGCCCCCGGCGGCGGGTCGGGGATGTACTCGAACACCCGCACTACCCGCTTCACGCCGCTCACGTGGCGCGCGATGTTGGTCGCGTCCTCGGCTTCCTTGCGCGTCACCAGCCCGAGCAGGTAGACGGTACCGTTCTCGGTGACTACCTTGACGTGCAGCGGGTTGAACTTCTGCTCGCCGACGAAGCGCGTTTTCACCACGCTCGTGAGGTAGGAGTCGTTCGAGCGCGAGCTCAGCGGCGCGAGCGGGCCGATCGTGATGTCGTTCACGACGTCCCGCACGCCAGTCGCGCCTGCGGCGAGTTTGCCGACCTCTTGCTTCAGCGCCTCGGTGGTCGTCTCGCCGGTGAGGAGGACGAGCTTGTTGTAGCTCACGATGTTCACGTGCCCCTGGTCAAGGATCTTCTCGCCGATCCATTTGGAGGCCGTGAGCTCGATCCGATCGTCCGCGAGCTGGGTATCGGTGGTGCGGCGGTCGGCGGCCACCGCGACGCCGCCGGCGGCGGCGGCGCCGACCACGACCGGCGCACAACCGGAAACGAGGATCGACGCGACGAGAACCAGCGCGGGGACGAGAGCGAGGGCGAGTCGGACCATGCAGGGATCACTCCGTTCCGAGGAGAAGGCAATCGATGCCGTCGCACAGGCAGTGCAGGGTCAGGAGGTGGACCTCCTGGATGCGAGCGGTGACCGCGTGCGGGACGCACAGGTGGACGTCGGCCGGCGCGAGGTGTTTCCCGATCTCGCCGCCGCCCTTGCCGGTAAGGGCGACCACTTTCATGTCGCGCTCGTGCGCGGCGCGGACGGCGGCGACGACGTTGGGCGAGTTGCCGCTGGTGGAGATCGCGAGCAGCACGTCGCCCGGCTGGCCGAGCGCGAGGACCTGCTTCGAGAACACCTGGTTGTAGTCGTAGTCGTTCGCGATCGACGTCAGGGTCGAAGTGTCGGTAGTGAGCGCCATCGCCGCGAGGCCGGGGCGCTCGCGCTCGAACCGGTTGAGGAGCTCGGCGGCGAAGTGCTGCGAGTCGGCGGCCGAGCCGCCGTTGCCGCAGGCGAGGATCTTGCCGTTCGCGAGGAGGGACGCGACCATCAGCTCGGTCGCGCGGACGATCGGTTGCGCGAGCGCCTCGACCGCAGCGAGCTTCGTCTGCGCGCTGTCCGAGAAGTGACGGCTGACCCGGGCGACCAGATCAATCGACATCGTCGATCGACATCTCCTTTTTAGCGTCGGGCCCCAGCGACAACGCGCCGACAAAGGACCCGCCCGGGACGGTAGTCTACTCTACGAAGACCTCGAATTCGATACGCACGCGCGGGTTCCTGTGCTCGCGGAGCGCGCTGATCCGCGCGGAGAGCGGGCTCGCCGCGGTCCATCGCCCACGCGAGCGCGGCATTCTCGGCGCGCGGCACGTAGCCGAGCTTCCGGCCGCGCCATCCGACCCGCACGGCGTTCGAGTCGTACTGGTGCGTCGGCTCGCGGACGCGTTCGAGCCGGTCGCCGACGGCGAGCTCTCGACCAGTAGCCGGACGCGCTGCGCGTGTGCCGCCAGGCCGAACGCGAGCGCTGCGACTGTGGCCACGGCACGTCCGGCAGCAGGTGCCGGAACTTGCGACAGCGCCGTTTTAGCCTGCGGCGCAAGGGTGCGTGCGCGCCGCCGATCCATCTACGCTTGAAAGCATCGCGAATCCACTCGATGCGCGTGGGGTCGAGGCGATCGAGCACGACGACGTCGCACCGGCAGGGGCTGTCCGCCCGCCCGGCGAGATAGAGCCGCGCGGGCCTGCAGGATGCGCCGCTGCCGGTGCGCGTCGACGCTCGCCACCGCGCCGCCGAACGCGGCCGAAGCCCGCAGCCGCACTTCGACGATCTCGCCTGCACGGCAGCGCGCGTTGCGATCGACGATCGCGAGGCCCTCGCCCTCGAGGTAACGCGCGGCGAGATCCTCCGCGGCGCTGCCGGCGAGCTGCCGGCCGCTGGTCATTCGAGCGCGACACCCCGGCCGTCGCGGAACGTCGCGGCGACCGGCCTCCGCTCGACCACGCCGCCGCCCTGCACCGCGATCCGTCCGGTGACACCGGCGAAGTCGAACGCCTGGCCGCCGTCGACGAGGCGCTCGGCGATCCGGAAGGCGTCGATCCCGAGCGCGTAAAAGCGCGCAAGGTCCCCTTCGAGTCCCTGCGGCCGTGGGAAGCGCGCCATCTCGGGATCCTCCGGCCGCACGATCCAGGGCATGTCGGCGAAGCGCACGCCGTTCATGTCGAGGTTCTTCATCGGGTCGGCAGTCGTGTTGACCTGGGATGTCGCATAGACCGGCATCTGGCCGCCGAGGTACGGCCGCAGGATCCGCGCGCGCTCGCCCGATTCGGCGAGGAAGACGAAGTGCGGCGGGTTGCGATCGATGATCTCGCGGATCACCACCGGGTCGCCGCCGGCGCGCAGCTCCACGACGTCGGTCACGCGCCCGCCGAGCAGCAACCACTCGTCGGCGAAGGCTTCGCGGCTGCGTTGCGAGAGCGGCGTCGCCGTACCGACGATGGCCGCGATACGCATCGTGTCGGCCCACGCCTGGCGCGCGACTTGACGCGCTTCGGCGTCGACCGCGAGCCCGAACACGTACAGCGTTGGCGGCAGCGGGCCGCTGCCGTCGGGCTGGTTGAGCGCGAGAGTCGGTACCGCGACCTTGCGATTGCGGACGAGGGCGGTCACGCCGCTTCGCGTCATCGGGCCGACGACAAGCCGCGTACCGGCGTCGACCGCGGCCTGATACTGTGCGAGCACGCTTTCATCGGATGCGTCGCTGGACCGCACGACGATGTCGCGCTTGCGCCCCTCGGCCGCCATCGCGGCGAGGAAACCCATGTTCACCGCCTCCGCCGCCGGACGGAAGTCGGGGGCGTCGAGCGGCAGCAGGAGGGTGATCGCGGGCGCGGGTGGCGTGGCCGGCGGCTCGGGCGCAGGGATGACGACCGGTGCGGGCGGCTCGACCGGAGCGGGCTTTGCCGCGGGGGGCTCGACCGGCATGCGGATCGCCGGGCGATCCGGCGGGGTTGCCGGGCGCTGCGACGCACAGGAGAATGCGGCGCTGGCGGCGAGGAGCGCGAGAGCGACGGCGCGCGAGCGACGAGAGCCGGGAGACCGATGGCGGGGAGACATGACGAGGCGGGCCGCGCGAGATTATATGTGGTGGCAACGCCGATCGGGAACCTGGGCGATATCACGCAGCGTGCGCTCGCCACGCTGCGTGCAGTCCACGTCGTGTTCGCGGAGGACACGCGTCACACGCGCGGGCTGCTCACCCATCACGGAATTGCGGCGAAGCTCGCTCCCCTGCACGAGCACAACGAGCGCGAGGCCGCACGCGAGCTGCTGCGGTACCTCGAAGCGGGGCGCGACGTTGCGCTCGTGACCGATGCCGGCACGCCCGCGATCTCGGATCCGGGCGCACATGCGGTCGCCGCTGCGCGCGCCGCCGGATTCGAGGCCGTGCCGATTCCAGGGGCGAACGCTGCAATCGCGGGGCTCTCAGTGGCCGCGCTGCCGGGGCCGTTCGCGTTCATCGGCTTCCTGCCGCCCAGGCCCGTGGCGCGGCGGAAGGCGCTGGAGGCCTGGCGAGAATTTCCCCACACATTAGTGTTGTACGAGGCGCCCCACCGGATCCTCGAGTGCGTCGAGGACCTGACGCGCGTCCTCGGCCCCGATCGCGCTGTCGTCCTCGCGCGCGAGCTGACCAAAGCGTTCGAAACCGTGCAGGCCTGCACGCTGGGCGAAGCGCGCGGCTGGCTCGAGGCGGATCCGGACCGGACGCGCGGCGAGTTCGTGGTGATCGTCGCCGGCGCCGGGGCGTCGAGCCGATCGGAGACGGCGGAGACCGAACGGGTGCTCCGGTTGCTGCTCGAGGAGTTGCCGGTGAAGACAGCCGTGCGGCTCGCCGGCGCGATCACCGGCGGTTCGCGAAACGAGCTGTATGCGCAGGCGCTTGCGTTCAAGAAAGGTGTCCCGCAAGACACTAAACCGCGCCAGGGACGCAAGGGGCGCAAAGGACGCGAGGGTTAGACTCCGGGCATGGACACGCTGACGATCGCCCGCCCCGACGACTGGCACCTCCATCTGCGCGACGGCACGGCGCTCGAGAGCGTCGTCGCGTTCACCGCACGCCAGTTCGCGCGTGCGATCGTGATGCCGAACCTCAAACCGCCGGTCGCGACCGTCGAAGCGGCGCGCGCATATCGCGACCGCATCATGGCCGCGCTCGCGCGCTCGGCGGTCGGCACGGACTTCGCGCCGCTGATGACGCTCTATCTCACCGACAACACCTCCGGCGAGGAGATCGGGCGGGCGAGGGCGAGCGGGTTCGTGCATGCCGTAAAGTACTACCCGGCCGGCGCAACGACGAACTCGGACGCCGGGGTGACGCGCCTCGAGCGCGCGTTTCCCGCCCTCGAAGCGATGGAGCGGCACGGCGTGCCGCTGCTCGTCCACGGCGAGGTCACCGATCCGGACGTCGATCTCTTCGATCGCGAGCGCGTTTTCATCGACACCGTGCTCGAGGCGATCGTGCGGCGGTTTCCCGGCCTGCGGATCGTGTTCGAGCACGTGACGACGCGGGAGGCGGCGCAGTACGTGTCGGCTGCGGGACCGAACGTCGCTGGGACCATCACCGCGCACCATCTCCTCTACAACCGCAACGCGATCTTCCGCGGGGGCTTGAGGCCGCATTTCTACTGCCTGCCGGTGCTGAAGCGCGAGACGCACCGCGCGGCGCTCGTCCGCGCTGCGACCGGCGGCAGCCCGAAATTCTTCCTCGGCACCGACAGCGCGCCGCACCCGCGCGGCGAGAAGGAGTCGGCATGCGGCTGCGCGGGCTGCTTCACCGCCCATGCGGCGCTCGAGCTCTACGCGGAGGCGTTCGATCGCGCCGGCGCGCTCGACCGGCTCGAGGCGTTCGCGAGCTTCAACGGCCCCGACTTCTACCGCTTGCCGCGCAACACCACGCGCGTGACCCTCGTGCGCGAGCCGTGGGAGGCGCCGGCCGAGCTCGCGTTCGGCGATACGACGCTCGTGCCGCTGCGCGCGGGCGAGAAGCTCGCGTGGCGGTTGCGCTGAACACCCCTTCCTGGGACTGCGACGCGCTCGCGCGATCGCCGTGGTTCGCGTCGGTCCGGCAGTTCATCGAGCGGCTGCCAGCCGACCGCTTTCCTTGTGCGGACGACCTGAGCGCCCTCGCGCGCGAGGGCGGCGTGCGGAGCGGCGGTGGCGCGCCGCTCGCCTTCGTTCCGCCGGCTGCTGGACCGGGCGCGGCGGCCCGACACTATGAAGAGCGCATCTTCCGGACCGGCGAAGTCGCGACCCGTCCGGGGAACTGGCACGATCTCTTCAATGCGCTCGCCTGGCTAGCGTTCCCGCGGACGAAAGCAGTCCTCAACCGGCTCCATCACGACGAGCTCGCGCGGCGCGGCGACGGTCCGGTGCGTGGCACGGTACGGGACGTGGCGACGCTCTTCGACGAGGGCGGCCTGGTGGTCGCGTGCGCGGTTCCGGAGCTCGGCCGGCTGTTGCACGAGTTCCGGTGGAAGGCGCTCTTCTGGGAGCGTCGCGCGGAGGCCGCGCGCTCGATGCGGTTTCTCGTGTTCGGGCACGCGATCCTCGAGCACGCGCTCGCGCCGTTCAAGGGCGTCACCGCAAAGGCGCTCGTGCTCGACGTTCCCGGAGAATCACTCGACGATGCGGCGCTCGTCGGATCGCTCGACGTGCGCGCGGCCGAGCACTTCGCGCGCACCGAGGCGCTCGCGTCCACGCAGTCGCTCCAGCCGCTGCCGGTGCTCGGCATCCCCGGTTGGACACCGGAGAACGGGAATCCGGCCTTCTACGACGACACCGCCGTCTTCCGTCCCGGGAGAGCGCGGCGGACAGGAAAAGGGGCCCGGTCAGGGGCCCCTTGAGGCGAACCGGGCGGTACCCGGTTAGCCCCTTGCGCGCCGCAGTGAGCGGCGTGAGGTCCGGAGCGGCGCTCCGGAAAGAGGACTCTAGGGGAACGCCGGCATCGTCGGCTCCATCGCGCCGCCGCTCGCTTCGGGATGGCGGCGGTGCACGAGCTCGCGGATCTCCTCGATCCGCGACGGCCGGACGTCGACCATCAGCAGGACGCGGCCCGCCTCGATGTCGGCTGCGTAGCACCTGAGCCGGGAGTTCGGGACCGAGGCACCCACCAGGCTGGCGATCCATGCGCCGACGAGCGCGCCGCCGAGCGCGGTCGCCAGCACGGTCGCGAGCTCGAGGGTGAGCCCTTCGGGCGGGGTCAGCACGACGAAGAGACCGAGCAGGAGGCCGCCGATCCCGCCGATGACGAGACCGATCTCCGCGCCGTGCACGAGGTCGGTTTTCTGCAGCGGGCTCGCCTCGTGCATGTCGCCGAGGTCGGCGCCACGGCGGGCGAGGACGTGCATGTGCCGGTCCTCGATCTTCGCGAGCAGGAGATCGTCGACGGTGTGCCGCGCGCTCGCGAGGTCCGGGAGCAGGAAATACAGTCTGCGTCGCATCCGACCCTCCTCCGATCAATCCGGCCCCTTTCTTTCTAGGCCTGGCGGGGGCGGAAATCAAGCCGCAGCGCGGGGGAACTTTCGCCGCCGGGCGGTATCATCCGTAGTGCGAAGCGGGCCGGACGGCCGCTGCAGTGTGTTTCTGGCACGGTAGAGGAAAGTCCGGGCTCCGCAGGGCAGGGTGCTGGGTAACGCCCAGGCGCCGCGAGGCGACGGAAAGTGCAACAGAGAGCAGACCGCCGATGGCCCGGAAGCCGGTGCAAGCCGATGACCGGGATCAGGCAAGGGTGAAACGGCGAGGTAAGAGCTCACCGCGGACGTGGCGACACGGCCGGCACGGTAAACCCCACCCGGAGCAACACCACATAGGCAGGCGTTGCATCGGCCGCGGCCCCGATCGCCCCTCGGGCGAACACTCGGTCGCGGCGGGTGCCGAAGGGCGGCCCGTCCGAGCCTGCGGGTAGGTGGCTAGAGCCGCGGGGTAACTCGCGGCCCAGATGAATGGCCGTCCGGGATGGGCGCGAGCCTTGTCCCCGACAGAACCCGGCTTATAGGCCTGCTTCGCAGGAATCCCCCGACCCTTGGCGGCTATGCCGCCAAGGGTCGCCCGCTCTTCGCGTGCGCTTCGACGGCTACGAGCGCCTTCGCCTGGTTGAGATCCTGCGTGAGGCCGGCGCCGTACAGGCAGCACGCCACCTCGTTCACGATCGGCAGCGGTAGGGGTACCGCGCCTTCGAGGATCCGGCGGATGTAGCTCGCAGTCGCTTTCGCGCCGCGCGCCTCGGGCAGGCCGGCGGCGCCGTCGACCGGCGAGCGCTCCTCGCCAAAGAGCACGATGCTCGCCCCATCGTCGATGAGCTCGAGCTGCGGCCGCTGCCGCGGATCCGCGAACGGCTCATCGTCGGTGCCCACAAGCACGATCGCGCGTTCGCCGGTACCGAGCAGCACCTCACGCATGCGTGCGAGACCCACCGGGTCCGAGACGCCCACGATCCGCAGGCTCGCGCCGGGGAGCGGATCGACCAGGCGCGCGAGGAGCTGCGCGATGTTCGGCACGCCGAGCCGGCTGCGCAGCGCCTGGAGCGCCGCCAGCCCGGGCGCGAACACCGCCGTCGGGACGAACGCGAGCTTGTCGCGGTCGAGCGCGGTCTGCGCCTGTGCGAGTGTGGCGCACGGCAGCACGCCGAGGTCCCGGAAAACGTACGCGGCCGCGACGCGCCCCTGGCCCTCGAGGGCGCCGTGCACGAGCACCGGAACGCCCATCCGTCGCAGCAGCAGCGCGACGAGCGGCGTGAGATTCGGCTGGCTGCGCGTGCCTTCGCCGGCGCCGACGACGACGGTGCGCGGATTGGCCGCGGGCGGCTGCAGCTGATGCACGCGCGCCGCGAGCGCTTCATACGCGCCGAGGAGCTCGCCCGGCGATTCGCGCTTCATGTGCAACGCGACGAGCATCGCGCCGAGCTCGAGCTCCGGGACGCCGCCGTCGAGCATCGCGCCGAAGAGGAGGGCGGCGTCCTCCGGGGCAAGGTCGTGCGCGTCCGCGCGGCACGCGACGGTCTTGATCAGGGTCGAGTAGCTCACGAGCGCACCGCCCGCGCGCCCGCGCTCATCGGCGCGAGCCTGCGGAGCTCGGGCAGGCACGAGCCGCACCCGGTCCCGCACCCGAAGCGGTCACACAACCGTCATGCGGTTCGATGATCACTCCGCAGCCGATGCCGCAATCGCAGCAGATGGACTTGGTCTCGAGCATGCGCGCGACTCCACGTGTTGGTGTTGTGGCGGAGGTTTAGCAACGCATGTGCCACGCAGAAAGGCGCCTGCTCGCCCGGTAAACGGACTCCGTGCGCAAGCTCGTAGTGCGATCGACGGCGCCCGCGCCTCGGTGTGGTGCGCGCCATGCCGCTGTCATCGCGGGACGGGCGCCTGCCCGCGCGCATGTTGCGCTGCGGAAAGGCAGGAGGGGAAAGGCGCGGAGCCCGACGTCATCATCATCGACGCCGGCTCGCCGGCGCGGGACGTGCTTGAGCACCTGGGCGCAGACGGTCTGTGTCGAGCACCGGATCCGGGGGCAGGGGACCGAGTCGCGGCGCCGGCTGCACCAAGGCGTGCATACATATATGGATGTATGCGGCGACCCGAACGGGTGGCGAAGGACGTCGAAAACGCCCGCGACGTCTACTGGCTGAGGACCGGCGCGCCGCCGCTTCTACGACAACGTCATGAGCGTGATGCCTGTCGCGGCCGATCTCCGCCGCCGCGCCCATGCGTGACTTGGAACACGCTGCGGGACACTGCGCCGTCGCCGGATCAAGAGTCCACTGCATTATCTATGGGTGCCCGCAACTGGAGATCCGGACATGCACCTCAAGACGGCCCTTATCGTCGCCGCAATGACGGCGGCGTTCGCGGCTCACGCGAACGATCTGAGCACTGGTGTCGGTGGCGCCGTCGGCGGCGCTGGCGGCGCAGCGATCGGCAGTAAGGTGGGCGGCTCCACCGGCGCAATCATCGGCGGCGCGGCGGGCGGCGCGGCGGGTGGGGCGATCGGCGCGACTGGCGATGCGAAGACCGGCGCGGCGATCGGCGGCGCGATCGGAGGCGGTGCGGGCGCGGCGATCGGCAATAAAGTCGGCGGCACCAACGGCGCGATCATCGGCGCCGGGGTCGGCGGCGCCGCCGGCGCGGTCGTCGGCGGGTCGATGACCGCAGATTCGCCGAAGCCCCAGACGACCGCGGGGTCGCAGGCGAAGGTCCAGCCGGTCGGGATGGCGATCGCACCCGCGCAACCCGAAGGCGAGAGTTGCAACCGCAACAACCCGGGCAAGGGCCGCGCGCTCGGGCACTGCAAGCAGGCGATGAAGGGAATGTAGGACGCGAGTCCTGCTCCCTCGACGGCCGGTCCCGAGACCGGCCGTTCCATTTTCAGAAGCGAGGCAGGAGATCGACGGCGCACCAAAATCGTTGCGGCTGCACCGCGCCGGTGCGCTAGAGCGGCTCGGAGGCTTCAAAGCGCCGCGACCTGGAAACGTCTCACCCCCTGTTCCAACCCTCAAAACAGCCACTTAGCAAGCGTTCCCGACTTTGGCACACGAGGTGCTAAGACCCCTTCGGTTCGTGTGCAGGCTCGATCACAGAGGGGGTACTCAAACATGAGTCGCAGGCTCTTCATCAAGGCAAGCGTCGCTGCCGTCGCAGTCGCATTCGCCGGCGCCGCCGGCGCGCAATCCAAGGACCCGATCAAGGTGGGTGTGCTGCATTCGCTTTCGGGGACGATGGCGATCTCCGAGACGGCGCTGAAGGACACGGCGCTGATGACGATCGAGGAGATCAACGCCAACGGCGGCGTCATGGGCCGCAAGCTCGAGGCGGTCGTCGTCGACCCGGCGTCGAACTGGCCGCTCTTTGCCGAAAAGGCGCGCCAGCTCCTCACGCAGGACAAGGTCGCGGTCGTGTTCGGCTGCTGGACCTCGGTCTCGCGGAAGTCCGTGCTGCCGGTGTTCAAGGAGCTGAACGGCCTCCTCTTCTACCCGGTGCAGTACGAGGGCGAGGAGCTGGAGAAGAACGTGTTCTACACCGGCGCCGCGCCGAACCAGCAGGCGAT
>Ga0335084_10001293_pt1 | contig 23204 bp, 20 predicted proteins | sample Lox_Sample_44_FD_206721 | JGI IMG/M metagenome (GOLD analysis project Ga0335084, IMG submission 206721) | Soil microbial communities from Loxahatchee National Wildlife Refuge, Florida, United States - Lox_Sample_4.4 | ecosystem: Environmental > Terrestrial > Soil > Wetlands | place: USA...
ACCGGCGACGGGTTCCTCGCAGCGTTCGACGGCCCGGCGCGGGCCATCCGCTGCGCCAAGGACATCACTGCCGGCGCACGCCGGCTCGGCCTCGACGTGCGCGCGGGGCTCCACACCGGCGAGTGCGAGGTGCGCGGCGACGATCTGACCGGCCTCGCGGTGCACATCGGAGCGCGAACCGCGGCCATCGCGGGGCCCGGCGAGGTGCTCCTCACCCGGACCGTCCACGACCTCGTCGCCGGCGCCGGCTTCGAGTTCGACGACCGTGGCGAGCACGAGCTCCGCGGTGTGCCCGGGCGCTGGCACGTGTATGCGGCGCGGTGACGATTCCGGCGAGACCTCGGGCGAGGCCATTGACGGCGCTGCCGCCCGCGCCTATCGGCGGCGCATGGCCGTTCGATCGCGCACCGGTACGCTGGTCTTCGCCGTCGCGCTGCTCGCCGTCTGCGGCGGTGCGCAGGCACGCGACGAGGCGAAGGCGTACTGCAAGCAAGGCTGCGAGGACGCGCTCCAGAGCTGCAAGAGCGACTGTCGCAACGAGCGGGATTCCGGGACCGACCAGGAGACGTCCCGATACGCGGGCTGCGACGCGAGCTGCCACAACGCATACGCCAGCTGCAAGAGCGACTGCGAGAACGCGCAGCCCTGAACGGTCCCGAGCCTGTAGGACACGGGCCGAGTCCTGCACGAGGGAGCGGCAGCGTCCCGCACGTGACGGCGCGCCGATCACGGCCGGCGCGCGCGGCGTGATCGCGAGCGACGGCGAGCTTCTCCGCGATGCGCTCCGGCCGCCCGATGACGCCGCCCGGCGTGTAGACGAGCCAGCCGTCCGCGAAGCGGCCGACCGCCTCCAACACCTTCGGGCCTCCCCCGGCGAGCCAGAGGGGCGGCGGGACGCCCTCGAAGGGCGGCAGCTCCACGACGGCGTCTTCGAGCTTCCAGAACCGCCCGTCGTACGAGATCGGCTCCTGCGTATCGAAAAAGGTGCGCACGAGCCGTGCCGTCTCGGCGAGCCGCGAGTCGCGGAAGCGGTGGTCGTAGCCGTACGGACCGATGTTCTTCCACTCGCCGGCGGCGAGCACGAAGATCGCACGCCCCTGCGTGAAATGCTGCGTCGTCAGGAACTCCTGCGCGAGGATCGCCGGGCCGCGGCGGATCGCTTCGAGCGCGCCCTGGCCGATGCACACCCGCCGCGTGTGCCGACCGAGGACGCTCATGAGCGGCTGGAGCGCGAACTTCGCCGCGAGCTTCGGGTTCGTCCGCGCGCCGTCGCAATACTCGGGCGTCCACAGCCGATGCGGGTGCTGGAACTGGAGCTGATCGCCGGACCACACGTGATCGAAACCAGCCGCCTCGAGCGCCTGCGCCGACTGGATCACCTGCTCGACCGGCGGATAGCTCGACGTGAACGTGCCGAACGTGAGCGCGGCGGGGTTCAGGCGCGGCACGGCGGAATCTAGTTCGGGCCCGCGGCCGGGAGGTCGTGATTCATGCTCTCGCGGAGATCGATCAGCGCCTGATCGAAGGCGTCCACGCGAATCAGCCCCAGACGCGGGTACTCGATGTCCAGGATCACGTACACGGCCATCGCCACGACGAGCGCGAAGCCCAGCATGTGGACGCGGGTCCGCAACGTGTCGCCGACCATGCCGTAGCCCGCCATCAGCGAGGCCGCGAGCGCCAGCGCGAACAGCATCGCGAACACGACGACCGGCGGATGCATCTGCGTCGCCATGTATCGGGTCGTCGTGATGTCGATCATGGCGTTGAGAGCCGGCAACAGAAGTATCGCCGCCGCCGGCGCGGCGTCCTTTGCCCTGCTGGCCGTCACTGCTTCGCCCCAGATCCGGGTCTGCAGCTCGTTGGCGCGCAGGAAATGCTCCTTGGCGGCGGCGACGTCCGGGAGCTTCCGATACATCTCGATCCGCGCGTCGAGATAGCGCCGGAAAAGGTCGCGGAGGACTGGTTGGCTGTCGGCCGGCAGCAGGTCGAGTCGGAGGTAGGCCGTGCCGATGTCGTTGGTCTCCTCCACGATCAATTCCCGTCGCGCGTCGAACCTCGCGCTCGCGCCCGAGAAGGTGAACGCGATGAGGAGTCCGAGCAGGCCGAAGATCGCCCCGTCGACCGCACCGATCCCCGCCGCGTCGCCGTCGGCTTCCTTCAGCGCGCGCTTGCGGCCCAGGTGACGACCGACCTGCAGAAGCAGCAGCATGCCGAGAAGCAGACCGAGGGCGAGCAGGAACACGATCACGGCGTGGTTCATCGGGAGTCTCGCGAAGACGTTCCGGCGAGCGTCGCGTTAGAACACGGCCAGGAAGAACGGATGCGGTTCATTCAAGGTGCCCGACGCGTTCACCGTGTAGGCGAAGACGTGGTGGTCGTCGTTCATGCCCGGATCGCACGTCACCCGCCCCGCACCGCCCCCGCACAGTCCGACGTTGACGCGTCCGTCACCGGCGCTCTCCGCGTCCGTGTACGCCGTGGTCGCTTGAAGTACCTTGCCCGCGAGACTCTCGCCGAAGTCGAGCACGTGGGCACCGCTGTCGGTGAAGACGACCGAGATGCCGCCGGACTGGGCGAGGATCGTGCCCGTCCCCGAGACGAGCGCCCAGCGCGCCCCCGGGCCCGGCGCGCCCGGTGGTCCCTGCATCCCCGCCGTCCCGACGACGCCGAGGTCCGCGGCGGAAACGGCCTGCTCGCGCTTCTTGCAGGTGTCGGAGCGGAGCGCGAGGGAGCCATTCTTCCGCTTGCAGACCACGGCCTCCGCCGACGTCATCGCCATCATCAGTGTCAGCAGCACGATCGTCGTTCGCATGGGCGCGTTCTACGATGCACGGTCGGCGCGCGACAACTCGCGTCGGCTGGAGCGCGCACCGGATCGCACGGACGGTCGGGCGGGGTGCTCTGGCAGGTCCGCCGGCGAACGGGCGGATTACCCCGGGTTTGGGCCCCCACCACGCGCTCGCGCCCGACTTTGCAAGCCGCTGGATCTCATGGGCGTTGGCGCAGGATGGCAAGAACGGCGATCCAAAGCGAAGTACAGCGGGCGCAGCACGAGCACGACCCTTGCAGGTGCTCTCGTGGCACGAAGCGCCACTGGGAGACGGCTTCGAAAGGAAAGCGACGCGATGCGCTGTGTGATTCGTGGTGCAACCGTTTGGATCTTGGCCTTCGGGTTGTCGGTCGCGAGCGTGGTATCGGCCCTCGCGCAACCCAACCCCGAGCGCAACGCCTACTTCGGCGAGACGCACATCCACACGAGCTGGTCGGTCGACGCGTGGGTGATGGGGAACCGCCTCACCGGCCCGGCCGAGGCTCTGAAGTACGCCCAGGGCGAGACCATCAAGCACCCGATGGGCTACGACATCAAAATCGACACGCCAATGGACTTCATGGGCGTGACCGATCACTCGGAGTACGTCGGCGTCACCCGGGAGGCCAACACCCCGGGATCCTACGTGAGCAAGCTGCCCGAGGCGCAGCCCATGATCATGAAGGATCCGAACAGCTCGGAAGAGCAGAACAAGGTCTTCTCGTACCTCCTCAAGCTGGGCTCGAGCGCGCCGGTCAAGGCGTTCATGGACCCGAAGGTCACGGCCACGGTGTGGAAGGAAAACGTCAAGATCGCCGACGAGAACAACCATCCCGGCAAATTCACCGCGTTCTGCTCGTACGAGTGGACGTCGATGCCCGGTAATCGCAACCTGCATCGGAACGTCTTTTTCCGTGCCTGCGACAAGGTGCCGGACTACCCGTTCAGCGCGCTCGACTCGAAGCTCCCCACGGACCTGTGGAACTGGATGGACGCGCAGCGCAAGAGCGGTAACGAGCTGCTCGCCATCTCGCACAACGCCAACGTCAGCGACGGCTGGATGTACCCGGTCGACGTCGACAATACGACCGGGAGGCCGATCGATGCGGCCTGGGCGGCCGCGCGCGATCGCAACGAGCGCCTGGTCGAGATCAAGCAGGGCAAGGGGCAGTCGGAGACCCATCCACTGCTCTCGCCCAACGACGAGTTCGCCAGCTACGAGCTCTATGAGGCCATCCTCGGCCTTCCGGGCACCGTCGGCCGCATCGACCACATCACGGGCAGCTACGGGCGGCAGGCGCTGAAGGACGGCATCACCATGCAGGACGTGCGTGGCTACAACCCGTACAAGCTCGGAATGGCGGGCGGCTCGGATTCGCACAACACCGGCAGCCCGTACCGGCAGGACAATTTCTACGGCCTCCACGCCGACGCCGACGGGTCGGTGGAGCGCCGCTTTGCCGGGGTCTTGATCGGCGGCAGCATGGACGTGCGCCTGGAGAACCCGGGTGGTCTGACGGGCGTGTGGGCCGAGGAGAATACCCGGGCGTCCCTGTGGGACGCGATGTACCGCAAGGAGACCTTCGGCGTCAGTGGGCCGCACATCAAGGTGCGGTTCTTCGGTGGCTGGGGCTACAAAGCGGACATCCTGAACGCCGCCGACTGGGTGAAGCAATCCTATGCCGGCGGCGTCCCCATGGGCGCCGACCTGTCGCCGGCGCCGTCGGGAAAGGGTGTGACTCCGACGTTCGTCGTGTGGGCCATCAAAGACCCGAGCTCCGCCAATCTCGACCGGGTCCAGATCATCAAGGGCTGGACGCAGAACGGCCAGAGCTTCGAGAAGGTCTTCGACGTCGCCTGGTCCGGCGACCGCAAGCCCGACAAGTGGACGGGCAGGGTCCCCGCCGTCGTGAGCACGGTGGACGTCGAGAAGGCGACCTATACGAACGACGCCGGGTCGGCGGAGCTGAAGACGGTCTGGACGGATCCGGAGTTCGACCCGAGCCTGCACGCGTTCTACTACGTCCGGGTCCTGGAGATCCCGACGCCGCGCTGGACCCTGATCCAGGCCGTGAAGACGGGTCTTCCGCCGCCCGACGTGGTGCCGCTGACGGGGCAGGAGCGCGCCTGGACCTCGCCGATCTGGTACACGCCGTCGGCCGACGCGCGCAAGAACGCACCGGCGGGGATGACCGTCGCCGACCTGAAGAAGAAGGGCGCGACCGTCTTGGGCGACGCACAGCTGAAGGCACTCGTCGTCGGCAAGGCCTTCTGGCTGCAGAACAACGTGACCGGAGAGCAGTTCAGCGAGAGCTTCACCGACGAGGGGCACATGATCGTGTCCCGGGTCGGCCGGTACGCCAACGTGCCCAGTGGCTACGGCAACGTGATGCGCGACGGCTACGAGGGGACGACCATTCCGTACAAGATCACGGACGGCAAGCTCGTCACCTTCGTCTCGCAGGACCCGTACGCGGTCACGTTCTACAAGCTCGGGAACACCTACTACGGCGCGCGCAGCAACGAATTCGGCTACGCCAACTACGAGATCCTTCCGACGCCGCAGATCGCGATCAACCCGCTGACGGAGATGAGCAACCAGTTCTCGATCGAGCTGGGCCTGACCGAGCAGCAGAAGCAGCAGATCGTCCCGATCCTGAAGGACGAGGTCACGCAGCTCGGAACGTTGAAGAAGAACACTTCTCTCAGCGCGGTGCAGAAGGTCGAGCAGCTGCGGAAGATCGGCGAATCCTTCGACGTGAAGATCTCGCCGCTGCTCAATCCGGACCAGCAGAAGAAGTTCCAGACGTTCCGCGAGCAGATGCGCAAGCGGATCATCGATCAGATGGCAGGCGAGGCGGCGGAGAAGGTCGAAGGCGCGCTGAAGCGCGCGCTATAGAGGTGAGCGGCAGGGGCGCCCACTCGCACGACGATCGGGGTGGGCGTCCGAATCGATCCCGCCGCACGTCTTTCCCACCGCGATGATGCGCTGGCTGCGCGAACCGCTGCTCCACTTCCTCGTGTTGGGGCTCGCGCTGTTCGTCGTGAACGGCTACATGAATCGCGGCCGCAGCGGCGTCGAGCCGTCCAGGCAGATCGCGCTCACGCTCGACGATCTCCGGCAGCTGACCCTCTACTTCGAGTCGCAGTGGCGTCGACCTCCGACCCCCGAGGAGTTCGGCCATCTGGTGGAGGACAAGGTCCGGGAGGAGGTCCTGTATCGCGAAGGGCTGGCGATGGGTCTCGACAAGGACGATACCATCGTCAAGCGCCGGCTGGCGCAGAAGCTGCAGTTCCTGGCCGAGGACGTCGCCGCCGCGCACGAGCCGGACTCGGCGGAGCTGAAGGCCTGGTACGACCGGCACCGCGACGAGTTCGCGCTACCGGGCCGCATCACGTTCCGGCAGCTCTACTTCTCGCCCGACAGCCGCGGCGCGCATGTGCGGGCGGATGCCGAGGCGACGCTGGCAAAGCTCGCCCGCCAGCCCATCGACGCGCCCATCGCGGGCTCGCTCGGCGACTCGTTCATGCTGCAGGACTACTACGGCGATCGCACGTCCACGCAGCTCGCCAAGGACTTCGGACCGGCTTTCGCGCAGGCCGTCTTTCAGCTGAAGCCCGGTTCGTGGCAGGGGCCCGTCGAGTCCGGCTTCGGGTGGCACCTCGTGTTCGTGGATTCGTTCGTTCCCGGCCGCTCGCCCGACTTCGAGGAGGTCGAGCCGGACGTGAAGACCGCCTGGCTTTCCCAACAGAAGGCCGAGGCGTGGCAGAAGGCATACGACGCGATGCGTGCCAAGTATGCGGTGCTGTTGCCGGCGCCACCGGCCGGCGAGTCCGCTCCTCCTGCTTCTCCTCCCGCGACGGACATTCCCGCACCGTCGGGTGAGGGGCCCTCGTGAATCTCTTGCAGCGCCGGGTTGGGTGGTGCGCGTGCCTGCTCCTCGCGATGGCCGTCGCTGCCGGCACGGCGTCGGCTCACGAGAGCCGGCCCGCCTATCTCGAGATCAAGGAGACGGCCCCGGGTCGCTTCACCGTGCTGTGGCGCACGCCGGTGTTGGCCGGCATGCACCTGCCCGTCGCGCTCAAGATCCCCGCCGGCGTGCAGAACGTACAGGAGCCCACCGTCGAGGAGCTCGCGGATTCGCTCGTCGAACGCCGCTCGATCGACGCCGGGCCGGATGGACTGGCGGGCAAGCGCATCGAGTTCCCCGGGCTGCAGCTCACCATCACCGACGTCCTGGTCCACGTCGAGATGGCCGACGGGAGGACGTGGACGACGATTGCGCGCCCGTCGCAGCCGTGGGTCGAGATGGCCGCGTCGCAGACGTGGATGGAAGTCGCGACGACGTACGTGGTGCAGGGGATCCGACACATCCTCTTCGGGGCCGACCACATGCTGTTCGTGCTCGGCTTGCTGCTGATCGTGCACGACCGCTGGATGCTGCTGAAGACGGTGACGGCGTTCACGGCGGCGCACAGCATCACGCTCGCCGTCGCAACGCTCGGCTACGCGGAGGCGCCCACCGAGCCGCTGAACGCAGCGATCGCCCTCAGTATCTTGTTCCTGGGGCCCGAGATCGTTCGCACGTGGCGCGGCCAGACGAGCTTCACCATCCGCCATCCGTGGGTGGTGGCGTTCGCCTTCGGGCTGCTCCACGGATTCGGCTTCGCGACCGCGCTCACCAGCGCCGGTCTCCCTCGGAGCGAGCTGCCGCTGGCGTTGGTCAGCTTCAACGTCGGCGTCGAGTTCGGGCAGGTCGGTTTCATCGCGCTCGTCCTGGCGCTCGAGCGGTCGTTCCACGTGCTGCAGATCCGTTGGCCCCGCTGGGCACAGGCGCTGCCGGGCTATGCGGTCGGCACGCTGGGGGCGTTCTGGACGTGGCAGCGCCTCGCGATTCTGTTCGGGATCACATGACGGGACACGGGCGACTGCGTCGGGCGATCACGGTCCTCGCGATCCTCAACGCGCAGACCGCGCTCGCGCACGTCCAGCGAGGCGAGGCCGCCGGCTTTCTCACCGGCTTCCGCCATCCGATCTCCGGATGGGATCACGTGCTCGCCATGGTCGCCGTCGGACTGTGGGGCGCTCAGCTCGGAGCGCCCGCGATCTGGGTGCTGCCCGTCGCATTTCCCCTCGTGATGGCGATGGGTGGGATGCTGGCGTTGATCGGCGTGCCGCTCCCGGGGATCGAGGTGGGCATCGCGGCATCGGCCGTGCTGCTCGGGGCGGCGGTGATGTTCGAGGTGCGCCCGCCGCTCGTCGTCGCGGCGTCGCTGGTCGGCGTCTTCGCCGTCTTTCACGGTCACGCGCACGGGACCGAATTGCCGGCGGGCCAGAGCGCGCTCCTCTACAGCATGGGGTTCGTGATCGCGACCGGATCGCTGCATGCGTTGGGCATCGGCATCGGCACCGTCCATCGCTGGACGTGGGGCCGGACGTTGCTGCGTGCGGCCGGCGCGGTGGTGGCGACCGGCGGCATCTTCTTCATGTGGAAGGCGCTGGCATGAGAGCCGGTGTCGTCGTTGCCGTCGTTCTGATCCATTGCGTGCCGGCCGAGGCGCACCTCAACTCGACCGGCATGGGGCCGGTCTACGACGGCGTGGCGCACTTCTTCACGAGCCCGGAAGACGCGGTTCCCGCGCTCGCACTGGCGTTGCTGGCCGGACTGCGCGGCGCCGCATACGGTCGACGTGCCGCGTTCACGCTGCCTGCCGCGTGGCTCGCGGGCTGCATCGCCGGCATGACCGCCACCACCAGTGCGGGCAACGCCGTCCTCTCGTCGTTCTGGTTCCTGCTGCTCGGCGGCATGGTGGCCGCCAACGTCGAGCTCTCGCTGCCAATGCTTACGGTGCTGGCGTCGGGGCTCGGTCTGGTCCACGGCTACATGAACGGCACCGGGATGGGGCATTCGGAGCCCGCGTTGGTTGCGGTTCTGGGGCTGGTTTCGGCCGTGTTCGTCCTGAGCGTTCTGGTCTCCGCCGTCGTCGTGAGTCTGCGCGCCGAATGGGCGCGGATCGCCGTGCGCGTCGCCGGGAGCTGGATCACCGCAAGTGGGCTCCTGATGCTCGGCTGGGCGTTCCGTCGGTGACGGCCTAGACCAGCCGACGGTCGATGCGCAGCACATCGACCCACGCTACGCTCGCCACTGCCAAGAGCGCCGAGACCACGAGCGCCCCCGCCGACGGAACGCCGAATCCGAACACGTCGCGCAGCCACGGGACCCCGAGGATCAGCGCCAACGTCGCGCTCGCGCCCGTCGCGACGGCGAGCGCGGTGCGATTGCGCCAGAACGACTTCAGCCACGCCGCGCGCGTCCAGCTCTGGTTGGTCGCGATGACGGCGAGGTTCCCGACGACGAGCGCCGTGTAGGCCAACGCCCGGGCCACCTTCTCTCCCGTCTCGTACGCCGTCGCCGTGGCGAAGATCGCCAGAACGATGCTCAGCAGGCCGATCCCTTGGAGCACCCCGATGACCAATATGCCCGACGTGAGGAGGGGCGCGTCCCGCCGTCGCGGCGGCCGCGTCATGATCCCACGCTCCTCGGGCTCGGCCTCGAACACCAACGAGCACGCGGGATCGATGATGAGCTCCAGGAAGACGACGTGCACCGGGAACAGGATCAGCGGCCAGTCGAACAGCACCGGGACGAGCGCGATACCCGCGATCGCCACGTGGACGACCAGCACGAACGTGGACGCCTTCCGCAGGTTGTCGTAGATCCGACGTCCGAGCCGTACGGCGTCGACGATGGAGCCGAATGCATCGTCGAGCAGGACGAGCGACGCCGCCTCACGGGCCACGTCCGTGCCGCGGCCCCCCATCGCAATGCCGACGTGCGCCGCCTTGAGCGCGGGAGCATCGTTGACACCATCGCCCGTCATCGCGACGACCTCGCCCCGGCTGGCAAGCGCCTCGACGAGCCGCAGCTTCTGATCCGGGGCAATGCGCGCGAAGACGCTCGTGCGCGACGCGACGTCTGCGAGCTCGCCGGCGGACGTGCGGGCGAGGTCCGTGCCGACCGCGACGTCGAGGGACGTACCGAGCCCCACTTCGCCGGCGATGGTCCGCGCGGTCATGGCGTGATCGCCGGTGAGCATCACGACACGGATCCCCGCGCCCCGGCATTCGGCGACCGCATCGGGAACGCCGGCGCGGACCGGGTCGTGCAGTCCCACGAGGCCCAGGAACTCGAACGTGAAGTCATGCTGATCTTCGGGCAACGCCCGCCGCTCGAAGAACGCTCTGGCGACGGCCAGGACCCGCAGGCCGCGCGCGCCCATCACGTCCGCAGCGGCGCGGACGTTCGCTATCCACGCTGGTTCGGCGTGGCAGAGGTCGAGGATCGCCTCGGGTGCACCCTTGGCCGCGATGACGTAGCGCCGCGCGTCGGGCGCGCTCCACACGTGCGAGAGCGCCAGCAGGCGCTGCGACAAGGGATACTCGCGCTCGAGCGCCCAGTTGCCGTGGAGATGTTCGGTCCCGCGAAGCCATTCGTACGCGAGATGGTGGAACGCGCGCTCCATCGGATCGAAGGGATTGCGCTGGCTCGCGAGCACCGCGAACTCGACCAGCGCGTGGAATGTCTCGGGCAGGCCGTCGGCCGCTGATCGGTCCACGGTCCACACGGACTCGCCGACGCGAAGCTCGCGCACGGTCATCCGGTTCTCGGTGAGGGTTCCCGTCTTGTCGACGCACAGCACGGTGGTCGCGCCGAGCGCCTCGATCGCCGGCATCCGGCGCGTCAGCACATGACGCTGCGCGATCCGCCATGCACCCAGGGCGAGGAGCACGGTGAGGATCACCGGAAACTCTTCGGGCACGAGGGAGATCGCGAATGTGAGCCCGACCAGGACGCCTTCGAGCCAGCTCCCGTGCCGAAGCGCGTAGACCACCGCGGCTGCGACGCACACGAAGAGCGCGACGCTGCCGACCACGCGCACGAGCAGATGCATCTCGCGCTGGAGCGGGCTCGGCTCGGGCGCGAGTGTCGCCACCGAATGGCCGATGCGGCCCACGACGGTGCGTGGTCCAGTTGCCTGCACGAGGGCGATCCCCTGCCCTGCCACCACCAGCGTGCTGGAGTACACGTGCGGCGATCCGTCGCCGCCGGGCTCCATCGGTGCGACATCGGGGGAGCCTGCCGTCTTGCGAACCGGCACGGCTTCACCGGTGAGGAGCGACTCGTCGACGAGCAGGTGCTGCGTCCAGACGATCACACCGTCTGCGGGCACGCGATCGCCCTCCGCGATGACGACCAGATCGCCGAGCACGACCTCCCGTCCGGCGATGCGTCGGTGCTGCCCGTCGCGGATGACGAGCGCCCGCGGGCTCGACAGATCTCGTAACGCCGCGAGCGTGCGTTCCGTCTTGCCTTCCTGCACGAGGTCGATCGCGATCACGATCCCGATGGACGCGAGAAGCAGCGTCGCCTCGCGTGGCTCGCCGATCAGCAAGTATACGACGCCCACTCCCACCAGGAGGGCGATCATCGGCTCGACGAGTATGCCGAGCAGGATGGAGAGGGCGGATCGGCGTTCCTTGCGAGGGAGTTCGTTGGGACCGTCCGCCTGGAGGCGTGCGCTCGCCTCCGCGTCGCTCAGACCGCGAAGCGTCTGAGGATCGACGGGTTCGGGCGGGGATCCGAGCATCTGCACGAAGACGCGTCTCGTACCCCGCGAGCATCGCCTAGAGCAATGCTCCTCGCGAACGTGGGCGGCGCCGCCCGCTGCGGTCGTCCGAGCTGATCAAGCGCCCAACGCTGCCACCCTGGATTTACTCGCAAGCAGAACTTCGATACCGAACCGAGGTGCTTCGGGTGCCCATTCGCTTCGCCGTCATCGGGGCCGGGATGGCCGGCATCCTCGCTGCCATCAAGTTGCGCGAGGCGGGCTGCGACGACGTCGTCGTCTACGAGAAGGCCGACCGTCTCGGCGGGACCTGGCGCGAGAACACGTATCCCGGTCTCTCCTGCGACGTGCCGTCGCACTTCTACAGCTACTCGTTCGCGCTCAATCCCGAGTGGACGCACCGCTTCTCGCCGGGGGCCGAGATCCTCGCGTACTTCGAGGACGTCGCGCGGCGCTCGGGAGTGGACGCTCTCATCCGCTTTGGCCGCGAGGTGACCCGCTGCGCATTCGAGCGCGGCCGATGGCGGCTCGGGCTCTCCGACGGATCGACCGACGAGGCGGACTTCGTCATCGCTGCGACCGGGGTGCTGCACCATCCGGCATATCCGGACATTCCCGGTGTCGCCGACTTTGCGGGACCGTGTTTCCACAGTGCGCGCTGGGACCACGACGTCGCGATCGCCGGGAAGCGCGTCGGCGTCCTCGGCACCGGGTCGAGCGCGATCCAGATCGTCGGGGCGATCGTGGACGAGGTCGCCGAGCTGCAGCTCTTCCAGCGCACGCCGCAGTGGGTCGCGCCGATGGAGAACCCCGCCTACACCGACGAGGAGAGAGCGACGTTCCGCCAGAGCCCGGCGGCGATGGAAGCGGTCCGGGAGGCGGTGAGCCGGGCGCTCACCGACGGGTTCGCGAACGTGCTCTCGGACGCGACGTCTCCGGTGCTGCAAGGCATCCACGACATGTGCGTCGCGCATCTCGAGCGCAGCGTGCGCGATCCCGGGCTGCGCGAGCGGCTGCGGCCGAGCTACCGCGCTGCGTGCAAGCGTCTCATCGTGTCGGATCGGTTCTACGAGGCGATCCAGCGTCCGAACGCGACGCTGGTCACCGAGGGCATCGAGCGCGTCGAGCCTGCCGGCGTCCGGACGCGCGACGGCGTGCTGCACCCGCTCGACGTGCTGGTCCTGGCCACCGGCTTTCGCGTCGATCGCTTCGTGCGCCCGATGCGGGTCGTCGGCGATCACGGCGCGGTGCTCGACGACGTCTGGTGCGAGGGGCCGTTCGCGTACATGACGCTGGCCGTCCCGGATTTCCCGAACCTCTTCATGTTGAACGGACCCAACGGCCCGGTCGGGAACTTCTCGCTGATCGAGGTCGCCGAGCTGCAGATGACCTACGTGCTCCAGATGATCGAGCGGGCTCGATCCGGCGCGTTCCGCGTGACGAGCCCGTCGCGCGAGGCGATGGCCCGCTTCGACGCCGAGCGCCGGAAGGCCGCCACGACGACCATCTGGAACACGGGCTGCAAGAGCTGGTACCTCGACGCCTCCGGGCTCCCGACCGCGTGGCCGTTCACCTTCGACCGCTTCCGCGCGGAGATGGCGCAACCGCGCTTCGAGGACTGGGTCGTCCACGACGGCGTCTGACGATCCGGTCCGGCGGGCGGCGCGGGCTAGGGAATCGACGTTTGCACACCGCCCACGGTGCCCACGCCGAAGCCGATCGTGAACCCGGGGGACTGCGCCGGCAGCACCGGGAAGCATTCCGGCGCGAGGGCGATCGTGCAGCGATTCAGGTAGCACACGCGGCAAGCCCGGTCCGGCTGGTCCGCATCGAGGCAGTCGTTCGGCGTCAGGCACGGCCTGGCGACATCGGGCGAGCACGTGGGACCGCGGTTCGTGGTTAGGCAGAAGCACGCCTGCGCGCAGAAGCCGTCGTCCGCGCAGAAGCCGACGGCGCAGGCCGTCGCCAGCCCGTCACAGTCGACGTCGCCCCCGCACGGGATGCGCGAGGGAATCACGAGGAGCGTCGTCGTGGTCGGAATCGGAATGGTGCTCGACGTGCTGGCGACCGTGGTCGAGGAGGTCGTCGACGGGCCGACCAGACGCACGCTGGTGGTCGTGATCGGTCCGGAAGGGCCTCCAGGAAAGCCGGTCGTGCTCGTGGTGGTGGTGACCGTGGTCGTCGTGACGACGATGCATGAGGCCCGGCGGAGAGCCGGCCGGCAGCGCAGCACCAGCGTCGCAGGCGCCGCGCCCGGAGACACCACGAGGCGCTCGCGTCGGGTGCGTCCCGCCGGAACCGTGAACGCTTCCGTCTGACACGACTCGGGCCCGCACACCGGCAGCTCGAACGTGCAGGCGTCGTCACAGGTCGCGCCGACGTCGCACGCGACGAGCCCTTGGCCGGAGCGCTCGGCACGGTCGGCGGTCGCGCCGTCGCGACACGATCTGCGGATCGTGCGCGCAGACACATCGCCGACGGTCATCGCTGCCGCGACGACCGTGAACAACAGCACGCAACGCGAGGCTCCGAGCATCGAGTCTTCCCGTATCTCTGCTACCACCGTGCTCGAAGCCCGGCTACGGGTTTTTGACCGGCCGTATGCGTCTACTTCCGGCATCCGACCTGCCTTGTACTATGCCATCCCCGGGGTCGCCGTCCTCGTCGCGCACCCTCTCCGTCGCTGGTTGGCCGTGTTCACCAACCCGGGCCGATCTCGACGGGCAGCGTCGTCGGTCGCCGAAAGGGGCCGATGGTCTGGTACTCGACGAGGTCCTCACGGCAGCGCGAGGCGGGCGGCAGGATGTCGAGCAATGCTTCGATCATGACGCCGATCTCCTGGCGGGCCAGGTGCGCGCCCAAGCAGTAGTGCAGGCCGTGCCCGAAGGTCATGAGGTCGGACACGTCACGAGTGACGTCGAAGCGATCGGGATCGTCGTACACCGCCGGATCGCGCCCCGCGCCATCGATCGACAGGATCAGCATCTGCCCCTTGCGGATCTGCTTCCCGCGCAGCTCGAAATCGCGCATGGCATACCGTGTCGGCCCGGCGATCCCGCCCATGCCGAAGCCCGTACGCAGGATCTCGGACACCGCGTTCGGAATCCATTCCGGCTCGCGGCGCAGCTTCTCCATCTGATCGGGATGTGCGAGCAACTGCCTCGCCGCCACCATGCCGCCGATCGCCGTGGTCTCGCTTCCCGCGGCGATGAGCCCGGTGACCATCATGATGATCTCGTCGTCGGTGAGCCGGTCGTCACGATCCTGGGCTCGAATGAGATCGGAGATCATGTCCTCTTCGAGCGTCAGCCGGCGGACCTGGCTCAGCGTGCCCACCCACATGGCGATTTCGAGAAACGCCGCTTCGCCCGCCTGCTTCGCCGTATCGTCCGCCAGCGGGAGGATGCCGCGAATCGCCGTCTGCGCGAGCCGTCCGAATCGGCGCTCGTCGTCGCCCGCGGGCGGAATCCCGAAGATGCGACTGATCACGGCATACGGGATCGGGTCGGAGAACGTGCTCATCAGATCGATCACTCCGCTCTTGCCGCGCAGCGGCGCGGCGAAACGCTCGACCGTCTCGCGCACTTGCCGATCGTAGCGCTTCACGGCGCGGGGCGTGAGGGCAACCGAGAACAGCCGTCGCAATCTCGAATGCTCTTCGGGAGGGAGGGTGAACAGACTGTGCTCCTCCACCCAGCGCATGTAGCTTCCCTTCGCCGACGGCTGAAAAAGCTCCCAGTACGAACGATCCGGGGTGACGATCTCCGCGTCGCTGAACAGTCGCTTCACGTCGTCGTGACGCAGGATCACCCACAGGCCGAGCGGCGCCACGAAGTGCACCGGGTCCTCGTCCCGCAGCTCCTTCAGCCGGGGATAGGGATCCTCCATGTACGTCGGATCGAGAAAGGGCGACGGGGTCATTGCATCGCTCCGTGGCGGAGGAGCCGGCCCGAGTGCCTGCCGGTTTCGCAGTCGTCCTCGATCGTGACCTCGCCGTTGACGAGCACGAAGCGGTAGCCACGTGCGCGCTGGATCCGCCGCCATTCGCCGCCCGGGAAGTCGTGGACCACCTCGGACGGCAGGCATTCGAGCTTCGCGAGATCGTAGACGACGATGTCGGCCGGTGCGCCTTCGGCGAGCGTGCCGCGATCGCGGAATCCGGCGCAGTGGGCGGGCAGCGCCGACAGCCGCCAGTGGGCGTGCTCGAGCGAGCACATGGCCTCCTCGCGCACGATGCGGGAGAGGAACTCGGTCGGATAGCGACCGCCGGTGAAGAACTTCGTGTGCGCGCCGCCGTCGGAAACGCCGGGCACGATCCATTCGTAGCCGACGATCTCGCGCAGGGCTTCGCGATTGACGTTCGCCGGCTCGGCGTAGAACACGGTGCGCAGATCGTCGGCCACCGCGACGTCGAGCATCGCGTCGACGGGGTGTTTGCCGGTGCGGGCCGCAACTTCCGCGATGGTCAGATTCTCGAAAGGCTTCGTTTCCGGTGCGAAGGCGTCGACGATCGTGATGTCGGGGATCGGCACCGTCACGATGCCCGACTGGTAGTCGCGAAGTCGCGGGCGCCGCGCGGGGTCAGCCAGCTTTTGCTTGCGCTCGGCTACGGAGCCGACCGTGGCCTCCATCCATGCCGGATCGTCGTCGAAGAGGTTCCAGTCCTCGAACGTGAAGGTGAAGGCCGCCGTGGTCGTGACGCCCTGTCCGTATACGCGGACGCCTCGCTGGCGGCACGAGTCGAGCCACGCGATCAGGACGCGGTGCGCCTCGGGGTGGCGCACGAACGATTGGACTACGTTGTACAGGATGGGCCGCCCGCTCACCTCGGCGAGCTGCTCGATGTGCTGGAAGTCGTGCGAGCCGTCGGCCGTCGCGAGCGCCATCTGCATGAACCCCTGATTGCGCTCGGCGAGCACCGCGGCGAATCGCAGCGCCGTCTCGTCGTGCATGACGTCGGTGACCATCGGGCCGCCGTCGTAGTCGCGCTGCACGGAGCCCGGCCCCTCGGGATGGAGGCGCTGCGCCGACCAGCCGCAGCCGCCCGCGTCCATCGCTTCGCCGAGCAGGCGGCAGAGCTCCCGATGCTCGGCCTCGGTCGGGAGCACGCCCGCCTTGGCGCGCTCGAAACCCATCACCCATATCAGCAGCGGCGCGACCGGCACATACGGGAGGACGTTGACTGCTTTCGGCGCGCGATCGACGCTGCCCAGGAACTCCGGGTACGTCACCCAATCCCACGGCAACCCGCTTCGCATCGACTCGTAGGGGATCGCCTCGACGCGCGTCATGGTCAGCATCGCGCGCTCGCGCATTTCGGGCCGAATGGGCGCGAATCCGAAGCCGCAGTTGCCGATGACGGCCGACGTGACGCCGTGCCAGCCCGAGAGCGTCAGGTAGGGATCCCAGAAGAGCTGCGCGTCGTAGTGCGTGTGCAGATCCACGAAGCCGGGCGCGACGACCATCCCGCCCGCGTCGAGCGTTCGCCGGCTGGCGGCCGAGGGCAGGCGCCCGATCTTCGCGATCCGCCCGCCACGGATGCCGACGTCGGCGCGATATCGCTGCGCGCCGGTCCCGTCGATCACGATTCCGTCTTTGATGATGACGTCGAAATCCTGCATCTAACCCTCCCGAAGTCCCCGAGCGAACAGGAGACCCCCAAATGGCAGAACCCGCCGTCATCGTCGAGAAGGACGGACACGTCCTCATCGTCACCCTGAACCGTCCCGAGAAGCGCAACGCCGTCAACTGCGAGGTGATGTGCCGCCTCTACGACGCCTGGAACCAGCTCGATCGGGACGACGACCTGCGCGTGGCCATCCTGACCGGCAGGGGCACCACGTTCTGCGCGGGCATGGACCTGTCGGAGATCGCAAAGCTCTCGAGCGGCAAGGCCGACAACGAATGGATGGAGCGAGTGATGCAGGACATTCCCATCATCTACGGGGCCTGGCTCAAGACCTACCGGCCCACCAAGCCCGTGATCCTCGCCGCCGAAGGCTTCGCGCGCGCGGGCGGGACGGAGATCCTCCAGGGCACCGACATCCGCGTCGCAGGCGAGGGCGCCATGTTCGGCGTCACCGAGGTACAGCGCGGCCTCTTCCCGATGGCGGGCTCGACGGTGCGGTTGCGCCGCCAGATCGGCTACGCGGTCGCGGCCGAGATGCTCATCTGCGGCGAGGACCTGCCGGCGAGGCGCGCCTACGAGCTGGGGCTGATCAACCACGTGGTTCCGGACGGACAGGCGCTCGCGAAGGCGAGGGAGATCGCGGCGCGCATCGCGAAGAACGGACCGCTGGCCGTGAAGGCCATCGTCGCCACCTTGCGCTCGACCGAGACGCTCCCCGAAGCCGAGGCGTTCGTGATCGAGTAGCAGCACGGGATGGCGGTGATGGCATCCGAGGACGCGAGGGAGGGCCCTCGCGCGTTTCTCGAGAAGCGCGAGCCGGTGTTCCGGGGAAAGTAGCGGCTGCTGCGCTTCTGACACGTGCCGGCTCGCGAGACGTTTCGCCTCACGCCATCGCGCTGGAACTCGACCCGGCCCATACGCTTCGATGCGGGTCGCGAGGTGGTGCTGAAGGGGCTCGCTGGAACCCACCACGTGTATCCGGTGCGCTTGGCGTAGCGAGCGGCGGTGCATCGGTCGAGACATCCATCCGACGGGTCGTCGGGCGGACAATATTCAACCAATCGGTTGACATAGTACGGCGCGCGTGCGACAAACGAACCATCGCGATGCCGCGTTCTGCCGACGAAGCGCTGAACCGTACCCTCCTCGCTCTCTCCGATCCCACCCGGCGGGCGATCCTCCGCCGGCTCGCCGACCACGACGCGCGCGTGACGGATCTGTCGGCGCCGTTCGACATGTCGCTGGCGGCCGTCTCGAAGCACATCCGCGTCCTCGAGCAGGCCGGTCTCGTGCGGCGGACGATCACGGGTCGCGAGCATCGGCTCACCTTCGACGCGAGCGCGCTCCTTCCCGTCTCCGAGTGGATCGCCGCGCAGCGCGTCGTCTGGGAACGGCGTCTCGACGCCCTCGAAGCCGTCCTCGTGAAGCGCCGCGCGGCGCGTCGAAAGGCCTGACCCATGGCGAACCCATCCCCCGAGCGCCTCGTCGTCGAACGCGTCCTGCCCGCAGCGCCCGCGGAGGTCTACGCCGCCTGGACGACGCCGGAGACGCTCCGCATGTTCATGTGTCCGGGCGACATGAGCGCACCCATCGTCGAGGCCGACGTGCGCGTGGGCGGCAATTTCCGCATCGTCATGCGCGGCGAGCGCGAAACGGAGCATCGCGGCGAGTACCGGGTGCTCGAGCCCGGCCGGCGCCTCGTCTTCACGTGGGCCTCGCCCAGCACCGGATGGGTGCCCACGCTGGTCACGATCGAGCTGTCGCCGCACGAGGACGGAACCCGCCTAGTGCTCGTCCACGAAGGCCTCGCGACGGACGACATCCGCGGCCGCCACCGCCAGGGCTGGACCAGCATCGTCGAGAAGCTCGCCCATTACATCGAGAGGAAGGAGAAGGCATGAGTACCGTAGATCATCCCGTCGTTTCGCACGAGGCGTGGCTCGCCGCGCGCGTCGCATTCCTCGCCAAGGAGAAGGAGTTCAGCCGGCTGCGCGACGAGCTCAGCCGCCAGCGCCGCCAGCTCCCGTGGGAGAAGGTCGACAAGGCGTACGTGTTCGACGGTCCGCACGGCAAGGAATCGCTCGCCGACCTCTTCGGCCGGCGGAGCCAGCTCGCCGTCTACCACTTCATGTTCGGGCCGGACTACGAGGCGGGCTGCAAGAGCTGCTCGTTCTGGGCCGACAACTTCGACGGCATCGACGTCCACCTCGCGCATCGCGACGTGAGCTTCGTCGCCATCTCGCACGCCCCGCTCGCCAAGCTCGAGGCCTTCAAGAAGCGGATGGGATGGCGCTTCAAGTGGCTCTCGTCGTTCCACAGCGACTTCAACTACGACTACGGCGTGTCGTCGACGCCCGAAGCGCTGCAGGGGGAGGGCGCGCCGTACAACTACACGTCGCGCAACACGAGCCAAACCGAGCTGCCGGGAGCGAGCGTCTTCTACAAGGCGCCCGACGGCACCGTGTTCCACACCTACTCCTGCTACTCGCGCGGCATCGATCTCCTGAACGGCGCCTACAACTGGCTCGACCTGACGCCCAAGGGCCGCGACGAGGACGCGCTGCAGTTCACCCAGGCCTGGGTTCGCCACCACGACGCATACGAGGATTGAATCGCGCATGATCGGCGACTTCCGAGCGATGACGCTCGGCGCCGAGCGTCGCGACGCCGGCGGCGAGCCGACGTTTCGCGCGACGGCCACCCTCCTCTTCGTCGCGAGCGCCGCGGTAACGGTCTGGTGGTGCGGCTCGATGTCCGGCGGGATGCCGATGCCCGGCGGGTGGACGATGTCCATGGCCTGGATGCGCATGCCCGGGCAGACCTGGCCGGCGGCCGCCGCATCCTTCATGGCGATGTGGGTCCTGATGATGGTGGCCATGATGCTGCCGTCGCTCGTGCCCATGCTCTCGCGCTACCGCCGCGCGGTACGGGTGCAGAACGAGCGCCATCTCGCGACTCTCACCGCCATCGCGGGTGCGGGCTACCTCTTCGCGTGGGCCGTGTTCGGCGCGGCCGTGTATCCCGTTGGCGTCGTCCTTGCGGCAGCCGAGATGGGCTCGCCGGCGCTGGCGCGCTGCGTGCCCATCGCCACGGGCGTCGTGCTCGTTCTCGCGGGCTGCGCGCAGCGCACGTCCTGGAAGGCCCGCGCGCTCGCGCACTGCCGCGACGTTGCGTGCGGGCGCTCGCTTCCGCCGGACGGCCGCACCGCCTGGTCGCACGGCGTCGGTCTCGGCGTGCACTGCGGCCTGTGCTGCTCCGGTCTCATGGCGGCGATGCTCGTCATCGATGTGATGGACGTCTTCATCATGGGGCTCATCGCGGCCGCCATCACCACCGAGCGCCTCGCGCCGAAGCCGGAGCGAGTCGCCCGCGCGACGGGGCTTCTCCTCGTCGCGACGGGCGTGTTCGAGATCGCGCGCGCCGGATTCGGCTGACGCGCACGGGGGCATCTTCGCAGGGCGCTCAGGCCACGGGACCGGACGCGACGATCGGCTCCGGATGATCGACCACGCAGCGGCTTCCGCTGTAGATCGACACCATACAGCGGTTGCAGTGGATGCAGGTCCCCTCGATCTGCGAGCCGTCCTGCATGCGCCGGACGAGATCCGGCTCGCGCAGCACCGCACGACCCATCGCGACGAAGTCGAAGCCGTCGGTCATCGCCTGGCGCACCGTCGAGAGCTTGTTGATGCCGCCGAGGAAGATGAGCGGCATCGCGACGGCCTTGCGGACTTCGAGCGCCATCGGGCGGAAATAACCCTCGGTGAAGGGATAGGACGGCATGAACCGCTTGCCGAGGAACCGGAACGCGAGGCGCGGGATCGGTGGCAGGATCTTGGCGAAGTCGGCGATGGGCGCCTCGCCCTTGAACAGGTAGATCGGGTTCGCGAGTGACGAGCCGCCGGTCATCTCGAGGGCGTCGAGGTGTCCGTCGACCTCGAGCATGCGCGCGAAGGCGATGCTCTCCGGAGGCATGAAGCCGCCGGGTACGCCGTCGTGAAGCGAGATCTTCGCGGTGACGGCCATGCGCTTCGGTGCCGCGTCGCGCACGGCGGCGACCACCTGGCGCGCGAAGCGGGCGCGGCTCTCGAGGGTGCCCGCCCACTCGTCGCTCCGCGTGTTGAACCGCGGGCTCAAGAACGACGACAGGAGGTAGTTGTGGGCCAGGTGGATCTCGATCGAGTCGAATCCGGCCTGCGCCATGAGCGCGGCGCCACGGGCGTAGTCCTCCGTCACCCGCGCGATCTCCGTCGCGGAGATGGCGCGCGAGAAGCGCATCGAGAGCGGGCTGAACATGCGACGCGGCGAGAGCGCCGGCACGCCGTTGCTCTTCGCGTTCGCCACCGGCCCGGCGTGGCCGATCTGTCCGGCGACGAGCGCGCCTTCGGCATGGACGGCGTCGACCAGACGGCGAAGCCCGGGTACCGCCGCCGGGCGCAGCCACATGCACCCCGCGTCGGTGCGGCCCTCGGGGGCGACGGCGAGATAGGCGACGGTCGTCATCGCGACGCCGCCGCGCACCGGGCGCAGGTGGTAGTCGACCAGCTCCTGCGAGACGAGGCCGCCCGGCGAGACGCCTTCGAACGTCGCCGCCTTGACGAACCGGTTCTTCAACCGCAGCGGACCCAGCGTCGCGGGCGCGAACGGATCGGGCGGGGGCGTTCCGGGGCTCATCGACCCACCTGGCTCCATGATCGCCCCGTAAGTCAACGAGACCGGAAACGACCGCGGGGCGAGCGCGGCGAACCCGGCCTGCCTCGGTTTCGCACGTCGGCTGCATCCGCACGTGCGACTCGCGCGTAGCCCCGTCGACGATGCAAGGACCGCCGCGAAGTCGGGTGAGATCGGATGCGACGGTGATGAGACTTGTGATCGCCGAGGTGAGACCCCCGGCGCGATCGAGGCGATCGGCCTCGTTCACCGCGTGCCGCACAACCTGAAGGAGTACGTTCCATGCATTTCCATCGTATCGGCGCGCTCGCGCGCCGCCTCCCCCTATTGGTCGCTGCGTTCGCCATTGCCGGCGCGCTCCAGGCGACTCCCGCAGCAGACGCTGCATTCCTGCCGCTCCCGGCGAGCGGCGCACAGGTGAACGACGATCGGGTCAACTCGATCGATCCGACCCGGGACGAGGGCATTTGCGACGTCGCCGGCGGAGCGGTCGGCGCCGGGCACGTCAACGTCCCCTGGGCGACTTTCGAGCAGAAGCTCGACGACGCGCAGGAGATCTTCGTGCGCGCGTTCAAGAACGGGGCCTGGGTCACTCAGGGCAACCCGGCGTCACTCAACATCGACCAGACCGAGGAGGCCGAAGGGCCGTCGATCGACTTCGCAGGTACGGGGCGCACCGTTCCGTGGGTCGCCTGGTACGAGCCGAGCGCGGTCTCGGGCTGGCCGACGAACATCTTCGCCAGCCGCTTCGACGCGGCCAACAACCAGTGGCTGGCCTCGGGCCAGGGGCGCGGCCCGCATCACCTGCCCTCCCTCAACATCCACACCCTCCGCACGGCAGAGAACCCCTCCGTCGCCGCCGGCGCCGCCGTCGCGGGCAACGACCCGGCGCCCTGGGTGACCTGGGAGGAGAACGACGGCGTCCCGAACGACGACACGGCGACGCTGCACCAGATCTTCGTCGCGAAGGCGCTGAAGCAGGCCATGCCTGGAACGGAGTGTCCGGTCGGGACGAAGCCGGCGGGCCAGCTGAACGTGAACGGATTCTGCTGGCAGCAGGTCGGCATCGACCGCCTGAACCCGACCGGGCCGCTCCCGTCCGAGAGCGGCGATCCCACCCTCAACGTCGACCCGACACGCTCGGGCGTGGAGCCTGACATCGCCTTCACCGGGCCGAACGACACCGTCGCGTGGGTCGTCTGGTACGAGGAGGACGAAACCCAGATCGACGGGCTGCGTAACAACGACATGGTCTTCGCTGCAAAGATCGTCGCCGACGCCAGCGCCGACGGCGGTTTTCACTGGCTCGCGGTCGGGAACGGAACGGCCGGGCAGACGAACGTCCTCGACACGTCGGGCCAGCACGGCTTCGGCCCCTGCGCCGAGAGCCTGGACGCCGAGGGCGCCTGCTCGCTGAATGCCGTCGTTCGGCGCGACGCCGAGAATCCGCGCGTCGCCGCCGGC
>Ga0335084_10001295_pt1 | contig 23195 bp, 17 predicted proteins | sample Lox_Sample_44_FD_206721 | JGI IMG/M metagenome (GOLD analysis project Ga0335084, IMG submission 206721) | Soil microbial communities from Loxahatchee National Wildlife Refuge, Florida, United States - Lox_Sample_4.4 | ecosystem: Environmental > Terrestrial > Soil > Wetlands | place: USA...
CTCGCCGCGATGCCGGAGTGATTGCGCGAGAGCCTGCGCAGCGCCGAGGGCGCGCGCGCAGCGCTGGTCGCGCTGCTGCTCGCGCCCAAGGACGACGTCATGCGGCTGCAGCTCGATGCGCTCGCGGCCAAGGGCATGGGCGCGCTAGCCGAAGGCGCGCGCCGCGCCCTACCGCTGACGCGCGGACTCGGCGAAGCCTTCCACCTTTCGGTCATCGACCTCGCGCTGCCGGCGATCAAGGCGGCGCCGGAGGCGGCGCGCACGGAGCTCGTGGCGGCGCTGGAGGCGATCATGAGCGCCGACCGGCGCGTCTCGCTGCACGAATTCGTGATCGTCACGATGCTGCGCAACCAGCTCGCGCCGAAGGGTAGGCCGGGCGCCGCCGGCAGCAAGCGGCTCGCTGACCTGCAATTCGACGCGGTCATCGTGCTTTCGCTGGTCGTTCATGCCGGCACGCGCCAGGACGCGACCGGGCAGCGCGCCGAGGCACTGCAGGCCGCGATGCGCGCGGGCACGCGCGAGATGGGGCTCGCCGAGGTGCCGCCCGCCGCGACTCTGACGCTCGATCGCGCGGCGGCCGCGCTGGAATCGCTCAAGCAGCTCGCGCCGATGCAGAAGGCGATCCTGGTGAAAGGCCTGTTCGCCGCCGTGAGCGCCGACGGCACGATCCGCGTGGTGGAAGCCGAGCTGATGCGCCTGGTCGGCGCGGTGCTCGACTGCCCGCTGCCGCCGCTGCTCGAATCTATCGACCCGGCCAAGCTGGCGGCGTGAGCGAGGGCACGGACCGCGCGGCGCTCGAAGCCGCGCTCAAGGCCGCGCTGCGGGGAGAAGTCCGCTTCGACGCGGGCGCGCGCGCCGCCTATGCCTCCGATGCGTCGAACTACCGGCAGGTGCCGATCGGCGTGGTGCTGCCGCGCACGGCCGAAGACGTCGTTGCCGCCGTCGCCGCCTGCCGCGAGCATGGCGCGCCGATCCTCGCGCGCGGCGGCGGCACTTCGCTGTGCGGCCAGAGCGTGAACGTGGCGGTGGTCATCGATGCGTCCAAGTACCTCGACCAGGTGCTGGAGCTGGACGCCGCCGCGCGCATCGCGCGCGTGGAGCCGGGCGTCGTCTGCGACGCGCTGCGCGCCTCGGCCGAGCGCTACGGGCTCACCTTCGGGCCGGACCCGGCCACGCATTCGCGCTGCACGCTGGGCGGCATGATCGGCAACAATTCCTGCGGCGCGCACTCGGTGATGGCAGGCAAGACCGTGGAGAACATCGAGGCGCTCGAAGTGCTGACCTACGACGGCGCGCGCTTCTGGTGCGGGACGACCAGCGAATTGGAGCTCGACGCCATCGTGCGCCGGGGCGGAAGGCAGGGAGAGATCTACGGCAAGCTGCGCTCGCTGCGCGACCGCTACGCCGACCTCATCCGCAGCGGCTTTCCGAAGATCAAGCGCCGCGTGTCGGGCTACAACCTGGACCAGCTTCTGCCCGAGAACGGCTTCAACGTCGCGCGCGCGCTGGTCGGCTCGGAGGGCACCTGCGCGCTGACGCTGCAGGCGCTCGCGCGCCTGGTCGTCAGCCCGCGCGAGCGCGTGCTGCTGGTCATCGGCTTCGAGGACATCTATCGCGCGGGCGACGCCGTGCCGCAGGTGCTCGCCGCCGGGCCGATCGCCTGCGAGGGCCTGGACACCGGCATCATCGGCGGCCTGCGCGAGCGGGGTCTCAAGCTGGAGGACATTGCGCTGCTGCCTGCCGGCAATGCCTGGCTGATGGTGGAATTCGGCGCGGATTCCCTGGACCTTGCCATCGAAGCGGCCAGGCGACTCGAAGGCAGGTTCAACGGCGCCCTGATTACCGATCGTCGACGGATGAATCGCATGTGGGCGATCCGCGAGACCGGCGCCTCCGCCACCGCACTCAAGCTGAAGGCGCATGACGGGCCCGACCCGGTGGTCGGCTGGGAGGATGCCGCGGTCGACCCGCTGCGCCTGGGCGACTACCTGCGCGAATTCCAGAGCCTCGTGGACCGCTACGGCTACCGCACGTCGCTGTACGGGCATTTCGGCGACGGCTGCATCCACGCGCGCATCAATTTCGATTTGCGCACGCCCAAGGGCCTTGCGCACTGGCGCAGCTTCCTGCGCGAGGCCTCGCTGCTGGTGGTCGCCTACGGCGGTTCGCTCTCGGGCGAGCACGGCGACGGCCAGGCGCGCGCCGAATTCCTGCCGCTCATGTACGGGCCCGAGCTGATGGCGGCGTTCCGCGAGTTCAAGCGCATCTGGGACCCGCTCGGCCGGATGAACCCGGGCAAGCTCGTCGACGCGCTGGGCGAGCCCTACCGCGTGGACGAGCACCTGCGCGCCGGGCCGGAGTACCGGCCGGTGACGCTTGCCACGCGCATGACGTTCCTCAGCGCCGAGGGCGATGGCTTCACGCGCGCGACCGAGCGATGCATCGGCATGGGCAAGTGCCGCTCGGCCGAGGGCGGCACCATGTGCCCGAGCTACCGCGCCACGCTGGAAGAGCGCTATTCGACGCGCGGCCGCGCCCGCCTGCTGAACGAGATGCTGCGCGGCGAGGTGATCACCGACGGCTGGCAGAGCGAGGCCGTCAAGGAGGCGCTCGACTGGTGCCTCGCTTGCAAGGGTTGCCGCAGCGACTGCCCTACGCACACCGACATGGCGAGCTACAAGGCCGAGTTCCTTTCGCACTACTACGAGCAGCGCGCGCGTCCGCGTCAGGCGCACTCGATGGGGCGCATCGGCGAATGGGCGCCGCTCGCCGCCCGGCTGCCGACGCTCGCCAACGGGCTCATGGGCTCGCCGCTGCTCTCCGGCGCGCTGAAAAGAATCGCGGGCATCGCCCCGCAGCGCCCCTTGCCGCGCTTCGCGCCAAAGAGCTTTCGAGTGCAGTTCGACGCCGGCCACCGCGCGCAGCGCGATCCCGGCAGGGCGCGGGGCGGCGTGCGCCGCGGCGACCCGGTGCTGCTCTTCCCGGACACGTTCACCAACTATTTCCGGCCGCAGACGGGGCTCGCCGCCACGCGCGTTCTGGAGGCCGCGGGGGCGCGCGTCGAATTGCCGAAGTCGCAGCTATGCTGCGGGCGGCCGTACTACGACTACGGCATGCTCGAACGGGCGAAGGCCAGCCTGCAGAAGATCCTCGATGCGCTCGCGCCGCAGATAGAGTCCGGCATCCCGATCGTCGTGCTTGAGCCCGGCTGCCATTCCGTCTTCAGGGACGAACTGCCCAAGCTCTTTCCGGACACCGCTTTTGCGGCGAAGCTGGCCAGGCAGACCCTGTCTTTCGCCGAATATCTCAAGGCGCGCGACTGGAGGCCCGCGCCGGTCGGCGGCAGCGCGCTGCTGCACGGCCACTGCCACGACAAGGCGCTGGGCGCGACGAGGGCCGACCTGGCGCTGCTCGAAGCCGCGGGCATCGAGGCCTCGGCGCCCGAATCCGGCTGCTGCGGCATGGCCGGCTCATTTGGCTTCCGTCCCGAGACCTATGCGGCCTCGGTGAAGATCGCCGGCCTCTCGCTGCTGACGAATCTGAAAGCCGCGGACGCCGGCACGCTCATCGTTGCGAACGGATTTTCCTGCCGGGAGCAGATCGAGGATCTGGGTGGGCGCAAGACGCTGCACCTTGCCGAGGTGCTGGCGCGAGCCGTGGAATGACCGTCAAATCGGACATTCGGATAAACGGCAAAGCCGCTGTTAAAAGCCGGGGAATTACTACAGAATGGACGAAGCGAGAAATATTTCACACATCGCGGGCCCCTAGCAGGTGCGGAACGCCGATCCCAGACCGCTGGTTGTCACCATACTCAGCGAAGGCGCGTCGCTTTCGGTCTGGCTTACGGACCTGCTGCCGATCGGACGCCCGGCGCAGGTCGATATCAGTGCTTCCGAGCTGCGCGATCTGCGGGTCCGGGCTGCCGATGCACTGCGACCGGGAGCATTGAAGGCGGCCGATCCCGCTGCGGGCGAATTTGCCATGTATCGGCTGCGGGAACTCGGTGGCACGGTGTTCACCCGGCTTTTCCCGGAAGCGATCCGTGAATTTCTGCGGCAGTCTCCGAAGCGGGATTTGTACCTGCATCTGGACGAAGACCTGCTGGAAATTCCCTGGGAGCTGGCGTTCGATGGCGACAGCTTTCTCGGCGAGAAATTCAGCGTATCCAGGCGCATCAGCTCTGCAACCGGCGTTTCCGGCGCGCTGGCCGCCAGGCCTGCCCGGGACACCCTCAAGGTCCTGCTGATCCGATGCGCATCCATCTCGACGCCGGGCGGCGCGTATTGCTCGGGCCTCGCGCAGCGGCTCGCTGCGATCGAAGGACTGTCCGCCACGCAGGTTGACGCAGGAAGCTTGCCGCGCGCCCAGGTGCTGAGGCTTGTCGCGGAGCACGACGTCGTGCACTTCGTCGGCCCGGTTCCGACCGGTGCTGCGCAGACCGGCTGGTGGCGGGGTGCGGAGACGGTGTCGATGCGCGAGGTGGCGGCGACGGCGACGCCGCCGCAGCTTCTGATTTCAGAAGACGCGGGGAGGGCGGGCGGCGGCGCCGCGGAACCGGGCGGCGAGATCCGCCTCGCGAAAGAAGCCGTCCATGCGGGCCTGAATCTCCTGGTCGGCGAATCGCATGCGGGCGATGCCGCCAGTCTCGCCTTCATGGACCAGATCTACAGGGAGCTGACCTGGGGCGCCGCGCTGGGCGATGCCGTGCGCTCCGCGCGGGCGGCGACCCGGCGACGCGGCAGGATCGAGTCCGGTTCCTGCCCCGAGGCGGTCCTCTATGGCGACGCCGTCCAGGTGATCTTTCCGCACGGCCGGCGCGTACCCCAGGAGCACAACCGCCGCCAGGTCACGATCATGTCTTGCGACATGGTGGAGTCGACGCGACTGCTGAAAACGCTGGGCGCGGAAAAATACAGCGACGTGCTGGCGCGCTACCGCGCTCTTTGCATGAGCATCGCTTCCAAGCATGGCGGCAGCATCGAAGATCCCAAGGGCGACGGCATCCTGTGCTACTTCGGTTTTCCCGTCGCGCAGGAAGACAGCGCCACGCATTCGCTGAGGGCGGGGCGCGACATTATCGAAGCCGTCGCCGGGCTGGGTCTGAAAGTCCGCATCGGCGTCGACACCGGCCAGGTCGCGGTCAGCGAGGGCAAGCCGGTCGGCGACGCCGTGCATTTCGCCACCCGGCTGCAGGCAAACGCCGAGCCCGGAACGATGCGCGTGAGCGAATCCACGCGGCGGATCGTCAAGGGCAGGTTCGAGTTCCAGCCGGTCGAGGGCGCGCAGGATTTCAAGGGATTTGACGATCCCAAGCCGGTCTACCTCGCGCTCGGCGAGCGGCGCAGCGACGACGCCGACCCGTTCGAGGTATCGCCGCGCCTGACGCCTTTCATCGGCCGCAACAGCGAGCTTCAACTCATGGAGGAGCATTGGTCGGCTGCGCTCCGGGGGAGCGTGCGAACGGTGCTGGTGTCGGGCGAGGCGGGAATCGGCAAGTCTCGCCTGGTACGCGAGTTCAGGCGCTCGCTGCTGGCGCGCGGCAACCGTGCGATCGAGTGCCGCTGCGTTCCGGAACACAGCAGCAGCGCGTTTCATCCGGTGATCGAATTCCTGCGCCGTTTGCTGCGCATCCAAGGCAGCGATGACATCGAAGCCAAGCTCGACAAGATCGAGGCCAGCCTGTTGCCGGCCAGCGGCGTGGCGGGCGCCGCCGCGCTGGTGGCATCGCTGTTGTCGCTTCCCTACGAATCGCGCTATCCGAAGCTCCAGCTGCCGCCCGAAAAGCAGCGACAGCTGACGCTGAATGCGCTGACGAACTGGGTCAAGCGGGAGACCGAGAGGACGCCCATTTGCCTGATCTTCGAAGACATCCACTGGATCGATCCATCGTCGAGGGAGTTCTTGAAACGGCTGATCGCCGAGGCCGCGCACCTGCCTCTGCTGGTGATCGCGACGCTGCGTTCGGAATCGGCGCACGAATGGAATCCGGCGTTTTCCGCGCACCAGATCGAATTGGGCGGATTGTCTCCCGAGTCATCGCGGGCGATGGTGCTCGGCGCCAGCGGCGATTCGAAGCTTCCCGGCGAGATCGTGCGGTTGCTGGCGGCCAGGGCCGACGGCGTGCCGTTGTTCATCGAAGAATCCACCCGGATGGCGGTCGATCTTGGCGTGGGCGCCGAGGGCAGGGATGCCGCATCCACCCTGAGGTTCGCGGTGCCGGCCACGATTCAGGATCTGCTGATGGCGCGACTGGACCGGCTGGCGAGCGCGAAGCCCGTAGCCCAGCTCGGCGGCACGATAGGCCGGGAGTTCTCGTTCGCATTGCTGCAGGCCGTGCTGGCCCACGAGAGTTCGCCGGTACGGATCGGCAACCTTGCCGCGAGTCTTGGCGCGTTGGTCAAGTCGGGGCTATTGATCGAAAAAGGCGAATCACCGACCATCAGCTATTTCTTCAAGCATGCGTTGGTACGCGACGCCGCCTACCAGTCGTTGTGGGAACGCGACCGTAAAAAGCTGCACCGGGCGATTGCGACCGTCATCGCGGAGAAATTCAGCGACCTGGAGGAGAGCCAGCCCGAACTGCTCGCCTACCACTACGCCGAGGCGGGCCTCGAAGCGGAAGCGATCGCCTACTGCGAACGGGCGGCGCGTCGCGCAGCGTCGCGCTCAGCGCATTTCGAGGCGATCAGCCATCTCAAGAACGGGCTAGAACTGCTGGTGCGCCTGCCGGCTTCATCCGAGCGCGACCGCAGCGAACTCAGATTTCAGCTGCTGCTGGCAGGCTGGTTGATTGCAACCGAGGGGTACGGCGCCGAGCAGGTCGAGCGTGTCTACGCGCGCGCTTCGGACCTTTGCCACGAGGTAGGGGATGAGGGCGCCTTGCTCAAGGTTCAATTGGGCCTCGAGGGTTACCATTTCATGCGCGCGAATTTCGAAAAAGCGTATGCGATTGCAGACCAGGTCGCCACCAAGCTGATCGGGGCGTCTGATGTGAGGCGCAGGCTTCAGTCGAATTGGGCAGTGGCCCATATCCTGTTCCATCAAGGCGACATTGTGTCCGCGGTCGAGCGGATGGACGCCTGCCACGACGAATATGACAGGGCGCATCATCACCCAGACGCCGTTCAGGATCTGGGCGTGATGTGCCTGTGCTACTCGTCCTGGGGCATGTGGGAGCTCGGGTACCCGGATCAGGCCCTGCAGCGTGCGGAGAAGGTGGTTGCGCTCGCCAAGGCGCTCGATCACCGGTTCAGCATGGGCGAGGCCTACGGATTCCGCGCGGCGGTGCATCACTTCAGGGGCGAGCACGAAGCTGCCCGGGAGGATGCCGAGTTCGCGATCAAAATTTGCGAGGATCACGGATTCGCGGTCTGGCTTGCCCACGCCAAGCTCATGCACGGCCGGGTCGTCGCGGAACTCGGCGAACCGGCCGCGGGCATCAAGGAGATGCGCGAGGCCTATGCCATGTGGTCGGCGACGGGCGCTGTCGCGACCACGCCGTTCTACCTCGCGATGCAGGCCGAGGGTCTTGCGCTCGCCGGTCATCCGGACGATGGCCTGGCGCTTCTCAGGAAGGCGATCGACATCGTCGGCCGGTGCGGGGAAAGGTACTACGAAGCGGAAATCATGAGGCTGTTCGGCGAGCTGGTCCTGCAATCGGCCGCGCTGCGCCGGGAAAATCGAAGCGACGAGGCTGAGCGCTGGCTGTTGAGCGGGTTCGAGCTTGCGGAGACGTTGAAGCTGCGCTCGCTCAAACTGCGCTGCGCCATCAGCCTGAGCCGGCTGCGCGCGTCGCAAGGCCGCGCCGGGGAGGCGCGGCAGGTACTCGAGCCGGCCTATGCATGGTTCAAGGAGGGGGCGGATACGCGGGATTTGCAGCGGGCACGCACGATGCTGAGCACGTAACACCCGGCCGGGGGCCGGTTAAGGGGGGCAGGATGACGAAACTCAATGATTTCCAGGCGGCGCAAGGCCGCGGCCCGGTGGAGGCCAGCCGGTTGCTTTTTACCTGGCTGTCGGACGACGAGGAGCGAGGCAAGCTCTACCGCTGCCTTCTGGACGCGAACCACAGCGTGCTCAAATTCCAGAGCCGCGCCGACGTCAAGATACCGCCCCTCAAGCCGGGCGAATCCGTCTTTCATCAGGACGTCTGCCTGCTGACGGCGCGCGACCACATCGAGGCGGCGTTCACCAAATCGGCGGACTACAGCAACGCGCCTTACCAGGTGCTCGGCAGCGGCACCTTCATGCTGGGGCTGGATGGCGGAGACCACAAGCAGCAGCGCGACTTTGCGCGCGACTGCCTGGATTACCGCGGGCAAGTCATCCCCGCGCTCTCGAGCCTGGCCTTCAAGACGGCGGCCGTGCTGCCGCTCAAGCTGCGCAAATTCGACCTGGCCGACCTGGCCGAGCAGGCGGCACTTCGGTTTGCCGGCTTCCTGTTCGGCTTCGCGCAGGGCGACCTCCCGCTGCTGGAGACGACCCTGCGGCAAGCCTACCGCGGCCTCAACTACCAGATCATCGGGCGGCATTTCGTCAGCGAGCCGGCCGCCATCCAGGAGGCCGCCGCCGGCATGGGTGCGCTGCTCAAGCGGGTGGCCTACCTGATCGACCTCTATCGCACGCGGATCGGGCGCGACCAGGAGGACGAATACAAGGTCATCAACGACGAACTGGCGGAACTGCGTGAGCAGAAGGACAAGGAGGGTCACCAGCCGCTGCGGGATTTCGTGCCGGTATTGCGGCGCATCGCCGCGCTGCAGTGGCCGGCGGCAACGTACAGCGGTGCCGAACTGGCGGTCGTCGTGGTGGGCCTGCTGGCGGGGATGGTGGGCAACGTGCAGGCCAGCGTCTCGATCGCGATCGACCGGTTCTTCCGCGATGCCAAGAACCTGGATCTCGCCAAGGACGCGGCGACCAAATCGTGGCAGGCAGACGCGGACTACGGCGCCACCGACGAACTGAAGGCGATGATCTGGGAGGCGCTGCGGCTGAATCCGCCCGCCGCATTTTTACCGCGCAAGATGCTGACCAGAATGACGCTCGGCGGCGTCGGCATCGAAAAGGACAGCGTGGTCATCCTGGGGGTGGGCGGCGCGACGCGCGACATCAAGCAGGCCGATCCGGACGAGTTCCGCCCCGGGCGTGGCAAGCCGGACCCCTTCATATTCGGCGGCCCGCCGGAGGGCGGGTTCATCCACCAGTGCGTCGGCGCGCACCTGGCGATGCCGCTCACCACGCACATCGTGCGCCAGGTGCTGCGGCTGCCCGACCTGGCGCTGTCGCTGGATCCGCGCACCTCGAAGCCGTTGCGCCTGGAGAAGCTGTGGGGAATCATGTGCCAGAAATTCCCGCTGGAGTTCTCGCGTGACCACCTCCTGACGCAGTCGCCGCTGATCGTGATCATGAACGTCAGGACGCCGGTGCCGGAGCACGCCGATGCGCTCAGAAAGGTGATCCACTACGGCGCGCCGCGCATCGAGAAGCGGCTGCGCGACGCCGAGCACGTGCATTTCGCCCAGTTCCTGTTCATCGAGAACGACACCAAGCTGGTTCTGTTCACCGTCTACGACCGCGATTTCGATTCCTACATCGAGCACTTCGCGTTGAAAATCGGGCCGCTGTTCGACCGCATCTTCGAGCACATCCAGGATCCGCCGCCGCAGCCGGTGGACGAGTTCCCGAAGGAGTTCGTCGATGCCATCCGGCGCCACAACGTGCGGCCCGCCGGCGACTACTTCTTCAGCGCCTACCCGAGCGTGAACGTTTCGATGATCACCAACCATTTCCCGCAGGAGAACAAATGAGCCCGGCCCCTGCCGGCCCGGTCAAGGCTCAGGTGCAGCGGCTGATCGTCTACGCCTACACGCTGCACCGCAGCCGGCATTTCGTGCTGCGGGTGGACAAGCCCGCGCAGGCACGCGAGTTCCTCGCTGCGCTCGCAGCAAGCGGCCGGGTCACCGATGCGTCTCTCGACAGTGAAGGCGAGGAGTCGCTGGCAAGAGCGGACGGATGCGCGGTGAACATCGGGTTCACCTACCAGGGCCTGAAGGCGCTGGAACTGCACAAGGTGTACTTGCGCGTGTTCCAGGAAAAAGCGCCGGCCTTCGCCGATGGCGCCTACCAGCGCGCGTCGCAGCGGCTGGCCGACACCGGCCGCAGTGCGGCGCCCTGGTGGGAGAAGCGCTTCCAACCCGAGAATGCCCACGTGCTGCTGAGCCTGCATGCAGACAAGAAGGACGCACTCAAGAAATGTTCCGCCGAGCTGCGACGCCTGGCCAAGGACGACTGCCTGGAAGGCTGGCAGGCGCCGTTCGACGGCAAACACCTGACCAAGACGAGAAATTGGCGGACCGTGCATTTCGGGCTGCGCGACGGCATCGCCAACCCCGACATCAAGGGATTCCACGAGCCGAAGATGTGGCAGGACGGTTCGCGCGAGCGTGTGCGGCACGCGCCGGGCGAATTCCTGCTCGGCTACCTGAACGACGACGAGTACAACCCCTGGCTGCTGGTCAATCCCTCGACGCGGCTCAATCCCTGGCTGCTGCCGCTGAACAAGGCGCCCGAGCTTGCCGAATTCTTCCGCAACGGCAGTTTCGCGGCATTTCGCAAAATCGAGCAGCACGAAAGGGCGTTCCGCGCCTTCGAGGCCACGTGGGCCGCCAAGCTCGCGGTGTCGAAGGAATACGTGCGGGCCAAACTCTGCGGCCGCTGGGACAAGGGCTACGTGGCCAGGCCCGGCGAGACCGAGTCGCCGTCCAGCCAGCCGCCGGCCGATCCCGCCCAACTGGATGAGTTCGATTTTGCGGAGGATCCGCGCGGCGAAGGGTGCCCCTTCGGCGCGCATATCCGGCGCCTGAATCCGCGCGATCCGAAAGCGAGGCAGGTGGTGCCCGCCGGCACCCGGACACTGATCCGCCGAGGCATGCCCTATGGCCCGCCCTACGATGAAAACGAGCAGGGCGATGAGCCGGAACGCGGCCTGCTGGGCCTGTTCTTCTGCGCCAGCCTGGAAGACCAGTTCGAGCACCTGCTGGTCGAGTGGGCCAACGCCAATCCGATGGGGCCGCCCATCCGCGGCAAGGCCAAGGATCCACTCATCGGCAACCACGCGGATCCCGGCGCGGTATTCGACATTCCCATGGCGGGCGAGAAGCTGCGCCAGTTCGAAGGGTTTCAGCCTTTCGTCACCACGCGCGGCACCCTGTACGCATTTTTCCCGAGCCTGGGTACGCTCGGCCGGATTGCCCGCTGCGGTCCGCCGCCTCCACCACCACCACCTTTTCCGCCCGCATGACAGTGTCGCCGGAGCCACTGGACCCGGACGCGGAACCGCCGCACGACCGCTATTGCGACCTGGTGCTGACCGGCGGCCTGACCGACGGCGTGGTCTACCCCTGGGCTGTGCTGGAGCTCGCGCGCGCCTACCGCTTCAAGAACATCGGCGGCACTTCGGTGGGCGCGATGGCGGCCGCGCTGACGGCCGCCGCCGAGTACGCGCGCCGGCACGGCCACCGGAGCGGATTCGACGAAGTGCTGCGCAAGCTGCCGGAAAAACTGGCCGAGAGCCAGCAGGACGGGTCGACGAAGCTGTTTTCGCTGTTCCAGCCCGCGCACTCGACGCGCAGGCTGTTCGACCTGTTCCTGAGCTTTTTCAGCGGGGGCGGCCTCGGCGCGGCGACCGCGTCCTATTCAAAGGACTTCGCCAGCATCGAGCGGAAAAAATTCGGTCCCGCTCGCAGGAAGGCCCTGTGGTTATACGGGCTGCTCAAAGTGTTGTACGCGCTGTATCGCGTCTATTGGATCGCTGCGCTGGCGGGCGGCGCGATCGGATTGCTGATTCTGGTTGCCGTGCTGTGCTGGCTCGGTCCGGTTTCGGCGGGGCTGCTGCTCTGCCTCGCGCTGCTTGCAGCCGCGCTGGGCAGCCTGGCCGCGATCGCGTACCAGGTCTACATAGACTTGGTGGATGGCTTGGTGCCAAATGGTTTCGGGCTGTGCACCGGCGGCCACGAAAAGGATTTCCCGGCGGACCAGGAGTCGCTGGTCGAATGGCTGCACCTGGGCATCCAGGCTGCCGCGCGCAGGTCGGGCAGCGAGCGGCCCCTGACCTTCAGGGATCTCTGGGAAGCGCCCGGCGGCCCGGTCGAGCGGCCGCGCGCGCCGGCGCAGCCGCCGCGCCAGCGCCGCTCCATCGACCTGCGCATGGTCACCACCAACCTGACGCACGGGAGGCCCTACGCGTTGCCGCTGGGCGGCCTGAACGTCAATACCGGCGAATACGATCGGACCAGCCGGCTGTTTTTCAAGCTCAAGGAACTGACGCCGTATTTCCCGCCGCGGGTCATCCAGCATCTCAAGGAACATTCTCAGCCGTACGAACGGGCCGAGCACGAAGATCCGCCGCGCGAGCAGGTCAAGGACGTGGAGGAGTTTCTCGAACTGCCGCAGGGCGAGCTGCCGGTGGTGGTCGCGGCGCGCCTGAGCCTGAGCTTTCCGGTGCTGTTTTCTACGGTGCCGCTCTGGGCGATCGACTACGAAGCCCCGCGCGAAAAGAGGACCCTGCAAAGCTGCAGGTTCACGGACGGCGGCATCTGCTCCAACTTTCCGATCCACCTGTTCGACGCCGCCATTCCCGGCTGGCCTACCTTCGGCATCTGGCTGGCGCCCAAGAACGTCTGGAGAACGAAGAAAGACCCTGAAAAAGCGCCGCCGGACGACCCGGATGACCAGCTGAACGACATCTGGCTGCCGAATTACCACTACGACGGCCGCGGCGACGGCTGGAACCGTTTCGACGACGCGATATCGGTGATCAACCAGGAACCCATTCCGCCGCTGGACCGGCTGTTCGGCTTCCTGGTCAGCATCGTCTACGGCGCCAAGGACTGGAACGACAGGACAACGCTGCGCCTGCCCGGCGTGCGCGACCGCGTGGTGCGCGTATTCCTGGACGAAGAAGGCCAGGGCCTGAACCTCAAGCTGACGAGCCCGCAAATCCTGGCGTTGGCGGGAAAATATGGACTGCCTGCCGGCAAGGCGCTGGTCGAGGCCTTCGCCGGCGACATGCCGGAGGGCACGCCGTCGCGAAAGTGGAAAGAACACCGCTGGGTCCGCTTCAATACCTTTCTGGTCGGGCTGCGCGAGCGCGTCGAGGCGCTCAGGGAAGCCGCCGAGCGCGCCGGCTGCAGCTTGCCGTTGCCGCAGCAGATTGCGGATGCGTTCGACAAGCCGCCGCTGGAGGTGAAGAAAGCCAAGCCGGGGGAGGAGCAACGCGAACCGGAGAAAAAGCTATCGCCAGAGCAGGTAGGCGAGCTTACGGCGCTGCTTGCCGCCCTGGAGGATCTGGAACTTCGCTTCGCGCAAGCCGGGCTGCCGCAACCCTACCGGCCGCTGCCCGCGCCCAGCCTGCACCTGCGCCCGCCGGTCTAGGGCATGGCGTAGTCCGCGGGATCGCGGCCGTCCGCCTTGATGCGCGCGGCCAGGCGCTTCAGGTAGTCGCGGTCATCCTTGTCGTTGATCCAGTACCAGGTGCCGAAGCTCTCGACCGCCGCCAGCATCAGCACCGCCTTGGTCTTGCGTACGCCGTGCGCCAGCAGCAACCGGTAGAACAGCGCGTCGGTCGTCTTCTTGTCGAGCTGGTGGGTATGGTAGAGCCAGTCATGAAACACCGCGGCGATCATGAAGCGCGGCTGGAACGGCGTGCCGATGGCCTGCCAGGCCGGCGACGGGATGCTCGCGCCATCGTACTGGAAGAACTTCGGCACCCTGATCGTGGCGCCGGCGTTCTTGGTCGCGATGTCCTCGGCGACCTCGTAGGCGTCCTCGAGCTTGTTCAAGTCCGGCTCGGCGACTGGCAGCAAGAGCAGGTGTTCCATGCGTTTTCTCCTTTCGCGGTTGTCCTTGGGGATAGTGCGCGCCGCGGCGCAAATGCGGTTATCCGGAAGTCCGAAGAATCATAAAATCCCGGCATGAAAGCGAGCATTGCGGCGATGCTGTTGGCCCTGTCGGCGGGCGCGTTCGCGCAATCGCCCGAAGACCGCCTGTTCGAGGCCATCGACGCCGGCAAACCGCTGGTCGCCGAGGGCATCATGGTTAAGGGCGGCGTGAAGCTCGACGCGCGCAACGCGGCGCGCGAAACGCCGCTGCACCGGGCGATCGAGAAGAACTACCGGGAACTGGCCGAGATGCTGGTGAAGGCGGGTGCGCCGGTGAACGCGCGCACCCAGACGGGCGAAACGCCGCTGCATTACGCGGCCCTGTATTCCGACACCTTCTTCGTCGAACTGCTCCTCTCGGCCAGGGCCGATCTGAAGGCGCGCAACGACGAGGGCGAATCGGTGCTGCAATGGGCCGTGATGTCGGGCAATCCCGCGGTGGCGAAGCTGTTGCTCGAGCGTGGCGCGGACCCCAAGGCGGTGGACCTGAAGGGCAACACGCTGCTGCACGTGGCGGTGGACGGCGGTTTCGTGGAAATGGCGAGCGCGTTCCTCTCGATCGGCGTGGATCCGCGCCAGCGCAACCGCGCGGGCCAGCGCCCGATCGACATCGCGCGCGAGCTCGGCTTCACAGAGATGATCAAGCTGCTGCGGCGCTTCGAGTAGGCACGGTCAGGCGAGCCCGAAGGCGCGCGCCAGGCGCTCGTAGGAATCGAGCCGCGTGGCGTAGTCGCCGGTGATCGTGAGCACCATCAGTTCGTCGGCCGAGTACTGCTCGGCAAGCCCGAGCAGCGTTTCCCTGCAGGTATCGGCGCTGCCGTGCACCAGGCGCGCGCGCTGCGACCTGATGTGCGCGCGCTCCTGATCCGTGTAGCCGAGGCTGCGCTGCTCGGCCTGCGCCTGCGTGGGCACCGGTGTGTCGAGGTTGTAGGCCATGTCGAGCCGGCGCGAATCCACGACCTTGGCAAGGCGCTCGGCCTCTCCGTCCGATTCCGCGCAAATGACGAAGCAGCAAATCGAAGTATGCGGTTCGGGTTCGCGCCCCGAGGCCTGGTAGCGCTCCCTGTACGCGCGGATGACCAGATCGCCACCCTGTGCGTTGATGAAGTGCGCGAACGAAAAGCGCACGCCCAGCTGCGCGGCGAGTAGGCCGCTGTAGTCGGATGAGCCGAGCAGCCAGAGTTCGGGCGCAGTGCTTCCCTCCGGCTGCACGCGCACTTTCTTGTACGGGTGATCGTCGGGCAACGTGCCGTCCAGGTGCCCGATGAGTTCCCAGACCTGCTGCGGGAACTGTTCCGCGTCCGGAAAACGCCCCCCGCCCACCGCCTGTGCGGTGCGCCGGTCGCCGCCGGGTGCACGGCCGATCCCCAGGTCGACGCGGCCCGGGTAGAGGGCCTCCAGCATGCGGAACACTTCGGCGACCTTGAAGGCGCTGTAGTAGGGCAGCAGCACGCCGCCGGTACCAATGCGGATGCGCCGGGTTTCGGCGCCCAGGCGCGCGAGCAGAATCTCGGGACAGGGGTCGGCGAGCGCGCCGATGGCGTGGTGCTCGGCGAGCCAGTAGCGGTGGTAGCCCAGCTCGTCGGCGCGGCGCGCGAGTTCGAGCGTCGCCGCGATCGCCTGCGCAGGGCTGTGGCCGGCGATGACCGGCGACTGGTCGAGGATGGAGAGCTTCATGCGGCGGCGTCGCCGAGCCTGGTTCGCGCGAAGGCCCAGCCGCGCAGCAGCGCGACGAAGCCCACCACGACGAGCGAAAGGACGCCCAGCACGTAGAAGCCGGTGACGATGCCGACGCGGTCGGCGAGGAAGCCCATGATCAGCGGCGTCGTGAGGTGCGAGCAGCCCCAGCCGAGGCCGCCCAGCGCCATGGCCGAGCCGCGCATTTCCGGCACAACCACTTCGGCCATGGTGACCTGGAAGTAGATCGTCATCATGCTCGAGCCTACGCCCAGCGCGAGGAGGAATGCGCCGACCGCGGCCCAGTGGCTGACCAGCGGCTGCAGGCCGACGGCAATGGCGACAAACGCGCCGGCAACCACCGGCCAGGGGCTGCCCGGGCCGGTATGCACGAAGCGCCCGACGATCAGTCCGGCGGCGATGGCGCCCACCGCACGCAGCGAGAGCAGCACGCCGGAGGCTTCCTCGCCGAAGCCGAACTGTTGCAGGAGCAGGGGATAGAACGACATCGAGAGCGAAAAAGGCAGCGCGGAAAGGTACGCGCACATCACGCCGTAGAAGAGCACCGGCATGCGGACGAGGACCCGGTAGTTGCCGAACAGCCCCTGGCCGGGCGCGTCCCGGCGGGGCACCTGCGGCGTGCCTAGGCCGAGCAGGAGCGAGGCGACGGCAAGGCCGGCCAGCACCGCGAAGGTGACGTTGAATCCTCCCAGCGCCAGGATGAAGCCGCAGGAGCCGTTGCCGAGGATCTGGCCGAAATTGGTGACCGCATTGAGGCGCCCGGCCTGCACGCCCCGCGCGCCGGGCAGCTCGGCCGCGATCGACCAGTTGGCCGGCCAGAACGTCGCGCGCGCGAGCACGAGGATCAGCTGGGCGAAGAAGATCGAACCGAAGTCCCAGGCGAAGGACATCGCCGCGGCGCCGGCAGCCAGCAGCGTCGACGAGGCGAGCATGATGCGCTTGCCGCCGACGCGGTCCACGTAGGCCCCGCCGACCAGGTTGATGGCCAACTGCGCGATCGAGGGGATCGAGAAGAGGATGCCCAGTTCCTCCCCCGACAGCCCCTTGGCGTGCGCGAAGAGGGGGACCACCAGCCAGGTCATGCCCAGGCCATAGTTCCAGGTGAACGAGGCCAGGAAGTAGGGCAGGTGTCGGGCCATGGGAGGCGCGCCATTATGGGCCCCGCGGCGTAAGCTCGTGGCCGGTGTTTCGACCAAGGACCATGAAGACGCTGCTCCTGGCCGCCCTGCTCGCGGCATCCCCCGTCCAGGCCCTGCAATGCACCGCGCAATCGTCCCGGACCACCACGGCGCTGGTCGAGCTCTATACCTCGGAGGGCTGCGACAGCTGCCCTCCGGCAGACCGCTGGCTGTCCTCCCTGGGCGCCAAGGGGTATGCCCCGGATCGGGTCGTGCCGATCGCCCTGCACGTGGACTACTGGGACTACATCGGATGGAAGGACCCCTACGCCAGGCAGGCGTTTTCGGCTCGCCAGCGCAGGATGGCGAGCCTTGCCCGGGCGGCGTTCATCTACACCCCGCAGGTGCTGCTGCAGGGCCGGGATTTCCGGTCCTGGGGCGGGGCGGCCTTCGAGAGCGAGGTGGCGAAAATCAATGCCCGGCCGGCCAGGGCGCGGATCGCGCTGGGCCTGGATACCGGCCCGAAGGGCGCTTTCGACGTCGAGGTCGTCGCAGAGCTGGAAAACGCCGGGCCTCCGGCGGACCTGTCGCTCTACCTCGGCGCCTACGAAAACAAGCTCGTTTCCGAGGTAAAGGCCGGCGAAAACCGCGGCAAATCCCTGCCGCATGACTACGTCGTCCTGCAGTGGACCGGGCCGCTGGAATTCAAGGGACCGCGGTTCGCCGCACGCCAGCGCCTGCCGCTGCTCCCCAACGCGGTTGCGGGGCATTCCGGAGTGGTCGCTTTCGTGCAAAACCGCGCCACGGGCGAGGTCCTGCAAGCCCTAATGCTGCCCGCCTGCCCGGGCTGAATCGGGTATATTTCCGCCCGGCGACGCCCGCCGGAGGGGCGGGACGGCCGCCAGGGAGAGGCGATGCAAGCAACGCAGATTCGCCAGAAGGACGGGATCTTCTACTTCGTCGGCTACCGGGCGAAGGACCTGCTTGGCAAGGTGCGCTTCATCAGCCGCTTTTACGGCGAAGGCGAGGAAATTGCCGCCAGCCGCATCTCGCAGGACGACGACATCGCGCAGTTCATCTCGCGCATCGAGCGCACGGACCACGCCTTCCAGCGCTCGCTGTCGCGCGCGAAGGTGCGCCAGCTGATCAACTTCTACGAGACCGCGGTGACCCAGCCGGCGATCCCGGGCACGGTGCTGCTGTACACCAGCGAGAAGCTCAACTTCCGCTCCGACGGCGACGGCGGCGGCCACCTCTCCGACCCGGGCACGAAATTCCTCATCATCGACGGCCAGCACCGCCTGGCGGCCCTGCATTTCTACATGCAGGAACGGCCGCAGGACGCGGCCACCATCACGGTGCCCTGCATCGTCTTCGACGGTCGCAGCGAGGATTTCGCCGCCGAGATGTTCGTCATCATCAACTCGACGCCCACGCGCATCAACAAGAGCCACCTGATCGACCTCTACGAGCGCGTCTCCTGGGCCGCGCCGGACCGCAAGTTCGCCGCGCGCCTGGTGGAAAAGCTCTACAGCGAGGGCGACAGCCCGCTGCGCTACCGCATCAACCGCCTGGGCGGGCGCAGCCAGCGCGACAAGTGGGTGCTGCAGGCCGAGCTCTTCAACGAGCTGCACCGCTGGGTGCGCGGCAAGTGGCGCTCGATCCAGCTCGCGGGCGGCAGCTCGAAGGAAGTCCCGCGCTATTACGGCATGGTGCGCGACTTCTTCAAGGCGGCGAAGGAGGTCTTCGGCGAGGGCGTCTGGGGCAAGGATGGCTACATGGTGACGCGGCCCGTGACCATCAAGGCCATGATCCGCGTCTGCGCCGACCTGTCGCGCGAGGATGACGGTCCCGAGGCCACGCGGCTCGGGCGCTGGGAGGAGCGCCTCAAGCCCTGGGGCGAGATGGGCAAGATGTTCAAGGACGAGGGCTTCTACGAGCGCTTTCCCGCCAAGGGCGAGGTCGAGCGCGTGGCGCGCATCCACCGCGACCTGGGCAGGGCTGCGGGCGTCGAGGTCGGCAAAAAGTCCTGAACCGGCCTAGACTAGCCCTGCGGCGCGATGCCGCGAACTAAAGGGGGGGTTCCATGGCTGACGGAACGAGCGACAAGAGCAATACCGTAGCGCTGCTGCTTTGCTTCTTTGTGGGATTTCTTGGTGTCCACAGGTTCTACGTCGGCAAGATCGGGACCGGCGTGCTGATGCTCATCACCCTCGGCGGCCTGGGCATCTGGAACCTGATCGACTTCATCATGATCGTGATGCAGAAATTCACGGACAGCGAAGGCAACACCCTCAAGTTCAGCTAGCCCTTGTAGGTGTCGAGCTTCACGCGCTCGCGCTCGATCGCGGCGGCGGCGGGCGGCGCCTGCATCACGCGCTCGACGTAGGCGAGGTACGCGGGCAGCGATTTCGGGTCGACGCCGGCGTAGCCGCCCCAGCGCAGCAGCGTGAAGGCATAGGCGTCGTGCGGGGTGATGCCGGCGCCGAACCAGTAGGGCCTGGCGCCAGCGGTCCATTCCTGGATGCGCTCCAGCAGCTTGCGGTAGCGCGCCTGCGCCTTCTTCTTCACTTCGGCCTGCGCCGATTCGCTCTCGGCGAAATCGCCTGCGCGAAAGATGTGCGTAAAGGTCGGATGCACGGTGTTGTTCATCCAGGCGAGCTGCGACAGGGCCTGCGCCCGCGCCCAGGGCTCGGTCGGCAGCAGGCCCGCCTTCGGAAAACTGCGATCGAGGAAATCGCAGATCGCGACGATCTGGTTGAGCGGCTTGCCGTCGACGACGAGCACGGGGACCTGGCCGTTGGGATTCAGGGCGAGGTATTCCGGCATCTTTTGCTCGCCCTTGTGCAGCTTGACCATCTTCGGCTCGAAGGCCTGGCCGGTGGCGGCCTTGACCGCCTCCAGCGCGACGTGCGGCACGAAAGAGCAGGCGCCCGGGGCGAAGTAGAGTTCCAGTTTCATGTTCCCTCCTGAATGATGTTCTCGCTTTTCAATCTTTCGATCTCAAGAGAATCAAAACCAAGCTCGGCAAGAATCGCGCGGCTGTGCTCGCCCAGCGCCGGCACCGCGTCCATGCGCGGCTCGAAGCCGTCGAGATTGAAGGGCGGCTTCATCGCCGCGATCGGTCCGGCGGGTGATCCGATCTCGCGCCAGCGCTCGCGCGCCTTCAGCTGCGGGTGGTCCCAGAATTCCCCCATGGAATTGAGCTTGGCGTTGGCGATGCCGGCGCGTTCGAGCCGGTCGATGACCTCGGCCGACGTGAGCGCCGCGAACGCCTTCTCGATCTCGGCGCGCATCGCCTCGCGGTTGCGCGCGCGCGTGGGCCCGTCCGAAAACCTCGGGTCGCGCTGCAGCGCCGGATTCGAGAGCACCGCGTCGCACAGGCGCCCGAATTCCCTTTCGTTCTGGATCGAGAGAAACACCGTGCCGCCGTCGCCGGAGCGGAACGGGCCGTACGGCGCGATCGTGGCGTGGTGCGCGCCGGTGCGCGCGGGCTGCTCGCCGCCGTAGGCGGTGAAGTAGGCCGGGAAGCCCATCCACTCGCCGAGCGACTCGAACATCGTGATGTCGAGAGTCGCGCCGACGCCTTCCTGCGCGCGCCGGTACAGCGCCGCGAGGATCGAGGACATCGCGTAGACGCCGGCGGCGATGTCGGCCACCGAGATGCCCGCCTTGGCGGGCTGATCGGCTGTGCCGGTCACCGACAGCAGCCCGGACTCGCACTGCACGAGCAGGTCGTAGGCGCGCTTGTGCGCGTACGGGCCGCCCTCGCCGTAGCCGGAGATGCCGCACCAGATGAGCCGCGGATGCCTGGCGCGCAGCTCGGCCGCGCCCAGCCCCAGGCGCTCGGCCGCGCCCGGCGCGAGGTTCTGCACGAACACGTCCGCCTTCTGCAGCAGCCTGTCGAGCACGGGCTTCGCGGCCGGGTGCTTGACGTCGAGCGCGAGGCTCTCCTTGGATCGATTCACCCAGACGAAATGCGAAGACTGGCCCTTCACGGTGCGGTCGTAGGCGCGCGCTGCGTCGCCGCCGCCGGTGCGCTCGATCTTGATCACGCGTGCGCCGAGCTCGGCGAGCTGGCGCGTGCAGAACGGGCCGGCGATGACCTGCTCCAGGCCGACGACCGTGATTCCCTCGAGAGGCCGCTTCATGCGAAGTCGATCTCGAGGCCGCGCACGGCGAAGCCGTGCAGGTCGGTTCGCCAGCGCTCGCCCGGGCCGACCGGGTGCGCATCGGTCAGCGTGCCGGTGCTGACGATCTCGCCTGCTTCGAGGGGCGGGGACTCCGTTTGCGTCGCGAGCGCTTCGACCAGGAACGCGAGCGCGAGCAGGGGGCTGCCCAGCACGTTGGCGCCGATGCCCTGGTCCTTCACTTCGCCGCCCTTCGAGAGCGAGACCTTGAGGAACGGCAATGCAGCGGCAAGCCCGGCAATCTTCTCCACGGCGACGGGCGTGCCGAGGACGAGCTTGCCGTGCAGGCCGTTGTCGGCGGTGCTGTCGGGAAGCTTCAGCCTCCAATCCGGGTGGTGGCATTGCACGATCTCGACCGAGTGCGCGATCCATTCTATGCACGCTAGGAGCGCCTGCGGATCCTTCGTGACCGGCGGCCGCGACTTCAGGCCGAAGCAGATCTCCGGCTCGATGCGCGGCTGGACGAGCCCCGTGAGGGAAACTGCGGCTGCATTGTTTGTCGCTCGAACCAGCGTTCGGTCGTAGACGTATCCCCAGATCGGCTCGTAGACGCCGTAGCGCGGCCAGATCGTGCGGTTGGTGAAGCCGATCTTGCGGCCCACGGACTTCCAGCCATGCGCGAGCCGGTGCGCATGCAGCTTGCGCGCCGCAGCGTAGCCGACTTCGGCGGTAAGTCCCGGATAACGCGCGCTGAATGGCGGGACCTGGCGCGGCCGATCGTGCAAGTCGATGAGTTCCGCGCCGAGATCTGTTGCGTCCATGGGCACTTGATTCTAAATTAGGCGCGTGGAAGAAGACTTTCTCTGGGCGATCCTGGGCCTCGCGCTGGTCATCGTCGAATTGCTCACGGGAACGTTCTACTTGCTGATGCTCGGCATCGCGGGCTTCGGCGCCGCGCTTGCCGCCTGGCTGGGCCAGCCGTTCGGTGTACAGGCCGTCGTGGCGGCCGTGGTCGCAGCCGCCGGTTGCTATGGAGTGCACCTGTACCACGCGAAGAACGCGAAAGGGCAGATGCGGCCGATCGACGCCGGACAGCCGGCGAGCTTCGAGGGCTGGGTCGACAAGGCCGCGGGCCGGGCGCGCGTGCTCTACCGCGGCGCGCCCTGGGAGGCCAGGATCGAACAGGACGGGACGGAGAATGCGCCCGAGCCGGGCGCCACCGTTTACGTCGTCGCGACCCATGGCAATACGCTCGAAGTTTCCACACGCCGCCCAGCCTGACGCGGACCGTCCCGCGCAGGCGTCGCATCAAACGAGGGGATCCACCATGTTCGCCAAGCTGATCGCCGCCATCGTCCTGACCGTCATCACCGCCGCCATTCCGGAGACGCGCGGCTACGCGGTGTGGGTGTTCTTCATCGCGGTGGTCGCCGCCTTCGTCATCGAGGGCGTGCGCATCGTACCGCAGCAGTACGCGTTCGTGGTCGAGCGCCTCGGGCGCTTCCACGCGGTGCTGGAGCCGGGCCTGAACCTGATCATCCCGTTCCTCGACCGGGTCGCCTACCAGCATTCGCTGAAGGAGGTGCCGCTCGACGTGCCCGAGCAGGTCTGCATCACCAAGGACAACACGCAGCTCGCGGTGGACGGCATCCTCTACTACCAGGTCACCGACCCGCGCCTCGCGTCCTACGGCTCGGCCAACTACATAGCCGCCATCAGCCAGCTCGCGCAGACCACGCTGCGCAGCGTGATCGGCAAGATGGAGCTCGACAAGACCTTCGAGTCGCGCGAGGACATCAACCGCCACATCGTCGCCGAGCTCGACGAGGCGGGCCGCAGCTGGGGCATCAAGGTGCTGCGCTACGAAATCAAGAGCCTGACCCCGCCCGAGACGATCCTGCGCTCGATGCAGGCGCAGATCACCGCCGAGCGGGAGAAGCGCGCGCTGATCGCCAAGTCCGAGGGCGAGCGCCAGCAGCAGATCAACATCGCCGACGGCGAGCGCCAGTCCTCGATCCTGGAATCGGAAGGCCAGAAGCAGGCGGCCATCAACAAGGCGCAGGGCGAGGCGACCGCGATCCGCGTCATCGCCGAGGCCAACGCCGCCGCGGTGCGCGCAGTGGCAGAGGCGATGGCCGACAAGGGCGGCATGGATGCCGCCAACCTCAAGGTGGCGACGCTGTACGTGGAGGCTTTCTCCAACCTCGCCAAGTCCACCAACACGCTGATCCTGCCGGCCAGCGCCGGCGACGTCGCCGGCATGGTCGCCACCGCGATGACCGTGCTCGACAAGACCAGGCAGGCACAAG
>Ga0335084_10001296_pt1 | contig 23185 bp, 13 predicted proteins | sample Lox_Sample_44_FD_206721 | JGI IMG/M metagenome (GOLD analysis project Ga0335084, IMG submission 206721) | Soil microbial communities from Loxahatchee National Wildlife Refuge, Florida, United States - Lox_Sample_4.4 | ecosystem: Environmental > Terrestrial > Soil > Wetlands | place: USA...
GTCGTTTTGCCCGCGCCGTTCGCCCCCAGGAGCGCAACGATCCGTCCCTCCGGAACCGAGAGCGAAACGCCTTTCAGCACCAGGATCACGTGATCGTAGATGACCTCGATGTTGTTGATTCCGAGGAGGCTGGCCTGCGCAGCGGGAAGAGCGGACATGAAAGAACTCTCGGAGGCAATCTCGGAGACGCGAAGGGCCAGAGCCGGGGCTCTGGCCCTTCGCTGCTGACGTGTGAGGCCTAGCCTTCCTTGCTGCAATCCCGCGGGGTGATGCCTTTTTCCTTGGCGTACTTCGCCGCCGATTCCTCGATCATCGGCCGCACGATCGATTGGTCGGAGGCGATCCAGTCGGTGACGGTGTTCCACTTGCTGCCGTCCCATTGCAGGAACTTCACCGAGCCGCCGCCTTCGTGGTCCAAGCAGGACACCTTCAGCGCCTGCATGAAGCCGGTTGCACCGAGCTGCTTCAGCTTCCTGTCGTCGATATTGAGGTGCTCGAGCCCCCAGCGGATCTGGTCGCCGGTCATCGGCTTGCCCTTGCCGAAGTGCTCCTGGGCGGTGCGGATCGCCTCGGTCGAGACGATGCCGAACACGACGCCGCGGTTGTAGTAGATGGAGCCGACGCGGGAGCGGTCCTCCATCTCACCCTTGCCCTTGGCGTAGACCTGCTTCTCGATGTCCTTGATCACGGGGTAGTTCGAGCCCGACACGTTGAACGCCGCCGCGTAGAACCCCTTCGCCGCGTCGCCCGCCGGGATCACGTCCTCCTCGGCGCCGCTCCACCACACGCCGACCATCTTGTTGCGCGGGAAGCCCACTTTCGCGGCCGCCTTAAGCGCGGTCGGGTTCATCACGCCCCAGCCGCGCAGGATCACCCAGTCGGGCTTGATCTGCCGGATCTGCAGCCACTGCGCCTGCTGCTCGTTCCCCGGGTGCGCCACCGGGATGTGCGTGACCTCGAAGCCGTATTTCTTCGCCTGGGCGTCCAGAACAGGAATGGTTTCCTTGCCGTACGCGGAGTCGTGATAGATGTTCACGATCTTCTTGCCCTTGAGCTTGTCCATCCCGCCTTCTTTCGAGGCGATGAACTTGATCTTGGCGGTGTTCTGGCTCCAGTAATTCGTGATCAGCGGAAAGATCCACGGAAACACCCGGCCGTCGGAAGCGTCGGTGCGGCCGTAGCCGATCGACACGATCGGCACGTGGTCGGCCGTGCCCTTGTCGATCAGCGAATAGGTGATCCCGGTGGAGAGGGGCATTACCAGCGACGCCCCCGTGGGTCCGCGCTTCTTGGTGCGCTCGTAGCATTCCACGCCGCGCGCGTTGTTGTACTCGGTTTCGCACTTCTCGTAGGTGAGCTTGACGCCGTTCACGCCGCCGTCGCGCGCGTTCACCATGTTGAGGTAGTCGATGAACCCCCCGAAGATGCCCGAGCCGCCGGCCGCATACGGCCCGACCCAGTAGCCGTTCATGGGAATGAACTGCTCGTTCTGCGAATACGCGCTGCCCGCCGCGGCGAGCGCCGCGATGCCCAGCCACGCGGCCTTGCTGAATTTCAGCGACATGGGAACCCTCCTTTGACTTGATCTCCCTGCTTTACAGGTTATCCGAATGGACAGCTGCGACTAATATAGCCCAATTGAAGCGCCCGGCAAACCCGAGCGCCCTCGGGCTGGCTTCAGTGGGGGAACGGCCAGAGCCTGAGCTTCTCCTTGGCGATCTGCCACAGGCGCGCGAGCCCGAGCGGCTCGACCGCGAGAAAAAACACGATCAGCGCGCCGAAGATGATGAGGGTCAGGTTCGACACCAGCCCCGAGGGCAGGGCGAATCCGAAAGAACGCTCGATCGAAGTCGCCGACAGATCGAGAAAGATCGGCAACAGCACGATGAACGCCGCCCCCAGGAACGATCCGAGTATGCTTCCCACGCCGCCGATGATGATCATGAAGAGGATGCGGAAGGAAAGCTCCAGCTCGAAGCCCGCGGGCTCGACCGTCCCCAGATACGCAAAGGCGTAAAGCGCCCCGGCCACTCCGCAGTAGAAGGAGCTGATCGCGAAGGCGAGCAGCTTGGTCTTCATGATGGGAATGCCGACGACCTCGGCCGCGACGTCCATGTCGCGCACCGCCATCCACGCCCGCCCGACGGCGCCACGCACCATGTTCTTTGCCGCCAGCGCCATGACGCTCACGATGGCGAGCACCAGCAGGTAGCGCTTCACCGGCGTGTCGACGGCGTAGCCGAACACCACGATCTTCTGCGCCGTGATCACCCCCGATGAGCTGTAGTTGGAGAACCAGCTGAACTTGGTCAGGGCCCACACGACGAAGAACTGCGCGGCAAGGGTCGCCACCGCGAGATAGAAGCCCCTGATGCGCAGGCTCGGCAGCCCGAATACGATGCCGACCAGCGCGGCGACTGCGCCGGCGAGGATGAAGGACAGGAGCATCGGCATGCCCGGCAGGCGCAGCTCGAAATTGTAGGCCGCGAACGCCCCCACCGCCATGAAGGCGGCCGTGCCCAGGGAGAGCAGGCCCGCGTAGCCCGTCAGTATGTTCAGCCCGAGCGCCGCGAGGGCGAAGATCAGGAAGGGAATCAGCACGCCGTTGAACCAGTAGTTGAAATCGATCGCCCCTGCGAGACCCGGCGTCTGGGCGGCGAGCGGCACGCCAAGGTAGGCGAACGCCAGGAGAACGAAGACCGCGATGCGGTCCTGACGGATCGGGAACAGCTGCTGATCCGAGGCGTAGTCGGTCTTGAACTGCCCGGTTTCCCGATAGAGCATCGTCAGGCTCCGCGCGAATCAGACACGGTCGATGCGCCTCTCGCCGAAAAGGCCTTCCGGCCGCACCAGCAGGAAGGCAAGCGCGAGTACGTAAGGAAACCAGGACTCGATCCCGCCGCCGACGTGCGGCCCGATGTACACCTCGGCGAGCTTTTCGGAGGCGCCGATGATGAGCCCGCCGACGATGGCGCCCGCGATCGAGTCGAAGCCTCCCAGGACCAGCACCGGCAGCGCCTTCAGGGCGAGAAAGGTGAGGGCGAACTGCACGCCGTTGCGCGCGCCCCAGAGGAGCCCCGTCACGAGCGCGACGAACCCGGCGGTCGCCCACACGATCACCCAGATCCTCTGAAGGGAAATGCCCACGGCCAGCGCCGCCTGGTGGTCGTCGGCCACAGCGCGCAGCGCCCTGCCGGTACGGGTCTTGTTGAAGAACAGCGCGAGCACGGTCACGAGCGCCGCGGCGATCCCGGAGGCGACGAGGTCGAACTTGCTTACGTTCATCGCCGTGTGGTCCATGAGCCACTCGATCGGTTCGTCGGCGATGCCCAGGTCGAGCGCATGCACCTGCGCACCCCAGGTGAGCTGGGCGACACCTTCGATGAAAAAAGTGAGGCCGATGGTGGCCATGAAGAGCGTGATCTGCGGCTGGTTCACCAGGGGCCGCAGCACCACGCGCTCGGTGAGAAACGCGAGCACCGTCATCGCCGCCAGGGCGAGCGCGGCAGCCAGCCAGAACGGCACGCCCATCGAGATGAAGCCGACGGTGGTCAACGCGGCGAAGAACACCATCGCCCCCTGGGCGAAGTTGAACACGCCCGAGGCCTTGTAGATCAGCACGAAGCCGAGCGCGACCAGCGAGTACATCACTCCCGCGAGCAGCCCGCCGATCAGCACTTCGAAGAAGAATTGCATGCTACGGGGACAGACCACGTTTTCCGCGGTCTCCCTTCGAAACTCGAAAACGTGGTCTGTCCCCGGTTTGCACTAGTGCGCCACTCCCAGATAGGCGTCGATGACCGCCTTGTTCGAGCGCACTTCCTCGGGCGTGCCGTCGGCGATCTTGCGCCCGTAATCGAGCACCACCACGCGGTCGGAGAGATCCATCACCACGCTCATGTCGTGCTCGATGAGCACGATGGTGGCACCCATCTGGTCGTTTACGTCGAGGATGAAGCGGCTCATGTCCTGCTTCTCCTCCAGGTTCATTCCGGCCATCGGCTCGTCGAGAAGCAGCAGCTCGGGCTCGGCCGCAAGCGCGCGGCCGAGCTCGACGCGCTTCTGCAGTCCGTAGGGCAGCCGGCCCACCGGCGTCCTGCGCACGTGCTGGATCTCGAGAAAATCGATGACCGCCTCGACTTTCTTCCGGTGCTCGAGCTCCTCGCGCCGTGCCGGGCCCAGGTACAGAGCCTGCTCGAGGACGTTGCGCTTCATCTTGAGATTGCGCCCGGTCATGAGGTTGTCGAGGACGCTCATGCCCCGGAACAGCGCGATGTTCTGGAAGGTCCGGGCGATACCGAGCTTCGCAGCTTCGTACGGGTCGATCCTGCGGCGCCGGCGCCCCTTGAACGCGACGCTGCCCCGCTGCGGGTGGTACACGCCGTTGATGACGTTGAGCATCGAGGACTTGCCCGCGCCGTTCGGCCCGATGATGGCGCGTATCTCGTGCTCGCGCACGTCGAAGGAGACGCCCTGCAGCGCGACCACGCCGCCGAAGGCGAGGGACACGTCCTCGACCTCGAGGACTGTCGCTCCGACTGTCCTGCGCTCGGGCGTTTCGGACACTGGGTTCGAGCGCAGGATCAGGCCGCCTTGCGCTGCGCCGTGGCGCTGGTGGTCTTCGCTTGCAGGATGCGCAGGTCCGCGGATACCGTGCCGATGCGCCCGTCCTCGAAGCGCATCTGGGTCTCGAAGAAGCAGCTTTCCTTGCCCGAATAGAGGGCGTCGACCAGGGTGGCGTATTTCTCGGCGATATGGCGGCGGCGCACTTTGCGCGTGCGCGTGAGCTCGCCGTCGTCGGCGTCGAGCTCCTTGTGCAGGATGAGGAAGCGCCGGATCTGCGAGCCTGTGAGCGCAGCGTCGGCCGACAGGTCGCGATTCACCTTCTCGACGCACTCGCGGACAAGGTCGCAGACCGCGGTCTGGGACGCGAGATCGGCGTAGCCCGAGTAGGGGATATTGCGCCGCTCGGCCCAATTGCCGACGGCCGCCATGTCGATATTGATGAACGCGCACACCTCCTCGCGGCCATGCCCGAAGCACACCGCTTCCTTGATGTAGGGAAAGAACTTGAGCTTGTTCTCGAGATACTTGGGCGCGAACAGCGATCCGTCGGCGAGGCGCCCCACGTCCTTGGCGCGGTCGATGATCTTGAGGTGGCCTTCCGCGTCGAAGAACCCGGCGTCCCCGGTGTGGAAGAAGCCCTCGGCGTCGATCGCCTCGCGCGTCGCGTCGGGCCGCTTGTGATACTCCATCATGACGCCGGGGGAGCGCACCAGCACTTCGCCCGATTCGGCGATGCGCACCTCGACGCCCGGCATCGGCCGGCCGACGGTCTCGAGTTTCACCTCGCCCGAGGCGTGCATGCTGACGGTGACGCAGGTCTCGGTCATGCCGTAGAGCTGCTTGAGGTTGACCCCGATCGAGCGGTAGAAATCGAACAGGTCGGGCCCGATCGCCTCGCCCCCGGTGTAGGCGACGCGGATGCGCGACAAGCCGAGCACGTTCTTGAGCGGCCCGTACACCAGCAGCTCGCCCAGGCGGTAGAGCAGGCGGTCCTTCAGGGGGACGCCGGCCCTGCCCTCGAGGATGTCCATCCCGACGCGCTTTGCGAGCCCCATGAAGGCGTGGAACATGCGGCGCTTCAGCCAGCCCGCGTCCTCGATGCGGATCATCACCTGCGTGAGGATGCTCTCGTAGACGCGCGGCGGCCCGAAGTAGTAGGTGGGCCCGATCTCGCGCAGATCGGTCATCACCGTTTCGGGCGACTCGGGGCAGTTGAGGCAGAAACCCGCGACCAGCGATTGCGCATAGGAGTAGAGGAAGTCGCCCACCCAGGCCATGGGGAGATAGCAGAGTACCTCGTCCTTTTCGGTGAAGCCGTCGAAGGCGACCAGCACCCGCGCCGTTTCGATCAGCGCGGCGTGTGTCTGGGCGACGCCCTTGGGATGGCCCGTTGTGCCGGAGGTGTAGAGAATGACAGCAATGTCCCCGGCTCCGCCCTTTTCGATCTCGGCGGCGAGAAACTCCGGATTGCGTGTCGCGAAATCCCGGCCCAGCGCCTGAAGCGCGTCGAGACTCATCAGCTCGCTTTGGGGGTAGTGGCGCATTCCTCGCGGATCGTCGAAAGTGATGTGCTGGAGCTTCGGGCACTGCGGAATGTTCTCGAGGAGCTTGTCCACCTGCTCCTGGTCCTCGGCGACGGCGAAGCCGATGTCCGCGTCCTGGAGGACGAACGCCAGCTCGGCGGCGACCGCGTCCTGGTACAGCGGCACGGGCACCCCGCCGAGCGCCTGCGCGGCCATCATCGCCCAGTAGAGGCGCGGGCGGTTGTCGCCGACGACCGCGAGACGGTCGCCGCGCTTGAACCCTTGAGCGGCCAGCCCGCAGGCGAGCGAGCGCACCTCCTCGAGCGCCTGCGCCCAGGTCCAGGTCTGCCAGATGCCCAGATCCTTTTCGCGGATCGCGGGGCGGTGGGGGCGAATTTCCGCCTGTTTGAGCAGCAGCCGCGGGAACGTATCCCTCGACGTTTCCTGCAAGAAACCTCCTTGGCAGCGGTGGGACTTCACCTCCACGCTTGCTGGTACGGCTGCCAAATATTACCGCAGATAACTCCGCCGGACGGCGACGCACCGCCGGCTCGGCGCGCACCTTGCATGGAACGGCGCTAGAATGGCCAACATCTCGGGAATCTGGGAGGAAACCCGTGAGCGGCGTCATCCCTCCGAAGTCCTGCGAATCCGGCGCCAAGCGCCTTGGATTGGTCCTAGTGTTGTGCTGCACCGGGCTTGCCGTCGGCCCGGTGTCTGCCCAGCAGACTGAAATACAGTTCCTGCGCTCCTGGCAACCGCTCGAGCCCGGACCGCTGTCCGAGCTGAGCGGGATGGCGCTGGCCGCCGACGGCGCCGTGCTGTTCGTCGAGCGGGATCGCGGAGCGCTGTGGCGAGTCGACGGCCCGACGCCCAGGCAGACCGATCTTACGGGAAGCGGGCGGCCATTCACCTCGAAAAAGACGGGCGGGCTCGCTCTGCTAAGCGAAGGCCGCATCGCGATTGCGAATACCAGCAACGACACGATCGCGATCATCGACGATCAGGGCAAGACGGTGCGCGTCCTCGCCGGCGGCGGACACGGCTATGGCGAGCTCAAGGACCCCGAGGGACTGGCGTTTTCCGCGCGGAAGCGCCTGTACGTCGCCGATCGCAGCAACAACCGCATCGCCGTGTTCTCCGAGGACGGGGTGTTCCTCCACGGTATCGGCGACGGCGACCAGGCGAACGCGCCGACCAAACCGCTCCAGGTCGCCGTGGACGGCGCGGAGCGCGTCTACGTGCTCGAGGATACCGGCCCCGGGCGCCTGTCCGTGTACAGTCACTCGGGGAAATTGCTGAAGCGCCTCGGCGCCGAGTCGTTCGCGGGAAACCGCAGCGCCCGCTGGCGGGCGCTCGCCGCGGATCCGGCCGGGCGCGTCTTCGTCGCCGACCGTGCGAACGGAAACATCGTCGAGCTGGACTGGGAAAACGCAAAGGTCAGCCGCCGCTTCGGGAGCCCGGGAAGCGGGCGCGGGCAGTTCTCGGAGGTCGCGGGCCTCGCCATCGCCGGACGCGATCTCGCGATCGCCGACGTCGGCAACAAGAAAATCGAGTTCTTTCGCGTTCCCGAGGCGAAGACCACGATTCCCGAAATCGAGCGGCTGGCGAGCGTGCGCCGGGCGAACGCGCTCAGCGTGGATTGCGAGCGGGCCTACACGCTGGACGGCGGCGACATCCTGTGCCTGAAGAGAGGCAAGGTCACGCGGCTGGACTCCGCCGGCAAGCTCAAGCTCGAATTCTCGGGAAGGATCGACAAGCCCCGCTGCGCCGCCGCCGACGCGCGCGAGGTCGCCATCGCGGACGGCGACAGCGTGAAGATCTTCGGGCACGACGGGAGGCTGCGCTTCACCGTCGGCCGCGGGGGCTCGAGGGACGGCGAATTCGACGAGATCGGCGGGCTGCATCTCGCCGACTACCTTTACGTCGCCGACACCGACAACCACCGCGTGCAGATGTTCACGCGCGACGGGATTTTCGTGAACAAGCTGGCGGACGTGCCGAATCAGCCGAAACGCCTGGCCAAACCCGTCGCCGTCGCGACGGACGCCGAGGGCAACATCTACGTCGCCGACGCCGAGACCAAGGCGGTCCAGGTGTACTCCGCCAAGCTCGAGTGGCGCTACGCAGTGGCCGGGACTCCGATTCCCTTCCGGGCGATCCACGGACTCAGCGTGGATAGCGAGAACCGGCTCTACGTCGCCTCGGCGACCGAGCAGGGCAAGCAGCGTGTCGACGTGTTCTACGGCGCAACCGGCGAGTTCTCGTTTGCGGCCTACCGCACCCCGCAGATCGAGCCCTCCGGAGCGGTGACATTCTCCGCCCCGGCCGCGAGCTACGCGTTCACCTTGTTCGACGCCGAGCGCAAAGAGCTCGCCGTCTATCATTTCCTGCAACCGCTGCCGCGCGTCGGCGGAGTCGTAGTGTTCGGCGAACCGGACAAGGTCCGGCTCACCTGGCTCAAGTCGACCGCCCGATACGTCGCCGGCTACCGGATCTACGCCGCGCCCGGGAGAGACGGACCCTACGAGCGCGTCCTGGAAACGCAGGCGGCCGAGGCCTCGCTAGGCGCGGACAGCGCGCGCCGCTTTCTCTTCTACGAGGTGGGCGCCCGCAGCAAGTTCGACATCGACGGCGAACCGTCGGTCGCCGTCGAGGATGGTTTCCGCCTGGGATATCGCGAGTTCGAGGCCGCACGCTACGAGACCGCGCTCGCCGCGTTCACGCGCGCGGCGCAGTCCTCACCGGACCACGCCGCCGCGGTCGAATACGTTGGCAGGAGCCAGCTCGCGATGGGCCGCTACGACGCGGCCGTCGGAAATTTTCAGGACCTGGCGAAGCGCCCGGGATGGGAGACCGTCGGGCGCCTGCTCGAGGCCAAGGCGATCGCCGCATCCGGCGACATGCTGGGCGCGCGCTCCGCGACCGAGCGGGCGATAGCCGCCGACCAGGCCAACGCGGAGACCTACACGCTGTGCGGCGACCTCGGGCTGCAACTGGGCGACGCGGCCGGCGCCGTGACCTGCAGCGAAAAAGCGCTGGCGCGCGACCCGAAGAACGCCGCCGCCCGCGCCATTCTCGGCGAGGCCTACGTTCGCCTGGGCGCCGTCGACAAGGGCCTCGCCGAGCTCGACCGCGCCTGCGCCGCGAGCCCGTCGGAGACGGCCAACTGGCTGCGCGCCGGGCGCGTGCTGCTGTCGCTCGGCCGCCCGCGCGATGCGCTGCAGCGCTACAACAAGGCGCTTGCCGTCGCCCCGCGGGACACCGAGGCGCTGATCGCCGCCGCGAACACGCACCTGGCCCTGGGAGAGTTCGATCAAGCGCGCACGATCGCCTTGTCGATGGCCGGCAGCCCGGTCGAGGAGAGCATTGGCCAGTACGTGCTGGGACGAATCGCGATCGCCCAGGGGAAGAACGAAGAGGCGGTGATCGCCCTTGCGCGCGCGACACAGCTGAACCCCAAGAACGGACAAGCCTGGGCGGCGCTCGCGGATGCGCATCTCGCCCTGAAGGACGAGCGCAAGGCCCGCGAAGCCCTGGCCAGAGCCGCTGCCCTGCCCAACGCCGAGGCCAACGTCTTCGGGCGGCTCGCCGATCTCGAGACGCGCGAAGGCCGGCACGTGCAGGCGCTCGCCGCGCTCGAGCGCGCGGTCGCTCTCGCGCCGGCGGATACCAATCTTCGCCTGGCGCAGGCGCGCACACTGGCCGCGCTCGGGCGCTGGCAGGACTCGGGCAAGGCGGCGCGCGAAGCCCAGAAGCTCGCCCCCAGGAACGTCGAGCCCCTGCTGCTCGCCGCGACCGCGTCGTACCGGCAGGGAAAGAACGGCGAGGCGATCCAGACGCTGAAGCGCGCGCTCGAGCTGCAGCCGGATTCGTACGAAGTAAACTACCGGCTCGGCGTGAGCTTTGCGGACAGCAACACCTACGACCAGGCTCTTACCTATCTCGAGAAGGCCGCGCGCATCGACGACAAGGCCGACGCGCCGCACCTCGCCATCGCCGAAGTCCAGCTCGAGCAGCGCTCGTTCGACGCAGCGATCGCCGAGCTGACCCTCGCCGCCAAGCTCAACCCGAGCGACGCGAATCAGCGGCTGCTCGCCGCCGCCTACGACCAGAAGAAGAAAGCGCTCTCCGGCACGACGGCGCGCCCGCGGATCGAGGATCTGCGCCTGGAGCGCATGTTCGTGGCGGCACACAAGCAATACGCGACGCAGAAGATCGGTTCGGTGAAGGTGCGCAACGACACCGACGAGGACTACAAGAACCTGCGCGTCTCGTTCTTCATCAAGGAGTACATGGACTTCCCGGTGAACCGGGACGTCGGCGAGCTCAAGGCGAAATCCATGGTGGAGATCCCCCTGAATGCGACCTTCAACGGCAAGATCCTGGGAATCGACGAGGACACCCGGGTGCTGGCGATCGTGTCGCTCGCGACCGCCGACAGCCGCGAGGGTACGCAGGACATCACCCAGGCGGTCACCCTGTACGGCAAGAATGCGATCCTGTGGGCGAACGGCGAGATGGTGGGCTCGTTCGTGACGCCACGCGACGACACGCTGCGGAACTTCGTGCGTGAGGCGACCAACCGCTACGCGCCGCCGCAACAGGAAGCGCTCAACCGGCCCCTCGCCCTCGCGGCGACGGTCTACAACATCCTGAGCGCGCAAGGCCTGAGGTACCAGGCCGATCCCAACACGCCCTTTTCCCGGGTCGCCGCCGACCAGGTCGACTACGTGCAGTTCCCGCGCGAGACGCTGCGGCTGAAGAGCGGCGATTGCGACGACCTCTCCGTGCTGCTCGCCGCCGCGTACGAGAACCTGGGGATCGAGACCGCCCTCATCGACGTTCCCGGTCACCTGTTCCTGATGTTCCGCACCGGCGTCAAGGAAACCGACCGCGGGCAGATCAGCCTGCAGGACGATCTCCTGGTCATGCGCGATGGAGAGATCTGGATACCGGTGGAGGCCACCCTGATCGCCACGTCCTTTTCCGAGGCCTGGGCCGAAGGCGGGCGCAAGTATCACGAGGCCGAAGCCAAGAAGCAGATCAAGGTACTGTCCTTGCGACAGGCCTGGGAGAAGTATCCGCCGGTGACCCTGGCACCCGCGGCGTTCAGCATCGAAGTGCCCACGGGCGAGCGGGCGAGCCGCCTCAACGACCGGGAGCTGCGTGTGCTCATTGCGCGCCGTCTCGAGCGCGAGATCCAGCCCTACCGCCAGCTGCTCGCTGCCAACCCCAAGGACGAAGAAGCACGTCTGCAGATCGGCAACATCTACGGACGCAACGGCGCGACGGATGTGGCGCTGAAGGAGTTCGAGGCGATCCTCGCCGGCAACCCCCGCAACGCGGCGGCGCTCAATAACCGCGGCAACCTGTACTACGACCGCGGCGACTACGAGCACGCGCTCGAGTCCTACCGCTTCGCGGAAGAGGTGGACGCCGCCGACGGCGGCATTCGCGTCAACGCGGCCCTGGCGTACTACCGGCTCGGCAAGCTCGCCGAGGCGCAGGCGAAGTACCGCGAGGCGACCCGGCTGCAGAAGGACCTCGGCAATCAATACCGCGCCCTTGCCAGGCTGCTGGGCAACTAGACGGGAGCAACGTCGTGCACGCAAAGTCCATTTTCGGAGCGCTGGTCGCGATGGCCCTCCTGCACACCGCGGGCGGGGCGCTCGCCGCCGATCCTGCCCAGTCGCAGGGAGCGATCCTGCTGCAGGACCTGCTGCGCCAAGTCTGGGTGCGGGTGCACGCCCTCACGCCGCGCCAGCCGACGCGGATCGTGGTTGCGACCGCGACGGTCGGAGTTCGCGGGGCCGAGGCCACCGAATCCGAGCTCAGACCTTATTGGAAGGGCGACCGCGAACAGGACCCCGCATACCGGGCCGAGCGCCAGGCGCTGCTGTCGGCGCAGGATCTCGCCGACGCCGGCAAGTTCGCGGAGGCGGCGAAAGCGTTCGACGCCTTCGTCGAAGCGCATCCCAAGAGCCCCCTCGCCCCGCAGGCGAGCTTCAGCGCGGCGCTCGCGCAGGCCTCGCTCGGCGACAAGGCCCGCGCCCTCGCGGGCTTCCAGAGCTTCCTCAAGCAGAACCCCGAGCATCCGCTGGCGCGCGACGCCGAGCGGGCGATCGCGGCTCTGCGGGCCTGACCGAAGCGCGAGTCAGAGCCGGAATTTCGCATGGGCTTGCCCGGGGCGCACCCGCGCGTGCACAATGTGCGCAATCGCGGCACGGGCGCACGCGGGATTGGACCTTTCTATCTCTCTGAGAAGGAAGAGAATGAACGGAAAGCGACTGTTCGCCGTCTGGCCGTTGGGTGTCGCTCTATTCGTATCCGGCTGCGGAGGCAGCGATCCGCCACCGGACGCCGTTATTGCAGCGGTCGAAGCCGATGCGGCAACGACCTATACGCTCGTTAGGGTACCCACGCCGGTTGTCGATGGGGCGATTCATTTCAAGGTGCAGAGGACTTCGCCTACCGGCGTGACTCCGCTCAGCGGCGTCAAGGTCGAGCTATCCGGAAGTTCTCCGACCGTTGGCGATACGGGGGCGGGGTTTGTCGGAGGTCTTGCCGGCGGCGGTTTCTTGAATCCGGCCGATCCGGGTCACATAGAAACGACAACCAACGGAAGCGGCGTCGTAGCGGTGTTCTATCAATTCACCGTACCGAAGTGCAGCACTGCCGCTGACCTGACCGTTACCGCAGTGATCTCGGCATCGGTCGGTTCAAGCGCCGCAAGCTGGACCAACAACATCACGGTCTCGAAGGATGCGAGCTGCTGACAGTCGAGATCGGTACCTGACAGACGGCAACGCGGGGCCCCGGGGCAGCCCTCACATGCTCCGCCGGTACTGCCCTCCCACTTCGAACAAGGCGTGGGTGATCTGGCCGAGCGAGCAGACGCGCACCGCGTCCATGAGCACGGCGAACACGTTCTCGTCGCGGATCACCGCCTGCTGAAGCCGCTGCAGCATCGGTCCGGACTCCTTCTCGTGGGCCTTGTGGAATTCGGCGAGGCGTCCGAGCTGAGACTGCTTCTCTTCCCCCGTCGAGCGGATCAGGGCGAGCTTTTGCGGTACCGGGTCGCCGTGCGGGTTCCTGAAGGTGTTCACGCCGACTATGGGGTAGGAGCCGTCGTGCTTGCGGTGCTCGTAGGCCATCGACTCTTCCTGGATCTTGCCGCGCTGATAGCCGGTCTCCATCGCCCCGAGCACACCGCCGCGCTCCGCGATCGCCTCGAACTCCTTGAGCACCGCCTCCTCGACCAGATCGGTCAGCTCCTCGACGATGAAGCTGCCTTGGTTGGGATTCTCGTTTTTCCCGAGCCCCCATTCCTTGTTGATGATGAGCTGGATCGCCATGGCGCGCCGCACCGACTCCTCGGTCGGCGTCGTGATCGCCTCGTCGTAGGCGTTGGTGTGCAGGGAGTTGGTGTTGTCGTAGATTGAAATGAGCGCCTGGAGCGTGGTGCGGATGTCGTTGAACGCGATCTCCTGGGCGTGGAGCGAGCGCCCGGAGGTCTGCGAATGGAACTTGAGCTTCTGGCTGCGCTCGTTGGCGCCATACTTGTCGCGCATCGCCACCGCCCAGATGCGCCGCGCCACGCGTCCCAGCACCGCGTACTCCGGCTCCATGCCGTAGCTGAAGAAAAACGAGAGGTTCGGCGCGAAATCGTCGATCTTCATGCCGCGGGCGAGATAGGCCTCGACGAAGGTGAAGCCGTTCGCCAGGGTGAAGGCGAGCTGCGAGATCGGGTTCGCGCCGGCCTCGGCGATGTGGTAGCCCGAGATCGACGCCGAGTAGAAGTTGCGGACCTCGTGCTCGACGAAGTACTCCTGGATGTCGCCCATCACCTTGAGCGAGAACTCGGTCGAGAAGATGCAGGTGTTCTGGCCCTGGTCCTCCTTGAGGATGTCGGCCTGCACCGTGCCGCGCACCGTCGACAGGGTTCGAGCCCGGATGTCTCTCGCTTCGGCGGCGGATGGCTCCCGTCCGGTCCGCTCACGGTGCCGGTCGAGCTGCTGATCCACGGCGGTGTTGAGGAACATCGCCAGGATGGTCGGCGCGGGGCCGTTGATCGTCATGGAGACGCTGGTCGCCGGGTCGCACAGATCGAAGCCCGCGTACAGCGCCTTCATGTCGTCCAGCGTCGCGATCGATACTCCGGAGTTGCCGACCTTCCCATAGATGTCCGGACGCAGGTCGGGATCGAATCCGTAGAGCGTGACCGAGTCGAACGCGGTCGAGAGCCGCTTCGCCGGCATGTCCTTCGAGAGCAGGTGGAAGCGCCGGTTGGTGCGGAAGGGGTCGCCTTCGCCGGCGAACATGCGCGTCGGGTCCTCGTTCTCGCGCTTGAAGGCGAACACGCCGGCGGTGAACGGAAAGGCGCCGGGCAGGTTCTCGCGCATGCGCCAGCAGAGGATCTCGCCGTGGTCTTCGAAGCGCGGCAGCGCGACCTTCGGCACCCGCGTCCCGGAAAGCGAGACCGTGCTCAGCCGGGTGCGGATCTCCCGGTCCCGAACCTTCACCACCTGCTCGTCGCCGGCGTAGCGCGCCCGGGTTTCCGGCCACTCCTCGATGAGCCGCTTCGAGTGCGGGTCGAGGTCCCGGTTCCTGTTCTCGATAAGCGGATCCACGACCGTCCCGTCCTTGCCCGCGGCGGCCAGCATGGCCTTCGCGGAGAGGAGCTGTTGGCGCTCCCGTGCCAGCCGCGACTGTTCCGAGGCCCGGGCGTGATAGCCGCGCACCGTGCCGGCGACCTCGGCGAGGTAGCGGCTGCGCGCCGGCGGCACAATCGCGTTCCTCGCCGAGGAAGCCCGGGTCCGGACGACGGGAAGCGCGCCCGGCACGGCTTTCAGCCCGTGCTCGACGAGCACCGCCAGGATGCCCTGGTAGAGGGCGGTGACGCCGTCGTCGTTGAAACGCGAGGCGACGGTGCCGTACACCGGCATCTCGTCGGGCGAGCGATCGAAGAGCTTGCGGTTGCGCTGAACCTGCTTGCGCACGTCGCGCAGCGCGTCCTCTGCGCCCTTGCGGTCGAACTTGTTGATGGCGACGAAATCGGCGAAATCGAGCATGTCGATCTTCTCGAGCTGGCTTGCGGCGCCGTACTCTGGCGTCATTACGTACAGCGACGCGTCGACGAGCGGGACGATGCCGGAGTCGCCCTGCCCGATCCCGGAGGTCTCGACCAGCACCAGCCCGAAACCGGCGACCTTGCAGGCCGCGATGATATCGGGAAGGTTCTTCGCGACCTCGGCGTGTGCGCCGCGTGTGGCGAGCGAGCGCATGAACACCCGCCCTCCGGCGATGGCGTTCATGCGGATGCGGTCGCCGAGCAGGGCGCCACCCGACTTGCGCCGCGAGGGGTCCACCGCCAGCACGGCGATGTCGAGGCGGTCGCGCTGGTCGAGCCTGAAGCGCCGTACCAGCTCGTCGGTGAGAGAGGACTTGCCCGAGCCGCCGGTGCCGGTGACCCCCAGCGTCGGCACCGCAAGCGCAGCGGCTTCCTTCAGCACCTGCGCGCGCAGCAGCGGATCCGCAGTGCCGTTCTCGAGCACGGTCAGGAAGCGCGCCAGCACACGCCGGTCCCCCGCCTTCACGGCCGCCAGGTCGCGGGGCGCGTGCTGCGACAGGTCCTCGTCGCAGCGGGCGAGCATGTCATCGATCATGCCCTGCAACCCCATCTTCTGGCCGTCCTCCGGGGAGTAGATGCGCGCCACGCCGTAGCTCTGCAGCTCGCGAATCTCGTCGGCCACGATCACCCCGCCGCCCCCGCCGAACACCTTGATGTTTTCCCCGCCCCGCTCGCGCAGACAATCGAGGAGATACTTGAAATACTCGAGGTGGCCGCCCTGGTACGAGGACACCGCGACGCCCTGCACGTCCTCTTCCAGCGCCGCCGCGACGACCTCCTCCACCGAGCGGTTGTGCCCGAGGTGGATCACCTCGCAGCCGCTCGCCTGCAGCATGCGCCGGATGATGTTGATCGAGGCGTCGTGCCCGTCGAAGAGCGACGCCGCGGTCACGAAGCGGATCTTGTTCTTCGCCTTGTACTCGGTGTGCCGGGAGGCACTGAGATCGGTCATGGCTGCTGCGGGCGCGTCCGGACCCGTGGAGTGAAAAGCCTACTTGACGTTTACGTTAACGTCAATGACACGCCCTCAGGGGTGCCTATGCTCGAATTGCAGCTCGGTCGCGCGAGTCGTGCCGGGCAGCCGGATCTGCACGGTGACGCGGAAGGTGCCTTGGCCGGCCATGCGGAAGAAATTGCCGTAGGTGAGGGCATTCGCGACCTGCATCGGCTCGAGCGCCTTCTCCTCCCTCGTCAGGCCGACCTCTTCGACCCGCGCTCTCACCTGGGCATCGGCGACCCGCGCTCCGGTCTTGGCATCGAAGATCGCCACCATCACGTGGTAGATTGACTTGCCCGACGGCACGCCCCCGTGCATCCGCCGCTCGGCACCGCGAATGGATTCCGCCGGCACGATGCCGAGGTTAACCTTCAATCCCGCGGCCGACTGGGTCTCGTCAGTTACGTGCGCAAGCGCTGCCGGCGGCACAATCGCGAGCACGATCCAGGCGAGCAGCTTCAGTGTATCGATATTCATGGTTTCACTCCTTCTCTCATTATAAGAGCCTGTGACGTCGCTCACCGCGGCTCTCCGATCATGACGATGTCCGGCTGGCTGTTGACGTAGTCGAGCGCATAGTGAAGCTCGCCGTGAGCTTCCGCGTGCAAGACGAACAGCGGCTGGCCCTCCTCGACCACGGTTCCGACCGGCGCGAGAAACTCCACGCCCGCGGCGCTCGCCTGGGGCGCACCGGCGAGCTTCGCCGCGCGCGCCAGCCGCCGATTGTCGATCGCGATCACGCGGCCGGAGCGCGTGGCGCAGATCCAGTCGGTGTGCGCGGCCTTGCGCGGCTCGCGCATGCCGCCCTGGGCGTCGCATATCGCCTGGAACTTGCCCCAGGCGCGCCCGCCGTCCAGGACGGCGGCCGCTTCCTTTTGCCCCGCAGCGGCGGGCGCGCGCCCCGACAGCTCCAGGACGTGCCCGGCGAGCAGGAGCGCGCGTTCGCGCAGGTCGGGCGGCGCCCCCGCTTCGCCGCGAAGCACCGCCAGAACATCGCGTCCCTCGAGCGCCGGGCCGATGCCGCGTCCCACCGGCTGGCTGCCATCGGTCACCACCACGCGCACCGACAAGCCCAGGGCGCGCCCCGTGGCCTCGAAGCGCCCGCACAGGAATTCCGCCGCCGCGGGCGAGCGCACTTTCGCGGTCGGCCCCACCGGCATGTCCACCACCACGTGCGTCGAGCCCGCCGCCGCCTTCTTCGACAAGACCGACGCCACCAGCTGGCCTTCGCTGTCGAGCTCGAGCGGCCGTTCGACACGCACCAGCGCGTCGTCGGCCGGACTCAAACCGGCCGCGCCGCCCCAGACGACGCAGCCACCTTCGCGCTCGACGACGCGTCGCATTGCACGGGCGTCGAGGTTCACGGGGGCTAGCGTCTCCATCGTGTCGGCGGTGCCCGCAGGCGAGGTGATGGCGCGCGAGGAGGTCTTCGGGATGACAAGGCCGGAGGCCGCGACGATCGCCACCACGATGGGCGTGGTGCGGTTGCCGGGCAGGCCGCCGACGCAGTGCTTGTCCATGATCTGCGCCTTGTCCCAGCTCATGCGCGCGCCCACCGCCACCATGGCGCGCGTGAGCGCCACGGTCTCGTCGAGATCGAGGTGGTTGCCGGCGCACGCCGTGATGAACGCCGAGAGATGCAGGTCGGAGTAGCGGCCCGCCGTGATGTCGCGCACGATCTCGAGCATCGATGCGTCGTCGAGCGGCTTGCCGTACACCTTGCCGCGCAGATGACTGAGGGACTGGACCGGCGCGGCGTGCGACAGCAGCATCTCGTCGCCTTCGTGGGCGCCCAGTGCGCGCCAGGCGGATTCCGAGAGACCGCCCTCGCCCCGCGCGAACAGCTCGCTGTGCACCACGTTCACGGTGGCGATGATGGCTTTCTCCCCCAGCCGGACCTGCACGCGCGATTGCACGCTGAATCCCTCCGAGCGGCAGATGTGGCAATCGCTGCGCATGAACACCACGTGGTGCTGGTAGGTGTCGATCCCCAGGCGTCGGAGAATGAGTGAGTTTCTGTGAGGCACGGCTTTCCTCTTCGAATGTCTATTGCAGCACGGCTTTGTCGAGATAGTCCGGCACGCGCACGCGCCAGCGCAGCTGCTCCTCGATGCGGCGGCGCAGGGCGTCCGCGGCCACCGGCTCGCCGTGCGTGATGAAGGTCTCGCGCGGCGGACGCCCGAAACTGCGCAACCAGTCCAGGATCTCCGCGGAATCGGCGTGCGCCGAGAGATTGTTGATCACGGCGACCTCGGCTCGTATCGGAACGTACTGCCCGTGGATCTTCACCGCCTCGGCTCCGGAAAGGATGGTGTCGCCGCGCGTACCTCCCGCCTGGAAGCCCGAGAACAGGATGGTGTTGCGGGCGTCAGGGGCGAAAGCCTTGAGATGGTGCACCACGCGGCCGCCCGTCGCCATTCCGCTCGCGGCGATGATCACCATCGGGCCCTTCTTCTCGTTCAGTTGCCTGGATTCTTCCGGCGTATTCACGATGGTCGCGGCGGCGCACATGGCGCGGCACTGCTCCGGTGTCAGGCGGTGCTCGGCGCGGTGCCGGTTATAGATCTCGGTCGCGTCCGCCGCCATGGGGCTGTTGAGGTAGACGGGCAGGTCGGCGGGAAGCACGCCTTCCGCCTTGAGTTGATGGATGTGGTAGAGCAGGGACTGAGCTCGCCCCACCGCAAAAGACGGGATCACCACGACACCGCCGCGCGACACGGTCTTGTTGATCGCGCGCCCGAGCTTTGTCCGCGGATCCTCGGGATCGTGGAGGCGGTTCCCGTAGGTCGATTCCAGGACGAGGTAGTCGGCATCGCGGATCGCCGACGGCGCCACCATGATCGGGTCATTCGGCCGCCCCAGATCCCCCGAGAAGACCAGGGTGCGCGCGCCGTCGGCCAAGCAGACGATCGACGCGCCGAGGATGTGACCGGCAGGGGCCAGCCTCAGGCGCACGCGGCCAAGCTCGATCTCTTTCTCGAACCCGACCGGGGCGAAGTGCTCGAGCGAGCGCTTGGCGTCCTCCTCGGTGTACAGCGGCTGCGCGGGTCGGTGTTTCGAGAACCCGCGGCGGTTGGCGTAGTCGGCTTCTTCCTCCTGCAGCCTCCCGGCATCGGGCAGCAGGATGCGGCACAACTCGTAGGTCGCCTCGCTGCAGCGGACCTTGCCGGCGAAGCCGTTCTTCACCAGGAGCGGGAGATAGCCGCTGTGGTCGATGTGAGCATGGGACAGAACCACCGCGCGCAAGGCAGCCGGTTTGAGGGGAAGCGGCGCCCAGTTCCGCAGGCGGAGCTGCTTGAACCCCTGGAACAGGCCGCAGTCGACGAGAACCTTGTCGTAGCCTGCGGTGACCAGATACTTCGATCCGGTGACGGTTCCGGTTGCCCCGAGGAACTGGAGATTCCAGTTCTCCAGCCTCGCGCTGGAGCGAGTCCGCGGCTCGTGGCGAGGGCGCATCAGAGCCGCGCGCGTCGCAGCCGCAGCGCGTTGACGACCACCGACACGGAGCTCGCGCTCATCGCCGCCGCCGCGATCATCGGATTGAGCAAGAGCCCCGTCCACGGAAACAGCACCCCCGCCGCGATCGGCACACCGAGGCTGTTGTAGACGAACGCGAGGAAGAGGTTCTCGCGGATGTTGCGCATTGTGGCGCGAGAGAGCCGCCGAGCCCGCACGATGCCGGAAAGATCGCCTCTTACCAGCGTGATGCCCGCGCTCAGGATCGCCACATCGGCACCGGTCCCCATGGCGATGCCGACTTCGGCCTCGGCCAGCGCGGGGGCGTCGTTCACGCCGTCCCCGGCCATCGCCACCGACCGTCCTTGGGCGCGCAGCGCCTTCACCACGGCTCCTTTTTCCTGCGGCGGCACGTCGGCGCGCACTTCGCGGATTCCCAGCCGCTCCGCCACGGCCCGGGCGGTGAGCTCGTTGTCTCCCGTGAGCATGATCACGCGTATGCCTTCCCCCTCGAGCGCGCGCAAGGCTTCGGCAGCGGATTCCTTGACGGGATCCGCCACGCCCAGGAACCCGGCGAAGCGCCCTCCATCGACGAGAAACACCACGGTCTCGCCCTTCTTCCGCAGAGCGTCGGCACGCTCTTTCCAGATTTCCGGCACGGTGGCCTGCGATTCCGCGAAGCGGAAGCTTCCCAGCGCGATAGTGCGTCCTTCGAGGGTAGCCTGCACCCCGCCACCGGTTACCGCGTTGAAATCTTCCACCGGCAGCGCCCTCACGCCCCGCGCTCGCGCCCCGGCCAGGATCGCGGCGGAAAGCGGGTGCTCGCTGCCGCGTTCGAGACTCGCAGCGAGCTGCAGCACCTGCGCCTCGGCAAAGCCCTCGGCCGCGGCGACGCTCGTCAGCTCGGGTCTGCCGACGGTCAGCGTTCCCGTCTTGTCCACGACCAGCGTGTCGATGCGCTCCATGCGCTCAAGCGCCTCCGCGTCGCGGATCAGGATCCCGCCTTGAGCGCCGCGGCCGGTGCCGACCATGATCGACATGGGCGTGGCCAGCCCCAGCGCGCAGGGACAGGCGATCATCAGGACCGAAATCGCGCTCACCAGGGCAAACGCCATGGCAGGCGGGGGTCCGTATGCGGACCAGGCGAGGAAAGCGATGATCGCGATTCCCACCACGGCGGGCACGAAGTAGGACGACACCACGTCGGCGAGACGCTGGATCGGCGCGCGCGTCCGCTGAGCCTCGGCGACCATGTGCACGATTTGCGCGAGGAGCGTTTCGGTGCCGACCCGCTCCGCGCGCATGACGAAGCTGCCCGTCCCGTTGAGGGTGCCGCCGGTCACGCTCTGGCCCGGATATTTTTCCACCGGGATCGATTCGCCGGTCACCAGCGATTCGTCCACGCTCGACCGGCCCTCGAGCACCTCGCCGTCGACCGGGATCTTGTCCCCCGGCCGCACGCGCAAGCTATCGCCTCGCATCACCTGCTCGAGCGGCACCTCCTCGTCGCTGCCGTCCGCGCGCACGCGAGCCGCCGTCGCCGGCGCGAGTCTGAGCAGCGCGCGGATTGCCCCGCTGGTATTGTCGCGCGCACGCAACTGCAGCACCTCGCCGAGCAGCACCAGCACCGAGATCACCGCCGCGGCCTCGAAGTAGAGCCCGACCTCGCCCGATGCGCCGCGGAACGCCTCGGGAAAGAGCCCGGGGAGGAAGAACGCGACGGCGCTGTAGGCGAACGCGACACCGGTGCCCAGTGCGATCAGGGTGTACATATTCAGGCTGCGCGACACGAGCGAATTCCAGCCGCGCACGAAAAACGGCCATGCCGCCCAGAGCACGACCGGGATCGAAAACAGCAGCTGAACCCAGCCGGAGACCCTGGCGCCCGGCAGCATGCCGCGCAGCCCCGGCAGATGCTCTGCCATCGCCAGGGCGAACACCGGAAGAGTCAACACGAGGCCGATCCAGAAGCGGCGCGTCATGTCGACGAGCTCGGGATTGGGTTCGTCTTCCGCGCTTGCCACGAGCGGCTCCAGCGCCATGCCGCACTTGGGACAGGCTCCCGGCCCGGGGCTGCGGATTTCCGGGTGCATCGGGCAGGTGTAGACCGCGCCCGCGGGCGCGCGCGGCGCGGGCTCCCTCTTCGCCCGGGTGTAGTGCTCGGGACTGGCGGCGAACTTGTCGAGGCAATGCTTGCTGCAGAAGTACCAGGTCGATCCGTCGTAGGAGCGCGTGTATCTCGCTGTGGCGATATCGACCACCATGCCGCAGATCGGGTCGGTTGCGGTGTTTGGGATTCTCATCGCTTACACAGTACGCCCACTCCCATGTAAGGGCTTGACCTCGATCAAGCAAGGAGAAGCCTTGGCGCCACCCGTGGAGGGGCACTTCCTACTGCTTCGCGGAGGTGATGACGTAGTCCCGGCCCCGTTGCACGAGCCGGCGTCCGAGCCCTATTCGACCGTGACCGATTTCGCGAGATTCCTGGGCTTGTCCACGTCGTTGCCGCGCTCGAGCGCCGTGTGATAGGCAAGCAGCTGCAGCGGGACGGTATGCAGGATGGGCGAAAGTATCCCGGCGTGATCTGGCATGCGGATCACGTGGACCCCCTCCGTGGCTACCATGCGGGTGTCCTGGTCGGCCAGCACATGCAGCTCACCGCCGCGCGCGCGAACTTCCTGCAGGTTGGACTTGAGCTTCTCGAGCAAGGCGTCCTTCGGCGCGATCGCGATCACCGGCATGCTCTTGTCGACGAGCGCGAGCGGCCCGTGCTTGAGCTCGCCCGCGGCATAGGCTTCCGCGTGGATGTAGGAGATCTCCTTGAGCTTGAGCGCGCCTTCCATCGCGATCGGATAGTGAATGCCGCGTCCGAGGAACAGGGCGTGCTGGAGGTGCGCGAATTTCTCCGCCCACATCTTCAGCTGCGGTTCCAGGTGCAACACGCTCTCCAGCGCACGCGGCAGGTGACGCAGCGACTGCAGCAGTGCGCTCTCGCGGTCGGCCGGGAGCTTGCCGCGGATCTTGGCGAGAGTCATGGTCAGCAGCACCAGCACCGCGAGCTGGGTAGTGAAGGCCTTGGTGGAAGCGACGCCGATCTCCGGCCCCGCGCGCGTCAGGAAGCGCAGGTCGGAGGCGCGCACCAGCGCGGATTCCGGCACGTTGCAGATCGAGAGCGAATAGCGGTGCCCGAGCGACTTCGCGTATTGCAGCGCCGCGATGGTATCGGCCGTTTCGCCGGACTGCGACACTGTGACCACGAGCCCTTTCGGATTCGGGACCGACTCCCGGTAGCGGTACTCGCTCGCGATCTCGACGTTGCAGGGGATGCCCGCGAGCCCCTCGATCCAGTAGCGCGCGACCATCCCCGCGTGATAGCTCGTGCCGCAGGCGAGAATCAGCACCGAATCGATGTCGCGCAAGACGCGCTCGGCGTCCGCGCCGAAGAGCTGCGGCGACACCGATTGCGCCCCGGTCACCATCTCCAGGGTATTCGCCACCGCCATCGGCTGC
>Ga0335084_10001299_pt1 | contig 23177 bp, 21 predicted proteins | sample Lox_Sample_44_FD_206721 | JGI IMG/M metagenome (GOLD analysis project Ga0335084, IMG submission 206721) | Soil microbial communities from Loxahatchee National Wildlife Refuge, Florida, United States - Lox_Sample_4.4 | ecosystem: Environmental > Terrestrial > Soil > Wetlands | place: USA...
CCGGGCTCAGCCAGGCGGAGTCGATGCGCCCGATCACCAAGGAGGCGCGCTGCGCCTACCAGGTGCACACCAACCCCAAGGCCATCAGCGTGGCCACCATCCGCGCGCTGCGCGAGGCGACCACGCCTCCCACCGGGCCGGTGTACCTCTCGATCAGCGCGGAGCTGCTGCACACGGAAGGGCTCGAGGCGACGATCGGCGAGGGCGCCAAGTACCAGATCGAGCGGCCGGGGCCGGCGCGGGCGCAGACGGTGGCAGCGATCGCCAAGCGGCTGGGCGATGCGCAGTGCCCCGTGCTGATGTTCGGCGACGACGTCTGGCGGGAGGGGGCGCAGGCCGAGGCGGTGCGGCTGGCCGAGGCGCTGGAGGCGCCCGTGTTCGCGAGCCGGCAGATCTTCCCGAACTTCCCGACGCGACATCCGCTCTTCTGCGGCAACTACCCGGTCTCGAAGGATTTCACCAAGAGCACCGGGCTCGAGCCGGACCTGATCTTCCTGGTGGGCTGCCAGGGCGTGCACGGCAGCGTGAACGAGCCGGTGATCATGCAGATCGGTCCGAACCCGCTCCTGATGGGCCGGCACTACCCGCTCGACCTGGCCGCGCAGTGCGAGCTGCCCGAGACCGTGAAGGGCATCACCCAGGCGCTCGGCCGCGTGCACGGGGCGGAGAAGTCCGCGGCGTGGGTGCGCCAGCGCTCGAAGGTGCGCACGTTCGCGGCGATGCTGATCGAGCGTGAGGAGAACCTGGTGCGCGAGCACGAGCACGACTCGCCGGTGCACCCGGCGGTGCTGGAGGCGCAGCTCGCCTCCGTGCTGCCGAGGAACACGGTGATGGTCCAGGAGAGCTCGACGGCGCGGACCGCGCTGATGGCGTTCGGCCACGGCGGCATGGACTGGACCCGCAGCGGCGGCGGCTCGCTCGGCTTCGGCGTCGGCGCGGCCATCGGGGCCAAGATCGCGGTGGGACGCGACCGGCCGGTCGTCCTGCACCTCGGCGACGGCGCGCTCGGCTACAGCGCCTCCGGGTTCTGGACCATGGCCCGCTACAACACCGCGATCCTCACGATCGTGTCGAACAACGAGAGCTACCAGATCGTGCGCCACAACTGGGCGCGCGAGATGCCCGACGCCAAGATGATCCGCGAGGGCAAGTATCCCGGCCTCTGGCTCAGCGCTCCCGCCACCGACCACGTGGCGCTGGCACGCTCGCAGGGCGTGGAGGGCGAGGCGGTCACCACCGTGAAGGAGCTGGAGCCGGCGCTCCGCCGCGGCCTGGACAAGGTCACACGCGAGAACCGGCCCTATCTGATCGACGTGTCGGTGGCCCGCGAGGGGATCGGGGCCGACTCGACCTGGTACCAGGACTGGCAGGTCTGAGGCCGCGGTGCTGATCCGGCGCCGCGGCGCCCTCGCGCTGGCGCTGGGGCTCGTCGTGCTCGGGCGAGTGGCGCAGGCCGGCTCGCCGAGCACGGCGAGCCTGCTCGACTTCGTGAGCTTCGACGGCATCGACTACATCCGGTTCGAGGACGAGCCGGGCCGGGCGCTGACCCGCGACGACCTCGGTGTCGAGTTCGCCACCGTCGCCTGCTCGATCGGCGAGGACAGCCGCAGCTGCTCCTACGGCCTCGACGGGGGCGCGGCCTTCCTGCCCGCCGGGACCCGCATGTACGCGGTGCGCGGGTTCGCGACCGAGTTCCGGCTCGCCGCGGTGTGGAGGGACCGCATCTACCTCTACCAGGCCTGGCGCAATCCGCGGGCCCGAGTGGGCGGGGCGCTCTTCGATATCGCGGGCAAGGTGCGCACGATCGAAGTGCGGCGTGGCGAGCCGACTCCGGGGGCCCCCGGCAAGGCGGCGCTGATCGCATCCCGCGAAGACGTGGAGGCGCTGGTCGACATGGTCGTGCGCGGGGTGACGCGCCGGCCCGGCCCGCACGCGACGGGCGAGCCCAGATACTGGCTCACGTTCTGGCTCGTGGACGGCACGACCCTCGGGCGAGCCTACTTCCCGGAGACGAGCGAGCTCATGGGGGGCGTGATCGTGGCCACCGAGCTCCACGCCTTGCTCGAGCGCTACCTGACCCGGTGAGCGGGTGCCGACGTGACCGGAGCGGACACCGCCACCGCCGGGCCGCAGTGAGGCGTCCCGGGGCGGGGTTTGTGCCGCCGGGCGGCTTGCACTATGATGCCTGTTGCTCCCTAGCCGAGACATGACACGTCGACTCGTCCTCCCGATCCTGTGCGTCGCCTTCTGGCTGTCCGCGGCCTCCGGCGCTGCCGCCGCGCCCGAGGGCACGCTCACCATCGCGATGCACTTCAGCCCGGTCACGCGCTGGCTCGACCCCGCCGAGGGCGAGAGCACGATCACACCCTACCTGCTGCTCTACGCGCTCCACGACGGGCTGCTCAAGCCGATGCCCGGCGTGGGCTCCGGGCCGAGCCTGGCGCAGTCGTGGGCGATGTCGAAGGACATGCTCTCCGCCGAGTTCACGCTGCGGCCCGCGAAATTCCACAACGGCGAGCCGGTTACCGCGGAGGACGTGAAGTTCTCCTTCGAGCGCTACCGGGGCGGGGCCGCGAAGGTGCTGAAGGACGCGGTCAAGGAAGTGCAGACGCCGGCGGCGAACCGCGTGCGCTTCGTCTTCAGGGAGCCGTGGCCCGACTTCGGGGCGTTCTTCGGCACGTTCGTGGCCAGCGCGGGCTGGGTGGTGCCCAAGAAGTACTTCGAGCGCGTGGGCGAGGAGGGCTTCCGCAAGGCGCCGGTGGGCGCGGGCCCCTACAAGTTCGTGAGCTTCAACCCGGGCGTGGAACTGGTCGTCGAGGCCTTCGACGGTTACTGGCGGAAGCAACCGTCCATCAAGCGGATCGTCTTCCGCAGCCTGCCCGACGAGACCACGCGCGCGGCCGCGCTCAAGAGCGGCGAGGTGGACCTGGCGATGCTCCTGAGCGGCCCGACCGCGCAGGAGATCAAGCGGACGCCGGGCATGCGCCTGGCCGCGCCGCTGCTCGGCATCTTCTGGCTCGACTTCCCCGAACAGTGGGATCCGAAGTCGCCGTGGGCCGACAAGCGCGTGCGGATGGCCGCGAGCCTGGCGCTGGATCGCCAGGCCCTCAACGAGGCCGAGACCCTGGGGCTCTCGCGTCCCACCGGCAGCATCGTGCCGCGCGACTTCGAGTTCGCCCTGCCCCTGGATCCGCATCCTTATAATCCCGCGCGGGCCCGGCAGCTGATGGCCGAGGCCGGCTACCCCAACGGCTTCGACGGCGGCGAGCTCACCCCGTTTCCGCCCTACAACTCGATGGGCGAGACCATCCAGGGATGGCTCCAGGCCGTCGGTATCCGCACGCGCGTGCGCACCATGGAGCGGGGCGCCTTCATGACGTCGTGGCGCGAGAAGAAGCTCAGGGGCGTCGTGCTGACCATCAGCGGTGTCTCCGGTAACGCGGCGACGCGGCTCGAGTCGTTCGTCACCAAGACCGGGGCGTTCTCCTTCGGCTCGCTGCCCGAGGTGGACGATCTCTTCCGCCGCCAGGCCACCGAGCTCGACCGGAAGAAGCGTGATGTCCTGCTGCACCAGCTCCAGCGCGTGCTGTACGAGCAGGTCACCCAGGCGCCGGTCTACCATCTGGGCTTCCCGATCGGGGTTGGCCCGCGGGTGGACGACATCATGGCCACCGCGATCCCCGGCTTCTACATGTCCCCCTACGAGGATCTCAAGCTCCGCCGTTAGGGTATGATGCCCGGCGGAGCATAGCGAACCCAGCGAGGAGCGAGACACACACATGCGATACGAGGCACCGGAGTCACTGGAAGGGGCGGTCGCCCTGCTCGCGGGAGCGAAGGGCGAGGCGCGGGTCCTGGCGGGGGGCACCGACCTCCTGGTCCAGATGCGTGCCGACGTCGTCGACCCCGATCTGATCGTCGACATCAAGCGGATCCCCGAGACTCGCGCGGTCACCGAGGAGAAGGGCGGCTGGCGCATCGGCGCCGCGGTCACCGGCGCGGAGCTGAAGGAGCACGTCCGGCTGAAGAAGGTGTGGCCGGGCGTGGTCGAGGCCGCCAATCTCATCGGCTCCACCCAGGTGCAGGGCCGCGCCACCCTGGGCGGCAATCTGTGCAACGGCTCGCCAGCGGCCGACAGCGTGCCCGCGCTCATCGCGGCGGGTGCGGTCGCGACCCTGGCTGGGCCCGCGGGCAAGCGGGACCTGCCGGTCGAGGACGTGATGCTAGGGCCCCGCAAGCTCGCGCTTAAGAAGGGCGAGATCGTGGTCTCGTTCCTGCTGCCCCCGCGGCCGCCCCGCTCCAGCGACGCCTACCTGCGCTTCATCCCGCGCACGGAAATGGATATCGCGGTGGTGGGGGCGGGAGTAAGCTTGACCCTCGACGGCGGGGGGACCATCACCGCGGCCCGGGTGAGCCTGGGCGCGGTGGCGCCTCGGGTGCTGCTCGTTCCGGAGGCGGCCCAGGCCATCATCGGGAGCCGGCTGGACCGGCCGGCGCAGGATCGGCTGGAGGCCGCGGCGCGGGCCGCGTGCCACCCCATCGACGACAAGCGAGGCACCACCGAGTTCCGCATCGACGTGGCGGCCGTGCTGGCCCGGCGGACCGCCCTGATCGCGCTGGATCGAGCGAGGAGCAACTGATGGCCAAGCACCATATCGAAGCGACGGTGAACGGCGACGTGGTGGAGTTCCTCTGCGAGACGGAGGAGACGCTGCTGGACGTGCTCCGCGACACGCTCAACCTGACCGGCAGCAAGGAAGGCTGCGCCTCCGGCGACTGCGGCGCCTGCAGCGTGATGCTCGACGGCCGCCTCGTCTGCTCCTGCCTCGTGCTGGGCTGCGAGGTGTCGGGGCGCAAGATCGAGACCATCGAGGGCATGGCCAAGGGCGAGTCGCTCCATCCGCTGCAGAAGCGCTTCCTGGAAGCGGCCGCGCTCCAGTGCGGGATCTGCACCCCGGGCTTCCTGGTGGCGTCGAAGGCCCTGCTCGAGAAGTCCCCGAACCCGACCGAGCACGAGGTCCGCTACTGGCTGGCCGGTAACCTGTGCCGATGCACCGGGTACGACAAGATCATCACCGCGGTCATGGACACCGCGGCGACCATGAGAAAGGGTTAAGACCATGGGCGAGGCGAACGGGCACTCCAAGACGAACGGACATTCGTACGTCGGCACGCGTCAGATCCGTCCGGACGGCGTGGACAAGGTGACGGGCCGGGCCCGCTTCGGGGCCGACTACAACCTGCCCGGCCAGCTCATCGGCCGCGTGCTGCGCAGCCCGCACCCGCACGCGCGCATCATCTCGATCGACACGTCGAAGGCGGAGGCGCTGCCCGGGGTAAAGGCCGTCATTACCAGAGACGACTTCGCGGACCAGCCGTCCGAGTTCATCCCGGCCGGCGAGATGATGATGAACTACAAGGACGTGGTCCGGAACGTCATGGCCCGCGAGAAGGCCCTGTACGAGGGCCACGCGGTGGCCGCGGTGGCCGCGACCAGCGTGGCGATCGCCCGGCGCGCGCTCAAGCTCATCGACGTGAAGTACGAGGTCCTGCCCCACGTCATCGACGTGGTCGAGGCCATGAAGCCGGGCGCCCCGCTGCTCCACGACGATCTCTTCACGGTCGGCGTCGAGCCGAAGCCGGAGAAGCCCTCGAACATCGCGAAGCGCGTCGAGATCAAGCAGGGCGACGTCGAGGCCGGCTTCAAGAAGGCCGACGTCGTCATTGAACGGGAGTTCAAGACGGCACCGGTGCATCAGGGCTACATCGAGCCGCACGCCGCGCTGGCCACCGTCTCCGAGGACGGCGCCACCGAGCTCTGGACGACGACGCAGGGCCACTTCATCGTGCGCGCCCACTGCGCGCGCCTGCTCGGCCTGGACATGGGGAAGGTTCGCGTCACCGCCACCGAGATCGGCGGCGGCTTCGGCGGCAAGACCGTCGTGTATCTCGAGCCCCTCGCGATCGCACTGTCCCGCAAGGCCAAGCGGCCGGTGAAGATGGTCATGTCGCGCGAGGAGGTGTTCAAGGCCTCGGGCCCGACCTCGGGTGCGACGGTCCGCGTGAAGATGGGTGCCACCAAGGACGGCAAGTTCGTGGCCGCCTTCGCCGAGCTCAAGTACCAGGCGGGCGCCTTCCAGGGCTCGCCGGTGCAGCCCGGGACCATGTGCGCCTACGCGCCCTACGACATCGAGAACGTGCACGTGATCGGCTACGACGTGGTATCGAACCGGCCGAAGGTGGCCGCGTACCGGGCCCCCGGCGCGCCGATCGCGGAGTACGCGGTCGAGAGCGTGGTGGACGAGATCGCCAAGAAGCTCGGCCTCGACCCGATCGAGCTGCGGATGATGAACGCGGCGCGCGAGGGGACCAAGGCGGCCTACGGACCCAAGTTCGGCCCCATCGGGCTCGAGGAGACGCTGAACGCGATCAAGAAGACCGAGCACTGGAATACCCCGCTCCGGAAGTGGCAGGGTCGCGGGGTGGCCTCCGGCTTCTGGTTCAACATCGGCGGCGAGACCTCGGTCTCCCTCACCGTGAACGAGGACGGCACGATCTCGCTCATGGCGGGCACGCCGGACATCGGCGGCCTGCGCGCCGCGCTGACCTCGGTGGCGGCGGACGAGCTGGGCGTGCCCTACGACAAGGTGCGGCCGATCATCGGCGACACCGGCTCGCTCGGCTTCAACTTCCTCACCGGCGGCAGCCGCTCGGCCTTCTCTGGCTCCATGGCCATCGTGGAGGCGGCCAAGCAGATCAAGGCGGATCTCTGCGCGCGGGCCTGCAAGCTCTGGGAGGCCAAGCCCGACCAGGTCGAGTTCTCGGGCGGATACGTGAAGCCGCTCGGCGCCCTCGCCGAGAAGGTGAAGCCGATGTCGATCGCGGACTTCGCCAAGGTCTCCGGCAAGACCGGCGGCCCCATCGGCGGTGTCGGCCGCATCAACGCCCAGGGCGCGGGTCCGAGCTTCGGCACGCACCTGGTGGACCTCGAGGTGGACCCGGAGACCGGGCGCGCGACGATCCTGCGCTACACGGTCGCCCAGGACGCGGGCCGGGCGCTGCATCCGGCCTACGTCGAGGGGCAGTTCCAGGGCGGGGCGGTGCAGGGCATCGGCTGGGCGCTGAACGAGGAATACATCTACGGCAGCGACGGCAAGCTGCAGAACGCGGGCTTCCTCGACTACCGCATGCCGGTGGCCTCCGACGTCCCGATGATCGACGCGATCCTGGTCGAGGTCGGCAACCCGCGGCATCCCTACGGGGTGCGGGGTGTCGGCGAGACGCCGATCGTGCCGCCACTCGGGGCCATCGCCAACGCGATGGAGAACGCCACCGGCATCCGCTTCACCGAGCTGCCGATGTCGCCGCCCAAGGTGCTGAAGGCGCTCAAGGAGAAGGGCCTCAACAAGGCCTGAGGTGATAGGCGCATGGCGCGAGTGGTGCTGGTCGGAAACCTCGCGCAGGTGACTGGGGGCGTCGCCGAGTTCCATCTCCCGGCGACGTCCGTCCAGGAGCTCTTCCGCAAGCTCGGCGAGCTCCATCCGGCGCTCGCCCCGCACCTCGAGACGGGAGTGGCCGTCGCCATCGACGGTCAGATTTTCCAGGACGCCCTGCTCGAGCCCATCGGCACCGACAGCGAGGTCTTTCTCCTCCCGCAGATCGCGGGAGGATCGGGGGGTCAGGTCTTACAATCCGACATTTCCCGGCGCGCCGCTCCCCGGCAAGCGGGTGAAAATGTCGGAATGTAAGACCTGACCCCAAGAAGAGGAGATGACGATGGCGCGAATGGAGCCACTGGGGATCGATCAGGTGGACGACGAGATCCGCCACATGTGCGAGGAGTCCGAACGGCAGATCGGCACCTCGGCGAGCACTCGCACCTACGCGCGGAACCCGGCGGTGGTCAAGGCGCTCGCCGCCTTTCGGGGCGCGCTCACGCGCGAGGGCACCATCGATCCGGTGATCCGCGAGCTCGTACGGATCAAGATCGCGGGGCTCAACGCCTGTCGCTACTGACTCAAGGCGCGCTATGCCGGGGCCCGGCATGCCGGCGCGACCGAGGAGAAGATCGCCGCGATCAACGACGAGACCTCGACCCTCCTGACCCCGCGCGAGCGGGCCGCCGTCCGCTTCGCCGAGAAGCTCGCGGTGGACCATCAGAAGGTCGACGACGCGCTCTGGGCCGAGGTGCGCGCCCAGTTCTCCGAGGCCGAGGTGATCGAGCTGGCGGCGCACACCACGCTCTACATCGGCTTCGGTCGGTTCAACGAGATCGTGGGGATCGACCCGGCCTAGGGGGTCCCCGCGATGACGACCGGCCGGCGGCTCGTCATCGTCTTCGTGGTCGACGGGCTCCGGCCCGACTCCATCACCGCCGAGGACACGCCCACCCTCTTCCGGCTGCGCGCGGAGGGCGTGGACTTCGCGAATAGCCACGCGGTCTTCCCCACCGTCACCCGCGTCAACGCGGCCGCGCTCTCCACCGGGACGCAGCCGGGCACCAACGGCCTCGTGGGCAACCAGCTGTATGTCCCCGCGGTTGTTCCCGGGCGCGCCTTCGACACCGGCAACTATCGCAATCTCCTCGCGCTCGATAGGGCTACCGGCGGCCGGCTGCTCCTGGCGCCGACGCTGGCCGAGCGGCTGCACGCCCGCGGGCTCCGGCTGGCCGGCGTCAGCTCCGGCTCGACGGGCAGCGCATTCCTGCTGAACCCGAAGGCGCCGTTGGGGATCGGCACGGTCGTCAACGGCTACTTCGACGCCGGCAAGACCGTGGCGTATCCCGCCCCGGTCAGCGAGGCCATCCTGGCCAAGCTCGGCCCGGCTCCGCCCAAGCAGCCCGGCGGCGCCCGCTACGACGACGCGGTCACGTGGACGCAGCGGGTGCTCCGCGAGTATGTCCTGCCGGAGCTGCAGCCAGACGTCGTGATCAACTGGCTCACCGAGCCCGACCACAGCCAGCACCACGTGGGCGTGGGCTCGCCGGCTGCCCGCGCGGCTCTGCGCCACGACGACGACGAGATCGCCGGCGTGCTCGCAGGCCTGGACGCCCTGGGCCTCGCCGGGCGCACCGACGTGCTGGTGACCTCGGACCATGGGTTCACCGGGAACACGCGTGGCGTCGACGTGGCCGCCGCGCTCGTGGATGCGGGCCTGAAGGCCACGGCCGATTCCCATGACGTGGTCCTCGCGAGCAGCGGGCAGGCGGTGGCGCTCCACGTCGGGGATCGTGACCCTGACCGGATCGCGCGCATCGCGCGCTTCGTCCAGGCGCAGGAGTGGGGCGGGGTGGTCTTCACTGCGGGCCGGGCGCCGGGCGCGTCGCTCGGAGGCATCGAGGGCACGTTCTCGCTCGAGTTCATCCACGCCGCGCACGCCCAGCGGGGAGCCGATCTGCTGCTCACGTTTCCGTGGAGCTCGCGCCCCGGCGCCTTCGGCGTGCCGGGCACCGACCTGGCCTGCGTCAGCGGCGGCACCCACCTCTATGCCAGCGACCACGGGAGCATGAGCCCGTGGAACGTGCGTAACACGCTGTTCGCGTGGGGCCCCGACTTCAGGAAAGCCACGACGCTGCGGGCCGCGGCCGGGACCGTGGACGTGGCGCCGACGGTGCTCGCGCTGCTCGGCGTCACCGAGGGCGACGGAGAGCGCGACCGGCTCGACGGCCGCGTGCTCGCCGAGGCCCTCGAGGGCGGGCCGGATCCGGAGCACGTCGCGGCCGAGACGCGCGTGCACACCGTGGCGGCCGGCCCGTACCGCGCGGCCATCCAGGTGTCGGCGGTGGCCGGGCGCCGCTACATCGACAAGAGCTGGCGCCTCGCCTGATCGGGCCCGGCGGTCGCGCTCAGCGCTTCTCCGCCGGGGTCGAGGTTGTGGGCTCGTTGGTGCCGGCCGCATTGCGCACCCACTTGATCTCGGCCGGGGTCTTGAAGTCGGCGGCGCTTCGGTCGATGTCGCCGGCTCCGTGGCCGGGCGCCGCGAGCAGCGTGACGAGCAGAGCGAGGGAGCACGCGCGAGTCGTCCCGCTCAGATCGCCTCCTGGTGGTGGGGACCTCTGGCCGGGGATCGTAACACGGCGGTATGATGCGCCCGTCATGACCGAGCCGAAAGCCCCACCGATGCCGATCGAGCCGCTCACGCGGCCGTTCGACGCCACGGTCGCGCTGCCCGGCTCGAAGAGTTACTCGAACCGCGCGCTGCTGGTCGCGGCTCTCGCCCGGGGCCGCTCCGAGATCTCCCAGGCGCTCTGCTCCGACGACACGCGCTACATGCACCGCGCGCTCGAGGCCCTCGGCGTGCGGGTTCGGGCCGACGAGGCGGCGCGGACCTTCGTGGTCGACGGGGTGGACGGGCGCTTCCCGGCCTCCGAGGCCACGCTCGAGATCGGCAACGCGGGCACCGCCGCGCGCTTCCTGACCGCGGCGGTCGCGCTCGGGCAGGGGACGTTCGTGATCGACGGCTCGCCCGCCATGCGCAAGCGGCCGATCCAGCCACTGCTCGACGGCCTGCGCGCGCTCGGCGTCGACGCGGAGAGCCGCGAGGGCAACGGTTGCCCGCCGGTGGTCGTCCGCGCGCACGGCATCGCGGGCGGCCTCGCGCGCATGCGCGGGGACATCTCGAGCCAGTACTTCAGCGCGCTGCTGCTGGCCGCCCCCTACGCCCGCCAGGACGTGGAGATCGAGGTCGAGGGCGAGCTGGTGTCGGCGCCCTACATCACGATGACGCTATCGACCATGGAGGCCTTCGGGGTGAGCGCGGAGCGCGAGGGCGACCGCCGCTTCCGCGTGCCGGCGGGTCAGCGCTACCAGGCGCGCGACTACGCGGTGGAGCCCGACGCCTCCGGCGCGTCGTACTTCTTCGCGGCGGCCGCGGTGACCGGCAGCCGGGTGGTCGTCCCGCGACTCGGCCACTCTTCCGTCCAGGGCGACCTGAGGCTGCTCGACGTGCTCGCTCGGATGGGCTGCGAGGTCCTGGTCGAGGACGATGAGATCACGGTGAAGGGCCCGCCCCAGCTTCGTGCCGTCGACGCCGACTTCACGCGGATGGGCGACGTGGCCACCACGCTGCTGGCGATCGCCCCCTTCGCGGACGGGCCGGTGACCGTGCGCGGGATCGCCCAGACTCACTTCGAGGAGAGCGACCGCCCGGTGGCCGCCGCCACCGAGCTGCGGCGCATGGGTCTGCGGGTCGACAGCGACTGGGACTGGGTGACGGTCCATCCCGGGACGCCCCGGCCGACCGACGTGGAGACCTACGACGACCACCGGATGGCGATGAGCTTCGCGGTCACCGGACTGCGCGCGCCCGGCATCCGGATTCTCAACCCGACCTGCGTGTCGAAGACGTTCCCGGAGTACTTCACCGTGCTGCGCCGGCTCACCGCCGGCTAGACCCCCAAAAGGAGCGCCTCATGCCTCGCATCGCCCCGATCACCGGGAAGTCCGATGTACCCGCCGAGCACCAGGGCGTCGTCGACGCGGTCGTGGCCGTGTTCGGCAACGTGCGGGGCCCCTTCAGCATGCTGCTGCACAGCCCCGGGCTCGCCGAGCGCGTCCTGCCGCTCGTCACCTTCTTCCGCGACCGGAGCGTGGTCGACGCGCGGCTGCGGTCGGTGGCCATCCTGAGCGCGGTGCGCGAGCGCGAGGCGGCCTACGTGTGGTCGGCGCAGACCGCGGCGGCGCGGCGCAACGGGGTGAGCGAGGCCACCATCGACGTGCTGCGGGCCAAGGGTGATCCGGCCACGCTGCCCGCCGAGGAGCGGGAGATCGTGACCTACGTCCGCCAGCTCATGCGCACGAACCGGGTGGAGGTGGCCGCGTTCGAGGCGTTGAGGAAGCGGCACGGCGCCCAGTGGCTGGTGGAGATGACGGTAGCCGCGAACTACTTCGCGATGCTGTCGGGGGTGGTCAACGCTTTCGAGGTGGCGCCGCCGCCGGACGGCGACAAGCTGCCGGCCTGACCGGAGCGCACCCGTGGACCGCCTGCGGCTGGCGATCGTCGGATGCGGCAACATCTCCCGGCTCAACGTGCCCGGGTATCTCCAGCACCCGCGCTGCGAGGTCGTCGCGCTCTGCGATGCCCTGCCCGAGCGGGCCAAGCGGCGGGCCGCCGAGTGGGGCATCGCGCCCCGCCTGTACTCGGACTACGCGCAGGTGCTGGACGATCCGGCGGTGGACGCGGTCGAGCTGCTGACCCCCACGTATCTGCACGCCGATCAGATCGTGGCCGCGCTCGCCGCGGGCAAGCACGTGTCGTGTCAGAAGCCGCTGGCGGTCACCGTGGCCGAGGCCGATCGCATCGCGGCGGCGGCGGCGCGAGCCCGCACCGTCTTCCGCGTGACCGAGAACTTCCTCTACTACCCGCCCATCGTGAAGGCCAAGGCCCTGCTCGACGCCGGCGCCATCGGCGAGCCCTCGCTGGTGCGCATCCACACCACGCGCGCCCAGCGCATCGAGGGCATCACGATGGAGCTCGAGCCCGACGCCATGGCGTGGCGCCGCGATCCCGCGCGGAATCCGGGCGGGGTCCTCTTCGACGACGGGGTGCACAAGTATGCGACCGCAGCCTACTGGGCCGGCGAGATCGGCCCGGTCTCGGCCATCGTCACCCGCGGCCCCGACTTCATCATGGAGACGCCGAGCGTGGCCACCTGGCGCTTCAAGGACCGCGACTGCCTGGGCATCGTGGACTACACCTACGCCCAGGAGATGACCATCCGCGGCCGCTACGTCCGCGTGGACGAGTTCTTCGAGATCCACGGCAGCCGCGGCATCATCTGGGTGACCCGGTGCAGCGGCGAGATGCTCGACCTGCCCCCGGTGCAGGTGATCCGGGGCACCGAGACCGTCGCCTATCAGGTGCCGATGGACTGGCGCCTGGGCTTCGACGGCGCCGCCGCGGATTTCGTGGACGGGGTGCTCGACGGCCGCCAGCCCGCCCAGGACGTCCATGCCGCGAAGCACGTGCTGCAGGTGGCGCTGGCGATCTACGAGTCGGGGCGCACCGGAGCGACGGTGCGCCCGGACTCGATCGCGTAGGTCAGACCGTCTTCAGCGTCTCGTAGACCCCGCGCTCGAACTCCCCGTACAGCGCGAGCGCCCGCTGATCGGCGAAGGGCAGGATCTGCGTCATGATCAGGCCGGTGACGCGCTTCGACGGGTCGAGCCAGTAGTACGTGTTGAAGATTCCCCCCCAGCTCACGGTGCCGGCGCTGCGGCCGTTGGGCCCGGGCTGGAGGTTCAACATGTAGCCGAGCCCCCAGCGGATCTGGGCTCCGGGGAAGAGATCGACGTCGTTCGAGAGGGCCGGGTTCTGCGTCTTCAAGATGCCGGCCGGGATGTTGCCGGTGTGGTTCTGTTGCATCAGGGCCACCGTCTCCGGCTTCAGGAGCCGCGCCCCCTTCCAGATTCCGCCGTGCAGGAGCATCTGGAGGAACTGAATGTAGTCCCGCGCGGTCGAATAGAGCGGGCCGCCCCCCGACCAGAACTCGCCGGCGACGGGCACCGGCTCGAGCGGCTGCAGGGCGAGCGAGCCGTCGGCCCGGCGCAGGTGCAGCCGCGCCTGCCGCGCGCGCTGCTCCTCGGTGGTCACGTAGCCGGTGTCCTTCATGCCGAGGGGCGCGAAGATCTTCTCGCGGAAGTACACGTCGAGCGGCTGGCCGCTGGTGGCCTCGACGAGCCGGCCGACCCAGTCGGTGTTGACGCCGTACTCCCAGCGCTCGCCTGGATCGAAGATCAGCGGGGTGCGGATGGAAGCCACCTTGGCGGTGGCCCGGGCCGGCATGCTCGTCGCCTTGATGTAGCGTCCGGTTCCCGCGTCCCAGATGTCGTAGCTGAAGCCGGCGGTGTGGGTGAGCAGGTGACGCAGGGTGATCGGCCGCTTGGCCGCCCGGAGCTTCGGGGCCCCGGAGGCGTCGAAGCCCTCCAGCACCTGGGGCGAGCCGAGCGCGGGATCGATGTTGGGCACCGGCTCTTCCAGCTTGAGCTTGCCCTGCTCGACCAGCTGCATCGCGGCCACCGAGGTCACCACCTTGGTCATGGACGCGATCCGGAACACGGTGTCGAGGGTCATCGCGGGCGCGCCCGGCTCCAGTCCGCGCGGGCCGAAGGCGCCTTCGTACAGCACGCCCTTGTCGGTGGCCGCCATCGCGACGACGCCGGGCACTTCCTTGGCGTCCACCGCCCGGCGGAGCGCGCCGGCGACGTGGGCGCGGGCCAGTTCGGCGCTTCCCTGGGCGTGGGCTCTGCGGGTCATGATCGGCTCTCCGTTGCCGATCGCGGCGGCGGCGGCGAGAGCGGCGGCTCCCTTCAACACGTCACGGCGGGATGGTGGGATGGGCGTCATTGGCCTCTTCCTCCCAGTTCCGACGGTTAGAGCACGGAGCGCACGAGACCTCCGTCGACGAGAATGGTGGTCCCGGTGATGTAGCTCGACTTGCCGGAGGCGAGGAACGCGACGAGGTGGGCCAGCTCCTTCGGCTCTCCGAGGCGGCCCACCGCGGTCTCGGCGGCGCGCTGGGCCAGCGCGTCCTCGAGCGTGATGCCGAGCTGCTTGGCGCGGGCGGTGACGTTGGACCGCATCCGCTCGCTCATGATGGACCCGGGGCACACGTTGTTGACCAGCACTCCGTCGCGCCCGACTTCATCGGCGAGGGTCTTGGCGAACGCCACCACGCCCATGCGGGTGACCCCGGAGAGCACGAGGTTGGGGATGGGCTGGTACACCGTGCTGGCCAGGATGTTGATGATGCGGCCGGCGCGATGCTGCTTGAGATGCGGCAGGCCCTCGCGGCACATCCGCGCGAAGAAGAGCAGCGAGCGCTGGACCGCGGTGTCCCACTGCTCCTCGGTGGCGGTCTGGGCCTGAGCCAGCGGAGGCCCGCCCGAGTTGTTGACGAGGACGTCGAGGCGGCCGAGCCGCTTCACGGTGGCCGCGACGAGATCGCGGATGGTCTCGGGCCGATCGAGGTCGCCCGCGAAGACCAGCACCTCGCGCCCGGTGGCTCCGCGGATCTCCTTCGCCGCCTTCTCCAGATCGTCCCGGGAGCGGCTGCAGATCGCCACGCTCGCGCCCTCCTGCGCCAGCACCTCCGCGCAGGCCCGGCCCAGGCCCTTGCTGGCCCCACCCACGATGGCCACCTTCCCGGTGAGCTCGAGATCCATGGCGCGTGTTATACCACAGCGGCTGTGATACGCTTCGCCCGCCCGCCGGGCGGCCCCGGCCAACCTTCTCGAGGACGAGGTGTGACGATGCGACCGAACAAGATCAAGCAGATGTGGCGCGAGGGCAAGTGCGTGACGATGGGCTGGCTCTCGGTGTCCAACGGCTTCACCGCGGAGGTGATGGCGCGGCAGGGCTTCGACGCCCTGGTCATCGACATGCAGCACGGCCTCACCGACATGGCCAATCTCTGGCCGATGCTGCAGGCGGTCTCCCAGACCGACACGGTGCCGGTGGTGCGGGTGGCCTGGAACGACCCGGCCACGATCATGAAGGCACTGGACCTGGGCGCGTACGGCATCCTGGTGCCGCTGATCAACACCGCCGAGGACGCGGCGAAGGCGGTGGCGGCGTGCCGCTATCCTCCCGTCGGCATGCGCTCCTCGGGGCCGATCCGCGCCGTGCAGTACGGCGGGGCCGACTACGTGGCCAAGGCCAACGACGAGATCGTGGTCATGGCGATGATCGAGACCAAGGAGGGGCTCGCCAATCTCGACGCGATCTGCGCGACCCCCGGCCTCGACTGCATCTACATCGGGCCCGCCGATCTCTCGTTCGCGCTCGGCCTGGCGCCGCGCGGCGACAACCCGGACCCGGTGCACATCGCCACGTGCGACCGCATCCGCGACGCGGCCCACAAGCACGGCAAGAAGGCGGCGATGCACTGCGCGAGCGCGGCGTTCGCGGCCGGCTCGGTGAAGCGCGGCTTCGACCTCGTGATGCTCTGCTCGGACCTGGCGAGCATGGTCGCGGGCGTGCGCAAGCAGCTCGACGACCTGAAGGCCGCCACCGCCTGAGGCGACGCCGGTGACCGCGCCTCTTCGCCCGACCACGCTCGAGATCGACCTCGATGCGGCGGCGGACAATCTGCGCGCGGTGCGCCGGCTCGTCGGTCCCACCCGGAGCATCTTCGCCGTCGTCAAGGCCGATGGCTACGGCTTCGGGGCCGCCGAGATGGGCGCCGTGTTCGCCCGCAGCGGAGCGGACTGGCTGGCGGTGGCCGATCTCTCCGAGGGTGTCCGGCTCCGCGAGCGCGGGATCGCCACGCCGATCCTCGTCTACCCGAACTCGCTGCCGGGGGCGGCGTCCGCGGCGCTCGCCCACCGGCTCGTCCCGACCCTCGTCGATCTCGAGTCCGCCCGCGCCTTCTCGCAGGCGGCGTCCGGGCCCTGCGCGGTATTCGTCAAGGTCGACGTCGGGCTCGAGCGGCTCGGGGTGCCCGCCGAGCAGGCGGTCAAGATGATCCTCGCGATGCTGGAGCTGCCGCATCTCACCCTGGGCGGGCTCTGCGCCCATCCGCACGCTGAGGTGGGCGGCGATCCGGCGTACGCCGACTGGCAGGCGGGCCGCTTCACCGGCGTCGTGGACGAGCTGGAGGCGCGCGGCGTGCGTGTTCCGGTGCGGCTGCTGGCCGCGAGCCCGTTCGTGCTGCGCTTTCCCCACACCTATCTCAACGCGGTCGATCCCGGCCGCATGCTCTACGGCATCACGTTTCCCGGCGAGACGCCGCCGGTGGAGCTGCGGCCGACCCTGCGCGCGCTCACGACCCGCGTCATCGCGCTGAAGGACCTGGCGCCGCGCGAGCGCTTCGCGGAGCGGGCGCCGTTCCCGGTGACCGGGCCCCTGCGGCTCGGCGTGGTGCCGATGGGGAGCGCCGACGGCCTGCGGTGGCTCCACGCCGGGCGCGTGCTCGTGCGCGGCCGCGCGGTCCCCCTGATCGGCGAGCCCTCGCTCGAGCACACGCGGATCGATCTCACCACGGTGCCCGACGCGGCGGTCGGCGACGAGGTCGTGATCATCGGCCGTCAGGGCGATCTTGAGATCACCCCGGCCGAGGTGGCGGCCCGCCACCGCCTCGGCCTGCATCACATCGCCACGACGGTAGGCCCCCGCGTCACCCGCGTCTACCACGGGGTCAGGTCTTACATTCCGACATTTTTGCCGGAGTCGACCTGACTCGCCGATCGCGAGACGCCCGATAGCGACGAGGAGGATCACGGCATGCCCAAGGTCCTGACCGACGCCCAGATTCGCACCTACGAGCGCGACGGCTGCCTCTCGCCGGTTCGGGTGATGAGCGCCGACCGGGCGCGCCACTACCGCGAACGGTTCGAGGCTCTCGAGGGACGCGTGCCCGACATCAAGAAGATGAAGACCAAGTCGCACCTGCTCTGCCCTTGGGTGCTCGAGATCGCCGAGGATCCACACATCCTCGATATCTTCGAAGACCTGGTCGGCCCGAACCTCTGCTGCTGGAGCATGGCGTGGCGGGTGAAGAAGGCCGATGGAGAGACCTTCGCGGGCTGGCACCAGGACGCGGCATATGGCGCGGCGCGCCCGGTCGTGCTGGGCGGGCTGGCGCTCTCCGACTGCGGCGTCACGCAGGGATGCCTGCGCGGTGTCCCCGGCTCGCACCGGTGGGGCATCCTGAAGCACGGCGAGAGCGATGACCCGAAGAGCATCCTCGCCAAGGGCCAGTTCATCACCGACCAGTTCGACGAGGGGAAAGCGGTGCACTTCCCGCTCGCGCCCGGCGAGATGGTGGTGTTCGACAACTCGCTCGTCCACAGCTCCGGGCCGAACCTCGGGCCCGACCGCCGCTTCCTGCTGCTGGTCGAGATGGTGCCGACGTGGGCCGAGCCGGCGCGGGTGCGTCAGGCCGCCCTGCTGCTGCGGGGCCTGGACACCTCGGGTAACTTCGACGACGAGCCGCGTCCCGACGCCGAGTGGTCGGCCACGGCGGTGGCGAACTGGACGCGGGTGGTCGACGCGCGCGCCAAGCTCATCTTCGAGGACAGCAAGGTCGCCCCCAGCGTCGCCTACGGCGGAACCCGCGCCGCGACATAGTGGGGTCAGGTCTTACATTCCGACATTTTCGCCGAACGCGGTGTGTCGTCCCGAGCGATAAAAATGTCGGAATGTAAGACCTGACCCCAGGCTAGGCGGGGTGGGTGGTGGCCCAGTGGCGGGCGATGTCGATGCGGCGGGTGAACCAGACGTCTTTGTGGCTGGCGATGTAGTCCAGCGCACGCTCGAGGCCGGCGGCCCGTGACGGGTGGCCGATCAGTCGAAGATGGAGCCCCAGCGACATCATCTTGGGCTGGGTCCGTCCCTCGCGGTGGAGCACGTCGAAGCCGTCCTTGACGAACGTGAAGTAGTCCTCGGCGGTGAAGAAGCCACCGCTGCCGAACTTCGAGTCGTTGGCGGTGAGGCTGTACGGGACCACCAGGTGGGGCCGGTCGTTGACGCGCACCCAGTACGGCAGCTCGTCGTTGTAGGCGTCGGAGTCGTAGAGGAAACCGCCCTCCTCGACCACGAGGCGCCGCGTGTTCACGCTGGGGCCGTAGCGGCAGTACCAGCCGAGCGGCCGCTCGCCGACCGTCTTCTTCATCGACTCGACCGCCTTGCGGATGTGCTCACGCTCCTCGTCCTCGGTGAGATCGTAGTGCTTCACCCACCGCCAGCCGTGCGAGCAGACGTCCCAGCCGGAGTCGCGAATGGCGGCGGCCACCTTCGGATTGCGCTCGAGCGCGAGCGCGCAGCCGAATACGGTGAGCGGCAGCCCGCGCTCCTTGAAGATGCGCTGCACGCGCCAGAAGCCCACGCGGCTGCCGTACTCGAACATGCCTTCCGCAGCCAGGTCGCGGCCCTTGACGCCGTAGCTCGAGGCGCCGGACTCGGTCAGCGTGCCCTCGGAGAAGCCGTCATCCTGGGCGTTGTACTCCGAGCCCTCCTCGTAGTTCATCACGAAGTTCACCGCGATCCGCGCCTCGCCCGGCCAGTGCGGGTGAGGAGGATTGCCGCCGTAACCGACGAGGTCGCGCGCAGCTCCACTGGACATGTCTAGAGCTCCTGGGGGAGATCGATGGTGAGCGGTGTGGTGACCGGGAGGTACTCCTCGTCGCCCGGGGTGCCGTCGCGCCACATGAGGACGGCGAACGAGGCGGGTGCGTCCAGGACCGTGAGCGGGTGGTGCCACGTGCCCATGGCGTAGGTGACGCCCTGGCCGGCGCGGGCCACGAAGGCGCGCAGGCGCGAGAGGTCGGGCCCGCCCCCGGGGGCGTCGAGCGTGGCGAGCACTAGATAGCGTGACACGTGGAGCGGGATGAAGGTCTGCGACGAGTGCTCGTGCCGCTCCAGCACGGCCACGCGCAGCGGGAACGTGGCCTTCGGCTCCACGGTGGCCACCGAGAGGGACACCGGGGCGTGGGGCCGGCCGCTGGCGAGCGTGTCGCTCACGTACTTCCGGCCTGGAGCGGCGGGGCCTTCCAGGACGGCCCCGAAGGGCTCGAAGGCCTCCGCGGTCAGCGGCTCGGCGACGATGCGCATCAGGCCGCGCATCCTACCACACACGCCGCCCGCGGGTTATGCTGCGAGCGGGCGCCGGGCCCCGGCGTCGAGATCTCACCGCGGAGGTCGTCATGCGCTATCGTCCATTTGGCCGAACCGGTCTGCAGGTGTCGGTGGTGGGATTCGGCTGCTGGCCGATGGCCGGCGATCGCTACGGCGCGATCGAGGATGGCGAGGCGATCCAGGCCATCCACCGCGCGCTCGACCGCGGCGTGAATTGCGTGGACACCGCGCCGGCCTACGGGGCCGGGCACTCGGAGGAGGTGGTGGCCCGCGCGCTCGAGGGACGGCGCAAGGACGTGATCCTGGTCACCAAGTGTGGCGTCAGGGTGCCCCCACCGGGGCAGCCCGGCCCCCTGCGCGACGCCAGCCGCGCAAACATCGTCCGAGAGGTGGAGGCGAGCCTCAAGCGCCTGCGCACCGACTGGATCGACGTGCTGCTCGTGCACTGGCCGGATGCGGCCACGCCGATCGAGGAGACGATGCGCGCGCTCGACGAGGTCGTCGCCTCCGGCCGCGTGCGCTTCGTCGGCGTGTCGAACTTCACCGGCGCCATGCTGGCCGAGTGCATGCGCACCCGGCGGGTGGACGTCTCGCAGGTCGGCTACCACCTGCTCGACCGGCGCCAGGAGCATGAGACGTTTCCGTTCTGCCGCGCCGAGGGCATCGGGGTCATGGGCTACGGCTCGCTCGGCCACGGCCTGCTCACCGGCGCCTTCACCGCCGCCACCACCTTCGACCCGGCCCGCGACTGGCGGGCGGGCGGCGTCGCCTTCGGCCAGCCGATCTTCCGCGGCGAGAACCTCAGGACCAACGTGGGGGTGGCAGACCGGCTGCGCCGCGAGGTGGCGGAGCCGCGCGGGGTGCCGCTGAGCCAGATCGCGCTGGCCTGGGTGCTGGGCAATCCCGCGATCAGCACCGCGCTGGTCGGCGCGCGCACCCCCGCGGAGGTGGACGCCAACGACGCGGGCGCCGAGCTCGACCTGAGCGCGGCCGAGCGCGCGACGATCGACACCATCCTCGCCGGCGCCGCCGGCCGCGTGCGCGAGTTCACCCCGCTGCGGCCCGCCATGGAGCCCTGGGGCGCCGAGCTACCAGGAGCCCGCTAGTGTCGATGCAACCGGAAGCTTCTCTCTTGTATCCGCGCCTCTCGCCTCCGGCTGCGCCTCGCCCCGCTACCTGAGCGACATGTCGTAGGCGCGGATCAGCTCGTCGCTCCGCGCTTTCCAGACGAGCCGCTTGTTGGCGCCGTAGAGATCGATCTGCTGGTAGAGCGGGATGGCCGGGACCTCCTCGATCCATAGCCTGTTGATCCGGTAGTACTGGGCGAGGCGCTTCTTCTCGTCCATCTGCGACTGCGCCTCGTCGACCATCCCGTTGAAATCCTCGTTGTGCCAGTTGACGAAGATGTTCGGGGACTTGAAGAGCGGGACGTAGATGGCTTCGGCGTCCATGGTGGGATGACCCCAGCCGATCAGCCACACCGGACCGGCCTTGTGCACGTAGACCATGTTGTTGAGGTAGTTCACGAACTCGAAGGTCCGGAGCGTCGTCTTGATCCCGGCCTTGGTGAGCTGGCCGGCGACCGCCTCCGCCACTTCCTTGTCGCGCACGTATCGTCCCTGCGGGCCGTTGAGGACGATCTCGAGGCCGTTGGGGAAGCCGGCATCGGCCAGGAGCTTCTTGCTCTTGGCCAGATCCTGCTTGATCGGCTTGAGCGTCGGGTCGAAGCCGAAGTGCAGGCTGGTGAGCATGGTGGGCACGCGCACCGCCTTGCCGTCCATCACGCCCTTGATGATCTCGTCGGCGTCCAGGGCGTAGGCGAGCGCCTGCCGCACGCGCTTGTCGGCGGTGGGGCCGGCGTAGGGGCCGGTGGGCTTGTGGCTCGCGTCCATCTGGTGGGTGTAGATCATGAGCTGGATCGTCCGGATCGACGGCGCCGTGCTCAGGAAGATCTTCGGGTGCTTCTCGATGATCCCGGCCAGGTGGGGCGGGATGTTCACCGCCACGTCGATCTCGCCGTTCTGGAGCGCGGCCACCCGCACCGCGTCGTCGGGAATCGGCTTGAACACCACCGTCTGGATCTTGGGCGCGCCGGCCCAGTAGCCCGGGAAGGCCTCCATCACGATCTCCTCGTCCTTGGACCACCGGACGAACTTGAACGGCCCGGTGCCGATGGGGCTCCGGGAGATCGCGGCGGCGTCCTTCCCGGCGTACTCCTTGGGCGGATACATGGCGGCCTGGCGGAGGGCGATGTGGCTGAGGAACACCGGCCACGGCTTCTTGGTATGGATGCGGACGGTGTAGCTGTCCACGATCTCCACCCGGTCGATCGGCGCGAACGAGGACGAGCCGCGCAGCTTGTTGGCCGGGTTGGCCAGGCGCTCGATGCTGAACTTGACCGACTCGGCGGTGAAGTCCTCGCCGTTGTGGAACTTGACCCCGCGGCGCAGCTTGAACTCCCAGGTGGTGGGCGCGACGAGCTTCGGCATCTCGGCGGCGAGCGCGGGGACCAGCTTGAGGCTCTGATCGCGCTCGAGGAGCGACTCGAACATCTGCGCACCGACGTTGGACGCCGGCTGCTCCTGCTGGTTCATCATGTCGAGGGTCGTGGGATCCACGCCCTGCGCGATCACGACCTTGCCCGCGGGCGCCGCGTCAGCCGCCAGCGGGAACAACAGGGCAAAGCCGAGCAGGACCAGCGCCGTCCGCCAGTACGTCATGGGCGACTCCTTAGGTTGGGGTCAGGTCTTGCATTCCGACATTTTCACGCGGCAAGTGGGTCACTAAGAGCGCTCAAAAATGTCGGAATGCAAGACCTGACCCCGTCTACTGCGCGAGGGCGCCGCCGTCGATGAGAATCTCGCTGCCGGTCATGTAGGAGGAGTCGTCGGAAGCCAGGTAGAGCACCGCGCTCACGATCTCGGCCACCGTGCCCATCCGGCCCAGCGGGATCCGCTGCAGCCGCCGCGCCATGGCGTCCTTGTCGCGGAAGGAGCTGTGGAACATCTCGGTATCCACCGGGCCCGGGTGCACCGAGTTGCAGCGGATCTTGTCCTTGGCGTGCTGGCTCGCCGTCACCTTGGTGAAGATCCGGATGGCGCCCTTGCTCGCGGCGTAGGCCGGCTCCTGGTGGAGCGACTGACCGATGCCCGCGATCGAGGAGATGTTCACGATCGACCCGCCGCCCGCCCGGCGCATGGCCGGGATCGCGTACTTGGTGCCGAGGAACACGCCCTTGGCGTTCACCGCCATCACCTGGTCCCACTCGGCCACCGTGCGCTCCTCGATCGGCACTCGCGGGATGACGATGGCCGCGTTGTTGACCAGGACGTCGAGCTTGCCGAAGCGATCGATCGCGGTCTGCACCGCCGCTCGCCAGTCCGACTCGCTCGTGACGTCCAGATGAAGATAGGTCGCTTCGAGGCCGCCCGCCCGGATGGCCGCCTCGACCTTCTTGCCCTCGTCGTCCCGGATGTCGCCGAAGACGACCTTCGCGCCTTCGCGGGCGAAGGTCTCCGCCTCCGCCGCACCCTGGCCCCGCGCCCCGCCACTGATCAGCGCCACCTTGCCGTCGAGCTTTCCCATGGCCGGAATGTAAGACCTGA
>Ga0335084_10001300_pt1 | contig 23177 bp, 18 predicted proteins | sample Lox_Sample_44_FD_206721 | JGI IMG/M metagenome (GOLD analysis project Ga0335084, IMG submission 206721) | Soil microbial communities from Loxahatchee National Wildlife Refuge, Florida, United States - Lox_Sample_4.4 | ecosystem: Environmental > Terrestrial > Soil > Wetlands | place: USA...
TCCCGACCGAGGTCGCGCTGCCGATGAGCCCAATCAGCGTGCCGAACCCGACGATGGCCAGCGCCTGCTCGCGGGTGAAGAACGCCGCCGCGATGAGCCAGCGATTGATGGCGAGGCAGGCCGCGAACGACAGCGCGATGGCGACGAGGCCGCCGAGCATGCCCTTCAGTGCGCCCTGGAGCAGAAAGGGGCGGCGGATGAAACCGTCGGTTGCGCCCACGAGCCGCATGATCTTGATCTCGCGGCTGCGCTGGAGCACGGCCATGCGAATCGTCGTGCCGATGATGATCACGGCCACGATCGCGAATGCGGCGCCGACCACGAGGCCGACCGCGGCCGCGATGCGGCGCAGCCAGTCGAGCTTCTCGACCCAGTCCCGGCCGAAGCGCACGTCGTCCACGAATCCGAAGCCCTTCAGGCGATCGGCAACCTGGCTCGCGTGATCCGCGTCGCGGTATCCGGGCTTGAGCTTCACTTCGATCGAGGCGGGCAGCGGGTTGTGCTCGAGCTCCTGCAGCACGTCGTGAAATTCGACCAGCTCGGCACGGGCGCGCGCCAGCGCCTGATCCTCGGTGACGTAGTTGGCCGACTGCACCTCGGGAAAGGCTTCGATGTCCTTCATCGACTGCGTGACGGTCTCGATCGGCGTCCCCGGCAGGAGATAGGCGACCACTTCGACCCGCTCGCCGACCTGGCGCAGCGCCTGCTGCAGGTTCACCGCGACCAGCGCGAACAGGCCGATGACGAACAGCGAGAAGGCGATCGTCGTGACCGAGAGGGCGGAGAGCAGGGGGGCGCGACGGAACGTGAGCAACGCCTCCCGAAAAATCAGCTTCACGTCCCGGCCGCCTGATCTTTCGGCTCGTCCATCGCGGAATCGAACACCACCGCTCCGTCGCGCAGCTCGATCACGCGATACGGCGCCTGCCGCACGAGATCGAGGTCGTGTGTCGCCATCAGGACCGCGGTGCCGCTCGCGTTGATGTCGCGCAGCAGCTGGAACACCCCGCGCGTCGCCCGGTCGTCCAGGTTGCCGGTGGGTTCGTCCGCGAGCAGGACCGTCGGCTCATTGACGAGCGCCCGCGCGATGGCAACGCGCTGCTGCTCGCCGCCCGAGAGCTCCGGGGGATAGGCGCGGGCTTTTGCCGCGAGGCCGACCTGCGTCAACACCCGCATGACGCGGGCAGGGACGGTCGCGCTCTTCGCGCCCGTCACCTCGAGCGCGAACGCCACGTTCTCTTCCGCGGTGCGGTCCTCGAGCAGCCGGAAATCCTGGAACACGATGCCGAGCCGGCGCCTGAGCTTCGGGATCTCGCGGCGTGAGATCTCCGCCACGTTGAATCCCGACACGCGGACTTCCCCGCTCGTCACGGGTTCGTCGGCGTAGATCAGCTTCAGGACCGTGGATTTGCCCGCGCCGGAATGGCCCGTGAGAAACACGAACTCGCCCTTCGCGATATGGAAGGAGACGTCCTTGAGGCCGAGTCCCCCCTTGGGGAACGCCTTGAAAACGTTGGTGAATTTGATCAACTACGCCTGTGCCCCTCCGAGCGCGTTCGCGAAATCCGCGATGATGTCGTCGGCGTCCTCGAGACCGAGAGAAAATCTCAGGAATCCGTCGGGAATGCCGACTTGGGCGCGTTCCTCAGGGGAGAGGGCCGCGTGCGACGTGAGGCGTGGCTCGGACACCAGCGTCTCCACTCCGCCGAGACTGGGCGCGTGCGCGACGAGCTTGAGCGACCGGAGAAATCGCTCGGCCGCGGCCGCCCCGCCCGCCAACTCGACGCCCAGCATGCCCCCGAAACCCGCGAGCGTCCGTTTCGCGATGACGTGATCAGGGTGCGACGCGAGACCGGGGTAGTGCACCGCGGAGAACCCCTCCTGCGCGCAGCACCAGGCCGCGACGGCCTGTCCCGTCGCATTCTGCCGTTGCACGCGGATGGCGAGCGTCTTCATGCCTCGCTCGATCAACCACGCCGCCATGGGATCGAGGGCCTGACCCCAGACCTGCATCAGCTTGCGAACTTCCTCGACCAGCGATTCCGTTCCCGCCACGGCGCCGGCGATCACGTCGGAATGGCCGTTCAGGTATTTCGTGGCGCTGTGGACCACGATATCCGCGCCGTGCTCGAGCGGCCGGAAGTTGATCGGCGTGGCGAACGTCGAGTCGACGATCAACGCGAGCCCTTCCGCCTTCGACAGGGTGGCGATCGGCTCGAGCTCGATGACGCGCAGCAGCGGGTTGGTCGGAGTCTCGAGGAAGATCGCGCGCGTGTTGGGCCGCAGCGCCCGCTTCCAATTGCGGCTCTCGGTCGGGTTGACGAACGTCACCTCGATGCCGAGCCGGCCGAATTCCTGCCGGAACAGCCGCCGCACGCCGCCGTAGATCCATTCGCTCGCCACCAGGTGGTCGCCCGGCCGCAGCACCGCCAGGTGCGCCAGGGCGGCCGCGCCCATGCCGCTGGCGACGAAGATCGCGGCTTCCGCCCCCTCCAGGGCCGCCAGGCGTTTCGCGATCGCGAGCTGGTTGGGGTTATTGCCGTAGCGGGTGTAGAGAACCTCCGCCGTCGACCCGATGGGATTCGTGAAGGTGCTGCTCTGATACACCGGGGTGGTTACGGGCGTCCACTCGTTTCGGGCGGCGGCGCCGCCGTGCACGGCGCGGGTCGAGAGGCCCGGTTTTTCGTTCACATGCGGATCACGTCGCGTTGAGCGCGAGCGTGCCTCCCGGCTGGCGAGCCGCGAAGCGCAGCGCGACCAGCTGCTCGAGCAGCGCAGCGCCGATGGACGGTTCGCCCAACGCGTGAAGCGCTCCGTCGCTGGTCTCGAGCACCACGGCGAGCCGATGGCTCGCGAGGACCGGCTCGATGGCGTCGCGATGGCTCTCGGTGAGTCCGCGCAGGACGAGGACGGTCGGCGGCGCCCACGCCCGAGACAGCTTGGCCACGATCTCGTCCGCGCACGAGTAATCCACGCAGCCCACGCCGCTGAAATCCATGCGCGCGATCACGGGCGGCGCGCCGGCCGTCATCACCTGCTCGATCCGTTCGCGAACCATGCGGCCCGTCGAGCGGGTGACGAGGTCGCCGTACTCACCCGCCGACGACTGTCGGAGGACCGCGTGCACGTCGATGTACTGGATCACCGCTTGCCCGCCCCCGGACCGCCCGTGGGTCCGTCGCGCTGTTCGGGAATCAGGATGAGCACCTGGGCGCCCGGAAATGGCGGCAATCCATCCCGGAGCGGGACGTCGTCGTCCCAATCCGGCACGATGGCGATGCGAGCGGTGCCGCTTCTGATGGCGATCTTCCCATTCCAGCGGGCGAGATAACGGCGGATACCGGCGAGCCCCTGTCCGCGCCCGGGATCGCGGAAACGGCTCACGCCCTGAATCAGGGCTGCTTCGAGGGCCGCGGCATCGCCCCACCGGGCGCCGAACCGCTTGGCCTGCGTGGGCTCGAGTGAATGACGGAACCCGACGCCGGCATCCGCGACCGCAATCATCACTACGCGCCGGGCGAGCGTGCGGCGCCAGTTGTAGCTCTGGACCGCCACCCAGCCGCCCGTGCCGGCGTGCTCTACAATATTCTGACACGCTTCCGAAAGCGCCATAGCAAAACCCATCGTGGCCTTCGGATCGAGCCCGAGCTCCGAGGCGAGAATCGCCGAGGCCCGTTGCTGGATGCGGCTCACGACCTCATGCACGTCCTCCGCCGCGCGCACCGGCGTGACGGGGATCAGCACATCGCTCTCATCCGCGGGACGCCCCTTGGGCAGCTTGCCGTGAATCTCGAACAGGGGAGCCGCTTCCCGGAAGAATCCCGCGCGGGCCCAGTAGCTCAGGACGTCGGGATGCGTCGGTGCCGCGAGCAGCGGCCGCTCCTTGCTCGGGCTGTGCTGCCGCACCGCTTCACCGGCCACGAGCAGCCCGAGCAGGCCGAGCGGCGACGCCCATTCGGCGGCGTGCGCGTCGAACAGCAGGCGCTCACCGTCTTGTGTGGCGCTCGTGAAGGCGCCGGCGAACTGATCGAAGGAGCGGTCATCGAACTGCGTCGGCACTTCGACGAGCCGCGTCATACGCGGGCGAGTTTGCCCAGCAGATGATCGCGCAGTCCGGTCGCGCCCCGGTGGGTGAGATTGCGCGCGGCGAGGCGTACTCCGGTCGCGAGCGCGGCGTCGAGCGATGCGCCGCCGAGCAACGACGCGAACGCCGTCGCGCCGAACACGTCCCCGCATCCCGTCGGATCGAGCCGGTCTTCCGGCTCGGTCGAACGCTCCGCCGGAATGCGCGCGGCGCGAACCGGCGAGCCCGTGAAATACTCCACGCCCTGCGCGCCCCGCGTCACGATGAGCGCCTTGGTGCCGCCCGCGAGCACGGTCGCCGCGACCTGCAGCGGATCAGGCCCGAGCTGCCCCAGCTCGTCTTCATTGACCTGGACATAGTCGAAGCAGCGGAACCAGCTCGGCGCGTTCGGAAGCGGTTGCGGGATCCGGGTCCCGTCGTCCGTCTTGCCGAGAAACAGGCTGTGCAGGTCCGCGTAGAGCACCTTGCCAAAGCCGCGACGCAGATACTGCGCGGTGGCGAGATCCATCTCGTAGCCGGAAATGAAATTGACGTACACGGCGTCCAGGTCGCGGACCATGGGTCCCAGCTCGGGCCAGGTCCATGCGGGCACCCCGCCCGACATCTGCTCACAGCGCCGCGCGGCTTCGGTGTAGTGGAGCGTCACCCGGTTGTTCGGCTCGGGGACGAGAATGAACCGGCTTCCCGGCGCGAAATGGGAGATCGACCGGAAAAATGCGTTCGCGTGTCCTGCCAGGTCCGCGCCGACCTTGATGAGGGGAACGATCTGCCAGTCTGCGGGCAGGGTCGCGTCGAGCCCCGCGAGCGAGTAGGAGATGCCGCCCCACTCCTCGGCCACGCGCTGGGCGGGGTCGCGATCGTAGATCGTGTCCCACACCATCGAGCCCACCACGCCCAGCCGTTTCACCGCGGCTCGAGGTGGGCGCGCGCGAATACGGCTGCCGCGCCGTAGACTCCCGCGGTCCCGGGCAGCTCGCCCGGAACAATGCGGCTTGCGGCGACGGCCGGCTTGAATGCCCGACGCTTGACCTCGCTGCGCAGCGGAATGAACAGCTTGTCCCCGGCGAGCGTCACGCCCCCGCAGATGACCACGACTTCGGGATTGAAGATGTTGATCAGGTTGGCGACACCGGCGCCCAGGAACTTGGCCGTGTCGTGGACGACTTCTTGCGCGAATTCGTCGCCGTCGTTCGCGGCTTCGTACACCACCTGCGCCGTGATGCGCGTCAGATCGGCGCCGACGTAATCGGGAAGGCTCGAGTCGGCACCGGCCTCGATGCCTTCGACCGCCCGGGCGGCGATCGCGGGGCCCGACGCGTACGCCTCGAGGCAGCCGTAATTGCCGCACTTGCAGCGGCGCCCGGTCGAGTCGATGGTCATGTGCCCGAACTCGCCGGCCACGTCGGATGCGCCGTGATAGATCTGGCCGCCCAGGACGATGCCGCCGCCGATCCCGGTGCCGATGGTGAGGCCGATGACGTGATTCGATCCGCGCGCCGCGCCCCGCCACCACTCGCCGAGAATGGCGCAATTCGCGTCGTTGTCGAGCGTGGCCGGAAGCCCGAGCGCCGAGGAGATGCGGTCGCGCAGTGGAAAGTTGGTCCAGCCGAGGTTGGGGGTGAGCAGCACCACACCGCGGGCGGTGTCGAGCGGCCCCGGCGATCCGATCCCCACTCCGGCGATCTCGACTTTACCGGCCGCGGCGATCGATGCCCGCGCGAGTTTCACGATCCGCGCCACCACGGCTTCCGAACCCTGCTCCGACACCGTGGGCTCGGTCACGTGCCCGATGAGCCGCGACCCGTCCTCGGCGATCGTGCCGACGACGATGTTCGTCCCGCCGAGGTCAATGCCGACGATGTAGCGCACGGACGTTCTCGATGGCAGTGAGGACTCTGGCCACACTCAAATCCCGCAGGCAGCGATGGTGGCCCAACGGACAGGTGCGCGGTCCGTGCGTCGAGCACGGCCGGCAGGAAAGCCCGTCCACTTCCAGTACCATATCCTCCGGCCCCACGGGGGCAAACCCGAACGACGGGACCGTCGGGCCGAAGAGCGCCACCACAGGCGTGTCGACGGCCGTAGCCAAATGTAAGGGCGCAGTGTCGTTCGTCACGAGCAGCCGGGCCTGGGCGAGCAGGGCCGTGGACTCGAGCAGCGAGAGCTCTCCCGCCGCGTTGGCAACCGGATAGGCGCCGCTCGTGCGTCTCATCCCGGCGAGCACCTGGTCGCACAGCGCTCGATCCTCTCCCCCTCCGATGGCGACGACGGCTGTACGCGCGGCAAGCTCCGCGGCCAGCTGATCGTAGTACGGCCAGCGTTTGGTGCCCCAGATCGACCCCGGCGCAACCGCGATGAAATCGCCCGTAATTCCTGCGGCGCCGAGAAACGCCAGCGCTCTGGCGAGCGCGGCAGGCGGCGGATAGAGGCGGATGGGGAACTTCCCGCGCGGGGCGTCCACGAGCCCGAGCAGGCGATCGCTTTCCTGCCCGTGCTTCGCACGGGGCCGGCTCTCGGTATACAGGACGCGCCACCCGTCGTCGAACCCCACCCGGCGAGGAATACGGGCAAGCACGGCGGCCAGGGCGGAGCGCAGTGAGCGGTGCGGCAGGTAGGCCGCCCGATACCGCTCGCGTGCCAGCGCCCGCGCGAGGCGGGTCAGCCCCCCGATGCCCCGGTCCGCGCCGTGCTTGTCGTACGAAAAAACGCGGCGGACAGAGGGGTGAGTCTCGAGCAGCGGCGCCGCCGTCTTCGTAGTGACGACATCAACCGGCGCGCCGTCTCGCGCCGCGACCGCGTCGAGCAGGGGTGTGGTGAGCACCACGTCGCCGAGAAATGCCGTCTGAATGACGAGGCTACTCAACCTGGAGCACCGCGAGGAACGCTTCCTGGGGAATCTCGACCGAGCCCACCTGCTTCATGCGCTTCTTTCCTTCCTTCTGCTTTTCGAGCAGCTTGCGCTTGCGAGTCACGTCGCCGCCGTAACACTTGGCGGTAACGTTCTTGCGCAGCGGGCGGATCGACTCCCGCGCGATCACTTTCGTACCGATCGCGGCCTGGATCACAACTTCGAACAGCTGGCGGGGAATCAGCTCTTTCAATTTCTCCGCGATCTTCTTGCCCCACTCGTAGGCTTTGTCCTGGTGGATGATCACCGAAAACGCGTCCACGGCGTCGCCGTTCAGCAGCATGTCGAGCTTCACGAGCTCGGACGGGCGGTATTCGAGGAATTCGTAGTCGAGTGACGCATAGCCGCGGCTGATCGTCTTCAGCTTGTCGTAAAAGTCCAGGATGATCTCCGCGAGGGGAAACTCCCAGCTGAACTCGACCCGTGTGGGATCGACGTAGTGCATGCCGCGGTACACGCCGCGCCGCTCCTGGCCGAGCTTCATCATTGCGCCGATGTATTCCGCCGGCGCGAGAATCCGGGCCTTCACGAACGGCTCTTCGACGCGTTCAATCGCCGATCCATGCGGCATGCGGCTCGGATTCTCCACCAGTTCGACCGTCGCGTCGGTCTTGTGCACGTGATACTCCACGTTGGGCACGGTGCTGATGAGGTCGAGATCGAACTCGCGCTCGAGGCGCTCCCGCACGATTTCCATGTGCAGCAGCCCCAGGAATCCGCAGCGAAAGCCAAACCCGAGCGCGACGGAGGACTCGGGCTCGTAGTGCAGCGAGGCGTCGTTCAACTGCAACTTGGCGAGCGCGTCGCGCAGCTCCTCGAACTGCCCCGCATCGGTCGGATACAGGCCCGCGAAGACCATCGACTTGATGTCGCGATACCCCGGGAGGAGCGGCACGTTTACGTGCTCGGCGTCGAGCACCGTGTCGCCTGGCCGCGTCTCGCGCACGCCGCGGACGTTCGCTACGAAATAGCCGACCTCTCCCGCCTCGAGCTCGACGCTCGGCTTGTGCCCGAGCTGGAGGTACCCGACTTCCGCCACGTCGTAGACGTCGCTCGTATGCGCGCCGAACACGATCCGCATGCCGGGCCGGAGCACGCCATCGACCACGCGAATGCTGGGAATCGCGCCGCGATAGCGGTCGTAGTACGAGTCGAAGATGAGCGCGCGGAGCGGCGCCTGTGGATCGCCCTTGGGCGGAGGAATGCGAGTCACGATCGCCTCGAGCAGCTCGGGCACGCCGGCGCCTTCCTTGGCCGAGATGCGGAGGATCTCCTCCGGCTTCGCTCCGAGCAGCTCGTGAATTTCCTGGGCGCGCCGGTCAGGCTCCGCTCCCGGCAAGTCGATCTTGTTGAGTACGGGAATGATCTCGAGCCCGGCATCGATCGCGAGAAACAGGTTCGAGATGGTTTGCGCCTGAACGCCCTGTGACGCATCCACCACGAGAATCGCGCCCTCGCAGGCGTTGAGCGAGCGCGAGACCTCATAGGTGAAATCCACGTGCCCGGGCGTGTCGATCAGGTTCAGCTCGTACGTACTCTGATCCTTCGCCTGATACTGCATCCGCACGGCATTGAGCTTGATCGTGATCCCGCGCTCGCGCTCGAGATCCATGGTGTCCAGCACCTGGTCGCGCATCTGCCGCTTGTCCAGCGTGCCGGTCAGCTCGATCAACCGGTCTGCGAGGGTGGACTTCCCATGATCGATGTGCGCGACAATGCAGAAGTTACGGATATGATCTTGGCGCATGCGGCGGGAAATATATTGAATTGTCCCACATGCCCACGATCACCGGCTGGTTCGACCCCTCTCCTAAGGGCGGCGGCTTTCTGCGGCTCGCGCGGAACAGCTACCTGCCGGCCAAGGGCGACCTCGCGGTGCGCATGCCCGGCTTGCGCCGGGGCGATCTCGTCACGCTCGACGGCGGACGGGTGGCGAGCGTCAACGGCGCTCCGGCCCCGGCCCGCGGTCCTAGCCCCGAGCGCCCCGAATTCACGAAGCTCGGTGCCGTACACCCGACGCGGCCGCTGCTGCTCGAGACGGCGAAGCCGTCGAGCGTGCGCATGGCGGACATCGAACGCGTCATCGACCTCGTCTGCCCCCTCGGGTTCGGGCAGCGCGCGCTGATCGTCTCGCCGCCCAAAGCCGGCAAGACGACGGTGCTGCAGGCCGTGGCCGAGGGTGTCGCGATGAATTACCCCGGGGCCGAGCTGCTCGTCTTGCTCGTGGATGAGCGTCCGGAAGAGGTCAGCGAAATGGTGGATTGGGGGCGCGGCGAGGTCATCGCGTCGAGCTTCGATCTGCCGCAGGAGCGCCACGTGGCGGTTGCGGAAATGGTCTTTGAGCATGCCCGGCGCGTGGCCGAGCTGGGACGCGACGCGGTGATCGTGCTCGATTCCCTGACACGCCTCGCCCGCTCGCACAACACCACGGCGAAATCGAGCCGCCGGACCCTGTCGGGCGGGCTCGATGCCAATGCGCTCGCGCAGCCCAAGGCCATGTTCGGCGCGGCGCGCGCGATCCCCGCGCCGCAAGGGGGCTCGATCACCGTGATCGCCACCGCGCTGGTCGAAACGGAAAGCCGCATGGACGATGTGATCTTCGAAGAGTTCAAGGGCACGGGCAACGCGGAGCTCCGTCTATCACGTCCGTTGGCCGACCGCCGCGTGTATCCGGCGGTGGACGTTGCCGCGAGCGGAACCCGGCGGGAAGAGCTGCTCGCTGACCCGCCTACCGTGGCGGCGCGGCAGGCGCTGCGGCGCGCGCTGCTCGGCCTGCCGCCCGAGCAGGCGATGTCGTCGCTCCTGACTCAACTCCATCGCTCGGCGACGAATGCCGAGCTCCTCAAGCCGCTCGCCCGCTAACGGTCTGCCCCAGCCATCCATTGGGGTCGTCTGTCCGCGTTCGCGACCTCGAGCCCGAGATAGAACACGAGTTTCACGATCCGCGATTCCTTCTCTCCGTCGATCTTCCCCACCTCGTCCGACACCTGGTGGTAGTCGGCGTGCGTGCCATTGAAGAAGAAGAGGATGGGGACCCCGCGGCGGGCGAAATTGTAGTGATCCGAGCGGTGATAAAAATCTTCCTCCGGCCATGGATCACGGATCGGGTGCATGCGCAGCTCGGGATGCAGGGCCGCAACCTGCTCCACGGCCGGCCCCAATGTCGAGCGCTCGATGCCGATCACGGCGATCGTGTCGGTCCAATTGCGTCCCACCATATCGAGATTGAGATCGGCGACGACCGAGTCGAGCGGCACGGTTGGGTGCGTCGTGAAATAGCCGCTGCCCCACAATCCTTTTTCCTCGCCGCTTACGGTCATGAACACGAGCGAGCGGCGTGGCCGCGGCTCGAGCCGTGAAAATGCCCGCGCGGCCTCGACGACCGCGACGGTCCCTGACGCGTCATCATCGGCGCCGTTACAGATCGAGTCGCGCCCCTCAGCCCGGCAGGCGCCATTCGCGGGCGACGCGACGCCGATGTGGTCCATGTGGGCGGTCACGAAGACATACTGCCGGGCCAATGCCGCATCGCTGCCTTCGAGCACCCCGATCACGTTGGGCGCCGTGGTTCTGGCCACGGCGTGCTGGCGCACTCGCAGCGTCAGCGTGAGCTCGTGCGCGGCTTCCCCTATCTCAAGCGCCTGCTCGGCGCCCGTGTTGCACAGGAGCCGTGCCGCGGACTGGGTGCTCACCTCGACGATCGTGGGAAGAAGCGGGAGGTCCGGCATGTCCGGTTCGGCTTCGGGCTGATCGACCTGCCAGGGGGCCGAATGGTCGCTTCGGAATTCCTGCGGTGTGGACGGGTGATCGGACACGAGCAGAACGCCCGCCGCGTGAAGGGCGAGCGCGCGGCGCACGATGTCATGAATGCCATCGCCGGCCCGAGGAGCGTGCTCGAGGAGCCACCCGCTTCGCGCCGCGGGTCCCGAGCGGGCGAGGACGGGGCCGCGGATCTCGCCTTCGGGCAGGCCGACCCGCCAGAAGGCGATGTCCGCGCCCGCCGCCGATCCGCAGGCGACGCCTGCGCGTTCCGCCACGAGCTCGGTGCGTTCGGGGTCCAGGTCCCGGCGAACGAGCGGATAGCGTTGGAAATACGTACCTCCCTCGCCGCCGGGCCGGAGCCCGAGACTCCCGAACTGTGCCGCGACCCATGCGGCCACGCGGTCGAGCTCGGGGCTCGGCGTCTCCCGACCTCGCATCGAGTCATTGGCGATGATGCCGATTTCATTCAGGATGGCTGCGGGACTGACCGCACTCGCGGCGCGTGACGGATCGCCCGAGCGATTCGAGAGCTGCACGACGAGCGCGAGTGCCAAGAGCGGCTTCACGATTTGACCGGGGCAGGAAAGAGAAGAGAAGAAAATAAGGCGCCCGGTCGTGGGGGAGGAGGCCACGACCGGGCGTGAAACACCGCAGCGACGTTAGGGACGACGGCGATGCAGCTCGGGCTCGTTCCGATCGTTCGACTTTCGGGAATTGCTGTCGCCCGAGTGTCCGCGGGGTTCGGAGTGCTGCTCCGGCTGCCGTCGCGGCTCCGGCTGCGGCGCGGCCGCCGGTGGCGGAGGGCGGTTCGGGCGAGCTGTGTCGTTCGGATGATCCGAACGGCTGCCCTCGTCCGGACGACGCTCCGCGCGCGGTGGACTGCCGGCCTCGTGCCCATCGCGACGGTCACCGCGATCACCAGTTTCAGGCGCCGTGCGCCGATCCGGCTCGACCGTGGCCGGCCGGTCGCGATTGTCGTACTCGTACTGCCCCCGTTGCCGCAGCACTTCGGGGTTTGGAACCGCGACGGTATGGCCGGAGTAGCGGCTTCGGACATCGACCTCGCGTCGCAGATCGGGATTCACCGGCCGCTCACCCGCTCGCGTGAAGAATGCCTGGCTGCCCACGCGATCCTTGAAGATGAAGCGTGGCTCGGGGCGATAGGGACGGGTAAACACGACCCGCCTGCCTCCGTAATAGCGATACGGGTAATAGTACGGATCATCGTACATCACGATGCGAAAGCGCACGCACGAGGCCGAGTAGGGGTTCCACTGGGTGTAGCTCGCGTACGTGTGACAGTCGTAGCAGAGAAACCGGGGATATTGATAGTGCTGCTGCACGTAATACGGCACGACGTCGTAATCCCAATCCGTATACCCAGCGGGCACCAGCCGCTCCGCCAAATCGGTCAGTGCCACGTATGGGTCGCCCCGGACCCGGCCGTCATCGGCGATCAAGCGATAATCCCAGTGCTCGGCCGTCTCGATGGCGTCGTAGTCGAATGGATCAGCTGACGCAATGCCAAAGAGGTACCCGACCCCGGGATAGTCATCGACGTCGAAGGCGCCTCCCCCGTCCGTGGCATACCCCGGCACGTCGTACACGCGGCCGCCGCGGGCGAAGTTGTCTTCCCACGGCTGTCGCGGAAACAACACTCGTACGCGGCCGTCCGTATCGACCCGGAACAGCGTCACGTACGCGTCCTGCTCGGTTTGGAATGAGACCCGTACCGCTTGTCCAGCGGTATAAGGATCGTCCCCGCGATTGGTCCACACCTGCACTCGTGGGCGGTCGTAGGCCGGAAGGGGCGACGTTCCGGCAGGTTGTGCCGTCACGATTCCCAGGCTGAAGAGTACGATGGATGTGAACATGGGTCCTCCGAGGACCAGGCGATAAGCAGGTCATGTGCCATCCCGTTTGCTATGGAACTAATTACATTACAATGCCTTACGTTTCACCCGCTGTCGATGCGGGTCCTTTCCTGTCCTCCAGCGTGGACAAATGACCGATGCCGGCCTCTCGTCTTGATCTCCTCGACCCCTCCGAGGTCGCTCGGTTAGGGGGCATCGAAATCATCGCTCAGGAAGTGGTCGAAGGGTTTCTCACCGGTCTGCATCGATCGCCGTTCCGCGGGTTTTCGGTGGAATTCACCGAGCACCGCGCCTATCAACCGGGCGACGAGCTCCGGTATCTCGACTGGAAGATTCTCGCGCGCGCCGATCGATTGTTCATCAAACAATTCGAGGAGGAAACAAATCTCCGCGCCATGATTCTGCTCGACGCGAGCCGGTCGATGGCGTGGAGCGGGAGTCCGCTGCGGATCACCAAACGGGCCTACGCGGATCGGCTGGTGGCGGCGCTCGCGTTGATTCTCCTGCGGCAACGGGATGCGACTGGCCTGGTCACGTTCGACGAGGTGGTTCGGCAGGTCATCCCCGCGCGGGTCAAGTCCGGCCAGTGGACCCGGATCGTGCGGGGGCTGCTCGATACGCCGGATGGACGAGGCACGGCGGCGGATGTGGCCCTGCAGCAGGTGACTTCGCTCGTTTCCCGGCGGGGTCTGGTCGTGCTCGTTTCCGATTTGCTGTTCGACCGCGATCTCGCGCTGACGGCGCTGCGCTATCTCCGCCATCGTGGCCATCAGATCATCGTGCTGCACATCATGGATCCCGCCGAAGTGGAGCTTGCGGGGCCGCCCGAGGTCCGGTTTCGCGACTCGGAGTCGAATGCCAGCGTGGTCGTCCGGCCACGCGAGCTCGCCGGTGCGTATGCGCAGACGGTGGCGCGTGAAGTGGCGGCCTGGCGCACGGCGTGCCGGCGTCACGGAATCGTCTATCACACGGTGCGCACTGACCTCCCGTTCGGGCTCGCGCTGCGCCTGCTCGCGTGACGTTCCTTCATCCACTGCTGCTCGCGGGCCTCGCGCTCGCGGCCATTCCCGCGCTGCTGCATCTGCTCGAGCGGCAGCACCCGCCGGAGGCGGAGTTTCCGGCGCTGCGATACCTGAGTGAGGCGGAGCGCCAGAGTGCCCGGCGTGTTCGTTTGCGGCATCTGCTGCTCCTCGTGTTGCGCACGGCCCTGCTCGTGCTGGTTGTCCTCGCGGCCGCACGGCCGCTCGTCCCGCTGCGGGTGAAAAGCGTCGGCGGAGGGCACGAGCCGACGGCGCTCGCGGTGGTGCTGGACAACTCGCCGTCCTCGGGGGTGATCATGGACGGGCGGCCGCTGTTCGAGCGACTGCGCGCGACGGCGCGCGGGTCGATCGCCGCGGCAGGCACCAACGATCATCTCTGGCTCGTCATGGCGGATGGCGTCGTTCGCAAGGGAACGCGGCAGAGTCTGCTCGGGATCCTCGACAGTACCCGGGTTCAGTCCGAGCGATTGGAGCTGGGCGCCGTGGTGGCGCGCGCGATCCGCGTGGTCGATGCCGACCCATTGCCGGCCCACGAAGTGCACGTCGTGAGCGATCTCCAGCGGACCGCGTTCGGGTCGACGCGCGTGACGCGAACGCCGCGCGTGCGGGTGCTCATCCTGGCGCCCCTAGCCCGACCCCCGGCCAACCGCGGCATCGGCGTCGTCAAGGTGGCGGATGGCGTCGCGACGGTTCCCATGGTCGGAACGGCGGGAACGCCCCCCGGGGCGGTGACCGTTCGGGTCGGCCCTCAGGTCATCGCGCGCGGGCTCGGCGCGCCGGGAACGGCTGTGACCGCCCCGCTTCCGCAGCTCGGCGATGGGTGGTGGGTAGGCGAGGCGGCACTCGACCCGGACGAGCTACGCGGCGACGATCGGCGGTTGTTCGCGTGGCACGATGCCCCGGCTGCGCGCGTGCGTGTGACCGGGGATCCAGGCCCCTTTGTGACAGCCGCACTCGGCGTGTTGCGCGAGGGAAAGCGGGTGAACGACGCCGGGCGCAGTCCGGAGATCTCGATCGGCGACCGGATGGGAGCCGGCCCGAGCGCCGTGGGCGGGGGCACGATTCTGATTCCGCCCGGCGATCGCGCGATGCTGGGAGAAACGAATCGCGCGCTCGCATTGCGCGGAAGCGCGTGGCGCTTCGCCGGACCCGCCACACCAGGGCTCATCCAAGGACGTTCGGAGCTGTCGCTGCTCGATTCAGTCCCGGTGCGGCTGCGGTATCGACTGGAGCGCGCCGCAGGCCCGAGTGGCGCGGCGGCGCCGGACAGTATGGTCCTCGCGACTGTCAACGGCGAGCCATGGCTCGTGCGGGACTCGAGCACCGTCATTCTCGCGAGCCGGCTCGATACGGGATGGACTGCGCTGCCGACCGCACCGGCGTTCGTGCCGTTCCTGGACCAGCTGATCAATCATGTGGGGCGGGGTGAGGCCGCGATCTCGTCCGCGGAAGGCCCCGTTCACATCGAGTTTCGCACGCGCGGGTCCGACACATTGGGCGCCACCGTGTACGGTCCCGATCCACGGGAGTCGGACCTCGAGCCCGCCACACCGGGTCAGGTTGAAGAGACTCTGGGCGCGCTTCCGCTGGACGAGCGTCGCTTTCTCGCGGACCGGTTTACCGGCTCGCGCCGGGCGGACGCCAGTGGCTGGCTCCTGGGCCTCGCTCTCGCCCTGGCCATTGTGGAGTTCGGCGTCGCGACGGTGCTCCGCTGATGGCGCTCGACCTGCTCCCCGACCGGTTTGAGCAGCTCTCCGACACCCGGGCGCTCGTGGACGCGCTCCCTGGGGTCCGCGGGCACGTGTCGGTGGCAGGCCTGCCGGGCTCGAGTGGCGCCGTGCTGGTGGCGACCCTGGTCCGGCGTTTCCCGCATCGCGTCTTTCTCGTCGTGGCGCCGACCGCGAACGACGCCGAACGCTGGATGGCGGATCTGCAAATGCTCATCGGATCACTGGCGGCGCTGTATCCCCAGCGAGAAGGTCTCGGATCCGAGGAGCCGCACGTGGAAATCGCGGGAGAGCGCGTGGAAACCATCGAGGCCCTGCTCCAGGGTTCGCTCCGGGTGCTCGTCGCGCCGGTGCGTGCGACTGCAGAGCTGACCGAGGTTCCGGCGGCGCTCGCCGCCCGGCGGGTGGTGCTTCAGCCAGGAAGCGGGAAGGGGGAAGCGGGAAGCGTCACATTGACCAACGTCGTGCGGCAGCTCGAGACGATGGGCTATGAACGCGTGCCGACGGTCACGGAGGTCGCGCAGTTCAGCGTGCGTGGCGCGATCATCGACGTCTACGGATTCGGCATGGCGAATCCCGCGCGCGTCGAATGGTGGGGGGATGAGATCATTTCGGTGCGGAGCTTCGACCTCGACACCCAGCGCTCCGGAGAATCGCTCGAGCGGGTGACAGTTCTCCCAATCCGTGCGGGAACGTCGGGCGCGGAGTCGGAGACGAAGCGATCGTCGCTGTTCGAGCTGCTGCCGGGCGACGCATTACTCGTGCTCGACCAGGAGTCGGCGCTGGAACGCGAAGTGCAGCGCGCGTGGGATGAAGCGGCGCATCACCTCGAGGTCGCCCGCCGCATGGGCGAAGACACGCTACCGCGCGAGCACCTGTGGCTCGCGCCGGACCGGTGGCGCGAGCGGCTCGATGCGTTCGCGCGGCTCGGGCTCGAAGGTGAAGCCCCCGTGGCGCGGTTCCCGATCGTTCCCCCCGATGCGATCGACCGCGATCTGCGGCGCCTGCGGCGGCTCGTCCAGGGCGAGATTCCCACCGTCATCCTGTGCGACAACGAAGGACAGCTCGAGCGTCTCGAAGAGCTGCTCGATTCGGAACGGGCCCAGCTCGTGGTTGGCGCACTGGACGGCGGGTTCGTCCTGCCCACGCTGCGGGTGCTCACCGATCACGAGATCTTCCGCCGAGCCAGAAGGCTCAGGCGGCCGCGCCGCTACCGGGCCGCTCTTCCCACCGCGGCCGCGCGGCCGCTCTCGGTAGGGCAGTACGTGGTGCACCTCGAGCATGGGATCGGGATCTATCGCGGGCTCCAGACCATCACGGTGGGTGAAGGGCAGCTGGAAGTGGCCGTGCTGGAGTACGAGGGGGGCGATCGTCTCAACGTCCCGCTGTACCGTCTCGATCAAGTCGAGCCGTACCGCTCCGCGGGAGATGGAGATGCTCCTCCGCCGCGACTGCATCATCTCGGCGGCACCGCGTGGCAGCGGCAGCGCGACAAGACGCGGGCCGCGATTCGCGAAATGGCCAACGAGCTGCTCGATCTGTACGCGCGGCGGCAGCTGGCGGCGGGGTTCGCCTTTCCCCCCGACACCCCGTGGCAGCGGGCGCTCGAGTCCGCCTTCCTGTACGAGGACACACCGGACCAGCGCCGCGCGACCGATGAGGTGAAGCGGGACATGGAGCGTCCCCGGCCGATGGACCGCTTGCTCGTGGGCGACGTGGGATACGGGAAAACCGAAATCGCCGTGCGGGCCGCGTTCAAGACGGTCCAGGCGGGAAAACAGGTCGCGGTCCTCGTGCCCACGACCATTCTGGCCGAGCAGCACGGCCGCACCTTCCGCGAGCGCCTGGCCGATTACCCGGTACGCATCGAGGTGCTGTCGCGGTTCCGGCAGGCCGCTGAAGCGAAGCGGGTGATCGCGCGTCTCGAGAAGGGCGAGGTCGACATCGTCATTGGCACGCACCGCCTGCTTTCCAAGGACGTCAGGCCGCACGATCTCGGCCTGCTGATCGTCGACGAGGAGCACCGGTTCGGCGTGAAGCACAAAGAGCGCCTGAAGGCACTGCGGCTCGCGGTGGACGTTCTGACGCTGACCGCCACGCCGATTCCCCGAACGCTGCACCTCTCGCTCGCAGGTCTCCGTGATCTGACGCTGCTGGAAACGGCGCCGAAAGACCGCTCTCCCGTGCTGACGTTCGTGGAGCCCTGGGACGACGCGTTGATCGAGGAAGCTCTCGCCCGCGAGCTGGATCGCGGAGGACAGGTCTTCTTCGTTCATAACCTGGTGGAGACCATCGAATCGATCGCCGAGCGAGTCCGGAGGCTCGCGCCTCCGCGGGCCCGAACCGCCGTGGCCCACGGGCAGCAGAACGAGCGGGAGCTGGACGAAGTGATGTCGCGATTCGTGCGCGGGGAAATCGATATCCTCGTTTCGACGATGATCGTGGAATCGGGGCTCGACGTTCCGAACGCCAACACGATGATCGTGAACCGCGCCGACCACCTCGGGCTGGCCCAGCTCTACCAGCTGCGGGGCCGGGTCGGGCGGAGCCATCGCCGCGCGTACTGCTATCTGCTCGTCCCCGATCTCATGGACGCCCAGGCGGAAGAACGATTGATGGTGCTCGAGCACCATACGGAGCTGGGATCGGGCTATCGCATCGCGGTGCGTGATCTCGAGCTGCGGGGAGCCGGCAATCTGCTTGGCTCCGCGCAGTCGGGTCACGCCCACGCCGTGGGCATCGATACGTACCTGCGGTGGCTCGATGAAACGGTGCGCGCGCTCAAGGGCGGGACCACGGCGGCGGGGCGCGGTGTCGCGGCTGAGCCCCCCGAGGTGGTATTCGATCAGGCAACCTATCTGCCCGACGCGTACATCGGAGATGATGCCGCGAAGCTCGATCTGTATCGGCGGCTGGCGCGTGCGGAGCAGCCATGCGAACTTTCCGGCCTACGCGATGAGTTGCGCGACCGATTCGGGCCGTTACCCCCCGAAGCCGAGCGCTTGCTCCTGATGTACGAACTGCGTGCGCTCGGCGCCCGGCTGGGCCTTGCGACGGTCCTGATCAAGGGGGAGGAGGCGCGACTCGCGTTCCGCGGGACCGCACAACCACGGCTCGCCGCGCTCACGGCTGCTCTCGACTCGGTTCAATTCGATGCCGAGGTGCGACGCACCCACCCGCTGGCGTTGCGGCTTCGTCGCTCCGGCGGTGAGGCCATCGGGCCGGGACTGGTCCGCGCGCTCACCGCTCTCCAACAGGACTAAATGATCGTTCGTCGCGCACATTCCTTACTCGCCATGGCCGCGCTGGTAACGGCCGGAACGGTCGGATGCCGAGGGATTCGGGAGGCTTTTTCGGCGCACGCGGGGGTCGCGGCATCGGCGGCGGGCCAGGACCTGACCGTCGAGCGGCTGGCCGGCTGGGTGGCCCACGTGAAGCGGGCGCAGCCGAGCGCCAAGAACTTCACCGCCATCGCCTCGCTGTACGTCGACTACATGCTCTTCGCCGCCCAGCTCGCGAAGGGGCAGGACCTGCACGACTCGGCGCTCGTGATCCGAGCGAGCTGGCCGACCGCCACGCAGCTGCGCTGGAATCGCTTTCATGACGAGCTGTTCGCCACCGCGGCGCATTTGACGCCCGCGCAGGTGGACTCGGCCTACCAGGCGGGGAACGTGCGCCTGTTGCAGCACATCCTGATCCAGGTTCCGGCGAGCGCCGCTCCCGGCGATGTGGAGCGGAAGCGGGTTCAGACCGAGCAGATCCTGCGCCAGGTCTCGAGCCAGCACGGGACGAACTTCGCCGCACTGGCCAAGCGGTATTCCGAGGATCCAGGATCGAAGGCGCGCGGCGGGTATCTGTCCGCGGTCGCGCGGGGGCAATACGTCGCGCCGTTCGAGACCGCGGGATGGGAGCTTCCTCCGGGTGGGATCAGCGGGATCGTGCGCTCCCCGTTCGGATTTCATCTGATCCGCCGGCCGCCGCTGCCGGAGGTGCGCGATTCATTCAGCGCGGATGTAAGCCGGCTCGTGCTCGCGCATCTCGATTCCCAGTACGTGAACGGGATCTCGTCCCAGTACGCGATCGTCGTCGATGAAGGCGCGCCCGCGCGGGTCCGCCAGATCTTCGACGATCTCGAGCACGCGCGGAAGGATCGCCACGTGCTCGCCACGTATCGGGGCGGCTCGTTCCGGGTGCAGGACCTCGTCCGCTGGCTGTACGCGATCGATCCCGAGGAGGCTCGGGCACTGCCGGCGGGCACGGATACGCAGCTCAAGGAGTTCGTCACGATGGTGGTCGAACGCGAGCTGCTGATCCAGAAGGTCGACTCGGCCCACGTGGCGCTCGAGCCCGATGACTGGGCGGAAATCAAGGCCGATTATGATTCCGGGGTCGCACGGCTCCAGCGGGCCATGGGCCTCTCGCCGGAACTCTTTAGGGATTCCGCGAGTACTCCCGAGGCGCGTGTGCGGCTCGCGGCCACGCACGTCAACAATTATCTCGAGCGCGCCCTCAAGGGAGAGGCGCGATTCGTGCCGCTCTCCCCGTTCCTCGGCGCCATTCTCCGTGAACGGGAGCCCTGGTCCATTTATCCGGCAGGGATTGCAGCAGCCGTGGAGCGGGCCGGCACGGTTCGGGATTCACTACGGGGCGCGATCCGGCCGGCGCCGGGTCCCGCTCCAGTGCCTTTGGACACGACACCACATCGCTATGTCAGATAAGATTGCTCGTTCGATGGTCCGCATCACGGTCAGCGGGCTGCTGGCGCTCAGCGGTTTCTGCCGCGTCGTGTGGGCGCAGGCGGCGCCCCAGCCCGTCGACCGCATCGTCGCCGTCGTAGGCACGACGCCGATCCTCGCGTCGCAAATCGAAGAACAGCTCGTGCTCACGCAGGGTCAGGGGACGAAGATTCCCGATGACTCGGCGGGGCGCGCCGCACTGGAACGCCAGCTCCTGAAGCAGATGGTGGACGAGGAGATGCTCGTTCAGGAGGCGCAGCACGATACCAGTATCAAGGTCACCGAGCAGGAAGTGCAGGACGAAGTCGAGAAGAGTGTCGCCAACGTCCACAAGCAGTTCACGTCCCAGCTCGAGTTCGAGACGCAGCTCCGGGCCGCGGGATTCACGTCCGAAGAGGAGTGGCGCCGCTGGCTGGCCGACAATCAACGCCGCACCATCCTGCAGCAGCGGCTGATTCAGAATCTGCGGCAAGCGAACAAGCTGCGGCCGATCCCGCCGACCGAGGCGCAGATGCGCCAGTACTGGGAGCAGAACAGCCAGCAGCGACCCCGGCATCCCGCTCTCGTCACGTTCCGGCAGATCATCATCCCGGCTGTGCCGGATTCCCAGGAAGACCTGCGCGCCCGCCAGCTCGCCGAATCGCTGCTTGCCGAGATCCGGCACGGAGCCAACTTCGCGGAGCTGGCGAAGAAGTTCTCGGCCGACAGCTCGACCCGCGTGCAGGGCGGCGAGCTCGGCTGGTTCCGTCGCGGCGTGATGGTCAAGGCGTTCGAGGACGCGGCGTTCAAGCTGCGCCCCGGCGAGGTCTCGAATGTCGTGCAGACGAACTACGGCTATCACGTCATCCAGGTCGAGCGAGCGGAGCCGGCCGAGGTCGAGGCCCGCCATATCCTGATCCAGCCCCGCATCACGGACGACCAGACCGATCTCGCGTTCCGGCTCGCGAACCTGGTGTATGACGGGTTGGAGCGCGGCGCATCGTTCGACACTCTCGCGCGCGGCTACGCGGACCCGAGCGAAGCCCGCATCGTCGACGCGCTGCCTGCTCCGCAGCTGCCGCCGGAATACCCGCGGAGCCTGGCCACCGACAGCACGCGAGGGCTCAAGCCCGTGTTCGAAATCGGTGGCGCGACCGGACGGCCGAAGTACGTGGTGCTCGAAGTGACCAAGTGGCAGCCCGAAGGTGAGCTGACGTTCGACGACGTGAAGGATCGGCTGCGTGATCAGCTGGGCCAGCAGCTCGCGGTCGAACACTACCTCGAGGTTCTGCGTCGCACGACCTACGTCGACGTCCGGTTCTGACGCGACTTCCCCGGCTCGCGGTCACGCTCGGCGATCCGCGAGGCATAGGACCGGAGATAGTCCAGCGCGCTCTTGCCGTCCCGCTCGGGGCTCACGTCACGGTGATCGGTCCTGCGAATCAGATCGGCGACGTGCCGGCGGATCGCAAAATCGGCGTCGAGCTTTCGGGAGGCGGGAAGCGCGATACGCGAGGCGGCGGTGCGGGCCCGCTTCCCGCTTCCCTCTTGCCGCTTCCCGAGGAAGCCGGGTTCATCGCCGGGCGCTCCGTGGAGCAAGCCGTGCAGCTGGCGCTCGGCGGAGAGGTGGATGCGATCGTCACCGGTCCGGTCCATAAGCACGCGCTGCATCAGGCCGGGTTCCGCTATCCCGGGCTCACTGAATTTCTCTCCCATCTGGCGGGCGACGTTCCCGTCGCCATGATGCTTGCCACGGGAACGCTGCGCGTCGTCCTCGTCACGACGCACATCGCCTTGCGCGACGTGCCGCACCAGCTCACGACCGACAAGATCGTCCGCACCGGGAAGATCGCGCGGCGGGCACTCGAGGCCTGGTGGGGGATCGCCGAGCCGCGCATCGCGCTGTGCGCGCTCAACCCGCATGCGGGCGAATCGGGGTTGTTCGGTGATGAAGACGAGCGCGTGCTGCGGCCCGCGGCCGAGGCGCTCGGCGCCGCGGGTCCGCTGCCGGCGGACACCGTGTTCGTTCGCGCGCTGCGGGGTGAGTTCGACGCCGTTCTCACGCCGTATCACGACGTGGGCATGACGGCGATCAAGGTGGCCGGATTCGGGAAGGGCGTGAACGTCACGCTCGGGCTGCCGTTCCCGCGCACCGCACCGGATCATGGGACGGCGTTCGATATCGCGGGGAAGGGGATTGCCGATCCGGGGTCGATGCGGGTGGCGCTGGAGCTCGCGGTGGAGCTGGCGAGTCGGGTATCCCCGGGGTCAGCCGCGCGTAGTCGACGCTCCTAGGGGTGGCTGACCCCGGGCCGATGGCCCGGGGTGCGCCGACGTAGCGTCGGACAACGCCTTCAGCAGCTTCTGGTGCTCATCCAGCCGCAGCTTGTGACTGGCCCGATTGACGACCAGGACCGCCCCCACCTCGAGAATCGTCGCACGCTCCACGAGCTTGTTCTCACGCAGCGTTCTGCCGGTATCGACCAAGTCGACGATCCAGTGGGCGAGTCCGACGAGCGGGGCGACCTCGACCGAGCCCGAGACCGTGATGATGTCTACGCCCAGTCCCGTCTCGGCGAAAAACCTGCGCGTGAGGTGGGGATACTTGGTCGCCACGCGCGGTGTGCCCCCGCCCGGCAGCGAGGGGTACGGAAGGTCGGCTGGACTGGCCACGACCATGCGACATGCACCGAATCCGAGCGCGAGCGGCTCGAGCACGTCGGCGGCGGCCTCGCGCAACACGTCGGTCCCCGCAATCCCCACGTCGGCCGCGCCCGATTCGACATAGACCGGGACGTCGGCGGGTTTCACATAGAGGAACTCGAGCGAGCCATCCTGCGACGGGATGAGGAGCCGGCGCGTCGCCTGGGACTCTTCCGTCTCGTATCCGGCGCGCCGGAACAGCGCTGTCGCGGGGTCGAGCAGGCGTCCCTTCGAGAGGGCGACGGTGAGAGGACGGCTCATGACCGTGCTTCCGCGAGCACGTCGAGATCGAGCGCGAGGCCAACCGCCGGGAGCGGCCGGCCGAAACGCGCGACCAGATCGTCGTAGCGGCCACCGGCGCCCA
>Ga0335084_10001301_pt1 | contig 23174 bp, 23 predicted proteins | sample Lox_Sample_44_FD_206721 | JGI IMG/M metagenome (GOLD analysis project Ga0335084, IMG submission 206721) | Soil microbial communities from Loxahatchee National Wildlife Refuge, Florida, United States - Lox_Sample_4.4 | ecosystem: Environmental > Terrestrial > Soil > Wetlands | place: USA...
CGCGCTCGCTCCTGGCCCGTGAGCGGATCAGATGAGCACTTCGGCGAGCGGCCATCGCATAGTCCTTTGGTTCACAGCACGCGTTCCCATGATACGCAAGTATCAGTGCCTGTCGCTCATCCCTCGACCTCGATCTGGTATATCAACACGCTCGTCTCTTTGAAGTCCTTGGCATTAGAACCCTTGGGCTAACCAGTCGTAAAGTCTCGCGCGATTGCATACAATGCACTTGAGACTGACCCAAGGTCGCAGGCGATCCATCTCTCATGAACCGAAAAGTTGCACTCGACATTCTGTCACATCATGCGGCCGCGGTCGCCCAGCGGTTCGGCGTCAAGTCGCTCTCGCTATTCGGCTCATTTGCGCGCGATGAGGCCGGTCCTGAGAGCGACGTAGACCTGCTGGTCGAGTTTTACGAGCCGCCTGGCCTCAGCGAATACATGGGCCTCAAGTTCTTGCTGGAGGAAAAGCTCGGCAGGAAAGTCGACCTCGTGATGAAGGGGGCCCTCAAGCCCTGTGCATTACCACAAGTGGAGGCCGAGGCTATCCATGTCGCGTAGCTGGGAACTGTTCGCTACACTCTGGAAGATCGTGCAGACTGATGTTCCTCCTCTGCTGGCGCAGCTGGAGCGCATCGAGCAAGAGTTGCCTTGACGCGGCTTCAAGAAAACGCCACACGAATACCAGGCTACACCCGCAGCAATGCTTGAAATCCGGCCTGGACGAAATCGTTGTCGAAGGTAAGAGCCTCGTCGATGCGAAGTTCGCGCATGATGACAAATGATGCACAATCCACCATGCTCCAGCCCTTGTCGGGCCGTGAAGCGTACAGCTGGAAGGCAGCCTCGAAGAGACCGGGCGTTTGAGGAACGATCACGAGATTTGGTCGAGCGCGCAGCTTCTCGACCATGCGAACAGCCGCTGACCGCATCTGCGCACCAGCAACGCTGAACGCGTTCAACGTTTCCACCAACACCATCTCGCTGGTCACGAGCTGAGCGCCAGCAGCGGCTTCCAAGGCAGAAGTGGCCCCGCGCGTGCAGACTATCGCCGGGGTCGAGCATGGCGATCCAGAAAACGGTGTCAGCAAAGACGCGCTTCATTCGCGCGTCAGGCCCCCATAGATGTAGAGGTCATGCCTGGCTGCGAGGTCTGTGGGAAGCTTCCTCCACTCCTCCAACGGGATCGAGTCTGAGATCTCTGCTATCTCAGCAAGCAGAGCCCTTACGTCGGTGGGCTCGGATGGCCCTTGCGCAATGTCTCGAAACAGCTCGGAGAGATCAGTCATGAGAGTGTAGGCGTTGCGATGCTCATGTGATTATGCGCGCCAGGGGCGTCCACAGGCAAGCGGCGTGGATTGGATAATTGCTCGCGCGAACAAGCGAGCGGGATCTCGGTACGCTCACCAAACGACAGCCTCTCGCAGGTGGAGGCAGAGGCTATCCACACGCTCACGCAGCCTCGATCGAGGCTTACGATCGGTTAAAACAGCTCGGAAGGAAGCTCCAAGATCACGCCGAGTGCGCTGGCGCTTCGTTTCCCTTCGGAGCCAAGGAACTCTACTTCGCCACGCAGACCAACAACGATGACTTCTTTGGCGCCCGCTCTCAGGTAAGCACCCGACTTCATCGCGATCTCTTGCCGAGTGTTGCCCGCGGAGAGAACTTCGACACAGATGTCCGGAGCCGCGAGCAGTGGCGTTTGACCCTTAGCTTGCATCCAGCGCTCCGGCCTCATCCAAACCACATCTGGAACGCGGATGCCCCGGTCGGTCATCACGGAGATCTCGATCCGCGCGTCCGGGCCTAGCTGCCTGTCCAGAGCCGTGACCACGGCCTTGCACACACCTTGATGATCGTTGGTCGGTCTCGGACTCAAGATCAACTCTCCGAATTCGTTGAGCTCATAGTAGTCCGGGCTACCAGGATCCGCGCCCAGCTCCTGCCAGCGCCTGACCAGAGCGTTGCGATCGAGAACCGTTTCCAGGTCCATCGTGCCCCCATTTACCAGAAGTCAGTTCGAGTCAAGCAGTATAGGCGAACACTCCGGTTTCATCAGAGTAAGCGCATGGATCGATGCCATGCGCGACACTCACACGAACGTCAGGTCGGGCTCACCGCCCATCAGATAGGCACCGACGGTCTCGAAGTGCGACAGTCGCCCCTGGAGCTGCTGCGTCACTGTATGCATGTCACGGAAGCGCCGCTCCAGCGGATGACTCTCGAAGATCGCCGTCGTGCCGGCCGCGTTGTAGGCGAAATCGACCGCGTCGCGCGCGGTGTGAATGGCGTGTGTAGCGGCCATGCGCAACGTCATGCGATGATCGAGCGTGAGCTCGTTCCCGGGCGGCGCGATGTCGTGCCACAGCTGCTGTGTAACTTGTATCAGGTAAGCACGTGCAGCTTGGACACGGACCTCTGCCTGTGCTGCCCCAGATTGAACCACCGCGTTATCGCGGATCGGGCTTTTCATGCCGCGGGGCACCTTATTGCGCGCGAGATCGATAAAGACTTCGAGCGAGGCGCGCGCCAGGCCCAACGCTACGCCGGCAAATCCCAGCTCGTAGCAATGGAGCCCAGCCATTCGGTACAGCGGCCCAGTCTCTCTGCGCTCATGGAGATATTCGCGCGTGATGGAGTGATCATGGCGCACGAAATGATCGGTGAGCTTGAACTGATCGCTCGCCGTACCGCGCAAGCCGACCACATTCCAGATATCGGTCCACTCCACTTCCACGGCCGGCACCAGCATCGTGCGCAAGACTTGAATGCCAGCCTCGTTCACACGCGCACGCCCGTCCTTCTCGAAAACGGGGGCCTGGGCGCCTAGCCATGTCGCATGGCGGCAGCCGCTTGCGAACGACCATGCGCCAGTGACCCGATAGCCGTTGTCGACCGCGACCGCTTTCGCGCCCGGCCCCGGTCCCCACGCCAGCACTGCGCGCGGATCGCCGAACACGCGCTGCGCGACCGCCGGATCGAGATAGGCGGCCGCCATGGCGCAGCCGCCGCCCTGAGCCAGGCACCACGCGGTGCTCGCGTCGGCGGTGGCGATGGCTTCGATCGCAAGGAAGAACGTGATCGGATCGGTTTCCAGCCCACGCTGCGAGCGCGGCAGAAGCATGCGAAAGAGCTGCGCCTCGTGCAGTGCGTCCAACAGCGGCGCCGGCAATCGGCGTTCGCGTTCGATCTCCGGAGCCAGTTCGGCAATGCGCGGTACCAGTGCACGTGCCCGATCCAGAAGGTCGGACTGGCTTTCCGGCTGGGTCACGATACGCATATTCAAAGCTCGCCGATCCGATATCAATGGTTGAGCGCCGCTGGACGTCATGTTGGCGTGAGCGATGCGCGTAGCATGCGCCGTTAACTCCCTCGAGTCGAGTTGACCTGAGATCGCGTCAAAACGGGCTCCGCCGATAGGTCGATAATAGCGGGTGAGCGCGAAGAATGCAGAGGCGCACCCTGGCACGCTCGCACGGCCCGAACAGAGGTGCGAGTGTTCCAATAAGAGCATTGTATGGAGGTGAGCGATGGCCAGGGTCGTGATAGGCATCTTGTTACTCCTGCTTGCACTACCGGTGCGCGCCGACGAAGAGGTTCTACAGGCCGAAGTCCTGGAGGGTTCTCACGCTGTTGAAGTACCAGGCGCCGCGCACGGTGAGATCCGGTATCTGGTATTGCACCACAAGCAGCAGAAGGATCAGGCACGGCTGTCTGAATGGCTGCGCCGGCACGGCGGCGCGGGGATGTCCTTCAGGACGCTCGATGGCGCGGCGCACGCGGCGGTATTGCAACGACTCAAACACTGCTTCGGGCGCGGCCTCCTGCTCTACGCCGATGCGGTGGATCTGCAGGATAAAGACGTGATCGAGCTGCGCCTGCCGACCTCGGAATGACCGAGTTCAGGGAAGACGAGCGCTTTCGGCAAAGAAGCGCAGGAGGTGCGCATTGACGGGCGGCCAGTCCGCATGCGCAGTGCTTACTTCGCAATACGCCGTGCTGGTGTGCTCCGCGCAACCCGCATACTCGACGCATCCAGAAAAGGGCGATTGCACAGTCTGCTCGGAGCAGTGGTTGCATCGCGCCCACCATTGCGCTGCGGCCTTGCCATAGTCGGGTAAGGCAAATCTGCTGTCGCGACTGCTGTGCACGATCATGACCGAAAGCGGCCCAGGGCAGGCATACTGCGCCAGGTCCTGTCCACGGATGCCGGCGGCGCTGATGAACAATGCGTGGGGCGTAAGTAGTGAAGTGTGCAAGAACGCGATGGCTGCGCTGGTCGTGCCGCCGTCCGAGTGGCCCGCAAAATACACGCGCGACTCGTCGATGCACCATTGTGCCGACACTGTGCTCGGCAATTTTCCCAGCGCCTGAAAGGCACGCATCGACAATCCCAGATGGTCGGGATAGGCGACGACAAAGCCCGCCGCGGTGGCCGCGTGCGTGAGACCGTAGTAGTGCTCAGAAGCGTGGCGGGCGTAGCCAGCCGGTGCGAATACGACGAGCAACGGATGCGCGAGCGTAGCGTCGTAGTTGCGCGGCGTGCGCACGCTGTAGCGCACCTTTTCTGCGGCGGCGAGTGCGTCGGTCGCGTCGCTCGAGCCGGGCTTGGCGCCTGCGGCGCACCCTTTGCGCAGCTGGAGCGAAGCGTAGTCCGCCGTGCCGAGCTCCGGCGTTTCGGGCGCGCAACCGCTCAGCGCGAGGATGAGAAAGCAGCATGTGGCTGAGAACCCGTGCAGGCCGTCAGCTTTCATCAAAGTCGATCCACCGCGTCAATGATGCGACTTCGCTGCACCCTTCCCGTGCTTGCTCAAGTTGAACGTCGCGCGCTGCGGCTCCTGACCCGGCAGCGCTACCAGCACCGACACCGTGCTCGCTTTGCTCAGCTTGAATTCGCCTTCGCCTTTGAGCGCGTTGTCTCCGGCTGAGCTCAAGACCACCACGTAGCGCTTTTTCTTGCCTGATGTGATGATCACCTTGGCGCTGCCGCCTGTCGTGTCGACGTTGGCGCCGGCGTGGTCGGTGACGTAGAGGGTGACCGCGTTCTTGCCGGTCACGAGCTCCAGGTGATAGGGACCGGCCATTCGCATCTGGCCGCCATGCGGAGTCGGATGCGTGTCGAAGTACTCATCGCCGTGTGCGAATGCACTGGCGGAGCCGATCAAGAGCAGAAAGACGGCGAACGCAAGTCGTATCATAGTCGGCCCGGTTAAGCTGAGAGGTGACGCCATATGCGTGCAGACTGCGATCTCAATGGACATGATCGTCGGGTGGCGGTTTGATCTGTGACTCGCGTTGCAGCACGCGTGCCTGTGCGAGCAGAACCTCGATCTGCGTCCAGCCGGCCCCGTCCGTTGGTAGCCAGCGCGCACGAATATAACCGAAGCGATCAACCAGCAGCTCCATGTGCTGCGGCACAGGGGTGCGGTCGCGTGCGTCCAGATTGGAGAGCGTGCGGCGCAGCAGCGCGTATGCACGTGTCGTTTCCGCCGCGCCTTCGGCGAGCGCGGGCAGAGTTGGCTGTCCAGCGTCCTGCGATACGGGAACAGCAAGCACTTCGACCCGAGCATCCCGCAGGCGCGGGTAGATCTCAGCGAGCTGAGCGAGACGTGCGTTCGAGCCAGGAAGCGTGTAGAACACGATCAGCACCGCGTTACGTCCACGAAAGTCCTTGAGGGCACCCGAGTCGCCTTGGCGCGTTGCGTAGTTGAAGTCTACCGCCGGAAGCCACGGCCGCTCGGGCACCACGCGCTCGCTCAGGATGCGCGCCTGATAGCCCAGCGACAGTGTGCGCAGGAAGTTGATCAGGTCCCACTTGTCGTCTTCGCTCAAGCGCTGGCCGAAGCCCGGCATGATGCCGGGCGGCTTGCCGTGCGTCAGCCACCAGAACATGTCGCCGGCGGTATGCAGCGCGGTGTGGGGCTCGGTTAGATCGACTGGCGGACGGGAGAGCGCGCGCGCTTGTGGCCCATCGCCATGGCCGCTTGTGCCATGACAACCCGCGCAATGCACGGCATAGAGCTGCTGGCCCGCAGCGACGGAGATGGTTTGAAAAGGCACAGTCGGCTTGCGGTAGGTGTCGGGATATGCTTCGACCGAGATCGCGGGAAGTCCGAGCGCTGCGGAAGCGACCAGCAGCGCGCTCGCGGCAATGTACCCTCTTGCTCTGGCGACGCGGGACGCGATTGCCAGCCCAGAGAGCGTGATCGCACCGAGCAGCAATGCGAGACCTAAGCCGACCTTGATCGATGTACCGGAGAGATCCCATGTCGCGTCCACCGAGAAACGAAACGGCAGCCACCATGTGACGTCGTCGTGACGAGCCGGGACAGTTTGCGCAAGCTGCGCAGCGAGCAGCACGATCGCGGCAGCGATGAGCCCTTCGGCCGCGATCCAGTGCGCACAGCGCAGAGCGATCTGCGCGCCGTCGCCGGCTCGCAGCGCGGGCAACAGCCGCCACCGCAGCTTCGCGGCCAGTGCCAGCACGATGATGAGGAGCAGGATCTTCGCCAACAGGATGGCGCCGTATCTTGTCCCCAGCAGCGCGGGCCAGCGTTCCACGTGCACGAAGGCGAGCGCAACACCGCTCGCCACGATCAACCCCATCAGAGGCAGCGCCAAGATAGAGAAGCGGGTGAATGCGGCAAGAGCAATTCCACGGTCCACGCTTCCTCTTGCACAAAGCGTAGTGAGTCCGGCCAGGGCCGGCAGCGCGCCCCACCATGCTGCTGCGGCAATGAGATGGGCCGCATGCGCAATCAATACCGGCCACGCCGGTTCCAGCGCAGCAGAGTGGCCGGAGAGCGGTTCGATTGCGAGCGCGGTGCCGCTGGTCAACAAAGCCGTGTGCATGCCGATGGCACGGTAGGTTCCTCGCAGCGCGCACGCGATCAGCGCGGTGCTCGCCAACGTCAGCAGTTGGCGTGCGATCCAAACCGTGCCGTACCGGCTCTCGCGCAGAAGAAGGGAGACTGTCTCGCCCCATGCGTTTGCCGTCTGCACCGCTACCACCTGAAATCCGAACACAGCGATACCGAGCAGCAGTGCACACGCGCACAGGATCATAGCAATCGACAGCCAGCGAACGAGCCACGGCATGACTGCAGCGCGCGCTGCAGTCGGCGGCAGATGCAGGCACACCAGCGTGCCAAAGACAAGCAAAGCGGTTGCGGTGTGCAGGCCGCGTGCGGCGAACCCCACCGCTTCGATCACCGGGCCTGGACCGTAAAGCGGTAGCTCGCTTTCACCGTATGGCCATCCACAGACAGCACCTGGTACTGCACCGTGTAGCCGCCGGGCGGGAGAGCGGGCAGCGCAAGCTCGAGCAGCCTGGCGTCCTGTGCAGAGACGCGCGCAGTGTGCTCCGTGACCGGCTTACCATCCTCGCCGGTCACGGTGATTGCGCAGAACGCGGGTTCGAGCTTTTCGTTGAACCACAGGCGCACTTGCGAGGGCGGCTTGGTGAGTACGGCACGCCGGGCGGGCTCGGATTTCACGAGCAACGCATGTGCGGACGCGTCGTTGGCCGCGAATGGCAGCGCGGTTGCGCAGATGAGGATGAGCCGGCGTGCCGCGGCGGCGTAACTCATGTCGACTACGAGGGTGCAGCCGGCTTCGCCAGGCGCCTGCGCACCACTGCGACGCGATAGAGGCCCGTTGCAAGCGCTGCGATCACCAGCGGAAACACCAGGTAGTCGAGCCAGTTGCGCGAACGTCCCACCGAGAAAGGAAAGCGCGACACCATCTTCTCCTGGGTGCCCACGGTGACCAGTCCGATGAATTTGCCCGGTTCTAAGAAATCGTACTCGAAGTTGAGCGAGCCGGTCGGATAGAGCTTCGGCGGCAGATGGAGGAGGGTGATCGCTTCGAGATCCTGGAGCGAGCCGGTGTCGCGTACGATGCGCACCTCCGCGGGCAGATCGCGCAGCTCATCGCTCAGATAGTCGAGCACGACAATGGTATGCCCGGTCTCGGGAATGTCCTCGCAGAACTCCCTCGGTCCGCGCGCGCTGTCGGGCTGATAGCCGACGAAATGCATGAAATAGCGGCCCACACGCAACTTGCACGTGTCCTCCTCCATGGACAGCCCCCCGTGCGAGTGCGCTGGTGGCGCGCCGAGCAGCGCCGCAGCCACGATCGCCCCTAACGCGGCCAGCTTCAGCCTGAGCACGAACATCGTCAACGCGGGCGAAGCGAGCGTCATGTCCCCGCATTGCCGGTGGCCGCCTGCTTGACCTGCACACCCTTGAACACCGGCAGAATCGGCCCGCCGACTTCGGCGATGTAGCGCTTGCCCTGAGGATCGAAGAAGAACAGCAGACCACCGAACTTACTGTCGACGTCGGTCAGGAAGCTGGTGAGGCGCTCGATCTCCCAGGCCGCGTCGGTGGCATCGATACGCAGCGTGCGCGTCTCACCCGGCTTGATCTCGCTGTCATCGCTGATGGACAAAGTGGTACGCGCGATCACCTCCATGGGATAGCCCGGATCGATGTTCGCCTTGGCCGCGGGAAGATTTAGATTGACGAAGCGGATACTGGCGGTGGCGAATTCGCCCAGCCGCAAAGGCTTATCGCTCAGGTTGGTGACGTCCAGCGCCATGCGCATCGAGCGGCCCGGTACGTCATAGCGTGCCTCCTGAAAACGCACATTGACTGCCTTGGGTTCCGCGGGCAGCGGCGGCGTGTACATCGTTCCTGCCTGCAGCGGCACCGTACGCGGATAGGTGCTCTTCGCCCAGCGATAGCCGGCAAAGGTCACCACCAGCGTGACGATCAGCAGGCCGATGCCGACCTTGAGATCGGTGTTGGTGGTGAGCAGGTCTTCCCGATCGGCTTTCAGCGCGAGGTAGCGCGGCATGAGCAGCGGCCGGCGCACCCACCATAGGATCCATACCACCGCGATCGTCAGCCAGACAAGATGCCATTTGATTGCGGCACCCAGCCCCCAGGTTTCCAGGTTATCGATCTGCTCGCCCGAGATTGCGCTCACCGGGAAGACGAAGTCGGCGCGATTGCCGGTGACTTCGATCCACTTGCCGGGACCGACGAGCGGGCCGGAGCCCTTCACCGCAATCATCGGGTGCACGTGAAAGCGGCCCGGGACACGGCCTTTGAGCACCATCTTGTATTCGTAATCGCGCCCGATCTGCAGATCGCGAAACGACTGGCGGGCCGGCACGCCGTTGAGATAGGACTCTACGCGCGCCAGCACCGGTCCGGGGGTGGCATTGCTGACGAACACGGTGTGCGGTATCTGCACCGCGTCGGGCCAGTCGCCGAACAGGCGGAACTTGCCGGTCACCGTGATGGTGTCGTTGACGCCCAGCTTGTCGACCGACCACTTCACGTCGTACCAGTGGGCCGTGCGCGTGCGCAGATACGGCTCCTGGGCCCGCTCGCCGTGTGCCGCTGCAGGCAGCGCCTGCACCAGCATTGCGGCGAGGAGTAACAGCGGGACTACGCGGCCCAGCGCGCGAAAGATCGAGTGCATGATGGTCCTCCGCCGTCTAGGATTGCGCCGCTGGCGCTTCGAGCCCCACCATGCGGCGGAAGCGCTTGCTCGTCGGCACGAACTTCTGGGTGGCAAAGGCGAGTCCGATCTGCCACCAGATCATGTGCATAAATATGCAGATGATCCCGGCGAAGAACGACGAGATCCAGACCGTCGATCCCTCATAGGTGCGCAAGGTCCCGCGCTCGATCAACCGGATGTATTCTGGTGTGCCGGAGCGCGGGAACACGTAACCGATCATGTCTGCCACCGATGCGACCATCCCTTGATGCTGAACGGGCAGGAAATAGGCGGCGAGCGAGGGCCAGTTGCTCGGGAAGAACAGCATCGCGAACAGAAAGCCGCCGAACGTCGAAGTGAGCAGCGAGCTGCGCACGATCAGCAGAACTGCATCGCACGCCATGGCGCCGGCCAGGATGGTTGCCGGCACACCCATCGTGAACGGGAAGTAGCCCCAGAGATGCCAGCCGACCGCGCGTGTGATCCAGGTGGCGACGAACAGCAGCACGGCGCCGAGCGTCATGCCGATCGGCAGCCGGAAGTAATGCCAGAACACCGCTTGCAGCGCAGCGGGAATCATCATCATGGAAACCGGGCAGACCAGCACCCAGAACTCACGGTCTTTCCAGTCGACGAACATGTCCCAGTCGCCGACGGTGAGCATGACGTGCAGATGGATCGCGCCCATGAACAGGAGCGCCACGGCAGCCACCACACACCAGTCCCAGATGCGCGACAGCTTCACGGCCTCGGGCGGCAGGCCGGAGACCTTCAGTACTTGCTCGGTGTTGGGACTCATGGATTTCCTCCCCGAATAATTTTGTGTTGTCCCAAATGTCAGTGCGGCTAGTGGCTAAAGGCCCGCCGCTGCGCTTCTGCTGTCGGTCAGGCGGCGGGCGCCTCCCGCTTGTCGAACACTTCATGGAACAGCGGCACCATGCGCTGGATCATCTGCAGCGCCACGCCGGGCAGCGCGAGCGCATTCCAGCCGAGCACCACGAAGCCCCAGTGCAGAGGGTGCGAGAAGATCTCTTCCGTGAGCCAGAAGGCGTGGCCCCACTCGTTGAAGCCGAGGTTGGGCAGAATAAAGATGGGTCCGAGCACCGCCAGCACGTGCGCGACCGAGATTCCGCGCGAGAACGCGGGCAGGCGGGTGATTGCATACATGAACCCGCCCACGCTGAAGAAGATGTAAGTGGGGATGCAGGCGTAGAAGAGCACGTTGTGGCTCGGCGTGAACGGGGTGTCGCGGATCACTGTCTGATGCCACACGCCGTCGCCCTCGGCGAAGAAGCTGCCGATGAAGTAGATGGCGAATGTGTAGGTGACCAGCCAGAGTGTGAAGGTGAAGTAGCGCTTGAGCTCTTCCTTGGGCTTCAGCGCGGCCAGATTGCGATCGCGCGTGAGCCATAGATACCCCCAGCACAGGAAGCCGGCGCCGAACAGCACCGGGATCTCGATCCGCAACAAGGTCATCCAGTACTTGTCGAACTCCGGCGTCGTGGCGTCCAAGCCGAAATTCCACGCGTATACCTGCTGGTACACGCGATAGGCGGCAAACATCACCGCCATGACGATCATGGCGAGCGCGAACAGATTGAAGTTTATGTAGTAGCCGGGCTTGCGGTCTGCTGCAATGTCCGCTGCAGCGGCACCGGCAAGTGGCGTGGCGACAGTGGTCGTGGTCGACATGATGGTCCTTCCCCCTTGGTTGGATTCTCGAGATCCAGCGGGCGCGTGTCAGCGCCTCAGCGGCATAAGTTACCCCCTGCGAACAAAATCCGCAACCAGTAAAGGGTTATCCCGCTGCCGAGCGCCGGCTTGGTAGGGTGCGCGTACCCGCAGACCGGCTTATTCGGCGCGCGCGATGCGGCGCAACCCGTATGACGGGGTCACGCCGAAGGCCGGTCATTTTCGCCGGCCCTCAGGCCTGCGCGGCGACGGGTTCGCGCAGAATACTTTCGATTTGCTCGGCGGGGACCGGCTTGGAGAAGTAGTAGCCCTGGTATTCGTCGCAGCCGAGCTTTGTGAGCAACGCGTATTGCTCGGCATCCTCGACACCTTCGGCGATGGTCTTGAGCTTCAGGCTCTGGGCGAGCGCCACGATGGCTTTGACGATGGCCTCATCGTCGTTGCGCGAGATCAGATCCTTCACGAACGAGCGGTCGATCTTGAGCGCATCCAGCGGGAAGCTGCGCAGGTAGCTCAGGCTCGAATAAGCGATCCCGAAGTCGTCCACCGACAGCCGCATGCCGAAATCTTTAAGCTCTCGCAGAATGCGGGCGGTTTGTTCGGGATTGTTCATCAGCACGCTCTCCGTGATCTCGAGCTCCAGGCAACTCGCTTCGACCGCACTCTGCCCCACGATGCGCTGAATGGATTGCTCGACGTGCTTTTCCTGCAGCTGCCGGAGGGACAGGTTCACGGAGACCGACAAGTGCGGCAGACCGCGTGCGCGCCACGCCTCGAGCTGGCGGCAGGCCTGCTGCAATACCCATTCGCCCACCGGCACGATCATGCCGTTGTCTTCGAGGATGGAGATGAACCGTGCCGGTGCAACCAGGCCGAGCTCGGGATGCTGCCAGCGCAGGAGCGCCTCGAGACCCGTGATGCGTCCGCTGGCAAACTCGACCCTGGGCTGATAGTGCAGCACGAATTCGTTCCGCTCCAGAGCCCGGCGCAAATGGCCTTCCAGCGCCATGCGCTCCACCGAGCGCGCGTTCATCTCGGCGCGATAGAACTGATAGTTGGTGCGTCCCATTTCCTTCGCGCGATACATCGCCGTATCGGCATTCTTGAGCAGCGTATCGGCGTCTTCGCCATCGGCGGGAAACAGCGTGATGCCGGCACTCGCGGTCACGAAGATCTCGCGTCCTTCGAGCGCGAAGGGCTGCTCCAGCATGCGCATCAGCTTCTGCACGGCGGCGCCGGCGTCCTCACCGTGCGCGAGGTCGCTCAGAATTACGGCGAATTCGTCGCCGCCCAAGCGGCACACCGTGTCGTCGGCGCGCAGACACTGTTTCAGCCGCTGCGCGACCTGCTTCAGCAGGATGTCTCCGGCTGCGTGTCCCAGCGTGTCGTTCACCATCTTGAAGTGATCGAGATCAGCGAACACCACCGCCGCAGCCCGGTCGCCGCGACGGCAATGCGCCAAGGCCTGCTGCAATCGATCGTAGAACAGCGGGCGGTTCGGTAAGCCGGTCAGGTTGTCGTAGTGGGCGAGAAACACCAGGCGTTCTTCGGCCGCCTTGCGCGCGGTAATGTCCTCGGCGATACCGGTGATGAGCGTGAGCTCGCCCGCTTCGTCGAACATCGGAAAAGCGCGGTCATGCACCCAGCGCACGCTGCCGTCCGGGTGGACGATGCGATACTCCTGATCTAGATGTCCGGCATTGCCACCGAGCAGCGTGGCCTCGACGCGATCGCGATCCTCTTCATGCACCGCGTCCAGCCAATCGCCCTGATTTTCCAGGAGGCGTTGCACGCTGCGGCCCCACACACGCTCGTAGGCCGGGCTCACATAAATGACACGCTTGTGCGCCGGCTCGGTGATCCAGAATACCTCCGGGATGTTGGACGCGAGCTGGCGAAAGCGCTGTTCGCTCTGCGCCAATGCACGCTCTGCCGCCACGCGCTCCTGCTCGCGCTGCATATTGGTGAGCGCGAAAGAGATGTTTTCGGCCATCTCGTGGAGCAATGCCACCAGCTCGTCGGTGAAGAAATCGATCTCGGTGCCGTACAGGTGGATCAAGCCGATCGGGCGTCCATCGCGCTTCAACGGGAACGTGGCCATGGACTTGACTCCTGCGGCACGTGCCGGCGCCGCCCAAGGTGCCACGCGCGGCTCGGCAAGATAGTCGTTGACCACGTAGTGCCGGCCCTCGCGCAATGCCGCGGCGCCGAAGCCCCGGCCTTCGGCAAACGCGGGATCGATGGAAATGCGGAAGTCCGGATAGCCCTCGCTCGCCGGCCCTTGCAGAGCCACGGTGTGCACCCACCCTGTGGCCTCGTCGAGCAGTCCGATCCACACCAGGCAGAAATGCCCGTATTGCACGGCCACGCGGCAGACTTCATCGAACAATGGCTCCGGCTCACGGATGTGGACGATTGCCCGGTTGGTCTGCGACAAAGCGGCATACAGATCCTTATGCCGGATGATTTCCTGCTCTGCACGCTTCTGCTGCGTGACGTCGCGTCCGACGCCGCGATAGCCCCGGAAGATGCCGGTCTCATCGAACACCGGCTCGCCGCTGATGCAGATCCAGCGCGCGTTGCCGTCGCTGCCGGTGCGCCGATAGATGAAGTCGAGAAACGGCTGGCGGGCCTCGCAAAGCGCTCGATGAGCGTCCCAGTCGGCGGACTGCAGGTCTACGCCGGCATGCTCCCAGCGTCGGACCCCCAGGCTGGTTGCTGCAGCGTGCCCTGATCGATCGGCTTCGGCGGAGATGAAAGTGAAGCGCAAGGTCTCGTCCTGCTCCCAGTACCAATCGACCGATAGCTCGATCAGGCTGCGGAAGCGCGATTCGCTCCGGCGCAATTGTTCTTCGGTGGCGCGGCGTTCGGTGACATCGGTGAGCAGCAGGACCACGAACCGGCTGTCATCGGGACAGATCAAAGGGCACTTGCGTACCCGCATCCAACGGATCGTCTGCTTGACCGCGTAGGCGCGTTCGTACTCGACCACGCTGCCGCGCTCCAGCGCTTCGGAATCCGAGGCTTGGTAAAACGCTGCATCGTCGGGTGCGAAGAAGTCGAAGTCGGTCTTGCCCAGCACCTCGGCGAGGCTGCGCTGGAAGAATGCGGCGAAAGCGGGATTGGCGGAGACATAACGGTGATGCTCGTCCTTGACCAGCACCGGGCTGGGGATGGCATTGATCAGGGCGTCGAGAAACACCTTGGCCTGTTCGAGGCTAAGCTCGGCGTGCTTCTGCGTCGTGACTTCGCGTCCAACGCCGCGGTAGCCGCGGAACACCATAGCCTGGTCGAAGATGGGCTGGCCGCTCACCGAGATCCACTGCTCCTTGCCTGCTGCATCGATGCGGCGGTAGGTGAAGTCTCGAAACGATGAGCGATCTTCGCAAATGGCACGCAGCGCGCCGAAGTCCGCGGAGTCAAGATCGATTTCGGGCAACTCCCAGAGCGGTCTGCCGATGCTCGACTGCGCGGCATGGCCGCAGTGCGCGACATCGCGCGAAAAGAAACTGAACCGGAGCGCTTCATCCTGCTCCCAGTACCAGTCGGAGGAGAGCTCGGTCAGGTCGCGGAAGCGTGCCTCGCTGTCGCGCAATGTCTGCTGCTGTTTCACGAGGGAGGCGGCCATTTCATCGACCGCGCGTCCGAGCTCGCCCAGCTCGCCGCGCTGCTCGATGCCGGTGCGAAACCCGAGCTCGCCGGATGCGATCCTGCGCGTAGCGTGCAGCAGCCGCTGAACCGGGCGCAGGATGAAGACCCAGCTTGCGCCCCAGGCGAGCACGAGCGTCAAGGCGGTAACGGACAGGAGCGTAATCAGGCTGAACAGAAGGTAGCGATTCGCCGGGCTCACCGCGACTGCGTGTGGGACGCCGACGGCGACCAGCACGCTGTGCGCTTTATCCGGGCCCGTCCAGGCAAAGCCGTAAAGCCGCTGCAGGTGGTCGAAGTCTTCGGTTTGCAACGAACCTGAGCTGCGTGCGGCTGCCTCGCGGAAAAGGCCGGTGTTTGCGATATCGCGACCCTGCCAGCCTTCGCTTTCCGGGAAGCGGCGCAGTACCCTGCCGTCATGATCCACGATCAGGTAGGTGGCGCCCTCGGGCATGTCCACTTCTCGACCGAGCGCTCCGAAGGCCGAGGCTCGCAGGGAGGCGAATGCGACGCCGGTGACCCGCTCGCCAGCCATGATCGGGCTTGCGTAGACGATCGACGCCAGCCCGGTTACCCGCCCGATCTGGAATCCACCCAGCGCCGGCTCACGCGTTGCGACGGCGCGACGCATGTAGTCGCGATCTGCCAGGTTGTACTTGGCGTGCATCGGCGCGGAGCTGCACCAGATCGTGCCGTCGACATCGACTACCCCGAAGTTGGTGTATTGCGGGTAACCCTGCAGGAGCTCACGTGCGAATGCTTTGCATTCCGCTGCAGCGTGATGCACGGCGGGCGGGAAGAAGGTGAGGGCGATGGTGAGCTGCCGGGCGCCTTCGATGAGCGTTCCTTCCTTGGCTGCTGCGAGCCGGGCCAGCCGGGTAGTGTCCTGGTAAGTCTTGGCGATTGCGCGTTCACGCTCGGAAACGGTGAGATAGGCGAGCAGGCACAACGCCGGGAGCGCCCCGAGCACAATGAGCAGCGCGATGCGACCGCGTAATCCCCCATGAAACGATGGCTTCATCGCTTGCGAGCTCATTCGACTAGAACGAATAACTGTAAGGCTTCGCGGTTGGTTTTGAAATCGTTCTTGTTGGTCTTGGTCGTCTGCCGTGATCGGTCGGTGCAAATTGTTTGCCAGCTCAAGCAACGGCTTGATGGGCCGGCTGTTGGTGGTGGCTGAACGCGGTGTTTGGCCGATTTACAATGAGAAACGCGAACGAATCAATAGCCTGGTGATCCCGGCGGTCTGGGCTTCGCCATGCCCGGGCGTGCCTGGGACGGCAGACAGGGGTGGCCGGGGATTGCTCATTCGCGTCATCCCCCGCCGAGAGCGCGAGGCGTCAGCGGCCGCTTGTGAGTGGCCGCGCGAGTCTAGCGCAATTGAACCGGGGGAAGCTAGTGATGTTTGCGGCGGTCCGGACGCGAGCGGCGCTCGGTGACCAGCTGATTGCTGCCTTCGGCGTGCCGGAGCATCGCGACCGCATGAGCGGCTTCATCTGACACGATGCTGCGGATCTCCTCCTCCGAGAAGGTCTCCGACCGGGCCGCTTCACGCAATGCCACGGCCTTGATCGCATACTGGAGCGACACCGCCTTGACAGTGTCCTGCGCCGCGACCGCCTTCACGGCGTCCTGCAGTGTAACGACGTTGACAGCCTCGTATAGCAGGCTCGCCGCCACCGCGTCGTTGCTGGACGTGTACTGCACGGCGCCATCGGTCATGGCGTCATGCATCACCGCCTGGATCGTGCCTGCTGCATGCGCGGTCTCCCGCAGGAACGCCAGGCACGCAACCACATCCGGGCGCGAGAGCATCGCAGCGGCTGATTTGATGGTCTCGAGTGCCTCAGCGAACTTGACCTGGTCATCCCAGTGCATGCTGGAAAGTACGCTCATGAGACTCTTGGTGGTTGCCATGGTGGTTCTCCGCCCGGTAACGGCATGACATAAAACTTGTCATGCATGGCGCGCAGCTTACACGATTTCGCACCCTCGGCCCCTGACGCAAAACGACGACATCCGCTGCTGCTGAGCCGCTTGCAGGCCGGGATCCAAGGTGCCCGGTGCCCGCGCGGGGAAGAATTTGAGCAAACGAATGGAACCATGCAGCGGCATGCCAGCAAGCTTGCGCTGGAAGGCGGGTGCGTGCGGCGTTGGCGCACGGCGAGCCGGCTCGCGTTCGTCCATTCCAAGGTTCGCCGGCATGCCAGTCATTCTGCTGCTGCATGAACCGACAATGAAGTGTTTTCTACATAACAAGAACGTCCAAAACTTGCGCAAGACCGTTCAAGAGCAAACGCCCCGGGCAGCCTACACTGCTCACCATCGCGTCGAGTTGACGCAGCTGCAACGGCACCAGAGGTATCGAGCCATGAACACCAGAATTCTGCACAGCCTTGCCATCACAGCGTTACTGGCTTTCGGCGTCGCGCATGCGGAGAACACGATTCAAGTGGTCAACGAGCACGGCACGTCGGTTGCCCAGTTCAAGATCGGCGATTCGCGGTGTGTGCTGAAGGACGATCAGATTCGTTGTACGCCGGTAAACCGCTGACTTCAAGCTCGCAGGGATTCCTCCTCCTCTCTACATTGAGAGCTTCGGCCCGCCTTCCGGCGGGCCTTTTTCTTTGCGGTGTTTTCTTTGCGGTGTGAATTTCGCACATCCCGGCCGGTAATCCGTCAATGAACCGAACCGGCCCTCCGCCGTATATTGCTGTTGACACGACACGCATTACGGAGGACGCAAAAAATGACGACTACCAAACTGTTCAAGAGCTGGCTCTTCGCCGCGCTGCTCGCCTCCGTCACCGCTCACGCCGCCGACCAGAGCATCGTGATCGCCCTGGAAGAAGGCAAACAGGTCGCCTCTTTCAAGGTCGGCGACTCGCGCTGTGTCCTGAAAGACGACCAGATCCGCTGCACGCCGGACAGCAAGTAAGCAAGAGCGCCGAGCGTAACCCGAACCGATCTCTTCCCCTCTCCTCTTTCCAGAGGACTTCAGCCCGCCCAAACTGGCGGGCTTTTTTTTCGAGATGGCATCTACGGAGCGACCCTGGACCGGTGGTGCTGCGTAAAGCTCTGCTAATCTCGCGGTTTCCACACCAATCCCCTGCGGGCGTGTTTCAGTCCTGTTTCGTGTGCATACTTTTCCGTTTCGAGCGGTCGTGGTCGGAGGCGGGCCGGCTGGGTTGATGGCGGCCGACACGCTCGCCGACGCGGGCGTACAGGTGGACGTCTATGACGGCATGCCCTCGCTCGCGCGCAAGTTCCTGCTCGCGGGTAAGGGGGGACTCAACCTCACGCATTCGGAGCCGCATGCGCGTTTTGTTTCGCGTTACGGCGTGCGTGCGGTGCGCATGGCCCAGCTGCTCGACGAGTTTGGTCCGCTGGCGCTGCGGCGCTGGGTGCATGAATTAGGCATTGAAACCTTCGTCGGGACATCCGGGCGCGTATTTCCGGCGCAGATGAAAGCTGCGCCGTTGCTCCGCGCATGGCTTCACCGACTGCGCCAGGCGGGTGTGAGATTCCACGTGCGTCATCGCTGGTGCGGGTGGGACGAAGTGGGCGGCCTGCGCTTCTCAAACCCGGATGGAATGCGGACGGTTCATGCGAATGCGCTCGTGCTCGCGCTTGGCGGGGGCAGCTGGGGCAAGCTTGGCTCCGACGCCGCCTGGGTGCAAGTCCTCGAAGATCGCGGCGTCGCCATTGCGCCGCTGCAGCCGGTCAACTGCGGCTTCAACGTTGCATGGAGCGCGCACTTTCGCGAGCGCTACGCCGGGCATCCGGTGAAATCGGTAGCCGCCGCGCTTGCGGATGTTGACAGGCCTCACGACTGGATGCGCGGAGAATTCGTCGTCACCGAGTATGGGGTTGAAGGCGGGCTGGTCTATGCGCTTTCCGCTCGACTGCGTGATCGGATCATGCGCGAGGGCCACGCCGTGCTGAGTATCGACCTCGCACCGGAGCGCAGCCTCGAGGGGCTTGTGCAGACTCTGCATAGACCGCGCGGGTCGCTATCGCTCGCCAACTCCCTGCGGAGCAGAGCAAATATTCAAGGCGTCAAGGCTGGATTGCTGCGTGAATTGGTACCGGCAGCAGAACTCAACCAGCCCGCGTCGCTGGCTGCAGCGATCAAAGCGCTCCCGATCCGCTTGCCCGCGCCGCGCCCGCTCGATGAAGCGATCAGCACCGGTGGCGGCGTCTCGTTCGAGGCTCTGGACGAGCGGCTGATGATCCGCCACATGCCCGGCGTGTTCTGCGCTGGAGAGATGCTCGACTGGGAAGCGCCGACCGGCGGATATCTGCTGACCGCCTGCTTCGCAACCGGCTACGCAGCCGGCCTTGGTGCAAAGGCCTGGCTCCAAGAGGGTCAGCTCTGAGGCAAGATTGAATGCTGCTCGCTTCGCGCCCGCATCAGCGCAGTCTTGCGAGGCCGACGCAGATTCCAGACTTCCGTCAGCATTGCGAGCAGTGCGCGTATGGCAGGATCGCCTTCCCGTTCGCGGGAGTGGATGAACTGCAAGGTTGTGGAAAGGCGAACGTCCTTCCACAGACAGATCTCACCGGTCCGCACCTTTTCCAACGCGAGATCTTCGCGCATCAACGCCATGCCCACCCCGGACATCACCAGCGAGCTCACCACGAATTCATCGTCGGCTTCGACGACTTTGGTGGGCTCGATGCCGTGCTCGCGAAACAGTGTGCTGGCTAGTTGATGGTGCGTGCTGATCGGCGGGGTCATGATCCAAGGTTCGCCCGCGATCTGAGTCCAGTCGGCCGCCTCCACACGCGCTTGCCACGCCGCGGGTGCCACGATGCGGTAAGTGATCTCACGCAGCTTGATGCCGGCAACGCTGGGGTGCGTCAGCTCTCCGTAGTAGAAGCTCGCGTCCAGCGTCCCGTCACGCACCTTCTCGAACGCGGCGCCCGAAACCTCGTGATGGAGTTGGATCTCGATCAGCGGATAACGCTCCACCGCGGCGCTCAGGAGTTCGCCAACGCGAATGAACTGCGGATCGGAAAGCGTGCCGAGTCTGACCACGCCGGCCACTTGGCCCTTGAACGAGCGGGCGTGGTCGCGCAACGTCTGAGCTGCGGACAACAGCTCGTGCGCCTGCGTGACGAGCTGCTTGCCCGCAGCGGTCAACACCATGCCGCTGGGTTTGCGCTCGAATAGCTCGACTTCAAGCTCGTCCTCGAGTGCTTTGATCTGCGCACTGAGCGCGGGCTGGCTGATATGCAGTTTGTCGGCCGCGCGGGTGAGATGCCCAAGTTCCGCAACCGCGACAAAACTGCGTAGTTGATATAGCTCCACAGGACTCCAGGCAGTTTCGACGCCCGCATATTAGCACGGAAGTTGCTGCAATGCACCGTGGTGGCATTCTGGATCATAACCGCAACCAATAGACGACATCCAAAGATGCGATTGGAATCGCTGGAACGAACAGGTTAACCTTTCACTCGGTCGAAAGACTGGAATATCCATAGTATTAATAAGGAGTTAGTCATGAGCGCAAGAAACCTTTTCAATGAACGGTTTGGCATGTTGATGGCCTGTGCGAGCCCCGGCAGTGCCTTGGCCTACCACTTGGGAAAAACCGTCTCCGAACCTGGCCTTGTGCAACGCAGTAGCAGAACCGCGACTGCCGCGGAGCGTATCTCCAAGCCGCGCTCGGGCACAGGCTGGCTGCATGGGCTGTTCGACAGACTCGAGCAATGGTCCTGGGAGCGTCAGATGAGGGCCCAGGAAGCTTATTTGTCGAACGCGACGGACCTTTGCGATCTGGAAGCGCGCATGCGCGAACTGGATAACGGCGACGGCCTGTCACGCGGTCGCGCACTGCGCTGATTGCAGGGTGCGTCAGCGATAGCAATGAATATCCTATATGCGGAGATTGCAATGAGACAGTTGTTGGCAACCATGTTCGGTTGGTTCTCGACGGTGCCCGACGTCGCAGCCCCTGCTGCGCCATCGGAATCCGAGCGTCGATTACGAGAACTGCAGGAAAGCGGGCAGGTTCAGTTTCTGCCTTGATGTGAAGTAGCGGGCGCTCGGCAGTGCCATGGTGGATAATTACCCTCTGGGTCCTCCACCATCGGGAGAGTTCACATGAGCGCCGTCACGCCGAAAGCCCCCAATCACGCCACCCTTCCGCCCCTGGCATCGCGCTTCGTGGAGGTCGCTTCGCTGCCCTGGGAGAAAAGTCCATATCCCGGGGTGGAGACCAAGACCCTGGTCGTCGACCGGACCTCTGGTGTGCTCACCATGCTGCTGCGGATGGCGCCAGGCGCCAAGCTGCCCGACCACGAGCATGTGCTGATCGAGCAGACCTTTGTCTTGCAAGGCAGCCTGGTTTGTGGTGAAGGGGTATGCGGCGCCGGCGATTTCGTATGGCGTCCGGCCGGCAGTCGACACGAAGCGTGGGCCGGGCCCGAGGGCGGGCTGATGATCGGCATATTCCAGATTCCTAACCGCTTCTACGATGCCGAGGGGCGGGAAGTGGACTTTCTCGGCAACGATTGGGATAAGGTCTGGGGTGCGGCGTATGCGCGTCAGCAGCAGGCGAGCTTCGCCTAAGCGAAGAACTAGCCTTTCGGGTCTTGCTCCGGGCCGCCCTGCGTTATCAAGCGCTCGGCCTCAGCTCTCGCCTCCGTGAGCGTCATATCGCTGTTGTGGCGCAGGACGCGCACCAACTCGATCACATCGCCCCGCCGCGCCAACTCGTGAATGCGCTCTTGACTCGGGTTCTGCCCCAGGTCAGCGGTGGTCGCGACCTGCGCCTCGATCTTGACTCCATACGTCGCCAGACATTCCATGAAGACGGTTGCGCTCGGGCGCGCGCGCCATTCAATTCGCAGGACGTCGCCGGGCTCCACGCTGACCGGAAAGTGGCGCCAGATCTTGGTGCCGCGAGTTGAGCGACCGGGCTTGCCCGCACGCTCGTCTGCGAGGCGTTGTGTGAGCTCCGCGAGGTCGACGCCGACGAGGTCGAGCTCGACGTAAGTGCACCGCGCGGTACGCGTCGCCCGCGTCTGCGTCTCGGGTGTAAGCCATGCGCGCCTGTCGATGCGTGCCCGCGCGATTGCGGCGTACGGCACGAATACCACTTGCGGATCGTTGTTGCCCCAGCCCACGTTTCGATACGAGCGGTACTTGATATGCACGCCGTCCGCTGCTGCCAAAGCAAGCCAGGCGCCACGACTGAGGGTCTTGCGCCAGTCGTTTGCATAGAAGACAAAGAACAGGCCGAGCCAGAAGGCGACCCACCATGCAAGCAGCGCCGGTATCGCTCCATGATTGCCCAGTAGAATTCCGCCACGCCAGCCGACGCCTATGCAGGCCACTACGATAATGCCCATGCATGCCGTAATGGCTGCCACCGCACCCGCGGATACACGAAACACGCGAGCGTCTGCAAAGGACACCTCCGCGGGCTTGAGCAAGCGCAATGCGAAAGTCATCTTTCCTCCAGCGCTACCGCTCACCCGGCTGGCCCGGACAGGTCGCGTGCACAGGTTAGAAAGATATCGGCTTGCCTTCGCGCAGCGTGAGCCAGCCACGCGCGACGCGGTAGATCGCCCAGATGCCGAGCGCGAACATGAGCAGCGGCCAGATGAGGAAGCCGATCAAAACCGGGGTCAGCAGCAAGGACACCAGCATGGAAAGCATGGCCCAGAGCAGCGCGTACCAGAAGGTGGCGATCTGCCAGCGGAAATGCGATTCGAGAAAGGTGCCGCGGGCCTCGCTGCGCTTTACGTAGTTGATGATGACAGCGATGATCGATGGCCAGCCGAACAGAAACGAGCCCACGATCGTAGCCGCGCCCATTGCACCGATGATAAGGCTGACCGCATGCAGGGCGTACACCACATGCGCAACGGTGATCAGTGACGGATCGGGTACTGTGGTCTGCGGTTGCTCGAAGGTAGTCATGGTGCCGGCCTGATTGCTAGGGAAGCACTGATTAAGTCTCGCGACGCGCGTTGCGTCAGGTGCAGATGGATGCAAGGCGTCGCGCCGCAGCCAAGGTAGGTACCTTGGCAAGGCGCGCAACGCAGCAGACGCAGCAGGTGACGCAACCCAATAAACTCCGGCTCTTTCGAGGGACCGGAGCGCTTTTGTGCCGACCGAGCTAGGTGCTGTCCTAACCTCATCGGCCACGTCGAATTTGACCACAGATGCAAGGCACAAAAGCGCTCCGGTCGCGCATGTGAGACTTAATCAGTGCTTCCCTAGGTCAGCGGTGCGGATGGTAAGCAGGGTTCCTAAAGTACGCAAGCGCAATACGTGCGCAAGCAAAGGCTGTCGTAGCGGTGGCAACG
>Ga0335084_10001302_pt1 | contig 23169 bp, 16 predicted proteins | sample Lox_Sample_44_FD_206721 | JGI IMG/M metagenome (GOLD analysis project Ga0335084, IMG submission 206721) | Soil microbial communities from Loxahatchee National Wildlife Refuge, Florida, United States - Lox_Sample_4.4 | ecosystem: Environmental > Terrestrial > Soil > Wetlands | place: USA...
ATCAGGACTCCTTCGCGGTTTCAGATCTCGGCGCGGCCCCCTCCCCCGGCCCCCTCCCGCAAGGGGAGGGGGCGGGATGTTAGAAAGATCAAGCCCCCTCCCCTTGCGGGAGGGGGCTGGGGGAGGGGTGAACCCGCCTCTTCCGCTTCCCCGCCCTAGCTATGGGCCCATTCCCAATAGAGCTTGCGCGCGAGCTGACCCAGGGGACCGAACTCGAACTTGCGGTCGTCGAAAGCCATGACCGGCATCACCTTCGACATGTTGCCGGTCGAGAACACCTCGTCGGCGTTGCGGAAGTCATCAAAGCTCAGCGTGGTCTCATGCACTTGGGTCCCGGTCTTGCGCAGCAGCTGGATCACGCGCTGACGGGTGACGCCGTTGAGGAAGGTTCCGTTCGGGATCGGCGTGAAGACTTCGCCCTTGCGCGCCAGGAAGATGTTCGAGGTCGCGAGCTCCGCGACATTGCCGTTCGCGTCGCAGCAGATCGCATTGTCGAAGCCCTTCGCCTTCGCCTCGCGCAGCATCCTGGCGTTGTTGGCGTAGAGACAGGCGGCCTTGGCATTGACCGGCATGGTCTCGAGGGTCGGCCGGCGGAACCGCGTCGTCGTCATGGTAAAGCCCTTGGGCGGCGCCATGGGTATCTCTTCGAGGCAGAGTGCGAAGTTGGTGGATTCGCCCAGAGGCGGCACCGACATGAAGCCGCCCTCCTCGGCCCAGTACATCGGGCGGATATAAAGCGCCGCATCCTTGGCGAAATGGCGGAAGCCGTCGCGCGCGATCTCGGCGATCGCCTCGGGCCGATGGGTCGGAATCAGGCCGAAGACCTCGGCGGAATCGCAGACCCGGCGGCAATGCATGTCGAGATCGGGCGCGATGCCCTCGAAGTACCGGCCCCCGTCGAAGACGAGCGAGCCCAGCCAGGTGCCGTGCGACCGCGCGCCCAGGATCATGGTGTTGCCCTGCTGCCAGCGGCCCTCGAAATAGGTCCAGGTGTTCGGCTGATTGCGCATGGCTTGCCTCCGCCTACCCAGCGTGTCTCTTGCGATCCCGCAATGTGCCGTCAATGGACGGCCGCATACATGATCCGCTCCTCGGTCGCCTCGTCCGGCGTGAACTCTTCGACGATACGGCCCTGGCGGCAGACCAGGATGCGGTCCGAGATGTTCAGGATCTCGGGAAGATAGGATGAGATCACCACCACCGCCAGCCCGTCGTCGGCCAGCTTGTTGATCAGGTGATGGATCTCGGCAATGGCGGCGACGTCGACGCCGCGCGTCGGCTCGTCGAAGATGATGATCCGCGGCTTCTGGATGAGCCCCTTGCCGATGACGACCTTCTGCTGATTGCCGCCCGAAAGCTCGATCACGCGCGCTTCGGGATCGATGGCGCGGATCGACAGCGTCTTGGTCCACTCGTCCGCCAACGCCTTCATCTCGCGGCGGCTGACGATCGGCACGCGATTGAGTCCCGCCGCCAGAAGCCCCGAATAGAAGTTCTCGGCGATGGACATGGTCTCGAAGAACCCCTCGGTCTTGCGGTCCTCCGTCACATAGACGATACCGTCCTTCACTGCGGGGCTCGGTACGGTGTAGCGCACCGGCCGGCCATCGAGCTCGATCTCGCCACCACGCAAGAAATCGCGCTTGAAGATGCCGGCGATGATCTTGGCGGTCTCGGTGCGCCCCGAGCCGATCAGGCCGAAGATACCCGTGATCTGGCCGTCATAGATCGAGAAGGACGTGTTCCTGACCACCGCCCCCATGGAGATGTCCTGGACGCTCAGCACCTTGGCCCCGGGCGGCCGGGCCCTGTTGCGCTCGCCGTGGCGGCGATAGAGCTCGTCCGACATGGTGCGGCCGACCATCGCGCGTACGATCGTCTCGCGGTCGAAGTTCGAGGTGACGTCGGTGACCACGCGTTCTCCATCCCGCATCACCGTGATCCGGTCGGCGATCAGCAGCGCCTCTTCGAGCGCGTGGCTGATGAAGACGATCGACACGCCGCGCGCCTTCAGGCGGCGGATGAGTGCGAAGAAATGCCGCTTTTCCTCTGGCGTCAGCGACGCGGTCGGCTCGTCGAAGATGATGACCCGGGCGTTGAGGCGCACCGCTCGCGCGATCTCTACCATCTGCCGCTTGGCGGCGCCCAGCGTGCCCACGATGGCGGTCGGATCGACCGAGAAGTTCAGCGACTGCAGGAACTGCTGGGCGGCGATGGTCACGCCGCGCAGGCGGATTAGGAACTTCTCGTCGCCCAGATAGATGTTCTGCGCGACGGTCATGGAAGGAACCAGGCTGGTCTCCTGGAACACCATCGCGATGCCCTGCCGCAGCGCATCCGACGGGCCCTCGAAGTTCACGGGCTGGTTGCGGTAGAGCATCGTGCCGTTGCTGGGCGGTACGACTCCCGCCATCATCTTGGTCAGGGTCGATTTGCCGGCGCCGTTCTCGCCGACCAGCGCGTGCACCTCGCCCTCCTGCAGGTCGAAATCGACCGCGCGGACCGCCGGAGTCCCGCGATAATTCTTGGTGATCTTTCGCATTTCGAACAAGGCGGCCATGGCTAGGTCCTCGGGACGCGGGCATCCGGCCGGAGGGCCAGGATCGCGTTTCCGCCCCTGGACGCCACCAGTAGGCGATCGCCATTCTCGAGGAGGCTCGTGATTCCGTGGCGCCGGCCGTTTGCACGGCTGTGGAAGCTCTCGACCGGCTGCAGGCCCTGATCGAGCCGGACCACCAGCCCGTAGGACCGGCTCGGCGACCAGGGCTTGTGGATGCCCATAGTCCGGACCGCGCCGCATTGCAGCGGCTCGAGGAAGCTGGTTCCTGACGACAGGGCCGGCGCGATCCAGTACTCGCGCTCGATCTCCTTCAGCATGTCGGTCCGGTAATCTTCTTCCACCAGGACGAACTCGATCAGGCGATTGCGCGGCGCGAATATCGACAACCAGGCGCCGCCGCCGGGCGCCGGCGCCAGCCGCGCGGGATAGCCGGGGAGCTTCGAGAGGACCGGCTCGGCCTGCCCCCTGCCATCGGCCGAAAGACGCAGCAGGCGATGACGCCAGGATTCCGAGATCACCAGCCGATGGTCGGGCTCGACCAGAATCCCGTTGGGCCAGGCCAAGCCCTGGGCAAGGCAGGTCTCCGTGCCGGTTTCGAGATCGATCCGCCAGACCGAACCGGCGGCGCCCTTCCCCATCAGATCGACCACCCAGTCACTGGCCCGGTGGTGGGCCGAGCCCTGCGTCACGAGGATGCTTCCCGGATGCGGCATGGCCAACGCCGTCGGGCAGACCAGTCGATCGGGCCCCACCGATTTCAACTCGCGTCCATCCAGCGCACCGCCCTTGAACAGGATCCGCCCATCATCGAGGCCGATCGCGATGCCGCCATCGGGCGTTGCGGCCAAGGCCGTCACGGCGCGCTCGAACCGCGCCACCGCTTGCGGTAGTGCGGACAACTGCGCGAGCGGAACCGCGAGAATGGCGGAGCCGCTGGAAAAATGCAGCCGGCCGCCGGCGACAGCCAGATTGTCCGGCGCCTCGACCGTCAGCAACGCCGCGGCATCGTCAAGCGCGGTGTTGGGTTTCAAGGCGCCATCCATCGGCGGGATGGTGACAGCCTTGCCGCGGAAGGGATCGAGCAGACGGTCGATGAGCATCAGGCCTTGCCTCCCCAATAGGAGGACCAGCCGGTCCAGTTCGGGTCCGCGCCCGGAATTCGGTATCGCCCGATGCGGTTGTTGAGGATGCCGCCGATATAGAGATAGCCCTTGTGCTCGCGCATCGAGGTCACCATCGGATGGCGCTCGCCGCCGAGATCGCCCAGCGCCTGGAGGATGCGCCCGTTCTCGTCGAACTTCACCACGCCGCCCGTGTTGATGTTCGGGAACAGCCATTCGTCCTGGGGCAGGCGGCGCGTCATGCGTTTGCGCATGCCGGGCTTGCGCAGGGCCAGGTCGTAGCTCGGCGTGCGCATGCCGAGCCAGGCCATCCAATAGGTGCCGTCGGAGGCGCGGTTGATGTTGTCCGGATAGCCCGGCATGTCGCGGATCACGCATTCCAGCCGGCCCTTCTTGGGGCCGTCGAACCAGTAGCGATGGACGCTGCAGGCCCAGGATTCGGCCATGAAGAGCGACTGTCCGTCATGGGCCATGCAGACGCCGTTGGCATATCGCAGCCCGCCCACCAGAGTTCGGGTGCTGCCGTTGCTCGGGTCGTAGACCAGCAGCCGCCCCGTGGGGCGACCTTCGATGCTGTCGAGCGCCCATTCATGCGCGTCATAACGGGTGGTGGAATCGGTGAAGTAAATCCGCCCGTCGGGCGCGATGTCGCAATCATTGGGATCGCGCAGCCGCGCGTCGTCGAGGATCGAGGTCCATGACCGGTTGGTCTCGGTCGAGAGCCGCGTGACATTGCGGTTCTTGTCGATCGAGTAGAGCCCCATGGCGCCGACGCAGGTCTTGATCGCGCCGTCCCGGTCGATCGCAAGCCCGAGCGGAAATCCGCCGATATGGGCGAAGACTTCCGAGCGCCTATAGTCGGGCGCCAGATAGCGCACGATCTCGCCGTGGCGGGTGCCCGCGTAGATATGGTCCTCCCGGTCGAGGATCACGTCCTCGGGGCCTTCCAGCTCACCGAGCCCAATCGGTTCCGCCTTCGAAAGCTCGTCCGACAGCGCATAGGGCGTGCCCGAGCCCGGCACCGCCGACTGGGTATCGCCCATCTGATGGTGCACCGGCGTCACATAGACTTCGCTCAGCACCTTGTGCCGGTTCTTGAGCCAGCGGATGTCGAGCGTAACCGCCGCGGCCAGCAGTAGGCCCAGAAACATCTGGTTGGCGCCAGTGCCGAAGCCCAGCCTGATCAGGCTGTTGGTCATCACCAGCACGATGATCGCGCCCATGACCCCCTTCGCGACCGAGCCGCGGCCGCCACCAAGGCTGTTGCCGCCGACCACGACGGCGGTCAGGGCCGAGATCTCCATGCCGGCACCCGTTCCCGGCCCCGCGCCGCTCAGCCGGCAGGCGATCAGGAAGCCCGCGAGGGCACTGCAGAGGCCCGAGATCACATAGGTCACGAAGACCGTCCCTTTGACCTTGATCCCCGAATTGAAGGCCGAGCGCCGCGATCCGCCGACCGCCAGCATGTGCCAGCCGGGTCGCGACCGGGTGATGGCGATATGGGCGATGATGGCGATGACGGCGGCGGCGGCCACCGCGATCGACGGACCGTTCGGCACGGCGTCGCCGAAGACGGAGCTGTCGCCGATGAAGTCCCAGAGATCCGAAGAAGCCTGCGAGGTCTGGATCTGGGTGTTGAAGTCGATCACCAGGATGTCGAAGATCGCGCGGCCGATGATCAGCGTCACCAGCGTGGTCAGGAATGCGCGCAGCCGCATGTAGCCGACCAGGAGCCCGTTGATGCAGCCGAAGACGAAGCCGGTCAGCATGGCGGCGAGGAAGCAGACCCAGACCGGCTGATTCCAGACGAAAAAGCAGCCGACCGCCGCGAAATTGGCGAGCGCGAAAATCGAACCGACCGAGAGATCGATACCGCCGCCCAGCACGACGATCGTGAGGCCGATGACGACGATGGAGAATTCGCCGAGCTGACGTGTGGAATCGCTCAAGGACGCCGGATCGAAGAAGCCGGGAATGGCGCCGCCGAAGCCGGCGACGGTAATAACCAACGCGGCGAAGGGGATCGCATTGTCGGTCCAACGCTTCGTCAGAATCTCGCCGATCACGTGATCGGGAATGTAGTTGTAGCGCAGGCGAAGCGCCTGCTCTTTCAAGCTCATGTTCGGTATCCGCTGGGCCAGCAACGCAGCGGGAGCTTCCAGCCCGGGCGCGTCGGGCCCCGGGCCGGTTGCTCCCGCGACGGCGTTCGGGTCAGAAGTTGCCAGCCTGCAGGGACTTCAGGTCCCAGCACGACGTGGGCGTTAGGTCCGCCTTCGTGGTGGCCTTCTCCAGCGTGTAGATGTAGGTCGTGGAGGTGCCCGGCTTCACGCCGCTCTGCAACAGGAACTTGATGACCGCGTTCATGTCGCGCGACTGGCCCGCAAGTTCGGTCATGACGACGGCGTAGAAGGTGCCGTCTTCCAGCGCCTTGCAGTCCACGGTCTCGCCGCCGCCGGTGGTGACCAGTGCGACCTTTCCGTCGAGCTTCGCGTCCTTGATGGCGGCAGACGCACCCGTCGCATCGCCATCCCAGAAGTCGATGATCGCGCAGATGTCCGGGTTCTGTTGCAGCATGGTGGTCGTGACGTTGCGCGACGTGGTTGGATCCCAGTTCGAGAACGGCTCCGCCACCACCTTGAAGTCGGAATGCTGCTTCAGCACGCTCATGATGCCGTTGTACTGGTAGATCGAGGAGGCATTCGCCGCGTCGCCCTGCACCAGGCCGATCTGCTTCGACTTGCCCTCGCAGGCCTTAACCGCCGCCCCGGCCTCGAGCTCGCCGAGGTGGTACCAGCTGCTGCCGACGAAGGCATCCGCCTTGAAGTTCATTGGGTTATCGACCAGGACCACGTAGATCCCTTCCTGCTGCGCCTTCTTCAGCAGCTTGGAGAAGGAGTTGAGGTCGGGCGAGTGGATCACCAACACATCCGGCTTCTGTGCGCCGGAGATGACGTCGGTGATCGCCTGGGCATGGGCGTTGACGTCCCAGTTCGGGTCGCGGGTCTCGAGCACGCCGCCCCAGTTCTCGACCTCGTGCTTCAGATAGGCGGCCCAGCCTTGGGCCAGGTCGAAGCCCATGGCCATCGGAATCAGCACCACGCGCTTGCCTTTCAGCGCCTCGGTGTAGGGCTTCACGCCCGGATCCTGGGTTCCCACATCGTCGGCCTTGGTCGCCGTGTTGGCGGCCAAGGTGCCCAGCAGCACCAGCGCCGCCGCGGCCAGCATTCCCTTGAGTCTCATGGTTCGCTCCCTTTCCTGTCAGGTGAAATTTCTTGTGGCGCTTGATTCAAATGTCGCCCTGCTGCGCCGTCTGCTCGTCGCGCGGATTGACCACGCTGTCCACCACAATGGCCATCAGCAGGATCGTGGACTTGATGAGGTTCTGGTAGACGTTCGAGATGTCGATGATGGTCATGGCGTTCTGCATGATGCCGATCAGCAGGGCGCCGACGATGACGTTGCGCATGCCGCCCTTGCCGCCGGAAAGCCCGATGCCCCCGATCACCACCACCAGGATCACGTCGTAGAGCAGCGTCGAATTGACGACACGGACATTGATGCTGTGCAGGCTGGATGCCGTGAGGATGCCCGCCGAGAACGCGATCAGGGCGGAGATCGCATAGCGCAGCACGGTCATCGGCCGGACCGGGATTCCCATGTTTCGCGCCGCCAGAAAATTGTCGCCCATCAGATAGACGTAGCGGCCCCACTTGGTGAAGCGCAGGAACAGAAAGGCCGCGAAGGCGGCGCCCGAGAAGAAGAACACCTCGATCGGGATCGCCGCGAGGTGAATTTGCGCGTACTGGTCGATCCGGCTCGGAATCTCTCCGAGGCCGTCGATCCAGTTCCCGCGTGGCACCGGGGTCGCGTCCTGCGCGATCAGTTGCGAGCGGCAGAATCCGTACACGAAGGCGCCACTGGCCAGGGTCGCGAAGATCGCCGGAACATCGGCGTAGGCCACCATGAAGCCGTTGATGAGGCCGATCGCAACGACGCCGGCGAGCGTCAGCGCCAGCGCCTCGCCGCCGGAAACACCGTTCTGCAGCATCTGCAGATACCACGCGACTGACATCGCCATGATCGCCACCGCCGACAGGTCGATGCCGCGACCGATGATCACGATCCCCATGCCGACCGCCAGGATGCCGAGCACGCTCACGCTGCGCACGATGGCGATAAGATTGTCGGCCTGGAGAAAGCCGCCGAGCGTCGCGGCGCAGCCGATGAAGACGGCCAGCGCCAGCCCAAAGACAATCCGTTCCTGAGTCAGGTTCCTGAAGAAATTGACGCGCGCCAAAGCTGCCGACCCTGTTTTTTCCTTTCACCGGAGGCGACTTTATCGCGGACCTGGATGCGCCACTGCAGGTCCAAGCGACGGCAATGGCGGATTTCCGGGCCGGGCCCCTCGGCGAGACGGCATGGATGTTAGTAGAGGACGTTGACCGGCGCTAGGGTCAGGACCGTCAGGCCCCGGGAATCCCAATGGTTAAGCGCAGTTGCGGGCCTTCTTGGCGGAACCGGTTCCGGTCGGAATGGTTCGCGTTACCTTGGCCCCAGGCCCGCCGTCACGCCCGTTCGACCGCCCGTGCCACAGCCTCCCCCATGTCGCAGGTACCGGCCTTGCCGCCCATATCCGGCGTGAGAGTTCGGCCTTCCGCAAGGACGGCGGCGAAGGCCCGTTCGACCGCCGCCGCAGCCTCGGCATGTCCCAGATGCTCGAGCATCATGGCGCCGGACCAGATCTGTCCGATCGGATTGGCGATGCCCTTGCCCGCGATGTCCGGTGCCGAGCCGTGGACGGGCTCGAACATCGAGGGATGCTCGCGCTCCGGATTGAGATTGGCCGAGGGCGCGATGCCGATGGTGCCGGCCACGGCGGGCCCCAGATCGGACAGGATGTCGCCGAAAAGATTGCTTCCCACCACCACGTCGAAACGCTGCGGGTAGCGCACGAAATGTGCGGTCAGGATATCGATGTGGTACTGGTCGGTGCGGATGTCGGGGTAGTTCTTGGCCATCGCTGCGAAGCGTTCGTCCCAAAAGGGCATCGTGTGGATGATGCCGTTGGACTTGGTCGCCGAGGTCAAGTGCTTGGCCGGGCGGCGGCGCGCCAACTCGAAGGCATAGCGCAAGATTCGATCGACACCGTGCCGGGTGAAGACGCTTTCCTGCACCGCCATCTCCCGCTCGGTCCCGGCGTAGAGCCGCCCGCCGATCTCCGAATATTCGCCCTCGTTGTTCTCGCGCACGATCCAGAAATCGACGTCGCCGGGCCTCACGTCGGCCAAAGGCGACTTCACGCCCTTGAGCAGCCGAACGGGCCTGAGATTCACATATTGCTGGAAGGTCCTGCGGATCGGGATCAGCAGGCCCCAGAGCGAAACGTGATCAGGCACCCCGGGAAATCCCACGGCGCCCAGGAAGATCGCGTCATGTTTCGCGATCTGCGCGAGCCCGTCCTCGGGCATCATGCGGCCCGTCTTGCGATAGGTCTCGCAAGACCAGTCGAAATGGTCCCATTGGAACTCGATCCCGAAGCGCCGGCCGGCCGCATCCAGCACCCGGGTTCCTTCCGGCACGACCTCCTTGCCGATGCCGTCGCCGGGAATGACGGCGATGCGGTGTTTCGTCCTTGCAGCCATGATCTGTCCATGCCGAGGGGAAGCCAGGGACGATGACCTTGCCCCTATCGGCCGACGGCGGCAAGCTGCCCCCTCGCCCGCTCAATAGACCGACGCATATTTTGCGCACTGACCGGTCGCGTCGAGATGCTCGAGCTTGGCCATTTCCGTCCGCTTCAGGGCGAAGAATGCCTTCCGCAGGGGTTCGGGCAGCCAGCCCATCGCGGTCGTGTCCTTCTCCAGCTCGCCCAGCGCCGCGGGCAGCGAGTCGGGCAGACGCCGAATCCCGAGCTTCTTGAGCTGCGCGGCCGAAAGATCCGCAGGGTCGCCCTCGACCAGCGGCGGCGCCGGCAGCTTCGCGCGCATGCCTTCGAGCCCAGCCCGAACCAGCGCGCCTAGCTGCATGTAGGGACTGGCCGTGGCATCGCCGGCGCGGAACTCCAGATGGGCCTGACGCGCGATCTCGCGGCCTGGCGTGTCGTCGACCGGCGCGATCCGCACGCCCGCCTCGCGGTTACGATAGCCGAAACAGTTGAAGCCCGAGCTCCAGCGATGCGGCGTAAGGCGCAGGTACGAGATCACGCTCGGCGCCGACAGGGCGCAAAGTGCCGGCATATGGCGTAGCACCCCGGCGACGAAGCTGCCCGCTCGCTCGCTGATGCCGCCCGGGCGCTCCGGATCGTGGGTCGCGGCCCGCCCGTCCGGCGTCTCCAGGCTGAAATGGATATGGACGCCGCTGCCCACCGATACGGGATCGATGATGGGCGCGAAGCAGGCCCGGCCGCCGAACTGGCGCGCCACATCGCGGGTGACCTCGCGCAGGATCACGGCCCGGTCAGCCGCCGCCAGACCGCGCGCCGGCTTCATGGTCAGCTCGAACTGCTGCGGCCCATATTCGCGCAAGATCGTCTCAGGCTCCACGCCGGCCGCCCCCAGCGCTTCACTGAGCGCGCCGAGAAAATTCTGCACGCCGCGGAAATCGATCAGGGTAAAGGCGCTGTTGACGGCGAGATCGATGCCGAGAAGGAAGAACTCCTGCTCGAAGGAGGCTTTGACGGTGAGGCCCGTTTCGCGCTCGAGATCGGCCAGTGCCTGTCTCGCGAAACTGCGGGGACACCCGCCCCAGGGCCGCCCGTCCGTCTCGATGATGTCGCAGAGGAAGGCGAGCAGCCCGGGATCCTCGCCGAATCCGGTCAGCTTGAAGCCGGGGCTCTCGAGCTCGGGCTGGAGACGCAAATCCCCCAGCGGCCCGAAGGGATTCTCGCCGATATCGCCGAACGGCGTCAGGGCATGATTGGCCGGAACCCAACCCACCCCGGCCTCCATCCGGTGCCCGAGATCGCGCGCCGGAAAGGCCCGGCCACGGCTGATCCCGGTCAGATCGTTGGTCAGGAAGATCGCCAGATCCCGACTGCTCATCGATGGGCCCTTGTGCCTGCAGGGAAACGAAAGCGTTCCCAAGCATAGCCCGCCGTCACGGCAGGCGCACCACGTGGGGCCGCGACCGCTGCGGCGGCTGACCGACCCGTCAGGCCGACCTCCCGCTCCGCCGCGAGCTTCCCTATACTGGCCTGTGCCCGAGACCACAGCGCTGCCCCAAAAGCCGATTAAGGACCCGACCGATGACTTACATGATCCGACCCGACAGCCCGGAAGCCATGGGCGCCCGCTATCGCGAGCGCGCGATCGTGCCGGCACGCACGGCCCTCCTCAGCGTCGATATGCAGAACTGCGACTGCGCCGCGAAACTTCGCTGCCGGCCGCTTGATCCAAGCCCCGAGAACGACCGCTACCGCTATTTCTATGATCGCCTCGAGAAAATGGTCATCCCCAACCAACAGCGGCTCCATGCCGCCACCCGCAAGCTCGGCATCGAGAATATCTATATCGTCATCGAGAGCCTGACCAAGGACGGGCGCGACCGCGGCATCGACCACAAGGCCTCGCAGTTTCACAACCCGCCCGGTTCCTGGGAGGCGCAGGTGATCGAGGAAGTGGCGCCCGAAGAGGACGACATCATCATCCGCAAGACCGCGTCGGGACCGTTCGGCACCACCAATCTCGACTATCTGCTGCGCAATATGGGCTTCGACCAGCTTATCGTGTTCGGCGTGCTCAGCGACCAATGCGTCGAGAACACCGTGCGCGTGGGGGGCGACCTCGGCTATCTGGTCACGCTCGTCACCGACTGCTGTGCGACCTACAGCCAGGAGCGGCAGGATTTCTCGGAGCGCGCGATCAAGGGCTATTGCCGGGAGCGTACCACTGACCAGCTCATCGCCGAGTTGGCCGAAGTCACCAAGCAGAGTGCCGGATCGCTGACCGCCGCATGACCCGGACGGCCCTCTCATCGCCCCGACCTTCGATCGACCTTCCGGGGGCCGCCAGCGTCCTTGAGCGTCTTTACGGTTTGCATGGAAGCCTCGAGGAACTGCCCGGCGAGCTCGATCGCAACTTTCTCGTCACGGTCGGGCCGGACCGGCGCTTCGTCCTGAAGATCTACGGCACGGCGGCCAAAGCCGAGGTGCTCGATTTTCAGGACGCGGCGCTGGCGCATATCGCCCAGCATGATTCGGCGCTCCCGGTGCCCCGGGTCCAAGCCGACCGGGACGGAAAGAGCACGGCGCAAACGCGGCTGGCCGACGGCAGCATGCGGCTCGTGCGGCTGCTGACCTGGCTCCCGGGCAAGACCATGGGCGGCACGGCGCCTTACGAGCCCGCGTTGCTGCGCTCACTAGGCGAGTTCCTGGCTCGCCTCGATCGGGCGCTCGAAGGCTTCCACCATCCCGCAATGGACCGGTCTCTGCTCTGGGCCCTCACCAGCGCGCCAGAGCATAAGAAGCTGCTGACCCATATCGAGGATCCGCAGCGGCGCGCTTTGGCCGCGGGGATCCTGGGAAAATTCGAGACGAAGATCGAGCCCGCCTTGCGCGGCCTGCGCCAGCAGGTCATCCATCACGACGCCAACGACTACAATATCCTGATCGACGAGCGCCGGCGCGTCAGCGGCCTGATCGATTTCGGCGACATGGTCGCGGGGCCAACCGTGGCCGAGCTCGCCGTGGCCGCGGCCTATGCCATGTTCGGCCATGTCGACCCGATCAAGGCGGTGCTGCCACTGATCGCCGGCTATCACGATGTGAGTCCGTTGAGCGAGACCGAGCTCGACCTGCTGCTCGATCTCATCCGCACCCGACTGGCACAAAGCGTCTGCATGTCCTCCTGGCAGTTCAGCCGCGACCGCAGCAACACCTATCTGTTGATCTCGCAGAAGGATGCCTGGACGCTGCTGGAAAAGCTCGCGGTCATCAACGAGACATTCGCTCGCTTCCAGTTTCGCGATGCCTGCGGGTTGCCGGCCAATCCCGCCACGCCCAAGATCCTGGCTTGGCTCGGCCAGGCGGAGGGCAGGATCGGCCCGATCTGCCGCCATGATTTGCGCCGCGAGAAGGGCTTGGTATTCGATTGGAGCGCCGAAAGCGCCGATCTCAAGGCGCTCGAAGCCCTGCCCGATTTGAAAAGCCGGAGCGACCATCTGTTCGCTCGCATGGCGGCGGCTGGCGCCGCCTTCGGTGTCGGACGCTATCGCGAAGACCGGACCGTCTATCGCACCGACCTTTTCGCGGCCGCCGGCGGCGAGGAGCGGCGCACGGTACATCTCGGGATCGACCTCTTCCTGCCGGCTGGGGAGCCGGTCTTCGCGCCCTTGGCGGGTAAGGTGCATCTCCTCGAGAACAACCGGGCCGAAGGCGATTACGGCCCCATGATCGTGCTCGAGCATGAGGCCGACGACGGCACCCCGTTCTGGACGCTCTATGGGCATCTGGCGGAGAAGACGCTGGCCGCACATCGCGTGGGCGATCTCGTCGAGCGCGGCGAGACCATTGCCTGGATCGGCACTTACCCGACCAACGGGAACTGGATTCCCCACCTCCATTTCCAGCTCATCACCAATTTCGCCGGCCGTGGCAGCGACATCGAGGGCGTGGTCAAGCGCAGCGAGATCGACCTCTGGGAGAGCCTCTGCCCCGACCCCAACATCATCCTCGGCATTCCCGATCTCGTCTCGGCGATCCCACCGCGCAGCCCCGACTATCTCCTGGCCCAGCGCCACCGCCATCTGAGCCCCTCGCTCAGCCTCTCTTATGCCGAACCGCTCAAGATCGTGCGTGGCCGCGGTCAATTCCTCTATGACGAGCAAGGCCGCGCCTGGCTCGACATGGTCAACAATGTCGCCCATGTCGGCCATTGCCATCCGCGCGTCGTGGCCGCCGGCCAGGCGCAGATGGCCGAGCTCAACACCAACACCCGCTATCTTCACGACAACATCGTCGATTACGCGCGCCGGCTGACCGCGACCCTGCCCGATCCCTTGTCTGTCTGCTTCTTTGTCAATTCGGGCAGCGAGGCCAACGATCTCGCCATCCGCCTCGCGCGCGCCTATACCGGCCAGCGCGACATCCTGGCGGTCGATGTCGCCTATCACGGCAACCTCAGCTCGCTGGTCGATATCAGCCCCTACAAATTCGACGGGCCAGGCGGCAAAGGTCGGCCGCCCCAGACCTGGGTCTGCGCCAAGCCGGACGGCTATCGGGGAGCCCTCAAATACGGAACGGCCGATCTGGGCGCCCGCTACGCCCAGGAGATCGGGAAGCAGATTGCGGCGGTCCGGGCCGAAGGGCGTGGCGTCGCCGCCTTCTTCTGTGAGTCCGTGCTCTCCTGTGCGGGCCAGATCGTGCTGCCGCCGGGCTATCTCGCCTCAGCTTACGAGCAGGTGCGCGCCGCCGGCGGGCTCTGCGTCGCCGACGAGGTGCAGGTCGGCTTCGGGCGCGTCGGCAGCCACATGTGGGGCTTCGAGACCCAGGGCGTGGTGCCCGACATCGTCACGATGGGCAAGCCGATCGGCAATGGCCATCCGGTGGCGGCCGTGGTGACGACGAAGGCGATCGCGGCCGCCTTCGCCAACGGCATGGAATACTTCAATACCTTCGGCGGCAATCCGGTCTCGGCTGCCATCGGTATCGCGGTGCTCGACGTGATCCGGGACGAGCATCTGCAGCATCGCGCCCTCGTCGTCGGCCAGCGGTTGATCGACGGCCTGGAGGCGCTCAAACAGCGCCATTTGCTGATCGGCGACGTCAGGGGGCTGGGGCTCTTCGTCGGGATCGAGTTCGTGCGCGACCGCGCCACGCTCGAGCCTGCCGCGAAAGAGACAAAGGCCGTGATCGAGGCGATGAAGCGGCGCGGGATGCTGCTTTCGATCGACGGGCCGCTCTATAACGTCATCAAGATCAAGCCGCCAATGGTGTTTGATCAGGACGACGCCGACCGGTTCCTGGCCGGCCTCGACGACGTGCTGAGCGCGCCCTGAGAAGATCGACTTTCGGGCCGCGCTCAACGCTCCAACACTCGTTGCCTACCAGGACAGATGGATCGCGACATGGCCCGGTCGACCGGCCTCGTCGAAGTCGACGATCTCGGCAGTCAGATGGAAGCCGTCGGGTGCCAGCTCCTTCTGATAGAACTTATAGGCGCGTTCCGCCCAACCCTGCAGGGTCTTGGGCCAATCCGGCTCCCGATTGTTGATCGCGCGCCCCCTGTCGGTGCAGTAGGTGGCAGGGAACTCCATCACCTTCAGCGACGTCATGCCCATCTCGGCCGCGCGGCGCAGCCCGGCATTGACACGTTCATGAACGTCCGGCCGCAGGTCCTTCTCCATGAACTCTTCGCGCAACTGGCGTTCGGCGTTGGCCAATTCGTCGCTCTTGGCCAGGGCTTCCTTGGCCTTCGCCATCTCGATGTCCTCGGTGAGCTTCCGAAGGTCCTTCGGTGCGCTGATTTTGCCGCCAGCCATGATACCTCTCCGTCGCTATCGACCCCGTCCGCGACGGAGCCGTCAATGATATCCACCGATTGAAGGGCGGTTAACCACCGAGTCCGTCACGGCCGGCGCCCGCACATTCTACCCTTGGCGGTGAAAGGAAATTCCCTCGAAACGCTTCGAGATCAGGGTTCCCTTCTCGCCCTTGACGATGGCCGGAATGTCGGCCAGCGAGCCGATTGCGGCGGTCTTGCCGGTCGCGGTCGCGAAATGGCAGGCCGCATCGACCTTGGGACCCATCGAGCCCGCGGGAAAGCTGTATTCACCCATCACGGCCGGGGTTGCGCGATGGATGACCTTCGCCTCCGGTTTGCCGAAGTCGACGAATACGCCCGCGGCATCGGTCGCCATGATGAACAGATCGGCGTCGAGCTCGCGCGCCAGCAATTCCGAGCAGAGATCCTTGTCGATCACGGCTTCGATGCCGGTCAGCTTTCGGTCGACTCCCGGCAGATACATCGTCGGGATGCCGCCGCCGCCGGCGCAGATTACGACCGTGTTGTGCTCGATCAGCCATTTGATGGGCCGGATCTCGAAGATCCTCTTGGGCAGGGGTGACGGCACGACCCGCCGCCATTTCGGCCCGTCCGCCTTGAATACCCAGCCCTTCTCCTTGGCGATCCTGTCGGCCTCGGCCTTGTCATAGACCGGCCCGACGAACTTCGTCGGGTTTTTGAAGCCGGGATCGTTCGGGTCGACTTCGACCATGGTCAACAGCGTGGCGAAGGGCACCTCGAACGGCAGGAGATTGCCGAGCTCCTGCTCGATCATGTAGCCGATCATTCCTTCCGTTTCGGCTCCCAGCACATCAAGGGGATAGGCCTCCTCCGGCCGATAAGCGGCACCTTGGAGCGCCAGGAGACCGACCTGCGGCCCATTGCCGTGGCTGATCACCAACTCATGGTCCTTGGCGACCGGCGCCATCGCCTCCGCGGCCACTCTCACATTCTTCCGCTGCGCCTCGGCCGTCATCGGCTCGCCGCGCTTCAGCAGCGCGTTGCCGCCAAGCGCGATCACCACGCGCATGGATCAATCTCCCAATGTCGCGACGAGGATGGCCTTGATCGTATGGAGCCGATTCTCGGCCTGCTCGAAGGCGATGTTGGCCTCGGACTCGAACACGCTGTTCGTTACCTCGAGCCCGTCCTTGATGCCGTAAGCCTCGGCGATCTCCCTGCCGACCTTGGTCTCGGTGTCGTGGAACGCCGGGAGGCAGTGCATGAATTTCACCTGCGGATTGCCGGCGGCCTTCATCAGCTCCTCGTTCACCTGGAACGGCATAAGAAACTTGATTCGCTCCTTCCAGACCTCCTTCGGCTCGCCCATCGAGACCCAGACATCGGTATGGATGAAGTCCACGCCCTTGACGGCCTTCTTCGGGTCGTCCGTGATCATCAGCCGGGCACCCGACTTCTGCGCCAGATCCTCGGCAATCTTCCGATATTCGGCCGACGGCCAGAGCTTTTCGGGGCCTGCAATCCGCACATCCATGCCGACCAGGCATCCGACGATCATGAGCGAATGGCCCATGTTCGAGCGCGTGTCGCCGACATAGGCATATTTGATGTCATGCAGCGGCTTGTCGCTGTGCTCGCGCATGGTCATGACGTCGGCCAGCATCTGGGTCGGATGGTACTCGTCCGTCAGACCGTTATAGACCGGCACGCCGGCGAATTTCGCGAGCTCTTCCACGCCTGTCTGCGAGGCGCCCCGATATTCGATTGCGTCGAACATGCGGCCTAGAACCCGTGCCGTATCCTTGAAGGACTCCTTATGGCCGATCTGCGATCCGGCCGGGTCCAGGTAGGTTACGTGTGCGCCTTGATCGTGGCAGGCCACCTCGAAGGCGCAGCGCGTCCGGGTCGAGGTCTTCTCGAAGATGAGGCAGATCTCCTTGCCATCGAGATGCTTCTGCTCGGTACGGGCGTATTTGGCCCGTTTGAGGTCGCGCGAGAGATCGAGCAGATAGCGGAATTCGCGCGGCGAATAGTCCTGTACCGTCAACAGCGAGCGATTGCGGAGATTGAGGCTCATCGGGTGTCTCCTTGATTGGCGTCTCGGTTCCCGGCGATCGCCGGTCAATAGGCCGGATCGCGCGAAATCGGGCAGGTCATGCAATGGCCGCCGCCGCGGCCGCGGCCCAGCTCCGAGCCACGGATGGTGATGACTTCGACGCCCGCCTTGCGCAGCAGCGTATTGGTGTAGATGTTGCGGTCATAGGCGATGACGACACCGGGCTCGATGGCGACCACGTTGTTGCCGTCGTCCCATTGCTCACGTTCCGCTTCATAGGCGTCGCCGCCGGTCTCGACCACACGCAGCTTGTTCAGGCCGAGGGCATCACGCACCACTTCGAGAAGCGGCTTCCCGTCCTTGCGGAACTCGAAATCCCCGGCATTGCCGGTCGGATAGGCGCTGAAGCACTTGATCTGATCGACCACGTCCCGGAACACCGTTACCACGTCGCGGTCGCAGAAGGTGAAGACCGTGTCCAAATGCATCGCCGCCCTGCTCTTCGGCATCACGCAGCCGATCACCCTGGTCGCGGCCTTGCTCTTGAACAGACTTTGGCAGACCTGGGCGACGGCCTGGCGTGTCGTCCGCTCGCCCATGCCGATCAGCACGAGCCCCTTGCCGATGGGCATGACGTCGCCGCCCTCCATCGAGGCGCCAGAGAAGTCCTCGTCGGAATCGCCCCACCAGATCTTGAAATCGGCGCCCTTGAACCGGGGATGGAACTTGTAGATGGCGCGTTGGAGCAGCGTCTCGGGCTTGCGCGCTGGCCAGAACATCGGATTGCAGGTGACGCCCTTATAGATCCAGCAGGATGGGTCGCGCTGGAACAGCGTGTTGGGAATCGGCGGAATCACGAAATCCATTCCGCCTTGCGTCTCAAGGAGCGCACTCTTGCCCTCGATGTCGGGTAGTTCCTTGATGGCGATGCCGCCGATCAGATGTTCGGCCAGCTTCTTCGATTCCATCGTATTCAACCAGGGCCGTAGCGCGCGTCCCGTATGGATACCCACGGCATTCGCCGAAAGGCGCCGGTCCAGGATGAAATTGCGACCGTCGTTCGTATCGAGCGTCTCGGCCAGCATGTCGTGAAGCTCGAGCACCTCGATCCCCCGCTCCGTCATCTTGAGCGTGAAGTCGTAATGGTCCTTTTGCGCTTCATGGACCCAGATGACGTCGTCATAGAGCAGGTCGTGGCAGTTGGCCGGGGTCAGGCGCTGGTGCGCCAGACCAGGCCGGCAGACCATCACGGTTCGCAACTTGCCGATTTCGGAATGGACGCCTAGTTCGCTCATGGTGATCTCCTTGACCTGTCGTGCCGGCGCGAAGGCGCAGCTGTGCTCACAGAGGGCTGAGCTCGCCGATCCACATTTGCCAACCGGCCCAAAGCGCGACTGCGACAAGGGCGATGGCGATGATCATCTCGATGCCGGTGAAGATCCGTCCGCCCTGCTCCTTGCGCGCCTTGGCGTAAACGAGGATGCCGGGGGCGAACAGGATCGCGCACATCAGCAGGTACTGAGGGCCCGCCGCATAGATGAGCCAAATGCCGTAGAGCGTCGCGATGGCGCCAACGATGATCTGGCCGGCACGAGCCTTGTCGCCCGCCTTGTAGCCCTCGCCAGTGAGGGCGAGCTTCAGCGCATAGGCGCCGGAGAAGACATAGGGTGGCAGGATCGCGACGGAAGCGATGAAGTAGAAGAACTGGTATGCGCTCTGGGAGAAATAGCTCAGGATCAGAAAAAGCTGGATCAGCCCGTTGGTGACCCAGAGCGAGTTGACCGGCGAGCCATTGCTGTTCTCGGCCGCGAACCATTTCGGGAAGGTCCCGTCGCGACCGCACACGTAAGGAATCTCGGCGCAGAGCAAGGTCCAGGCCAGATAGGCACCGCCGACTGAGACGATCAAGCCGAGACTGATCAAAGCGCCGCCCCAGGGGCCGACCAGAGATTCGAACACGCCGGCCATCGACGGGACTTTGAGACCTGCCAGTTCGGGCTGGCTGAGGATACCCGTCGCCAGCAGCGACACGAGTGCATAGAGACCCAGGCAACCGATAAACCCGATAAGAGTTGCCCGCCCCACATCGGAGCGCTTCGCCGCGCGGGTAGAATAGACGCTGGCGCCTTCGATCCCGATGAAGACCCACACGGTAACCAGCATCGTGCTCTTGACCTGGGACAGCACCGTGCCCAGACCGCCCTGGCCGCTCGCGTCCGGTTGGCCCCAGAAATTGAAACTGAACTTGTCCCAGTTGAAGGCGACGATCGCGAGCAGCAGGAACAGAAAGATCGGCACCAGCTTCGAGATCGTCGTGATCACGTTGATGAAGGCGGCCTGTCGGATTCCCTTGAGGACCAAGAAATGGATCGCCCAGACACCGACCGAGGCGGCGACGATCGACGGCAGATTGCTGCCGCCGCCGAAGAGCGGGATGAAATAGGACAGCGCCGAGAAGATCGCGGCCGCATAGGCCACGTTACCCAGAAACGCGCTGATCCAGTAGCCCCAGGCGCTGTTGAACCCGATGAAGGGGCCGAAGCCCGCCTTGGCGTAGGCATAGGGGCCGGCATTGAGTTCCGGCTTGCGGACTGCCAGATCCTGATAAACGAAGGCCAGCATCAGCATGCCAAGGCCCGTCACCAGCCATCCGATGATGATCGCTCCAGGCGAGGCCGCCTTCGACATGTCGGAAGGCAGGTTGAAAACCCCGCCCCCGATCATCGAGCCGACCACCAGTGCGATCAATGGTACCAGCGTGAGCTTATTGCTGGCGGGCGCCGCCTGGGCGGCCAAGCCGTCGGTTGTCGCAGCCATATGGGCCTCCATCCCCTGTTGCTCGATCTTCCAATACCAAGTATCGAGAGGCCAACTCATGACGTAGATCAAGAAGGTCGAGGCGAGGCCTCCGGTTCAAGACTTCATCCAAATGTCACGTTTGTGCCGGGTCCCCGCGATTGCGAGTCCGAACTGGCCGCTTCATTGGGTCCCATTGCTCGATGTTCCGGGCGTGCCCCTTCCCCCTGCGAACGCAGGTGTTGAGCCGCCAACATGCCACCGAATATCGGGGGGCATAACTGTGGCAGAATCATTGTCTCTGTGGTGCCGCGGCCAAGATCCGGAGGCTGCGGGAATATCCTCAGGCCGTCAGCTTTGCGGCCCGGTTCCGTTCAGAAGCCGATGTAGAAGCCGAGACCCGCTTCCCAGGTATTGTCGTCCTGGTTGCCCGTGCCGCCGCCCGCATTCATGCCGTGGTACCCGGTCATGGCATCCAGCGAGATCCCCGGCCCGATATCATAGCGGCCGGTGAATGCGACAATGTCGATCTTGTCCGAGGAGCCGCCGCTACCCGCATATTCATAATCGCCATGCGACCAGGAAAGGCCGACATGCCAGGCGTCCCAATTGTAGGTGCCGCCAATACCCGCAACCCAATAATCCGCGCCGCTGGCGCTTTGCCAGTTGGTCCGCCATAGCCCGCTGGCACCGATGGTGAAGCCATCAAAACTGACATCGAGATGGGCGTTGACGCCCCAGGTGTTCTCGACATTGCCAAAGGCAGCAGGCGCTCCTTTCGCTTCCCATTGCCCTTCGGCAAAGCCCAAACCCGTGTTGAGGGTCACACCGTTGAAGTCCTGATCGAAGTTCAGGGCTGCCGCGAACACGTTCTGGACCTGGCCCGGATTGTTGGACCGTGACGTGCCGCCCGGATTGTTGCCGGTCACGAATCCGCTGTATTGATCCTCGCCCCTGCGATCCGGCGCATAGGATGCGGCAAAGGAGAAGCCGGCGAAGGTCGGGCTGAAATACAGGACCTTCGTGGCGTCGCCCGAGAGCCTCAGAAGAGTGGTGTTCGTCTGGTAGAATCCGTTGCCGCCGTTGATGTTGTTGGCAAACTCGAAGGACGGCGTGTCGACGCCGAAGATGTTCGACGCTGACGGAATGAGATACTGCATCTGCTCGGTGGCATCGTCGTCGTCGCCGAATTCGACCTTGCCCCAGCCGCCCTTGAAATAGGCCCAGACCTCGTCAATCTGGTCGTCGGACTGCTGGCCCTCGAGCTGGATCGTGGCGCCGACCGTTAGACCGTTGTCGAGGGTCGTCTCCCCTTGGAAATAGACTTCGACATCCTGCCGGAACACGACATTGCGGGTATTGTGGCCCGGCTCGCCGGTTCCATCGTCCTGGCTGAGTATCAAACCGGCCGCGGATCCGTAATAGCCGCCCAGCCCCAGTTGAATGCCCTGCGCCGCGACCGCCTGCCCAGCCGCGAGCCCGGTCGCGGCGATGGCCGTCGTCCCGAGAAGATACCGTTTCATGTCTAAGTGTTCCCCCTCCTGCTTCAGGAGAGCGCGCGCTTGCGCTCATCCCATTCATTGCGGCGGCAAGCACTGAGCTTGCCCTTTGCCTCGCATCCGCCCGTCACGAAGCTCTCGGAAAGTCGGCCGCGGCGTCGACCCATCCCGCCGCGGCATAATGTCAATTTTCACACTTCGGATTGTGGCAGTCAATGTTGCCAAGCCCTCGCCCCTGGTGCCTCGCTCGGGCATGATAGGGAATTGATCGCGCTAAGCTTTGCGCTCTCGCTGGCCAGCCCCGCCGGTCGCCCGCCGCCTATGGGCGCGACGATCCCCCGAGCCCCTGCCGATCGGGGATGCGGGCAAGCGCCACGTCCTGGGGGAGGGCGTAAAGCTTCTCAAGCGCGCGATCGAGCAGCTCCAGTTCGCCGCGCAAGGCGGGATGGCGATATTCGGGTAATGTCTGGAGGAGGGTCTCAATCATCGCTCGCAAACGCCGGGCAATCTGGAAATTCTCAGCGCCATAGAGGCGTATCTCGCTGAATGTCAGCTGCACGAAATCTTCCCAGTTCGGAGTCCGGAAGATCAGGCGCAACTGCCCGGACGAGTCCTTCAGTTCGTCATTGTGCAGATGCCGGCTGCCGACCATTCGCAACAGCCGTTGAAGTTGATCGATCGCAAGGGTCGCGGTCGTCGGATCGTTGATGGCCTTCGACAGCGCCTTGATTGCGATGTCGACGATGATGCGGAACGCAAAGGTCGAGTCCTGCTCGATCGTGCGCTCGGGGCCGAACGCGACCAGTTCCCCGAGCCGGCGACTGTCAATCGGTCCGGCGTCCCCGTACAACCGGAACAGGGGTTCGCCCGTGGCGACGAAATCGCCCACGCGGGGCACCAGTTCGATAATCACCTTCGCCTTTTGCGCCGCGGCGACCAGAGCCTTCAGATTTACGGCCAGAACGATCGCAGACCTGCCGTGATGGTCCACAGTCTGGGCCGTCGGAGGAAGCTTCCGGCGCGGAGTGGCAGCAACACTCGATACTTCGGCCGGATCGGGATAGACGCTCTCGATGACCGCACGCCCTGCCTCGCCGACGCGCCAAACGATGCTGCCCGGCCGCAATAGTCGCGCCGCGTAATCGATCAGATAGAGAAAAGCCGCGAGGGAGCCAAAGCCGAGGAGGCCCGCAATCGCCGCGACCCCATGAGGAACGGTCGTTTCGAGCCTGGCCAGTACACCCGCGGCGAACAGAAGCGAGAAGATGAACAGGCCGACGGTAAATCGGATGGCGTTGTCGCACAGCAACGTCGCGGCAATGATACGCGGCGTGAGTTGCCCGCCCGCGATCTGGATGGCGACAAGCAGGGAGCCAAAGGTGAATACGATGAAGGTGAGCGTCAAGGTGACGATCGTCCCGAGCACCGTCTGCGTTCCCGATAGACCCCAGGGGAAGAGAGGCACCCAGGCGAACCACGCGTCGATCATGTATATTACACGTATGATCACGACATAGAGCAGGAGTGCAATGAACGGCACGATCCAAAGCGAGGATCTGACGTAGCTCCTGATGCTGTACCACTGGTTCCAGCGCATCTCGGTTCTCTTTGTGATTGCCCAGCACGGCGCGTCGTCCGCCAGGCGGTCTCTCGGGCGATGCACTAAGGTTGCGCCAGT
>Ga0335084_10001303_pt1 | contig 23168 bp, 22 predicted proteins | sample Lox_Sample_44_FD_206721 | JGI IMG/M metagenome (GOLD analysis project Ga0335084, IMG submission 206721) | Soil microbial communities from Loxahatchee National Wildlife Refuge, Florida, United States - Lox_Sample_4.4 | ecosystem: Environmental > Terrestrial > Soil > Wetlands | place: USA...
CGAGCGTGAGCCGGTGGATGCGGGCGAGCACGCTCCGCTCGCACCAGTGCGGTGCGTCGCGTGAGAAGGGTGCGTCGGCGAGGAACTGGCCTCGCAAGACCAGGCCCTCCGATTCGAGCCGGGCCAGGGCGGCGGCGGTCGGGCCCGGCGACAGGCCGATGCGGTCGGCAAGGCGCGCCGCGGTGGTGGGACCGAGCCGCGGGATCCAGCCGCGGACCACCGCCAGCGTGGCCGCGTCGGGGTCCGCGGGGACGCGCTCGGAGGGGAGGGGCTGGAGGTCGGGGTCGAGGGTGGAGGTCTGGGTCGGGACGGCGGTCGAGGTCGTGGTCGCGGTCGTGGTCGCGGTCGGGGTCGCGGTCGGGGTCGCGGTCGCGGTCGAGGGCGCGATCGAAGGCGCCAGGTGTGGCGCCACCGCCCGCGCGAGCCCGACGCGCTCCGCCGCGACCCACCACTCCCCCCCGCCGCTCCGCAGCCGCGCCGCGCGCCCCGCCGCCACGAGCGCCTCGAGGTGGGTCCGGTGACGCTCTCCCTCGGACGCGCCGAGGATCCCGAGATCGAGGAGCGCGTCGTGCAGCTCGTCGGGATCGCGGACGGGAGGGAAGATCTGCGCCTCGACCTCCGAGATGGCGGCGGGATCGAGCGCGCCCAGCCCGGCGGCCTCGGCAGGTGGCAGGGCGCGGCGCATGGCCACCGCCCGGGCCCGCCGCTCCTCCAGCGGCGCGTCGTCGAGGTAGGCGTAGGGCCGGGCGCCGAGGATCTCATGGGAGAGCGGGGACGGCTCGGCGGTGTCCACCGCGACGAGCCGCACCTCTCCATGGGCGATTCGCGCCACCAGGCCGCGGAGCGCGGTGAGGTCCATCGCCTCGAACAGGCAGTCGCGCATCGTCTCGATGACGAGCGGGTGGGACGGCACCTCGATGGGCCCGCCGGCCGCGTTGTCCTGGCACGCGACCTGCTGCGGGAACACCGCCGCGAGCAGGTCCTCGGCGCGCATCCTCGCGATCTGCGGCGGCGTCCGCTTCCCCCGGATCATGCGAGGGATGGCGAGCGCGCGCGTCGCGTTCCAGCGCCACCGGACCTGGAACATGGGGGCCTGCAGCACCGCCTGCTCCAGCACCTCGTCCACCGTGGACTCGGAGAGGTACTCGAAGATCGACTCCAGCGGGAACGAGTGCTGTGGCCCGAGCGAGAGAAGGATGCCCTCGTCGGTGGCGGCGGCCTGCAGCTCGAAGTCGAAGGTGCGGCAGAAGCGCTTGCGGAGCGCGAGGCCGTAGGCACGGTTGGTGCGGGCGCCGAACGGCGCGTGGATGACGAGCTGCATCCCGCCCGCCTCGTCGAAGAACCGCTCCGCGACGAGCGTGCGCTGGCTGGGGACCGCCCCGAGCGCCGCGCGGCTCGCGGCGAGGTAGTCCACCGCCTGGCGGGCGCCCGGCTCCGGCACCCCGCACTCCTCCGACACCCAGCGCGCCGCGCCGGCGGGGTCGGCGAGCCGCCGCTCGATCTCCTCGCGCAGCTCGGAGACCTCCTCCGACAGCTCGTGGCTGCGGCCGGGTGCCTCGGCGTTCCAGAACGGCACGCCCGGCGCCGCACCCTGCGCGTCCTCCACGCGCACGATCCCGGGCTCGATCCGCCGGATCCGCCAGGAGGTGTTGCCCAGCAGGAACACGTCGCCGGCCAGGCTCTCCACCGCGAAGTCCTCGTCCACCTGGCCGACCTGGAGCCCCTCCGGCTCGGCCACCACCGCGTACTGGGAGGTGTCCGGGATGGCGCCCGCGCCGGTGAGGGCGGCGATCCGCGCGCCGCGGCGACCTCGCACCCGCCCGTTGATCGCGTCGCGGTGGAGGAGCGCGGTGGTGCGGCCCGGCGTGGTGGCGATGCCGTCGGCCAGCATGTCCACGACGGCGTCGAACTCGGGGCGCGGCAGGTCGTGGTAGGGCCAGGCGCGCCGGACCAGCGCGAAGAGGTTGTCGAGGTGCATGGGGCCGCTCGCCGCCTCGGCCACGATCTGCTGGGCGAGCACGTCGAGCGGGTGGTGCGGCGCCCGCGTCCGCTCCAGCCGCCCCCGCCGCAGGCCCCGCACCAGGGCGGCGCACTCCACCAGCTCGTCGCGGCTCATGGGGAAGAGCCGCCCCCGCGGCACGCCCCCCTTGAAGTGGCCGGCGCGGCCGACCCGCTGGAGCCCGGTCGCGAGCGCGCCGGGCGAGCCGAGCTGGACCACCAGCTCCACCTCGCCCACGTCGATCCCCAGCTCCAGCGAGGCCGTCGCCACCACCGCCTTCAGCTCGCCGCTCTTGAGGCGCTCCTCCGCCCGGAGCCGGCGAGCCCGCGAGAGGCTGCCGTGGTGCGCGGCCACCGCGCCCTCCCCGAGCCGCTCGGCGAGGGCGTGCGCCGCCCGCTCGGCGAGCCGCCGCGTGTTCACGAAGACGAGGGTGGCGCGGTGCGCGCGGACCAGCTCGGCGACGCGGTCGTAGGTCTCGCGCCAGAGGTCGTTCGACGCCACCGACGACAGCTCGTCGCGCGGGATCTCCACCGCCAGGTCGAGCGCACGGCGGCGGCCCACCTCGACGACGGCGCAGCGCGGCCGGCCGCTGCGGTCCACCCGCTCCGCGCCCACCAGGAAGCGCGCGATCTCCTCCACCGGGTTCTGCGTGGCGGAGAGGCCGATGCGCTGCGGTCGGCGGCGCGCCAGCGCCTCGAGCCGCTCCAGCGACAGGGCGAGGTGCGCCCCGCGCTTGTCGCGGGCCACGGCGTGGATCTCGTCCACGATGACGGTCTCGACGCTGGCGAGCCGGGCCCGCCCCCGCTCGCTGGTGAGGAGCAGGTAGAGCGACTCGGGCGTCGTGACCAGGAGATGCGGCGGCCGCCGCACCAGCGCCTGCCGGCGGGAGGCGGTCGTGTCGCCGGTGCGGAGCGCCACCCGGATCTCGGGCAGCTCGAGCCCCTCCTCCCGCGCGGCCGCCACCAGCTCGGCGAGCGGGGATCTCAGGTTCTTCTCCACGTCGTTCGCGAGCGCGCGCAGCGGCGACACGTAGAGGACGCGCGTCTCGTCGGGCAGCGGGCCGGCGAGCCCGTCGCGCAGCAGGCCGTCGATGGCGGACAGGAACGCGGCGAGCGTCTTCCCGGAGCCGGTCGGCGAGGAGACCAGGACGTCGCGGCGCGCGGAGATCTCCGGCCAGGCGAGGGCCTGCGGCTCGGTCGGCTCGCCGAAGCGGTCCTCGAACCAGCGCTGCACGACGGGGTGGAACGGCACGGTCACGCCCCTCGATGTAGCGTCCCGGGAGGGAGGGCGCCGCGGTGATGGCATCCCGCGCCGGGAGCCCGGCGGAGGCCGCGCCTCTCCTGCGGCGCGCCGTCGCCCCGCAAGGGATCGCGACCGGACTGCCCCGCCGCACCGCGTCGCGCCTACCATCCGCCATGCTCCTCAAGGAAACGGCGCTCCTCCGGCTGCTCGGCCTCACCAAGATCCCGCTGGTGCTCTTCGTCGGTCCCACCGTCGAGCGGCTGGACGACGACGAGGCCGTGCTCCGGGTCCCGCTCTGCTGGCGGACCAGGAACCACGTGGGCGTCATGTACATCGGCGCGCTCGTCGCGGGCGCGGACCTCGTCACCGGGCTCCCGGCCGCGAAGCTGATCATGGCCGGACCGTACCGGCGGATCGAGCTGCTCTTCTCGGAGATGAAGGCCGAGTTCCTGAAGCGCGCCGACGGGGACGTCCTGTTCCGGCAGCGCCAGGTGCGCGACATCGTCGCCGCGGTGAGGAAGGCCGAGGAGACCGGCGAGCGCGTCACGGTGCCGATCGAGGTCGTCGCCACCGTGCCCGAGACGCGCGGCGACGAGCCGGTGGCGCGCTTCTCCATGTCGATCACCTTCAAGAAGCGGGAGAGGCGGCCGGAGGCCTCCCCCGCGCCCGAGGCGCGCGGAGGGGCGCCGCGATCGATCGCGGGGTGAGGTCCCCCTCCCCGTCACGGCGGAGCGGTCCTCGTTCGCCCTCTCGCCACGCGCGCGCCGCCCGCGCTAAGTTCCGCGGGGCATGCACGGCGAGGCCCCGGGGCGCGAGGCGGGGCGGCGCGGGACCCTGGCGCTCTACCTCGGGACCGTCTCCGCCTACGCGGACATGTACATCACGCAGCCGGTGCTGCCGCTGCTCTCGCGCGAGTTCGGCGCGTCGCCGGCGCGCGCCAGCCTCACGGTGTCGTCGGTCGTGCTCGCCATCGCGGTGGCGTCGAGCTTCTACGGCCCGCTGTCGGACGCCCTGGGACGCCGGCGGGTGATGATCGGCGCGACCGCGCTCCGCTCCGCCGCGACGCTCGCCTGCGCCTTCGCGCCTTCGCTCGGCGCGCTGGTCGCGCTGCGCTCGGTGCAGGGCGCGCTCGTGCCCGGGATGACGGCGGTGGCGGTGGCGTACGCCGGGGACCGGTGGCGCGGGCGCGATCTCGCCGCGGCGGTGGGCGGGGTCATCGGCGCGAGCGTGGTGGGCGGGCTCACCGGGCGCGTCCTGGGCGGCTGGATCGCGGCGCAGGTCGGGTGGCGCGCGGCGTTCGGCGCCTTCGCCGCCGTCACCGCCGCCGCGGCGCTGGCGATGGCCCGCGGCCTCCCGGAGTCGGCCCCGCCCGAGCGGCGCGGATGGGGCGCCGCCTACCGCGGCATGCTCCGCCACCTCGCCGATCCACCGCTGGTGGGCGCGTTCCTCGTCGGGATGTCGCTGTTCTTCGGCTGGATCGGGATCTTCACCTACCTGCCGTATCACCTGTCGGGACCGCCGTACGGGCTCTCGACCGGCCTGGTGTCGAGCGTGTTCCTGGTCTACGCCGCCGGCGTCGTCGTCTCGCCGATCGCGGGGAGCCTGTCGGCGCGCGTCCCGCCGCGGCGCCTCATCGGGACCGGCCTGGTGGTCGCGGCGATCGGGATGGCGCTCGCGCTGGCGCGGCCGCTCGGGCTCGTGGTGGCGGGGCTCGTCGTGCTGGTGCTCGGCACCTTCACGGCGCAGGCGGTGGCGCCCGCCTTCGTGAACACCAAGGCCCGCGAGGCGAAGGGGGGCGCCAACGCGCTCTACCTCACCTTCTACTACGTGGGCGGGACGCTCGGGTCGACCGTGCCCGGCCTCGCCTGGCAGGCGTCCGGCTGGCCAGGGGTGGTGGCCACCTGCGGGGCAGCGGTGGCCATGGGCTTCCTCGCGAACGCCCTCCTCTGCGGACGGCCGTCGCGCGCCCGCGCCGACCCCCCACCGGTGTAAGCTCCCCCCTCTCCACGGGAGGACCGATGTCAGATCCGAAGGCGCTCGGCGCCGTGCTCGCGATGCTCGTCAACGCCCAGGGAAAGCCCGTGACCGGCGGCTCGGGGCGCGGGCAGCTCTACGTCTCGGCGGACGAGGTCGTCGTGCTCCGCACCCCGGCGCGCGAGGAGTGGATGCACCGCATTGCCATGGGCCTCCTCGTGGGCAGCGTCGTGCTCGTCCTCGCGAACCTCTTCCTGTGGAGGACGATGCTGGTGTTCTGGATCGCCGTGGCGGCGCAGGCGGTCTACTGGATCACCCTCCCCGCGCGCCGCCGCGCGCTCGACCCCCAGCCGCTGTCGGCCGCGGAGCTGGAGGCCGCCCGGCGGGCGGGGCGCGCGATGGTGTACGTCCCGTCCAGGGACGTCTCCAGCCTCGTGGCGCGCGAGCCGTCGCGACCGGGCTTCCGCCGGCCGGCGCGGCTGGAGCTCCCCGAGGGAGCGCTGGAGATCTACCTCTCCGAGGAGCGGTTCGCCGAGCTGAGCGACGCCCTCCGCTCGCGCTAGCGCGGCGGGCGCCGATCCGCTATCTGGGCGACATGCGCGCCGCTGCCACCCTGCTGCTGCTCGCCGGCACCGCCGCCTTCGCCGCTGCCCGCCGCGAGGAGCCGACCAGCGTCCGGGACGACTGGCCGCGGGCGCTGGCCCTGGCGAGGGCGCGCGACGTGCCGATCGTGGTGGACGCCTGGGCGCCCTGGTGACCGAGCTGCCGCTACATGCGGGCCTACGTCCTCCCCGACGCCAGGCTCGCGCGGCTCGCCGGGCGGTTCGTCTGGCTGGACATCGACACGGAGAAGCCCGCGAACGCCCCGTTCCTGCGCGCGTTCCCGATCGACTCCTACCCGACGCTGCTCGTGGTCGATCCGCGCCGCGAGGCGGCCGTGCTCCGCTGGACCGGTACGGCGACGGCGGAGCAGATCGAGCGGCTGGCCCTCGACGGGGAGCGGGAGATGCGGGCCGCGTCCTCGCCGGGGTTGGGCGGGGCGGCGCGCGGGCCGGACGCAGCGCTGGCGCGCGGCGACCGCCTCGCCGCCGAGCGGCGCCCGGCCGACGCGGCCGCCGCGTACCGCGAGGCGCTCGCCGGGGCCGGAGCCTCGTGGCGCGAGCGCGACCGGACGGCGGAGTCGCTCGTCCAGGTGCTCGCGGGTGCCGGCGACGACGCGGCCTGTGCGGCGGCGGCGGGGAAGGTCCTGCCGCAGGTGCTGGCGGCGGGGCGCCGCGCGCGGCTGGCGGCGCAGGGGCTCGCCTGCGCGCTCGGCATCGGCGACGCAGCAGCGCGGGACGCGGCGCTCCGGGTGCTCGAGCCCCCGGCGCGGGCGGCGGCGGGCGCGCGCGAGGTCCTCGCCGACGATCGGTCATGGCTGTGGTCGGAGCTGTCCGAGGCACGGGAGGCGCTCGGCGACGCCAGGGGGGCGCTCGCGGACGCGCGCCGCTGGCTCGCCTTCCTCGACGGGGAGGCGGCGCGGGCCCGGACCCCGGCGGCCCGCGCCGCGCTCGACGGGCAGCGGCTCGACGCCGCGATCCGGGCGGGGACGCCGGACCGGATGCTCGCGCCGCTCCTCCTCTCGGAGCGGGAGCTGCCCGGCGACTTCGTCCCCGCCCAGAACCTGGCGCGCCTCTACCTCGAGCTCGGGCGTCCCGCCGAGGCGCTCGCCGCCGCACGCCGCGCCCTCGAGAATGCGGAGGGGCCGCGCCGGGTGAGGATCCGGGTGCTGGAGGCGGACGCGCTCGACGCCCTCGGCCGCCGCGCGGAGGCGCGGGCCGCGCTCGAGGACGCGGTGCGTTTCGCCGGGGAGCTGCCCGAGGGGGTGCGCCCGGCCCGGTGGTCGAGCGAGGCGCGCGCGCGGCTGGAGCGGGCCCCGGGAGGTTAGCGCCATGGGTTCTCCACCGGTGAAGGGCTTCGGTCAGGGCGACGCCGCGCTCGCCGCCTGGGCGCAGGAGGTGTACGCGCCGGAGGACGCCGTGCTCCGCGAGATCCGGGAGCGCAGCGCGGCGGAGGGCCTCCCGCCCATCCAGGTGGGCGCCATGGACGGCCTCCACCTCGAGGTCCTCGCCCGGGCGTGCGGCGCGCGCCGCGCCGTCGAGATCGGGACCCTGGGCGGCTACAGCGGCGTCTGCCTGCTGCGGGGCATGGACGGCGGGGTGCTGCACACCTTCGAGATCGATCCGGCCCGCGCGGCCTTCGCGCGGGTGTCCTTCGAGCGGGCGGGCCTGGCCGACCGCGTCCGGATCCACGTGGGCCCCGCGCTGGAGCGGCTCGCCGAGGTGGAGGGCGACGGGCCCTTCGACCTCGTCTTCGTGGACGCCGACAAGGGCGGCTACCCGCGCTACCTCGCCTGGGCGGAGGCGAATCTGCGGCTCGGGGGCCTCGTCCTGGCCGACAACACCTTCGGCTTCGGTCACGTCCACGACCGCGGCTGGCGCGGCGACGACGCGCCTTCGATGGAGCCGCTCCGCTCGTTCAGCGGTCGGCTCGCGGGCGGCGGGCGCTTCCGCGCCACCCTCCTCCCCACGGCGGAGGGGCTCTCCCTGGGGGTGAAGGTGCGGTGACGTCGGGTCAGCCGCACGGAAACAGGCTCTCGGTGAAGAGCCACGCCGCTCCGCGTCGCTCGAAGCAGAAGGAGATGTCGGGCGGCGCACCGCCCGGCGCGGGACGTCCGCGGGCAGGTCGGAACTGGAAGCAGGGCCGTCCCACGGGTGCCGCGCGCCGGTCGGCCACGAACCCGATCTCGACCTCCACGTCGCGGCCCGCGCGGAGGAGGAAGTCGCGGACGGAGGGCGCGGCCCCCGCCGCCGGCGCGTACCCAGGGCCGCCGAAGAGGGCGCCGTGCAGCCAGGTGCCGCGGTCGGCCAGCGCCTGCGCCACGTCGCGACGGAGGACGATCCGCCCCGCGCAGCGCAGCCCTTCCGGCGGGATGCGCGCCACGAGGGCCGCCGGGTCCGCGGCCTCCAGCGCGCGGCGGATCTCCGACCCCAGCCCCAGCATCTCGCGGGCGACGGCCTCGCGTCTCTCCTCGACGGGGTCCGGCGGGACCGAGGCGGCGGGGGCTGCCCGGAGGACCGCGGCGAGGAGAAGGGCGCGCACGCGCGCAGGGTAGGCGCCCGCGGCGCCGCGGCGCAATTCCTGGATCGTTCATACCGGCGGACGTTCCGCCCTCCGGACCCCCGTGTCGCTCCGGCTTGCCCTCGGACTCTCCACGACCTCTGGGCTGGAGGGGGGCGAGGCTCCTCCGCCTCGCCCTTCGCAGCGATCTTGCCGGGGGGCGTTCCGCCCCCCGGACCCCTGGTCGCTCCGGGCGAGGCTCCTCCGCCTCGCCCTTCGCTCCGGCTACGGGATCCGGTAGCGGAGCAGGTGCGTCTCGAGCGGGCCGTTCCAGAGCCGGTGGTCGAACTCGGGGCGGAGCCCGACGGCCCGCTCCAGGGCGGGGTTCCCGGACAGGATCACCGCGCTCCACCCGCGGTGCCGGCGGAGCATCTCGCCGAGGCCCCGGTAGAAGCCGGCGAGCTTCCGCCGCTGGACGGCGTCGGCGCGGGGCGTCTCTTCCCCGGCCTCGCCGGCGCGGCCCCCCATCAGCCGCTCGCCGTACGGCGGGTTCGCGACCAGCGTCCCCTCCGCGGCGATGGGGTGGAGCTCGCGCGCGTCGCCCTGCTCCACCGCGACGTCCTCGCCCACGCCCGCCGCCGCCGCGTTGCGTCGCGCCGCCTCGACGGCCCTGGGGTGGAGGTCCCGGGCCAGGATCGGCGCCGGGGCCCGCGGCAGGACCGCGGCGCGCGCCTCCGCCTTCATCCGGTCCCAGGCGGACTGCGGCCCACCGCGGTAGGCCGGCCAGCGCTGGAAGCCGAAGGCGCGGCCCAGCCCGGGCGCGATGTGGCGCGCCGCCAGGGCGTGCTCGATGGCGAGCGTCCCGGACCCGGCCATGGGATCGACGAACGGGAGCGCCGGATCGACGTGGCCCAGGGCGAGCACCGCCGCCGCCAGCGTCTCCTTGAGCGGGGCCGCCGTGGTCACGGCGCGCCAGCCGCGGCGGTGCAGCGGCTCGCCGGCGAGATCGAGCGACAGCGCCGCCTGGTCGCGCGCCAGGTGCAGCACGATGCGCACGTCCGGATCCTTCGGGTCGACGTCGGGCCGCTCGCCGTGGCTGGCGCGGAGCGCGTCGACGGCCGCGTCCTTCACCACCAGCGCGGCGTAGCCGCTGTGGGTGATGGCGGACGACGACACCGTCGCCTCCACCGCGAGCGTGGTCCGCGCGGTGAGCCAGGGGTTCCAGTCGACCGCCCGCGCGCCCTCGTAGAGCGCCTCGCGCGAGCCGGCGGGGAACCGCGCCAGCTCGAGCAGGACGCGCATGGCCACCCGCGCGTGGAGGCAGGCGCGCATCCCCGCCTCCAGCGGGCCCTCGAAGGCCACCCCGCCGCGCTCGCCGCGCAGGGCGTGGAGCCGGAGCGGCGCGAGCTCCCGCCGCAGCGCACCCTCGGTCCCCTTGGCGCAGGTGGCGAAGAACCGCATCTAGGCCGTGCTCGCCCTCTCGCCCCGCGGCGCGGGGGGGACGACGTCCGCGGTGGCGGGCGTGATCGTCTCCAGCCGGATCTGCCCCTTCCCGGTGCGCTTCGCCTCGTACATCAGCTCGTCCGCGCGCGCCATCATCTCGTCCACCGAGCGCGGCGGCAGGGCGAAGGTGGCGGCGCCGATGCTGAACCCGACGCTCCAGCCGTTCCGCGCCATCGCCGCGTCCAGCGTCCCGCGGACCCGCGAGAGCAGAACCCGCGCCACCTCGGCGTCGGTCTCGGGCAGGAGCAGCCCGAACTCGTCGCCGCCGAGGCGCGCCACCGCGTCCACCGCGCGCGTCGCGCTGCGGAGGGTCTGCGCCACGACCACCAGCAGCGCGTCGCCCTGGGCGTGCCCGAGCGCGTCGTTCACGAACTTGAAGTCGTCGCAGTCGACGAAGGCGAAGGTGATGGACCGGCCGGACCGGCGCGCCCGCTCCAGCTCCAGCGTCGCCGCCTCGATGAAGGCGCGGCGGTTCGGGACCTGCGTGAGCGCATCGGTGCGCGCGAGGAGCTGCTCCCCCTCGAGGCGGGACTTGAGGGCCTCGAGGAGCAGGACCAGCGCCATGAAGGTCCCGAGCTGGACGATGACGTTCCAGGCCAGCACCGGCGCGATGACGCCGCGCCCCTCCTGCATCCGGCCGATGACGTCGGCCGCCGCGGAGACGGCGGCGCTCGCGATGGTGAGGAGGACGCCGCCGCCGAGCGAGACGAACCAGGTCGCGAAGGCGATGGGCGCGAGGTAGAGGAGGATGAACGAGACCTCCGTCCCGGTGAGCACGTCGCCGACCCCCACGCAGAGCGTGAGGCCGAGCGCCATCGCGATGGTGCCCGCGTGGGAGAGCCCGCCCGGTCCTTCCGGTGCACCCGGCCGCGCGGCGCCGTCGTGGGCGGGTTCTGGGTTTGGTGCGCTCAGGGATGGTGCCTCTTTCGGGCCGAGGGCTCATCGCCCCGGTCAACGGACGCCGACCACCTCGATCCGCCGGTTGGCCGCCCGGCCCCGGGCGGTGAAGTTCGGCAGAACCGGGTTCTCGCCGCCGCGCCCCGCGGTCGAGAGCCTGTCGCGCGCCACGCCGAGCGCGACGAGCCTCTTCTCGGCCGCCTGCGCCATCGACATGGACAGGCGCGCATCTCCGGCGGGATCGCTGGTGGCGTCCACGAACGCCTCGATCCGGACCTTCACCTCCGCTGCGGCGATGGCGCCGGCCAGGTCCGCGAACCCGGCGTCGCGTGCGATCTCGGCGCTGCGGGGGGCGAACGTGACGTCGTCCACGAGGATGCGGCCGCGCTCGGTGAGCCTCTTCGCCCATTCGGACTGCCGCGGGCTGAGGGCGGCCGCGGCGGGACGGGCGGCCGCGGGCGGCGCAGAGGGAGGCGGAGCGGCGGCGCGGGCCACGGCGGCGGGCGGCGGTGACGCCGGGGCGGCCCGCGCGCCCTTCGCGTCGCTCAGGGCGAGCGCGCGCAGCTTCGCGGTCCGGTCCTTGTCGAAGCACGGCTTCCTGCCGGGCGTCCCCACGCGGTCGAGCATCGGCCGCGCCGCCTCGAGCGTGGCGCGCTTCACCGCGCCCTCCAGGCTCTCGCCCAGCGCCGGCCTGGCGTCGACCGTGGTCGCGAAGGCGAGGTCGCGCTCGCCGACCATGGTGAGCCGCACCGTGACGAGCACGCTGCCCTCCGGGCCGCGCGATCGTCCCTCCACGGCACCGTAGAGCGCGCCGTCGGCACCGAGCAGCTCCCCGAGCTCGAGGGCGAGGCTCGGGGGGATGCCCTCGGGGAGCTCGAGCGCGGTGTCCCGGAAGAGCCCGCGGAGCTCGGGGATGGGGAAGACCCTGGCGCGGGCCGGATCGATGCCACCGAGCAGCGCGCCCGTGGCCGCCTCCGCGGCGAGCGGCGCGTCGGACGCGTTCTCGAACGGCACGACGAGGAGGCACTTCACCCGCGCGAGCTCCGCCGCGCGGAGGACGCCGTGCGGCCCCGCCGGCGCGACGGGCGGAAGCGGAGGGGCGCCGGCGCACCCCGCAGCGAGGATCACGGCCGGGAGGAGTCGGCGGCGCATGGATCGCCATGGTAGCGCGGGTGGGGCAGCGAGGGCATGGCGCCAGGTAGCCCGCCGGTGGGTGGGGCGGTATGCCGCATTCACACACCCGTCGCCTTGCGGACACGAGCCCGTCACCGTCCGATGCGTTAGGTATCGCCCGTGCCCTCGGTCCTGATCGTGGACGACGAGAAGGATCTCGTCTCCGTCGTCGAGTTCAACCTGCGCGCCGCCGGCTTCGAGACGGCGAGCGCCGCGAACGGCGAGCAGGCGCTGCAGGCGGTGCGGCGCCGAGTCCCTGACCTGATCGTCCTCGACCTCATGCTCCCGGACATCCCCGGTACGGAGGTGTGCCGCCGGCTCAAGGGGGATCCGCGGACCCGTCACGTCCCGGTCGTCATGCTCACCGCCAAGGGGGAGGAGGTCGACCGGGTGGTGGGGTTCGAGATCGGCGCGGACGACTACGTCACCAAGCCCTTCAGCGTCCGCGAGCTGGTGCTCCGGCTCAAGGCGGTGCTGCGCCGGGCGGGATCCGGCCGGGAGGCGGAACGGCCGCCGGCGCGGGTCGGTCCCATCCACGTGGACGTGGAGTCCCACCGGGCGTTCGTGGACGCGGCGGAGATCCAGCTCACGCCCCTCGAGTTCAAGCTCCTCATCACGTTCATGACGCGGCTCGGGCGCGTCCAGTCGCGCGAGCAGCTGCTCGAGGACGTCTGGGACATGTCGCCGGAGGTGGAGACCCGCACCGTGGACACGCACGTGAAGCGGCTCCGCGAGAAGCTCGGGTCGGGCCGAGACCTCCTCGAGACCGTCCGCGGGGTGGGCTACCGCCTGGTCGATCCGCGAGACGCCGGCGAGGGTTGATGCGCGTCCTGGGCCTCGGCGCCATCGCCGCCGCCGTCCGGGCGCTGCGGATCGAGCTGGAGGGTGGCCCGCGCGCCGAGCTGCCGCACGAGGTCCGCGAGCTGGCGGAGCTGCTCACCGAGCGCGAGCTGGCCCGGCTGGAGGTCTTCCGCGAACCGGCCGAGCGGGAGCTGCTCGCCGCCATGCCGGACGCGGCGGCGGTGGTGGCGAAGGACGGCCGGGTCCGCGCCTGCAACACCGCCTTCGACGCGCTCGCGGCGGGAGGAAAGGCGGCGGGGCTCACTCCCCTCGAGGCCACGCGCAGCGCCGAGCTGTCCGAGGCGGTGAAGCGCGCGCTGGAGGGGACGGCCCGCCGCCTCGAGGTGGTGCTCTCGAAGCGCGTCCACTTCGTGCACCTCGCGCCGCTCCTGCGCGGCGAGGTGCTGCTCCTCGCCCGGGACGTGACCGACGAGAAGCGCGCGCAGGCAACCCGCCGCGACTTCGTGGCCAACGCGAGCCACGAGCTGCGGACCCCCATCTCCGCGATCCGCGCGGCGGCCGAGACGCTCCTCGCCGGCGCGGTGGACGACCGCGCCGCGGCCCGCGGGTTCGTGGAGATCGTCGGTCGGCACGCCGAGCGGCTGGCCCGGCTCACCGACGATCTCCTCGACCTCTCCCGGCTCGAGTCGCGCCAGTGGAGGTTCGAGCTGGGCCCGGTCGAGGTCGCGCCGCTCGCGCGGCAGGTGCTGGAGCTGCACGCGGCCGCCGCGCGGGCCAAGGGCGTCGCGCTGGAGGCCGACGTGGAGGACGGGCTCACCGTCCGGGCGGACGCGCGCGCGCTCGAGCAGGTGCTCGTGAACCTCGTGGACAACGCGGTCAAGTACACGCCGGCGGGCTCGGTGGTCATCCGGGCAGAGGGCCCCGGCGGGCACGCCGAGATCTCGGTCACCGACACCGGCCCCGGCATCGAGCGGCGCCACCTCGAGCGGATCTTCGAGCGGTTCTACCGCGTCGACCCCGGACGGGCGCGCGAGGCGGGCGGGACGGGCCTCGGCCTCGCCATCGTGAAGCACCTCGCCCAGGGCATGGACGGCGAGGTCGGCGTCGAGAGCGGCGCCGCGGGCACGCGGTTCTGGATCCGGCTGCCGCTCGAGTGATGCAGCGCAAGGCTGGCGCGCCCCCTCCGGGGTGGCCGAGCCGTGCCGCCGGCCCGGCGCGCGCGTCCTCTTGGGTGGCCATGCGGAAATGGTGGAATCGCCGGCCGTCGCCGCGGTCATGTCTTCAAAGAGTGGGGGAGCGTTCGCCCGCTCCTCGGAGCGGACCGCGCTCTGCCGCCCGTCTACGCACACGATCCCTTCCTCGCCATCCAGCACGCCCTCGTGGTGCGGTGGCTCGATGCGCCGATGCTCGCCCTCACCGCCCTGTGCGACGGGTGGGTGCTGCTCCTCGTGGCGGTCGTCTGGGCGGCTCTCGTCGAGCGGCGCGACGGCGTCCGCCGCGCCCACCTGGCGACGTCGCTGGCGCTGGTGCTGCTGGCCGATGGCGTGGCGGTTCAGGCGCTCAAGCACCTGGCGCACCTGCCCCGGCCCCTGGCGGTGCTCGGTCCGCATGCGGTTCGCGTCCTCGCGAGCCCGCTCCGGCAGCTGTCGTTCCCGAGCGGCCACTCGAGCGCCGCGGCTGCGCTCGCGACGGCCGCGGCGCGGGCCCGCGGGTTGCGGCGCGCCTGGCCGCTCGCGGTCCTGGGCGCGCTCGGCGGCGTGTCCCGTGTGTACGTCGGCGCTCACTGGGCGCTCGACGTGCTCGGCGGCTGGGTCCTCGGGGCGATGGTGGCGGCAGCCGCCCTCGCGCTGGCCGAGCGAGCCGGGTGGGGCGGGCCCGAGCGCGCCGCGGTCGCGGCGGCCGAGCCGGGGAGCTGACACCCAATCGTCACGCCGCTGCCGCGCCGGCGTCACGGCACGGCGGCACCTTGCCGGTCGATTCCCCATACCGGTCGCCCTCGGGCCGGGTGCGGCGCCGCCGCTCCCGCGATCCGCGAGCGCCTCGAGGAGGAGAAACCCACATGACCCGCATCTCGTCGCTCGCCGCAGCCGCGGCGCTCGCCCTCTCGCCCACGCTGGCTCGGGCCGGCACCGTCACCGTGAAGGGGTCCGACACCATGGTGATCCTCGTCCAGCGCTGGGCGGAGGCGTACATGAAGGCGCACCCGGGCGCCAAGATCCAGGTCACCGGCGGCGGCTCCGGCACCGGGATCGCCGCGCTCCTCAACGGCACCACCGACATCGCCGACGCCTCGCGGCCCATGAAGGAGGAGGAGAAGCAGAAGCTGAAGCAGGTGTCGGGCGAGACCGGGGTGGAGACGGCGGTCGCGAAGGACGGCGTCGCGTTCTACGTGAACGACGCGAACCCCCTGAACCAGCTCACGGTCGAGCAGCTCCGCGACCTGTACCTCGGCGACGTCGAGCGCTGGAAGGCGGTGGGAGGGAAGGACGCGCCGGTGGTCCTCTACTCGCGCGAGAACTCGTCGGGGACCTACGTGTTCGTGAAGGAGGAGGTGCTGAAGAACCAGGACTACTCCGCGCGCGCGCAGACGCTGCCCGGCACCGCCGCCGTGGTGAACGCGGTCGCCAAGGAGCCGAACGGGATCGGCTACGGCGGCGCGGCCTACGCGAAGGGCGTGAAGGAGCTGAAGGTCTCCCACCGCGCCGGCGAGGAGGCCTTCTCGCCCACCAAGGAGAACGTGCAGTCGGGCAAGTACCCGCTCGCCCGCAACCTGTTCATGTACACCCGGCAGAAGCCCGCCGGCGATGTGAAGGCGTTCATCGACTTCTGCCTCTCCCCCGAGGGGCAGGCCATCGTGACGCAGGTCGGCTACTTCCCGCTCCGCTAGAGAAGCCCCGCCGTCACGCATCCGTCACGGACTCGCCATGCTCGCGCCACGGCCGGCGCCTAGATCGTCCCGCGTGCCAGACGCCCTGGTGCGCCCGGCCGCGGGCGCGGTGAGTCCGGAATCCGCGATCCGGCGACGCCAGATGCGGGAAGCCGCGATCGAGGGAGTCGTCACGCTCGTCGCCCTCACCGGCATCGCCGCGGTGGCCCTCATCTTCGTCTTCGTGGGGCGGGAGGCGCTCCCCATCCTCACGGATCCTTCGGTGCACGCCGAGGCGAGCTTCTCCCGGATGTTCCTGCCCCAGGTCGTCCGGGAGGGCCGGCCGGCCGCGTTCCTGTGGCAGCCGGTGAGCGCCGTCCCGAAGCTGTCGATGATCCCGCTCTTCGTCGGCACCCTCAAGGTGACGGCGGTGGCGCTGGCGCTGGCGGTGCCGGTCGGCATCGCCGCGGCGCTCTTCACCTCGGAGTTCGCCCCGCGGCGCCTGCGCGAGCTGCTCAAGCCCGGGATCGAGATGCTCGCGGGGATCCCGTCGGTGGTCCTCGGCTTCTTCGGCCTGATGGTGCTCGCCACCTGGCTCCAGTCGGCGTTCGGGTTCTCGTCCCGGCTCAACGCCGTGGTCGCGGGCGTGGCGATGGCGCTGGCGGTGGTCCCGGTCGTCTTCACCGTGAGCGAAGACGCCCTCACCGCGGTGCCGCGCAGCTACCGCGAGGCCTCGCTGGCGCTCGGGGCGACGAGGTGGGAGACGGCGTTCAAGGTGGTCCTCCCGGCCGCCGCGCCCGGGGTGCTCGCCGCCGTGGTGCTCGGCTTCGGCCGCTGCATCGGCGAGACCATGATCGTCCTCATGGCCTCCGGAAACGCCGCCATCACCTCCTGGACCTTCGGCGACTCGGTGCGCACGCTCTCCGCCACCATCGCCGCCGAGATGGGAGAGGTGGTCTTCGGCGGCGCCCACTACGCGGTGCTCTTCTTCATCGGCGTCGAGCTGTTCCTGTTCACCTTCGTGCTGAACGGCGTGGCGGCCGCGTTCATGCGGCGCCTGGTGCGCAAGATGTCGGGGGCGGCGGCGTGAGCGTCCGGTCGCGCCGGCTGGTCGGGGGTGGACTCACCGCGGCCACGGGCGCCGCGGCGGCGCTGGCGATCGGTCTGCTCGCCGTCATCCTCTGGGACGTGGGGCGCGGCGGCTGGGCGCGGCTCTCCTGGGAGTTCCTCGTCTCGGCGCCGCGCGAGGGCATGACCGAGGGCGGCATCTTCCCGGCCATCTACGGCACCGCCCTCATGACCCTGCTCATGACCGTCGCGGTGCTGCCGGTGGGCGTCCTCACCGCCGTCTACCTGCACGAGTACGCGCCGCCGGCCTCGCGGCTGGCGGGGCTGGTGCGCGCCGCCGTGACGAACCTGGCGGGCGTGCCGTCGATCGTCTTCGGGCTCTTCGGCCTCGGGTTCTTCATCCAGTTCGTCGGCCGCGCGATGGACCGCGCGCTGAACGGCGGCGAGCTGAGGTTCGGGCAGCCGGCGCTGATCTGGGCCGCGCTCACCCTGGCGGTGCTCACGCTCCCCGTGGTGATCGTCTCGACCGAGGAGGCGCTCCGCGCCGTGCCGCGCGACCTGCGCGACGCGAGCCTCGCCCTGGGCGCGACCCGCTCGCAGACGGTGGCGCGGGTGGTCCTCCCCGGCGCCCTGCCAGGCATCCTCACCGGCGCCATCCTGGCGGTGGCGCGCGGCGCGGGCGAGGTGGCGCCCATCCTCTTCACCGGCGTCGCCTACTTCCTCCCCGATCTGCCGCGCACGCCCTGGTCGCAGTTCATGCACCTCGGCTACCACACCTACGTGCTCGCGACGCAGTCGCCCGACGTGGAGGCGACGCGGCCCATCCTCTACGCGACCGTGCTGGTGCTGCTCGTCCTCACCTTCGCCCTCAACGGGGTGGCCCTTGTCATCCGCTCTCGCACCCGCGGTCGCGCCGCCTCGGCGAGCTGACCCCATGCGCCCCGACCCGAGCGCGATCGGCGCGGTCGCCGCCGATCCGAAGATGGAGACGCGGCACCTGGTCGTCAGCTACGGCGGCAAGTCCGCCGTCAAGGACGTCTCGCTCCGCCTCCCGGGGAACCAGGTGACCGCGTTCATCGGACCCTCCGGCTGCGGAAAGTCGACCTTCCTGCGGGCGCTCAACCGGATGAACGAGCTCATCCCGTCGGCGGAGACCGAGGGCGAGGTGCTCCTCGACGGCGAGCAGGTCAACGCCGGCCGGTTCGACGCCGTGGAGCTGCGGCGGCGCGTGGGCATGGTCTTCCAGAAGTCGAACCCGTTCCCTAAGTCGATCTTCGAGAACGTCGCCTACGGCCTCCGCGTCGGAGGCACGCGCGATCGGGCCGAGCTGGCCGAGCGGGTGGAGCGCTCGCTCGTCTCCGCCGCGCTCTGGGAAGAGGTGAAGGACCGGCTCCAGGAGAGCGCGCTCGGGCTCTCCGGAGGGCAGCAGCAGCGGCTCTGCATCGCCCGCGCGCTGGCGGTGGAGCCCGAGGTGCTCCTCATGGACGAGCCGGCCAGCGCCCTCGACCCCATCGCCACGGCCAAGATCGAGGACCTCATCCACGAGCTGAAGGCGCGCTACACCATCGTGATCGTGACCCACAACATGCAGCAGGCGGCGCGTGTCTCGGACCAGACCGCGTTCTTCTACATGGGCGAGCTGGTCGAGGTCGGGGTCACCGAGCAGATCTTCACCAACCCGGTGGAGCGGCGCACCGAGGACTACGTCACCGGGAAGTTCGGGTAGCCGCCAGGCAGGCTCGGAGCGACGACATGGCCCCCACCACCCATACCGACAAGGCGTACGAGGCGGAGCTGCGCGCCATCCGCGACCGGCTCCTGGAGATGGGCGGCCTGGTCGAGCAGGCCATCGCGGCCAGCGTCCGCGCCATGACCGAGCGCGACACCGACCTCGCCGAGCAGGTGAAGCTCCGCGACCGCGACATCAACCGCATGGAGGTGGACGTCGACGCGATGTGCCGCCGCGTCCTGGCGCTGCGCCAGCCGGCCGCGAGCGATCTCCGCTTCGTCACCACCGCCCTCAAGATCGTGACGGACCTCGAGCGCATGGGCGACCTGGCGGTGAACATCGCGGAGCGCGCGCTCGACCTGTCACAGGCGGCCGTACTCGCGCCCATGCACGACCTCGCCAAGCTCGCCGACCTCTCCGAGGCGCAGCTCAAGAAGGCCCTGGACGCCTTCGTGACCGCCGACGTGTCCAAGGCCGAGCAGGTGATGCAGGGCGACGACCTGCTCGACGCGCTGTACCTCAAGATCTTCAACGACCTGCTGGGCCTGATGATGGAGGACTCGCGGAACATCCGCCGCGCCACGTCGGTCATGTTCGCCGCCAAGCACCTGGAGCGCTTCGGCGACCACGCGACCAACCTCGCGGAGATGGTGGTCTACATGGTCCGCGGCACCGACGTGCGCCACCCGCGCAGCCGGGCGCCGGGGACGGCGGAGCCGGAGCGGTAGAGGGAAGAGGAAGCCGCGACCCGGAGTCGACCGGATCGCTCGAAGCTCACGGCACCAGCAGCCGCGCCGTGAGCCCCGCGAGGACGCCCAGCACGCCCCCCGCCGCCACGTCGAGGGGGTAGTGCGCGCCCAGGTAGATGCGGGAGAGGGCGATCCCGGTGGCGAGCACCGCCGCCAGCGGTCCGGCGGCGAAGGGCTCCCCCAGGAACGCCACCGCCACCGCGAACGCCGCCGCGGCGTGGCCCGAGGGGAAGGAGAACTCGTCCGGGTTCGCCGAGAGGGGCTCGAAGCCGTGGATGGCGCTGTCCGGCCGCGCCCGGGTGAGGCTGCGCTTCAGGGCCTGCGAGGCCAGCGTGGCGAGGGTCGATCCTGCCGCGAGCCGGAGCCCGAGGTGCACGCCCCGCGGCTGCAGCGTGGCGAGCAGCGCGATCCCCGCCACCGTCCAGCTGGAGGCGTTCCCGAGCCGGGTCAGGGTCCGCGCCACGGCGGTGCGGAGCGGCGTCCGGAACCGGCCCAGGGAGACGAGGAGCGCCTGGTCGAGGGAGAGGATCCGCTGCAGGCGTCCGCCGCGCACCAGCGCGACCGCGGCGCCGTCGCGGCCCTCGACGACCTCCAGGCCGTCGTCGCGCTCGGTGGCCGCGGTGGCGGCGGATCGATCGTCCTCGATCATCGGCTGCAGCCTGGCGCGCGGAGGTGAGCAGGGCGCGTCCGGCCTGCAACATCTGGGTGAACTCCTCGCCGGGCAACGCCCCGAAAGCGGTGAAGAGCTCGCCTGCCGGGTCCCGCGTCCCGGTTGCGTCGCCCTCAGGCAGCGCGCGCCCCGCCGGCGCCGGCCGCGCCCGGGAGGCGGGCGAGCTGCCGGTCCTGGACGCCCGCCAGCAGGAGCTGCCCGGCGAGCGCGCCGAGCAGCGCCATGAACATGTCCCACTGCGTGTCCCATGGGTCGCCCTGCGTCCCGAGGAACGCGTCGGCGCCCTGCCCGAGCATCAGGGCGGCGCCCCATTCCACGAACTCGTAGCAGGCGGACAGCGCCAGCGCGACGGCGGTGCAGAGGAAGAACGTCCAGCGTCCCGGGCGCAGCGGCGAGGTCCGGATCAGGAGCTCGCGCGCGAGCAGGGCGGGGACGAACCCCTGGGCGAGGTGGCCGAGGCGGTCGTAGTGGTTGCGGGCGAGGTGGAGCGCGTCCCGCACCCAGTCCCCGACCGGCACCCGGGCGTAGGTGTAGTGGCCCCCCACGGCCAGGATCGACACGTGGACGGCCAGGAGGACGTAGAGGAGCGGCGTCAGCGGGAAGCGCCGCCGCGTGGCGAGGAGGACGGCGATGCCGCCGAGCGCGGGCGCCACCTCCATCCACCAGGTGCCCCGGTCGGCCGGCGCCGCGCCCGACCAGGCGAGCACCGCGAGCGCGACGGCGAGGCAGGTGGCGGGGAGGCGGTCGTCGCGGGTCATCGGCGGTACCTGACCAGCCGGCACGCGACCCCGCCGTTGCGCACCGGGATCGACTCGTCCGGCATCCCGGGCAGCAGGCGCTCGAACCCGCGATCCGGAGCCAGGACGGCCACCTGCCAGCCGCGCAGCCGCGGGAAGAGCGCGGCGAGCGCCCGCCAGGCGTCCGAGGCCGAATCGCCGAGGCGCACGCCGTACGGCGGGTTCGTCGCGCACAGCCCCGCGACCGGCGGCGGGACCACGTGGGCCGCGTCCTCGCGCGCGAAGCGGATGGCGCCCTCGACGCCGGCGGCCGCTGCGTTCTTCTGCGCGATCCGGAGCGCGCCCGCGTTGCGGTCCGAGGCGTGGACGGCCGCACGCACCGGACGCGCCTCCGCCGCCAGCCGGGCCCGGAGCCGCTCCGTCCGCGCCGGGTCGTGGCCTGGCAGGGCCTCGAACGCGAAGCGCCGGCCGAGCCCGGGCGCCCGGCCCGACGCGAGGAGCGCGGCCTCGATGGCGATCGTCCCGGAGCCGCACATCGGGTCGAGGAACGGAGCCTCTCCGTCCCAGCCGCAAGCGAGCAGGACTCCCGCCGCGAGCGACTCGCGGAGCGGGGCGGCGCCGACGCGGGCGCGCCAGCCACGCTTGAAGAGCGGCGCTCCCGCCGCGTCGACCGAGATGGTCGCGGCGCCTCCGTCGACCCGGATCGCGAGCGGCGCGCCGCCGGAGGACCGGGCGGCCTCCCGCTTGCCGGCGGGCAGGTCTCGCTCGGGACCCTGCCAGAGGCGGAGCGCGACCGCGTCGGCGGCGCGCGAGCCGAGGCACGCGATCGCGGCGGCGTCCTCGCCCTCCGCCTCGGCGCCGCCGGGCACGGCTCGCGCCGCGAGGCCGAGCCGGCCGAGCTCGGCGGCGAGCACCGGCTCGAACCCCGGCGCGCAGGCGGCGAAGATGCGCTGGCGCGTCACCGGGAGTCGCGCCCGAGCGCCTGCAGGAGCTGGGCGCGGGCGGTGGCGAGGTTGTACTCGGCCTGGACCCGCTGCGCCTCCGCGTTGGTGGAGGCCACCTGTGCGTCGGAGAGCTCGACGGCGTTCCCCGCGCCGGTCTTGTAGCGGCCCTCGGCGAGCCGTAGCTGCTCGTGCGCGTTGGTCACGGCGTCGCCGGTCGCGCCCAGCGAGGTGCGCGCGGCCCGAACGGAGAGGCGCGCCTGCTCGATGTCGAAGCGGACCTGCTGGCGCGTCTGGTCGTCCGCGGCCCGGGTTCCCTCGACGTTCGAGCGCGCCTCCTGCACCTGCGCCTGGGTGAGGCCGCCGGCGAAGAGGTTCCAGGTGAGCGTCGCGCCGGCGAACCAGTTCCACCCGAGCGAGTCGACGCGGAGCCCCGCGTCGGTGACGCCGGTGGAGACCCCGAGGCTCGGCCAGTACGAGCCCCGCGCCGCGTCGACGCTGCGCTCGGCCGAGACGATGCGGCGATCGGCCGACGCGACGTCGGGCCGGCTGCGAAGCGCCTCGACGAGGAGGGCGTCGGTGGTGAGGTCCTCGCCCTCGACGGGCGGGAGGGTGTCGTCGGAGACCTCGTAGTCGATCGGCGCCTCCACGCCCATCGCCTGGTTGAGGCGCGCGCGGGCGGTGTCGTAGCCGTTCTCCGCGTTCACGAGCTGGACCTGGGCGTTGGCGAGGTTCGTCCTCGCCGTGGCGAGGTCGATGAACGGATGCGTCCCGATGTCGACGAACGCCTGCGTCTGCTTCAGGTGCTCGGTCTGGTTCGCCACCGTGTCCCGCGCGACGCGGACGAGCGCGCGCCCGGCCCGCGCCTGGAAGAACGCGGTCCGGACGTTCAGGACGGCCTGCTGCTCCGTGAAGTGGGCCGCCTGCGCGTCGGCCTCCGCCGTCTCCTTCGCCGCGTCCCAGCGGCCGGTGGTCAGCCCGAAGTCCCAGACGAGCTGCGTCGCGGTGACGCCGGTGTTGAAGTAGTCGTAGGTCGTCCAGTTCTGGGCGCCCGACGAGAACTGGCTCGGGGTCGCGCCGGGGCGTGGCGTGAAGTTGGAGGTCGACCGCTCGTAGGCGGCGGTGGCCGCCACCTGCGGCAGCAGGCCGGAGCGCGACTCGTCGGCGCGGGCCCGCGACGCGGCGGCGTTCGCGCGCGCCTGGCGGAGGGCGGGGTAGTTCGCGCGCGCCAGCCGCTCGGCGTCCGCGAGCGCCACGACGCGCGGCGGGGGCGGCGCGGGTGGACGCGCCAGCAGGGGCGGGGGCGCCGCGGGCGGCGGCGCGCCGAGCTGCTGCGCCGCCGCGGGGAGGGCGGCGGCGAGGAGGAGCGCGAGGGCGACGGTGGCTCTCATTCGAACCTCAGGGCCTGGATGGGATCGAGCCGGGAGGCCTTCTGGGCGGGGTAGAGGCCGAACCCCACCCCGACGAGGCCGCTGAACAGCACCGCGATGACGATGACGTCCGGCCTGAAGAGCACCGGCCATCCGAAGGACGTGGCGAGGCGCATGGCGAGGCCCAGCCCCAGGGTGACGCCGATCGCGCCGCCCGCCGCCGAGAGCGACAGCGCCTCGACCAGGAACTGGAGCAGGATGTCGCGGCTGCGCGCGCCCACGGCCATGCGGATGCCGATCTCGCGCGTCCGCTCCGTCACCGACACCAGCATGATGTTCATGATCCCGAT
>Ga0335084_10001304_pt1 | contig 23164 bp, 25 predicted proteins | sample Lox_Sample_44_FD_206721 | JGI IMG/M metagenome (GOLD analysis project Ga0335084, IMG submission 206721) | Soil microbial communities from Loxahatchee National Wildlife Refuge, Florida, United States - Lox_Sample_4.4 | ecosystem: Environmental > Terrestrial > Soil > Wetlands | place: USA...
CTGCAGCTGCGGCGGCAGCAGCCGCTTCGGCGGCGGCTTTCATTTCTTCCGCGTAACCCGACGGCGGCACGACAGTAACCAGCGTCATGTCGGGGCGACCGACGACCCTGATATTCCCGGGCAGCGTCACATCGGTGAGATGCTTCGAGTGATTGATGTCGAGGCTTGAAATATCGACGTCGATCGATTCTGGAATTGCATCAGCCGGACACACCACTTCGACGGTATGGGTGACAATATTGACGGCGCCACCCCGCTTTACGCCCGGCGCCTGGTCGGCGTTGAGCACGTGCACCGGAATGTGCACGCGGATCGTGGCACCTTCCGACACCCGCAAGAAGTCGACGTGCAGCGGCAGATCCTTGATTGCGTCGAGCTGGAAGTCGCGCGGAATGACGCGATGTTTGGTGCCGTCCACATCAAGATTGTAAAGCGTGGTGAGGAAACGCCCCGCATAGATGCGCTGGCGTAGTTCGTCATGGTCGATCAGGACCATCAGCGGGGGCTTATTCTCTCCGTAGATCACGCCCGGCACGTGGCCGGAGCGACGCGCAGCCCGAGCGGTCCCCTTGCCGCCTTTCGGACGCGCCGTCGCCTTTAATTCCTGGACGGTCGCCATCTTGAATCCCTCATCTAAACCAATGGAAAAGGCGGCTTTTTTCGCCGCCCGTGAACGCGGCAAGCCTCCAGGGGTGCCGGGGGCCGCGAACGGGCGGGTTATAGCGGCGGTACCCGCAAAGGGCAAGAATCGGCATGGGTCGCGGGATAACAGCCCTTATTTGACGGGCGACTCCTTGGCCTTCCTGCTGGGCTTGTCGGCCCTGCCTTCCAGCGCCGCAATCCGCGCCTTGAGAGCTTCATTTTCCTCTCGCGCCAGCCGCGCCATTTCCTTGACCGCCTCGAATTCCTCGCGCTGAACCACGTCGAGATCGCGCAAGATCCGTTCGGCCTGACTGCGGAACAGAGTATCAAACTCGCGCCGCACCCCTTGCGCGACACCGGCAGCGTCATTCATGAGACGTGCCATCTCGTCGAAAAAGCGGTTGCTGGTCTGGGTCATATTTCGCCTCCGCACCAGGTTGCCACCACAATGGCGATCCGATCATCCCGCCGCAAGACCCGGCATGCTACCACTTGCAGGCGGGGACGACAGGTTCCTCGCCGATTCGGACATCGCAATGCCATCACTCATCATCTCCTATCCGAACTTTGACCCGGTGCTGGTGCATCTCGGCCCGCTCGCCATCCGCTGGTACGCACTCGCATACATTTTCGGCATCTTGATCGGCTGGGGATATGCGCGCTTTCTCATACGTTCGGGGAAGTTGTGGGGCGGCAAAGCGCCGATGACCGTCACCGACTTCGACGATTTCGTCTTGTGGGTGACACTCGGCATTATCCTCGGGGGCCGCATTGGTTATGTGCTGTTCTACAATCTTCCGTACTTCGCCGATCACCCGATGGAGATTGTACAGTTATGGAATGGCGGCATGTCATTCCATGGTGGGTTTACCGGCTGCGTTCTTGCGGTGTTGCTGTTCGGTTATAAGCGCGGCATTCCGGTCCTTTCGCTCGGCGATATCACGTGTGCGGTCGGACCGATCGGATTGTTTCTTGGCCGCCTTGCCAATTTCATCAACGGCGAACTATGGGGGCGTCCCACAGACGTGCCGTGGGCAATGATATTTCCAAGCGGCGGGCCCCTGCCGCGACATCCGAGTCAGCTCTATGAGGCGACGCTGGAGGGGCTCGTGTTGCTCGCGGTGCTCGCACTGTTGATGCGCGCCGGCGCTTTGAAGCGGCCCGGCCTGATCATCGGCTGCTTCGCTGTCGGCTATGCGCTCGCTCGCACGTTCTGCGAGTTCTTCCGCGAACCAGACGCCCAGCTCGGCTTTTTGTGGGGTGGTGCCACCATGGGACAATTACTGTCGGGGCCGCTGTTCCTCGCCGGCGTTGGTTTCATAATCTATGCGTTCAAGCATCCCCCGCTGCGGAGACGTTAGTGGAGGCGCGCTCGCCGCTCGAAACTGAAATTCGCCGGCGCATTGCGTTGGCTGGTCCAATGCCGGTTGCGGAATACATGGCACTCTGTCTGTTTGATCGAAAGCACGGCTACTACAACACCCACGATCCGTTTGGCGCGCGTGGCGATTTCATCACCGCGCCGGAAGTCAGCCAGATGTTCGGCGAATTAATTGGCCTGTGGGTCTCGGCAGTCTGGAAGCAGATGGGGGCGCCGGAGAATGTGCGCCTGATCGAACTCGGACCCGGCCGCGGCACGATGATGAAAGATGTTCTACGCGCGGCGAAAATCGTGCCGGAATTCCGGGCTGCGATCGTCGCGCATCTCGTCGAAATCAGCCCGTTGCTCAAGGCGCAACAGGAAAAGGCGCTGGAAGATGCAGGCGTTCCGATATTCTGGCATGCCGCGCTTGCCGATGTGCCGAAGGGCCCCGCCATCATTTTTGCTAATGAGTTTTTCGACGCGCTGCCGGTCAATCAGGCAATCAAGACCGAGCGCGGCTGGCACGAGCGCCGGATCCAGATCGATTCCTCCGACCAGCTGGCTTTCGCCATCGCGCCCGAACCGTTGCCATTTTTCCAAACGTTGTTGCCGCCGGATTTACAGGCGCCGCGCGCGGGCGCAATTTTCGAATGGCGCGCCGACACTGCGGCGATTGAGCTCGGCCGGCGTGTCGTCAACGGCCGCGGTGCGGCCCTTGTCATCGACTATGGCCACACGGAAACCGGTCTTGGCGAGACTTTGCAGGCCGTCGGCCAGCACGCCTATGCCGACCCCCTGACGTTGCCAGGCAATCTCGACCTCACCGCCCATGTGGATTTCCAGTCACTCTCACGGGCCGTCGAGGCCATGGGCACAAACGGGTTCGGCCCAATTGAGCAATCGCTTTTTTTACGCCGGCTTGGCATCGAACAGCGTGCCGCTTCCCTCAAAGCCAAAACCGGGCGTTCAACCGAAATCGACCAGGCCCTTGCGCGTCTGATCGGTCAAAATCGCACGGCTATGGGCGAACTGTTCAAAGTCATCGCTTTTGCACATCCTTCAATCGGCGTTCCGCCCGGCTTCGAGGCCTAGGGCTGGCCGCGCATCCTTGCGGTTACTATTTACGCCACTAAAAGGGACGCTGACGCGCCGGACGGAATCAATGCTGAAGGCTCCATCACTCGCCGCGCTCGCGCGCATTCGTCACGCGTTCTTCACGCGCTCCGGAGGCGTATCGCAGGGGGTCTACAGCTCGCTCAATGGCGGCGTTGGCTCTCATGACTCGCCTCACAAGATCGCCGAAAATCGCGCGCGCATGGCGGCGGCGCTGGGCGTGAAAGCGGATCGCCTGGTCACGCCATATCAAATCCATTCACCCGATGTTGTTGTGGCAGAGAAGCCGTGGACAACCGAGAATCGTCCGCGGGCTGACGCCGTCGTCACGCGAGTGCCACGACTGGCGATCGGGGTATCGACCGCGGACTGCGGACCACTGCTGTTCGCGGACGGCGTCGCCGGCGTGATCGGTGCTGCCCATGCCGGTTGGCGCGGCGCGCTTACAGGCGTGATCGAGGCAACGGTCGTTGCCATGGAACGGCTCGGCGCCAACCGTGATCGCATGACCACCGCACTTGGCCCTACGATCCGGCAGCCGAACTACGAGGTTGGGCCAGAATTTGTCGAGCGCTTTCTTTCCGCTGATCCTGGCAACGCGCGTTTCTTCAAACCATCGCAGCGCGCCGGGCACGCCATGTTCGATCTCACTGGCTATATTGCCGAACGTGTTCGGCAGGCCGGGATTGCTCAATTCGAGGATCTCGGCCTGTGTACTTACGCCGAGCCAGAACGGTTCTACAGCTATCGGCGTACGACGCTTCGCGGCGAACCGGATTACGGGCGGCATATCAATGCCATTGCACTCGCCGACTGAAGGATTCCGCGTGCCGTTGCGTCTGGACTCAACGGCAAAATTGCCGCTACGCTCAGCGCTGGCCGAGAATTAAAGACTAAAGACGGGCCAGCGGGGGGTCTATGGCGTGGAGTTGGGGTCGCCGCACGATTGGCGCGGCGAGACGCGTGTCGCGTTTAGGTGGACTATTGGCCGCGGCCTGCGCGTTGACGCTGGCGGGATGCAACCCCGATGGTCAGGGGCTGTCGGCCGCCCAGCCGCGCGGTGCGACGGTCGCATTCGATTCCCTCGATGGCCTGCCGCCTGGCCAATTCCAGAAGCTGGTCAAAAATCTCAATGAAGAAGCGCAGGCGCGGCACCTCGCGGTGATTTCGCGCGAACAGCCGTCTGCTTATCGCGTCCGCGGCTATCTCGCAGTCAAAGTAACGAAACACCAGACCACGGTGACCTGGGTCTGGGATGTATTTGATCAGGAGGAAAATCGCGCCATCCGTATCAGCGGCGAAGAAACGCAAAAGGTCCGGCACCGCGATGCGTGGACAGCGGCTGATGACGCGATGCTGCATCGCATCGCCCGTGCCAGCGTAGAACAACTAGCCGCGTTCTTGACCTCGCCCGAGGTCGCGCCGGGTATGGCGCCGTCGCCGGCAGCCGACGCCCAGGTAGCCCTGGCCAGCCCGCATGAATCCTCGCCGGAAGCCGCTGGTATATTCCGTATTTCGGGGCCGCAAATCGATCCGATAGCGGCCGACACAGTAGATGCTGTTAACGGCGACACGGATACGAAGCCAGCGCTGCGCCGCCGCCCGCCGGCAGGCGAGACGCGCTCTGAGCAAGAGACGTTGACATTGGCGGCATCGAGCCGCTAACGGCCAATTCATCCTTTCGGCGAAAGCTTCGGACAATCGCTTGCCGCTATATTGCCGGGCCCTGCCCGCCTTGTTATGACCACGCCGCCTGTGGCTGAGTGAGGGCGAGGGTTAGAGGATGTCTGGCAAGAACGGAGCGATAAAGCTCGTCGCCGGCAATTCCAATCCAACGCTGGCCCAGGGGATCGCCGACTACCTCAAGCTTCCGCTTGCAAAGGCAGTCGTCCGTCGTTTTGCGGACATGGAGATCTTCGTCGAGATTCAGGAAAACGTGCGCGGCGCGGACGTTTTCGTAATCCAGTCGACCTCGTTTCCCGCCAACGACCACCTGATGGAGTTGCTGATCATCATTGATGCGTTGCGCCGCTCATCCGCGCGTCGCATCACCGCGGTCATTCCGTATTTCGGCTACGCCCGCCAGGACCGCAAACCGGGTCCACGCACGCCGATCTCGGCCAAACTGGTCGCCAACCTGATAACCCGCGCCGGCGTGGATCGGGTGATGACGCTCGATCTCCATGCCGGGCAGATCCAGGGCTTTTTCGACATCCCGACCGACAATCTTTATGCCTCGCCGGTCATGGTCCGCGACATCCGGGAACGCTTCAAGCTCGACAATGTCATGGTTGTATCGCCGGACGTCGGAGGTGTAGTGCGCGCGCGTGGGCTGGCCAAGCGCATCAACGCCCCACTTGCCATCATTGACAAGCGGCGCGAGCGCGCGGGCGAGTCCGAAGTGATGAACGTCATCGGCGACGTCGCCGGTTATACCTGCGTGCTCGTGGACGATATTGTCGATTCTGGCGGTACGCTGGTTAACGCCGCCGACGCGCTGCTCGAGGACAAGGCCAAGGCGGTTTACGCCTACATCAGCCACGGCGTCCTCTCCGGCGGCGCGGTGCAGCGCATTGCCGGCTCACGTTTGAAGGAGCTGGTAATTACGGATTCGATTCAGCCGACCAAGGAAATCCAGGCTGCCGGTAATATTCGCATCCTGGAGATCGCATCGCTGATTGGCGAGGCGATCGGGCGCACGGCCGCCGAGGAGTCAGTGTCGAGCTTGTTCGACTAGCTCGCGCGTCATCCGAGTTATCCACCATGGAGTGATCTTGACGCAGCTTTGGCTGTGGAGAGTCGATTCCGCGCGGTTGCCTATGACGGGCAAATCACGGCTCATTGGCACTTGACGATGCCTTTGGCGAGCGGAATCAAGAAGGATATAGTCGAATCGCTTAGTGATTCGTCCTCGCCGTCAAGGCATCCCGTAACCCCTGCGTCAACTAGCGGTCCGGGCCCCCTCTCGGGTCTTCCTCGTACCGTGCGCGTGCGGTGGCGTGCGTTTCCTCTCGCTCCACTCGGCAAAGCGGAGACGTCATGTCCCTGAGCAGCTACGCGGAAGAACCGCGAATCAATCCCCTCGATGTGGTGGAGCGCCTGGCGACCGGCAACGACTGGTCCTTCGAGCGCGCCAGTGATGACGAAATTACCATTCTGGTCACCGGTCGGTGGACCGATTACCAGCTTTCCTACACGTGGATGGGCGACATCGAAGCGTTACATCTGGCTTGTGCCTTCGATCTGCGGGTTCCCGAACGGCGTCATGCCGAGGTGCAGACGCTGATATCATTGATCAATGAACGGCTTTGGGTCGGACATTTTGATCATTGGAGCAACGAAGGCATCATGATGTTTCGCCATGCGCTCGTGCTGGCTGGCGGCACCGAGGCGTCCGGGAAGCAATGTGAGGCCTTGCTCGGCACCGCACTCGAAACTTGCGAGCGCTACTTTACCGCCTTTCAATTCGTGGTCTGGGCCGGCAAGGGCGCGCGTGAAGCGCTCGACGCGGCTATGTTCGAGACCTCGGGCGAGGCATAAGGCCGGTGATCGGCCATGGCCAACCGTGATGCTAAGAGGTTGAGCAAATTCCGCGGCACACTTGTCCTGGCCGGGGCCGGCAAGATGGGCGGCGCGATGCTCGAGGGATGGTTCGCGCGCGGGCTCAAGCCGAACCAGATCATCATCATCGAACCGCACCCGGGCAAACTGGTAAAAGCCATGGCCCGGCGCGGGCTCAGGATCAATCCAAAAGGCAAAGCCAATACGGCCGGCGCGGTCGTGATTGCGGTCAAGCCGCAGACAGCGCCTGAAGCATTGCCGCCGCTCGCTGCCTATGTCGGCAAAGGTACATTGGTCTTGTCGATCATGGCCGGCCGGACAATCGCATTTCTCGAAAAGTCATTGCCGCCTGGGGCGGCAATCGTTCGCGCAATGCCAAACACCCCGGCAGCAATTGGCCGCGGCATCAGCGTGGCTTTTGCCAACGCAAAAATCTCGACAGGCCAGCGAAAGCAGGCGTCGGATTTGCTGGCAGCCATCGGCAAGGTGGAATGGGTTAGAGATGAAGCGCTGATGGACGCAGTTACAGCGCTATCGGGCTCCGGTCCCGCATACCTGTTCCTGCTGGCAGAGGCTATGGCCAGCGCCGGCATTGCGGCTGGTTTGCCACCGGCCCTCGCGACGCGTCTTGCCCGCGAAACCGTGACCGGTTCCGCTGAGCTGATGCACCGTTCGGATCTTGATGCAGCGACACTGCGGCAAAACGTGACGTCTCCCGGCGGCACGACCGCCGCCGCACTCGAAATCCTTATGGGGCCAGGCGGCTTCGACCGTCTATTGACGCAGGCCATTGTCGCAGCCACCCGCCGCTCTCGCGAGCTTGCCGGCTGAGCACCCTGCCCTAGAACCGTCGTCATTACCGACCTACAATTAGGGACGCACGTTGTTCCCTGGAGGCCGTCATGGCCCGCAAGCCCAAGCGTCAACGCAAAACTTCATCGGCGCCGCCGCCGCGCGGCAACAGCGATCGTGACAAAGCCATCGACGCGTTAATGGTACTTCTGGCTCAGCATCGCTTCGAACAGATTGGCCTTGCTGAAGTCGCTGGCCGGGCGGGAATTAAACTATCGCAATTGCGCGCCGAGTTCGGCTCGACACTTTCGATCCTCGCCGCCCACATCAAAGACATCGATCGCAAGGTCCTTGCCGGCGGTGACGCCGACATGGCCGAGGAACCGGCGCGCGAGCGCCTGTTTGACGTGTTGATGCGGCGGCTGGAAACTCTGGCTCCCTACAAAGAAGCCGTTCGCTCCATCATGTGTTCAGCGCGCCGCAATCCGGGTCTCGCCTTTGCGCTGAATGCAATGGCAGTACGATCGCAACACTGGATGCTGGAGGCCGCCGGAATAGGCGCGTCCGGCCCCCGCGGCGCTTTGCGCGCGCAAGGCGCGGCGCTGATGTTTGCACGCGTACTGTCCGTCTGGATCGATGACGAGGAGGAAGGGCTCGATCGCACGATGGCGGCACTTGATCGCGGACTTAACAGTGCCGAACGCTGGGCCGCATTTCTCGACGACCTCTGCGCCCTTCCCAAATGCATCCTGCGTGGGCCGCGCCGCCGGCGGCGGCGCATGCGCGATGACGAAGAGGCAGAAGCGGCCTGATTCGTGGTGCGCTAAACGGGCACCCTGACCGTCGCGCGAAGACCGCCGAGCGGGCTCTCACCAAGCGTGATATCTCCGCCATGTGAGCGTGCGATGTCGCGCGCAATCGCAAGCCCAAGCCCGGTTCCGCCTTCGTCCTGGTTGCGTGCATCGTCAAGCCGGAGGAACGGCTTGAATACTTCCTCGCGCAAATCTGCCGGAATGCCCGGGCCGTCATCATCTACCGTCACCGTCAGATAACGATGATCGCGGTGGCCGGTAATCGCAATCGAGGGCGCGTGGTGTGCCGCGTTCGAGACCAGGTTAGCGAGGCAACGTTTAAACGCCGCCGGGCGCACAGTAACGATCGGCGGGCCATGAAATACGACGCTTGACTTGTGGCCATGGCGTTCTGCGTCGAGCCGCAGTTCTTCCAGGAACTCCGCCATATCGGTCGGCGCTGCCGCCTCGCCGCTGTCGCCGCGGGCGAAAGACAAATAAGCCTCAAGCATACGCGCCATCTCGTCGACATCCTTCTTCATCGCGTCGACTTCGGGCGAATCCTCGATCAGGGCAAGCTCGAGCTTGAAACGCGTGAGGACGGTACGCAGGTCATGCGACACGCCGGCAAGCATTGCCGTGCGTTGTTCCATTGCGCGCTCGATGCGAGTCTTCATCTCGACGAAGGCGGCGGCCGCGCGTCGGACCTCTCGCGCGCCACGCGGGCGGAAGTTCGGCACTTCACGGCCTTTACCGAAGCTTTCGGCGGCGTCTGCCAGCCGCAGAATCGGCTTGATCTGATTGCGCAGGAAAATGATCGCCACGATCAGCAGCACCGTCGAGGTGCCGACCATCCAGAGCAGGAATATTTCCGAATTGGAGACGTAGGCGGCGCTGCGGCGCGCGAACACTCGCATCACTGTGTTGTCGAGCTGTACGCGGATTTCCAGCAGGGCGGACTTGCCGACTGTGTCGATCCAGTAGGGGCGTCCGATCTGCTTGCGCAATTCATCCGATAGCGCCTGATCCAGCAGCGAAAAGAATGGCTTAGGGCCCGGCGGCGGCATCTCGGTCAACGGCAGGAAATCGACCACCAGGCCAAGGCGCTCCTGCGCGATACGGCGGATCTGCGCCTGGTCGGCATCTTGCGGATAGCCGCGGTAAATATCGATCAGGGCTGCGATGTCCTGCACGACACTGGCGGATAACCGCTGAGTGACGACGTTCCAGTGCCGCTCCATGAACACGAAAGCGACCACTGATTGCAGGATCACCATCGGCGCAATAATGATCAGCAAAGCGCGAGCATAGAGGCCCTTCGGCATCACGCTGTTGAGCCAGCGGCTGATCCTGCGCCAGCCATCGGCGATCTGCCCGAGCGCACTATGAATTTTGCGCACGAGTGGAATGGAATCGTACCATTCCCATGCTTCGCGAAGATGCGTCAGCATGTTTCGAACGCCGTTTGTGATATCGAGGCTGGTCATGATGTGATCACCAGCCGATAGCCGATACCGCGCACGGTCTGCACAAAAAGCGGATTTGCAGGATTGCGTTCGATCTTGCGTCGCAGACGATTGACCTGCACATCGACCGCCCGTTCACTCACCGACCCGCCATTGCCGGCAAGCGACAGGCGCGGCACCGTTTCGCCTGGCGAGGCGGCAAGGATACGCAACATTTCCCGCTCGCGGTCAGTGAGCCGAATAATGTCCTCGCCTTTGCGCAATTCGCCGCGCGCAAGATGATAGACGAACGGTCCGAAGCGTACAGATTCTGCCGGTGGCGGCGCCGCCGGTTGCGCGCGCTTGAGAATATTGGCGATGCGCAGCGATAGCTCACGCGGCTCGAAAGGTTTTGACAGATAATCGTCAGCGCCCATCTCGAGGCCTTTGATACGGCTTTCGGCGGCATCACGAGCCGTCAACATCAGAATTGGCACCGCGGATTCGCCGCGGATCGCTTTGGCAAGATCGAATCCGGATTCACCCGGCATCATCACATCAAGGATGAGCAAATCGAAGCTCAAGCCCTGAAGCTTGGCGCGGGCATCGGCGGCGGTCTCGGCCGTGGTTACCCGATAGCCCTCGCCGGCCAAAAATCGCGAAAGCAGATCGCGAATGCGCCGATCATCATCGACCACCAACAAATGCGCCGCATCATCGGGAAGCGTGTCAGGCAACGTCATTGCCGAGGCTTCTCCCCTCTCGTCTCAATTTCCATTGCGCGCGATCTCGCCCAGAAGCTCCCGTTTTTCGGGATCATGCACTATCCCCGCGGTTTCGATGCACGGTCAGCGCGCGTAATCAGGCGGAGCACTCCATCGCGATTGTCGGCGTCAATCATGGAGGTAAGGAAGCGGTGAGCCGCTTCGTGTGCATTGGGGCCGAGCTCGCTGAATGCGCGCTTGATCCTCTGCGTTTGCAAGTTGGCGAGCTTGAGGGCCAACGTCTCGCCTTTCGCTGTCACATACAAAAGACGTTGGCGACGGTCTTGTGCGCCTTCCTTCTGCGACACGTATCCCTGATCGACCAGTTGCTTGAGCACGCGGCCAAGTGATTGCTTGGTGATGTTGAGGATATCGAGCAGGTCGGCAACCTTTATGCCCGGATTGCGGTTGACGAAGTGCAGCACCCTGTGATGGGCGCGGCCGAATCCCAGCTTGAGCAAGACCTCATCCGGGTCTCCAACGAAATCGCGATAGGCGAAAAAGAGTAGTTCAATGATGTCCCAGACTGGCTCGGTCGACAGACCTAGCGTCGCCCCGGCACCTGGACGCTCCGTAACGCTTGCGCCGCCGGCGCCTTTGTCAGTCACATTTATGTCAGCCATGTTGACATATTTTGTTTTTATGTTACAAAAACACTATCACAGACGAAAGGATCGTACCGAAACGGTCCTTTTTTGCCGGTGGTGCGCCCCCGATAGGGCCGCTTCGGACCAATTCATACCGGGTGTTGCCCCGCGACGTAAAGTGTTGGAATGGGCGCGAAAAATGCGCCATCACGTGAGCCAGACCGCCCGAGTATGGCGAAGGAGAAGATCATGGCTGCTCAATCCTATGACCGCCTCGATGGGGTCATCTGGTACGACGGAAAGATCGTGCCGTGGAACGAGGCCAATCTGCACGTGCTGAGCCATGGCCTGCACTACGCAAGTTGCGTGTTTGAGGGCGAGCGCGCTTACGGCGGCCAGATCTTCAGGTCGACCGAGCATGCCGAACGTCTGAAGCGCTCCGCGAATATCCTCGATTTCGAGATCCCCTATTCCGTCGCCGAGATTGTCGCCGCCAAGAAGCTTGTGGTCGACAAGAATGGCAAGAAGGAAGCCTATGTCCGGCCAGTTGCCTGGCGCGGCTCGGAAATGATGGGCGTTTCGGCACAGAGCAACACGATTCATCTGGCCATCGCGAGTTGGGAGTGGCCGAGTTATTTCGACCCTGAGCAGCGGCTCAAGGGAATCAAACTCGATCTTGCCGACTATCGCCGGCCGGATCCGAAAACGGCGCCGGCGCTCGCCAAGGCAGCCGGTCTCTACATGATCTGTACCATCTCCAAGCACCGGGCCGAACGTAAGGGTTATGCCGACGCCATGATGCTCGACTGGGAAGGTCGAGTGGCCGAATGCACCGGCGCAAATATTTTCTTTGTGAAGGACGGAAAAATTCACACGCCAATCGCCGATTGTTTCCTTGACGGAATCACGCGGCAAACCGTGATCGGGCTTGCGCGCAAGCGAGGCTTTGAGGTGATCGAACGCCGCATCATGCCAGACGAGCTCACGGGATTTTCCGAATGCTTCATCACGGGCTCGGCAGCCGAAGTCACCGCCGTAGCGGAGATCGCACACTGGAATTTCAATCCCGGCGGCATCACCAAGACGCTGATGGATGACTACACCGCAGAAGTGAAGCCAAAAGCGGCGGCGGCCTAAGCTTATTCGTGGGTAGCGACTGCGCGCGGCTCCAGCGGCCGCAACAACGTGACATATCGCACGCCATTGACCGCGACGAAATTATCCATGCGCTCGTCAAGAACGCGGTGCTTGCTTTGGGAAGCATGTCGCAACAGCAGATTACCGCCGCTATCGAACGCAATAAAGCCAACATGAAAATAGTCGAGATTCGGGCGCTGAGTGATAAAGCCGACAATGTCGCCTTTGGCGAGTTGCCGCTTGTTCGCCAAGAAAACAGTGCGCGGGATTACCGCAATTGAAAACCGGCGCCGGCCGAGTTCTTTGTGCCAGTAAACAGTCTTTTCAATCTTCACCGATCCATCGAGGTTGACCGACCGGCAGGTATTATTTTCGATATTGTGTTGGCACCATTCGAAAAAATAGTGGTTGCGTTCGCGCCAACTCACCACGCCGTTATGATAACGGATGGTGCGCAGCGCTGCGTCAAATTCTCCGGGGCTACCTGCAATCGCCGCCGCCAGAACCGTCTCGCAGAAAGTCACGCAATCGAAAGCGTCGTCGCGTATCACAAACCGTTCCGGTCGCTTCGGCCCGCCGATGAGCGTGTAGCCCTCATAGCGTGTCCCACGCAGAGACCCGGAAATGTAATCCAGCCTTTGCGAAATCGGACCTTTGCTACGGGCTTCGCCGATCAGGCGATCAATCCTTGCTTCCGTGGCGGAACTGCGCGCAATACCGGCGGCAAAAGTCGCGCCCGCGGTGAGCAGGTACAGGATGTCCCGGCGGCTGGAGTTATCGAACGACATCCATCATCCCACCGCAGTCAGTCCTTAATCACAACCAACCGGTCGACTCCGGATTCCGCACCCCATACTTCACCCGGCCGGCCGAGCAATTGCCGAACCGAGGCGCCGCGCCTGTCACTTGGAAAGCCTTCAAACGTTTCAGTCACCGGATCGAAACGCAGAATCGCGTTGGCAAGGAAGTCGGTCACCCAGACTTTATCTTTGTTGTCAACGTAGATGGCGTAACAACCACCCTTGCTCTTGGGCAGGCTCCAGACCTTCCATGCTTTATTGATCGGGTCGTAGCGACCGATTTCGCCGCTGTTCCAGAAGCTCACCCACAGCAAACCCTTGGAGTCCGACCAAATGCGTCGAGGCCCTACTCCGGGCCTGGGCGGCGGCACCATCAGCGCATCACCACTTACGGTGTCGATTTTGGCGATGTGGTCGCCCGCGAGCGACGCGTACCAGACATCACCATTCGGCGTCGTTGTGATGCCATATGGTCCGGTACCTTTCGGCGCTTTCCAGGCTTCAACCTTCCCACTCGCCGGATCAACGCGGCCATAGACACCGTTCTGGCCGGTGAACCAAAGAATGCCTTTGCGGTCGAAGGTTGCGGTATTGAGATTGGCGCCGGGGAATCCTTCCGGCAACGGAAACAGCTTCACAACCTTGGTCGTGGGGTCGAAGCGCGCGATCGCATTTTGTCCGCCTTCGGTGATCCAGGCAGCGCGGTCAGGGCCGACTATAACCCCGTGTGGCGCGGCACCTCTCCCGAGCGAGATTTGCGTCGCTTGTCCAGTTTTCGGGTTGAGAATACCGAGCGCGCCTTGCGATTGCGCGGTGTACCAGACACTGCCATCGGGCGCCGGCGCCACGTCGTGCGGATGCGCCCCGCGCGGGACTTCAAAGTAAGTTACTTCAGCAGCGACCGCTGGCTGGATGCCGAGCGCAGCGAGTGCGACTGCCGCGACTACAATCCGAACCATCTTACCCTCCAGCGACGCCAGCGTACTTTCATTCCGCCGCTTCATGTCCACCGCGCGGGACTGACCAGCGCGCGGCAGCGGTATCATCCACCGACTTGGCGTCGACCCAGGATTTTCCGGACGCTCTGTCAACCTGTTTCCAAAATGGCGCGCGCGTTTTCAGATAGTCCATCAGAAATTCAGCTGCTGCGAATGCCGCCTTGCGATGGGACGACGCCGTTACCACCAGCACGATATTTTCGCCTGGTTCGATGCGGCCATATCGATGAATCACCGTGACGCCCAGAAGCGGCCATCTTTCAATGGCCTCAGCGACATGCCGCTGGATCTCGGTTTCCGCCATGCCGGGATAATGCTCGAGGGTAAGCGCTGCAACCGGCTCGCCGCCTTCAGAGCCGCGGCAAACGCCGGTGAACGTGACCAGCGCGCCGACGTCGCTGCGGCCATGGGCTAGCTCCGCCGCTTCCGCGGCGGCATCAAATGGCTCGTGCTGCAAACGTACTGTGGCTTTCATACTCTCAATGTAACCCGCCACCGACGGCGAGGCTATCCGCCTGTCATAGGCGGAAAGAACGCGATTTCATTGGCACCTTTGATCACGGCATCGGCCCGCACATGTTTCTGATCTATGGCAGCACGGATAATCTTCGCGTTCGTGAATGCGTAGGCATACTCTTCGCCGCGCGAGGCAAGCCAGGTCATCAGCTCGGCGACCGTGGTGATACCCGGCGGAACGTCGACAGTTTCGTCAGGTTTGCCGATACGTTCACGCACCCAGGCGAAATAACGCAGTTTCAAGCTCATTCATCAATCATATAGCGCAGGCCGGCACGCATGTAGTCCCATCCGGTATAGAGCGTGAGGATTGCCGACAACCATAGTAACGTAATGCCGATCTCGGTGACCACGGGGACAGTGTCAATCTTCATGACCGCCGAGACAATCCGATCACCGGCTTCGCCCGCGATCAGGAATCCGACAGCAACCATTTGCCCAGTGGTCTTCCACTTGGCAAGTCGTGTTACCGGCACGCCGACGCGCAGCTCCGCGAGATATTCGCGCAGGCCCGAAACAAGGATCTCGCGGCAGAGAATGACGACTGCTGCCAGCAGACTCCAGCCGCGAATGGTTTCCTCCGCCGCCAACATCAGCAGGCAGGATGCCACGAGCAATTTGTCGGCGATCGGATCGAGCATGCGGCCGAGCGAGGATTGCTGCCCCCAGGTGCGGGCGAGATACCCATCGAGAATGTCGGTAAGGCCAGCCGAAATAAAAACCGCCAGAGCAACCCATCGGAGCCACAACGGTCCATCGAAAATGCTCTGCCAAAACATCAAACCGACCACGACCGGCACGGCGGCGATGCGCGCATAGGTCAGGAGGTTCGGCAGCGCCAGCGGGCGCGCCGGCAACGGCCGGGAACTGATGGCATTCATGCCCGGAAAGGAACACCCATGGTGCGGTCAGGTCAACCGGTCGCCGCGATCGAAACCCACTAACTGCACAATCTTTATTGAATGGGGGGCTTCGGCAGGCGGCTTTTACCCCGTTCCATCACGAAGGTCTGATCAAGCGAATACCATTCGCCCTTGACGTCATTCGCCGGGGCCGGGCCGTCGTGCCGCAGATAGTTGCCAACCAGCGCCCGAGTCACGCCGAACTGCACGTCGGTTTCAAGTTTGTCGTCGTGATTGACATAGATTTGCGAGATTAGCGTCTTGAACCCTTCCCTGAAGATCAGGAAGTGCAAATGAGCGGGGCGGTAATTGTGCCTCCCGGTAGCGCGCACCAGGTCGCCCACCGGTCCGTCGATTGGAATTGGGTAACCGGCTGGTTTTACGCTGCGAAAGCCAAAATGACCCTGCGCATCTGTCATAAATTTGCCACGCAAGTTCATCGGCGCCTGCTTGGGATCCTGCTGTTCATAAAACCCTTCCGGCGAGGAATGCCAGACGTCGACCTCGGCATCGGCGATCGGCTTGCCATCCTGGTCTTTGACCAAACAATTGACGAAAAGCGCCGGCCCGGGTGTCAGCGATCGTACAATCGAGGCGCCGTTTTCAGTTCGCGGAGAATTCATGCGCCAGAATGGCCCGAGCAAATTGGCTGTGGTTTCGGTCTGCCCGTTATTGCCGTTGTTGAGAAGGCAGATCAGGGTGGAGAAGCCGAGCGAGCCTGACATCAGCACCACTTCGTTGTGCTTGTCGTCGGTCTTCTGTCCGAGTCTGACGACATACTGCACCGCCTTTTCAAACTCCTCTTCGGTTAGATGCACATCGCGCGCGAACGCGTGCAGGTGGGTCACAAGGGACATAAGGATTTCCCGCAGCCGCGGAGGTTGCGTGTTTTTGAAAGCCTCCGTCACAACCTTGGTGACATCTTCCTGCCGCTGAATGATCATTCTCGCTTCCCGTCTAGTGAGCCGCTGACTCGTGGAAGAACTCATATATCTTTCGCGCAGTCTCTGCATTAATTCCGGGGACCTGCGCAAGGTCGGGCAGGCTCGCCCGCTCTATCGCTTTCACAGTGCCAAAATGGCGCAGCAAGGCTCGCTTGCGGGTTGGCCCGATTCCTGGAATTTCCTGCAATCCAGCTTCTCGGATATCTTTCTTGCGACGGACCCGATGCGAGCCGACGGCGAAACGATGGGCTTCATCGCGCAGTCTTTCGACGAAATAAAGCAAGGGATCGCGCGGCGGCAATTTGAACGGATCTCGGCCGGCCATGAAGAAAGTTTCCCGGCCAGCGTCGCGGTCGGGTCCCTTGGCGATGGCGACGAGCGGCACATCAGTCACTCCGAGCGAGCTGAGAGTCTCTTGCGCGGCCGTGAGCTGACCTCGCCCGCCATCAATCAGCACCAGGTCTGGCCACGGCTGATCGTCATCATAGCCTCGGAATCCTGCGCTCACGGTGGCACGTGGACTTTCTTCCAGCAGCCGTTTAAACCGGCGCTGTAATACTTCCCGCATCATTCCATAGTCATCACCGGGAGCGAGTTCGGCCGAGCGGATATTGAACTTGCGGTATTGGTTTTTGCGAAAACCGTCCGGACCGGAGACAATCATGGCGCCGACCGCGTTGCTGCCGGCGATGTGGCTGTTGTCATAGACTTCGATGCGGCGCGGCGTTCGCGGCAACGAAAAGGTTTCGCTTAAGGCAACAAGCAACTTTTGTTGTGAGGAGGTATCGGCGAGTTTGCGCGCCAGGGCCTCACGCGCATTGATCGTTGCATGTTGCACCAGTTCCTTGCGCTCACCGCGCTGCGGCGCGCTGACTTCGACCTTATGTCCGCTTTTGGTTGTTAGCGCCTCTGCAAGCAAAGCGCGTTCATCGAACTCGTGCGAAACCAGAACAAGCCGTGGCGGTGGCTTGTCATCGTAGAATTGCGCCAGGAAGGCGCTGAGAACTTCGCCTGGTCCGATTGCGCGATCAGCTTTTGGAAAATAGGCGCGGTTGCCCCAGTTCTGTCCCGTTCGGAAAAAGAAGACTTCCACACAGGAATATCCACCGGCCTGATGCACGGCGAAGACGTCAGCCTCCTCTAGTCCGCGCGGATTGATGCCTTGGTGCGACTGGATGGCAGACAGAGCCGACAAGCGGTCGCGATAGATCGCCGCACGCTCAAAATCGAGCGCAGCCGAGGCCTTGTCCATTTCGTCGGCCAACCGCCTTTGCACCGACTGACTGCGGCCGGAAAGGAATTCATTGGCTTCGTGCACAAGTTTTGTGTAACCGGCGAAATCGATCTCGCGCGTGCAAGGCGCCGAGCAACGCTTGATCTGATAGAGCAAGCATGGCCGCGTCCGCGCTTCAAAATATGAGTCCGAGCACGAACGCAGCAAGAAGGCGCGCTCCAGCGCATTGATCGTGCGATTGACTGCGCCCGCCGAGGCGAAGGGCCCGTAATAGCGCCCCGGCCGCGTGCGAGCGCCACGATGTTTCAGAATTTGCGGCGCCCAGTGGTCGGATGTGATCAGAATATAGGGGAACGACTTGTCGTCGCGTAACAACACATTGAACCGCGGCCGCAGCCGCTTGATGAGATTGGCTTCGAGCAGCAGCGCTTCGGTTTCGGTTTTTGTGGTGACGAATTCGAGTGTCACCGTCGCTGCAATCATGCGCGCGATACGGCTGTCATGGCCGGTTGGGCGCGCATAGGCGGTCACCCGTTTCTTGATGTTCTTGGCTTTGCCGACGTACAGCACGTCGCCTTGCGCGTCGATCATCCGGTAAACGCCGGCGGCAGATGGCGCGAGTTTGGCAAAGCGCATGATCGCGGCCCGGCCGGCGCCAAGTGTGCCGATGGAGGCACTTTCAAGCTCGAGCTCCGGCAGCGAAGACTCCTCATCCTCCTCGCGCAGTTCGCTTGCCGGATCGATATCTTTACTGGTGCCGTTCATTGGAAAGTAGATAGTGCGTGAATGACGCTATTCCACGATCTCGCTGTCGGCCGTACGCCAGGACAGATGCTGTCCGCCGTCGACCGGAAGCGTGACGCCTGTGACGCTTTTTGCCTGCGCAAGGTAGAGCACGGCGGCCGCGATGTCGTCGGGCCGGGGCCCGCGCCGAAGCGGCAGGCTTTCTGCTTGTGCGGCGAATTGCACCTCGGTCTGGCGCGCGCTCGGCAGCGTCGGCCCCGGCGCGACTGCATTGACCCGAAGCTTAGGCGCCAATGCCTGCGCCAGCGTGGTGGTCGCGGTATAGAGAGCGCTCTTGCTCAAGGTATAGGAGAAGAAGCGCGGGTTTGGCCTTAGCACGCGCTGATCGAGAATATTGACGATTGAGGCATCCGTACCGGCCGGCGCCTGTGAGGCGAAGGCCTGTGAAAGAAACAGCGGCGCCACCAGGTTCACAGCGACAGCGCGCTGGAAGCGCGCATGTGAAAGAGTTTCGATGTCATCGGGCTCGAACTCACCCGCATTATTGACCAAAAGCGTCAGTTGGCCGAACGCCGCAGCCGCGGGCACGAGCCCGCGCACTGCCTCATGGTCGGCGAGGTCGGCAAGCACAACGCTGGCACGTCCCCCGGCTCCGGTGACGGCGGCCGCGAGCCGCTCGGCGTCCTCGCGCGAATTATTCGCGTGCAGCACGACCGCGTAACCCGCGCGCGCCAGCGTGAGCGCTATCGCCGCGCCAATGCGGCGACCCGCGCCAGTGATCAGTGCCGCGCGCGGCGCGTTCTTTGTGATGTCGTCCGCCATTCTGAAAAATCCGTGCGGCTAGTCTTGCGTTGCTGGTGCTTCATACCGCCATTGCGCCGGAACATGCGGCCTCGCCGATATAGTAAATGCCGCCTGAGCGCACATGGTAAATGAAAGCCAAGAAAAGTGCGTAAAAATAAGGGTTCTTTAGGGATATCGGCCGCCGATCCTTAGCAATTCATAACCGTTTAACTTAAAAGGCCCGATAAATCCTCCACGAAAATATCGAAGTTTCGCTGACGCACGGGCGTGTCCGCTTCATGTTTTGCGCATCCACGATCCGCAAGACGGAGCGGAATGAGTGGAGAGTAAGATGAAAAAGAAGATCCTGGCGATCTCTATGGCGATGGCAGCCACAGGCACGGCCGCGGCCGCCGATCTCCCGCGTGGCCCGGCCCCCTACTATTACCCACCACCTGCCAGCATCTATAACTGGACCGGCTTTTATGCCGGCCTCAATCTTGGTTACGAGTGGGGCAAGGTTACGAACAGCAGCATTGATCCAAGCGGCATCGCCGGTGGCGGCCAAATCGGTTATAATTGGCAAATTGGTCAATTCGTATTCGGTGCCGAAACCGATATCCAGGCCAGCGCAGCCGACGACACGTTCGCTCCCTACAAATTTTCCAATCCGTGGTTTGGTACCCTGCGCGGCCGCGCGGGTTACGCAATTAACAACGTGTTGCTGTACGGCACGCTCGGTCTCGCCTACGGCAACCTCGACGCACAGATCGGCAGCCTCGAAGAAAACAAGACTCTTGTCGGCTGGGCCGGCGGCCTTGGCATGGAAGTCGGCTTCACGCCGAATTGGTCGGCAAAAGTCGAGTATCTCTACACGGATCTCGGCAGCCGCGCCTACACAATCACCGGCGTCGACAATGGGCTACACTCCAGCTACCTGCGCTTTGGCGTGAACTATCACTTCTGATCTGTGCGACATTTTCAGAACAAGCCCCGGCGCCGCAGCCGGGGTTTTTCGTTGCAGTTCCGTGTATCAAGCATTGCAACGTGATAGTTCCACGCGAATTTTTATCTTTAAGTATTCGTTCACCTTGATTTTGATTTGCCCTGATGAGTTCGCGGCAACAACGCGTCGTTTCATCGTTTAAAGTTTGAAAAATACAATTCAAAACTTATCCTCGAGTGTGATTTTTGCGCACCAGACGCGAAAGCATTTCTGAATAGTTTTCCGGCATCAATGCGCGGGTGGGTGAGAAGTGTGACGGAGGTTTCAAGATGAAGCGTTTGTTTTTGGCGGGCATCGCAGCGCTGGCCACTATCACGATGACGGATGCGGCCAACGCTGCCGATATCGCGCGGCGTCAAGAGATGCCGACAAAAGCGCCAGCCTATTATGCTCCGTATAATTGGACCGGCTTCTACGTCGGTATCAACGGCGGTGGCGGGTGGGGTCGTTCGGAATGGACGAATGTATCGGGCTCGAGCGGCGGGTTTGATGTTTCCGGCGGCCTCGTGGGCGGCACAATTGGTTACAACTGGCAACTGGGCCAGTGGGTTTTCGGGCTCGAGGGCGACATCGATTGGAGTGACATTCGCGGCAGCACGTCATCCGGCATCTGCGCCGGAACCTCGTGCGAAACGAAAAACGACTGGCTCGGTACCGGACGCATGCGTATCGGTTATGCCTTTGATCGCTTCCTGCCATATGTGACCGGTGGCGTGGCCTTCGGCGACGTAAAAGGTTCTGTGGCTGGCTTCGGCAGTTCAAGCGACACCAACACTGGTTGGACTGTCGGCGGCGGCATCGAAGCGGCAATTGCCGGTCCCTGGACCGCAAAGATCGAATATCTGTATGTCGATCTCGGCAACAACAACTGCTCGGGCGGGAGCTGCGCAGTGTCGACCAACGTGGACTTCCACACAAATATCGTGCGCGGCGGAATCAACTATCGCTTCTAGTTCTTCGCGAACGAAACATCAGCAAAGCCCCGGACCGCGGTCCGGGGCTTTTCATTGAAGCAACATCATTGCGGAAAAAAATTCAAATCGCGACTGCAAAGGCAAAGCGCTGCCATTACCGCGCACTGGCAGGACGCACGCTTCGCATCAAGTTAGCCCGTGACGACCAGATTTACGGCCTTGGGGCCTTTGCCCTTCTTGTCCGGTTCGACGTCGAAGCTGATCCTTTGTCCCTCGTTCAATCCTTTCAACCCGGCTTGCTCTACCGCGGTGATATGAACGAAGACATCACGTCCTCCGTCATCAGGTTTAATGAAGCCGTAGCCCCGCTCGCCATTGAAGAATTTTACGACACCCGTTTGCGCCATCGGGAAAACTCCTCTCCCCCACTGCTCCGCCGCCGGCCCCACGCACGACGGCTCGGCTGGACATTCACAATCGGGGAAAGCGTCGGCCGCACTCGGCCTCAGTCACTCCGCCGGCCCCCACAGGAGGCGGAACGTCACTGCCAGTGCGGAACTACACACCAACTGCGCGCCTGTGGAAAGAGGTCATTGGCCGGGGGGGCCCTGCCCGGCAAGCCGGTCGAGCCGGAATCTGCCCTTGCCCTCGCCGCCAAGGATGCCGGCGAGGGCCGGTAGCAGGGCACAAAGCTCGTTTTCCAGGGCCCAGGGTGGATTTACGACGATCATTCCAGCGCCATTGAGCCGGGTCGGATCACCCAGGGGCGCCACAAGGAGCTCTGCCCGGAGAACCTTGGCGCGCGGCAGCCGGCGCAGCCTTTTTGCAAGGGCATCTGGCTCGCCGCGGCCCTTGATCGGATACCAGAGGACGTAAATGCCGGTCGCCCATTTCCGGTGTGCCGCCAAAAGACCAGCAGCCAGCCGCGAGAAATCATTGTCCGCTTCGAATGGAGGGTCGATCAGGACCAAGCCACGCCGCTCTTTGGGCGGCACATAGGCATTCAGTGCGGTCCACCCGTCGATCGTCAAAGTCTTGATGCGGACATCGCCGCGCATATTGCGGGCCAAGGCAGCTGCTGTCCTGGGTTCAAGCTCACAAACAATCAACCGATCCTGCGGACGCAGCCACGCGCGCGCCAACGCCGGCGAGCCGGGATAGACGCGAAGCTGTTTGCGTTCGTTGAGCGCGTGAACGACCTCCAGATAGGGCGAAAGCAGCGCTGCAACGACTTCCGGTATTTGCGCCGTCAAAAGCCTGCCAATGCCATTCTGCCATTCGCCGCCGCGCCCGGCCCTTTCACTGGAGAGGTCGTAGAGACCGGCACCGGCGTGGGTATCGATCACCCGAAATGCTGCCGGCTTGCCGCGCAAGTAGTGCAAGATGCGACACAGGACTGCATGCTTGAACACATCGGCGAAATTGCCGGCGTGGAATTCATGGTGGTAGTTCACGACAGGTCTTGCCAGCTCCGCATGACGGTCCGCTGTCGGCCGACTTGCCGAGTTTACGCCATAACCCTGGCGCGCCGATCTCTGATGTCGCGCCCATTCATCGGCGGCGGACCGCCGGCATCGCAATTCTATCCAGACGACAGGTGCGGCGCGCAATTTCAGGGCAGTCATGGAACGAAAAATCCTTGCCCAAGCACACGCGCATCTCGGTCAGCCTTCTGCGATCGCAGGAGACCGCCATCGCCTTTTGCGACAGTCCCGGATTGGCTTTGACGAAAGCTTCGGCCACTTCGCCTGACGTTATAGTGATCGGCCTATTGAGCTCCAAATACTCGGGCGGAATTTTCACCATCGCCCGAGCCTTGCGTACGCTCTCGAAATAGGCGTGCGGCGAGAGGCCGGAACAAGTCCCGTGCTGATCCCACTCATGAAAGATCAGACGCGGGCTTGGCATGAGATCGAGCATGCTACCGACAATCGTGCGATTGAGTCGCGGCGCGGGCACCTGACAGTAAGATGGGAAACCCCGCTCGTACTGCGGCCAGAGGCCGTGCACCACGAACGCAAAAGGCCGGCCGGAACATTGCTGATCGGGCGCCCGATTGGGCCTGCGGTTCTCCGCCGCCTCGCAATAAGACGGCGACCAGGAGAGCGCCAAGACATAAAAGTCAAAC